>ENA-UOIY01000603-UOIY01000603.1-human-gut-metagenome-genome-assembly--contig:-P114-NODE-603-length-57096-cov-103.929437_pt1 | contig 57096 bp, 47 predicted proteins | sample MGYA00242335_ERZ723882 | MGnify/ENA metagenome assembly ERZ723882
CATCGGGCAGAGTTTTCAGGATTTTAAGGCAATCGCCGGTATGAATGATGTCAAGTTGTATGGTGGTGTACCTCCTTGCTCGTTTCATTGAAATGTTGTCGGGTTTATCTGTAAACTTTTCAGCGAAACCATTGATTTTTCTCTCGCGTTGGAGTATAATATCCATTGAAAAGTAGCATGATAATACCAGCAAGTTTTCAATGGAGGTTGGGTTATGGAAATAAAACGAGATCGCTATTTGAAGAAAATCATCTCCTTTATGTGGGATGGTCAGGTAAAGGTGATCACCGGTATTCGCAGATGCGGCAAGTCCTATCTGCTTCGCAATCTGTTCAAGAGTTACCTTCTCGGTGAGGGTGTTGCCGAAGATCACATTCTGTCCTTTGAACTGGACTTGACCCGTGATATTCGCTATCGCAATCCGTTGGAGCTTGCGGCTCATGTCCGGGAGATCGTAGAACACAGTGCAGACCAATTCTATCTCTTTGTAGACGAGATTCAGATGTCCGACGAAGTTCCGAATCCCTACAATCCGGACGGAAAGAAGATTACCTTCTACGACGCGCTCAACGATTTGAAGTCCTTGTCCAACTTAGACATTTATGTGACCGGAAGCAACTCCAAAATGCTGTCCTCTGATATACTGACCGAGTTCCGGGGGCGCAGCGATGAGATCCGTGTGCATCCGCTTTCCTTTGCCGAATACTACTCGGCTGTCGGCGGAGATAAGCAGGACGCTTTTGACGGCTTTGCTTTCTATGGCGGTATGCCGCTGATCCTGTCCCGTCCCACAGACACCGCAAAGATGGCTTATCTGAAATCGCTGTTTTCCGAGGTTTATCTGAAGGACATTGTAGAGCGGAAGAAGATCAAGCGTGAGGATGTGCTGTCTGCTATTCTTGATCTGCTGTGTTCGTCCATCGGCTCTCTGACCAATCCGACGAAGGTTGCAGCCACCATCAACACAGTTCAGAAGCGCAGCGGTGAGAATGTCGTTGCCTTGAACACCGTGAAAGCCTATATGGATCACTTATCGGATTCCTTCCTCTTCACCGAATGCAAACGCTGGGATGTCAAGGGCAAGAGCTATTTTGACTATCCCAACAAATACTACTGTGAGGACATTGGACTGAGAAATGCCCGTATCGGCTTCCGCCAGCAGGAAATGACGCATATTATGGAGAACATCATTTTCAATGAACTGATGATTCGTGAATGCTCTGTTGACATCGGCATCGTCTATGGCAATGAGAAAAATGCCAAAGGAAACGTCACTCCGGTTGCGCGGGAAATTGACTTCATTGCAACCTCCGGCGGCAAGAAGACCTACATTCAGTCTGCCTATGCGCTGGGAACGGAGGAAAAGGCGATTACCGAGAATAAGCCTTTTGCGCTGACCGGCGATTCTTTCCCGAAAATCATCGTGCGTCATGACATCCGCAAGCGTTGGTATGATGATAACGGCATTCTCAATATCAGCGTCATCGATTTTCTGCTGGATGACACGCTTGTCTGAATCCGCTTAAAACAAAACTGCTCACCGTGATCAGCTCATGGTGGGCAGTTTTTTAGTCGGAGAAGAACTCGTCCGGTTCGTAGTCCTCATCGAGATCGTCAATCTCGTCCGCCCAACGGTCGAAGATTTCCTCGGCTTCCTTCGCCGCCTCACGATAGAGGCTCAGGCGGTTCTTCTCAAAGGCGGCAAAGGCGGGGACGAACTTGCCGAACTCGCGGATTGCCTTCACATCCTGCGTGCGCATATCTGCGACGCACTGAATGATTTCGGACATCGTGAGCAGATCGTCGATCATCAGCTCATACTCATCCTTAGGGATAGATACGGTTTCATCATCCGCCGCGTCAGCGAAAGGGGTATTCTCATCGCTGTTGCTGCACTTGGGAACATCAACCTTGAAGTAGAAACCGATCATATCCACAGATACCTTGGTCATAATCTGACGCGCCTCCTTGACCTTTTCGTCGATGTCCTCCCTCACATGGAGGTAGGCGCGGTGATGCTTCTTGAGGTCGCTTTCCAGTCGGATCAGATCGGTCAGCTCCCACAGAGCCTTAAACAGCGCGGAGGTGTTCTCTCCGTATTCGATAGCGTCCGCGTAGGGAATGGTAATCATCTTGTTGTTCATATTCAAAAATCCTCCTTAGTTCTGTACGGTTTCTTCGGGTTTGGTGGTCATGATGCGGTAGAGCTGGGTGTCCTTCGGGAAATCGTCCTTGAAGGGAACGATGGTCGAGCCGTAGAAGATCAGCCCCTCACCGGCATTGGAATTGGTGATGTAGTTCTGCTGGCTGGGCGAGATGTTCAGCGCCTTCGAGAGAATCTGCCGGTCTCCGGACGCCTGATTCAGAAGGTAGACAAAATCCGAGTTTTCAAAGATGTTCTCTACCTCGCGGGACGCAAGAAGATCCTTGACGTTCTGGGTGATGCCGGTCGGAATGCCGCCCCATTTTCTGAAACGCTTCCAGATTTCTACGCTGTATGCGGCGGTCTGTTCCTCTTTCAGCAAAAGGTGGAACTCGTCCATGTAGTAGCGAGTTGCCTTGTGCTGGGCGCGGTTGATGGTAACTCTGTTCCACACCTGATCCTGCACAATCAGCATACCGAGCTTCTTGAGCTGCTTGCCGAGTTCGCGGATGTCATAGCAGACAAAGCGGTTGTTGACATCCACATTCGTTCTGTGATTGAAGACGTTCAGAGAGCCGTGAACATAGATTTCAAGGGCAGTTGCGATGCGCTGTGCCTCCGGCTCCTTCTGATTTCTCAGAATGTTGTAGAGGTCTTCGAGGATCGGCATTTTCTCCGGCTTGGGGTCTGCAAGAAACTCCTGATAGACCATGCGGACACTGCGGTCAATGATGGTCTTCTCAACCGGCTGCAAGCCGTCCTTGCCGCCGACAATCAGCTCGCACATGGAGAGAATAAAGTCGGATTTCAGCGTAAGCGGGTTTTCCTCTTCGGAGTAGTTCGTGTTGATGTCCAACGGATTGATGTAATCCGTGCTGACCGGTGAGATGCGAATGACCTGACCACCGAGCTTCTGCACAAGGGGAAAATACTCGGCTTCGGGGTCGCAGACGATGATGTCATCCTCCGTGATGAGGAAGGCGTTCGTCATTTCGCGCTTTGCGGAGAAGGACTTACCGGAACCGGGCGTACCCAAGATCAGCCCGTTGGGGTTCTTGAGCTGCTTGCGGTCAACCATGATCATGTTGTTGGACAGCGCATTCAGCCCGTAGTAGAGAGCTTCGCCGCCCTGAAAAAGCTCCTGCGTGGTGAACGGCACGAAAACCGCCGTGCTGGAAGTGGTCAGTCCGCGCTCAATCTCCACCTGATTGACGCCGATAGGCAGAGAGGACATCAGCCCTTCCTCCTGCTGGAAGTCAAGACGCTTGAGCGCACAGTTATACTTTTGGGCAATGGCGGCGGTCTGGAACACCGCGTTTTCGAGCTTCTGGCGGTTGGTTGCTGTGTTCATGATGAGGATGGTCACGAGGAACAGTCTCTCATTGCGGGTCTGGAGATCCTGCAACAGACGCTTCGCCTCACCGCCGAAGGTGGCAAGATCGGACGGGATGATGTCCATATCGTAGCCGGAGCGGACGGCTTTTTTCTGCTCCTCGATCTTCATCTTGTCGAGGTCGGTGATCTTCGACTTGATGCTCTTGATTGCCTTCGCCTGGTCAATCGTCCGGATATGAAAATTGACCGTGATGTTGCTGTCCATCTCAAGGAAGTCGGCAAGCATACGGTCATTGAGTTCCGGCGCGAGGATTTGCAGGAAGCTCACCGCGCCGATGGTTCTGCCCATCTTGAAGCACTTGCCTTCACGGAAGTCAAAGGAAGTGGGCGCGATGAAGTCCTTCGTGCTGAGTCCTGTCCGGGCAACCATGTCAAAGGAAAAGCGGAACGGCTCATTGGTGTCCATGTTGAACACATCATGAAGCACTTTCAGCCGTTCATAGCCGGACAGCGGCTCGGTTCTCACACCGAGGGTTTTGAAGTTGTTGAGAATGTCGGTTTCAATGCGTTCGAGCTTCGGCTTTGCCGTGCGGAGGGAGTCCGCCTCAATGCCGAAGGTGATGTACTTCTTCTTGACCAGTCCGTTGTTGCCCTTGGTGAGCTGGCTTTGCAGCATACCGGAATACTCGGAGCGGATGTCGTTGAAGGCGTCCTCCTGTGCCGGAATGTTGATGCGCTTGCGGAACTCATTGAGGCTTGCCTTCTGATTGATGAAGGAGAGCTGGACGAAAATCGAGCTGTCGAAGTAGTTCAGAAAGTCGCACCAGTTCTCAAAGATGGCAGTTTTGTCCTCGTTCTGCGCAAGCTGGTAGTTGATGTCCTCAAAGGCGATGGACTTCGTGTAGAGGCGGCTGTTCACCTTGCAGATACCGTCGCGGCACATCTCCACATAGGGAATGGTCTGCTGGGCGGACTTGCGGACTTTCTTTGCCTTCCTGTCCTTTTTCTTCTGCATGACGATCCGCTTCTTCTCCTGAGCGGAAAGGGCATCGCCGTAAACGACGCCGTTTTTGACCGTCATCTTAGGCTTTGCCTTTGCTGTGCTGTTGTTCAAGCTGCAATTCCTCCTGTTCTTTGATTTTCTGCTGAATTTCAGCATAGAGATTGTTTGTGCGATAGGGGCGCACCTTGTCCCGGATAAACATGGACTGTACGATGTGGTACAGATACTTCTCGGCGGGCTGACCGTCCTTCTCGTAAAGCGCGAAGAAGATGAACGGGAGCATGATCACCACCATCAGCATTGCCGCCGTAGACAAGTCGAGATGCGCCTTCGCCAGAAAGAAGATCGGGACGCCGACCGCCGCAGCGATGGAAAAACAAATGAGCTGCCGCTTGGTCAGGTTGAACATGACCTTCGTTTTGACGCGGTTAAGATCCTTCGGGACCGGAACAAATGCCATTGACTGTTTCCTCCTTTCTAAGCTGCTTTTCATAGCGCAGCTTCATTTGTGCGGGATATTGATCCTCCTTCGGCTGACGCTTGCCCGTCCAGCGAAGTCCACCCGCTTTGCCTTGACAGATCCAGCCGGAAGCCCGAAGGCTTGCACCGTTTTCACTTTCCAGTGTGTAGGTGATGATGCGCTTATAGCCCATAGCCGCAGCAGCTCTTGCCGCCGCGCCGTAGAGAAAGCTGCAAGCGTTCTTTGCGCCATTGGTGCATAGCCTTGTAACCTCCAATGTGAAGCCGTCATCCAGATACCGGCTGACGGGACGCCCGGCGATGATTACACCGACCAGCTCACCGTCTGCTTCACAGCCGATGGGAAACTTGTGACCGGCAACCGGCTTGTGATGCCGGTGATGCTGCCGGACGTACTCGTTGGCGTCACGAAGAGAAATGGGTCTTAGCCGCAGCAAAGCTGTTCTTCAAATGGGGCATAGAGTTTGACAAAGACCATCCCTATACCGTTGCTGAGAACGGAAACCGAAAGGTGCAGTATGCCAACAAAACGGAGCTAATGGACGGAATCGTAAAGAAGTATCATCCCGAAACCCTGCTCGAAGGTGACGTGGCCGGCGATGGTGGAGAGATGGCTGAACCCAAGCAGACGGAAGCAAAGAACCATCAGCCGCCCAAAGGCACTCGCAATAGAAGCAGACAGCCGAAGCCCCTTCCCGAGCAAGCAGAAAAAGACGGGAAGAAAGGCGGCTCCCAGTCATCACAGAAGCAATTAAACGTAGAGACAGAGCCAGAACCTGTGAAGGCGGTGTCTGATGGGCAGACTTGATTTACTGTATAGCATGGATCTTCCTCATCGTGCGAAATCCGTCTATAGCTATCTTGCAGACAGAGCAAAAAAGGATGGCATATGCTGGCCTGCGATCCCTACAATCGCACGAGAGCTTAAGCTGTCGCAGTCAACCGTGCGCAGAGCTCTACAGGATCTGCGTAAAGCCGGACTGCTGGAAACTGAGCAGCGATACCGAAAGCATGGCGGTAAAAGCAGCTTGCTCTATACACTTAGGCAAGGATGAAAAACAGTTCCCTCCGCCAAGAGGGAACTATACCTATTTACTGACAGGTGCCACCTGTCATGATGAAAGGAGAAGGCGAACCTCCCATCTGAAAAACTACCACAGCAGAAAGAAAAACACTTACGCAAATAACGATAACGGCGAACAAGATATGAAGATGGCGTAAATTTTTTTGCTAATTCCGCATCCTATCGTTAGCAATTAGCTATTACCTTGTGTATTAATGCCCACCCCATCAATATACTAATACTAACGGCATTGCCGCTTACGATATTAGCGTGAAAAGGAGGTGGGTGTATGCAGAAGGATAACAAGCATTGAGCAAATCATTGGAAAGCGTATTCAGAAAATACGCCAGGCAAAGGGCTATACCCAGCAGCAGTTTTCAGAGATGATTGGGCTTTCAACAAATTATCTCTCTGACGTCGAGCGAGGAAAAAGCTCCGTCAGATTAGGGAAGCTTGCTGCAATCATCAACGCCCTTGAATGCTCTGCAGATGAGGTGTTCATAGATGTAATTGATCACGGGTACAAGGTTAAAAGTTCCAGGATAGCTGATCGAATCGAAGCACTTCCACCCGACGAGCAAGAAAAAGTATTCGCTGTGTTGGATGCCCTTAATTGTCAATCGAAGAAATGACCCACAAAGAGCCTGTAAGCACGGGCTCTTTTCCTTTCTCAACTTTTTTTCGCTAAAGTCTTCCTTTTTTCGATCTCATGTGCTATACTAACGGTAATTGCATTAGTCATTCGCTATAATCGTTATTAGTTGTTAGATGAGAGAGAAGACCTGCTGCTTTACAGGACACAGACAAATATCAGCAGAGTATCTTCCGGCTATCTCAGAAAAGCTGCGGGATACTCTGATTTTTATATTGAACAAGGATACCAATACTTCGGCGCCGGAGGCGCTTTAGGATTTGACACTCTTGCAGCACAGACAGTACTAAACCTTAAACAGTGGTATCCCTGTATAAAGCTGATTCTTGTTCTGCCGTGCAAGGATCAAGCGGCCAGGTGGAGAGCCAACGACGTAAAAGAATATGAACGGATAAAATCACATGCTGATAAGATAGTCTACACGGCAGACCGATACTTTAACGGCTGTATGCAAAAAAAACCGCCATTTAGTTGACGGTAGCAGTCTTTGCATCTGCTACTTGGCAAAACAAGAGGGTGGCACAGCTTACACAGTCCAATACGCCAGAGAGAAAGGACTGCGGGTAGTTAATATTGTAGAATAACAAATAAGACCGCAACTCTTTCGAATTGCGACCTTATAGTATAGACGGATATTTTTCGCAGAGTTCACAACTCTGTCAAAAAGAACGCAGTGCCGCTGAATATAAAGGTGTTTTAGCTTTTCTCGACGGCTGATTTGACGGCTTTAATCTGAATCAGTAACCGATTGCGGACAGTTTTTCATATTGTCTATTTTCAACTCCATCGATGAGTGAGCATATCTTTCCAACGTAATTCGTGGGCTTGAATGTCCCAATACTTCACTTAAAGACTTGATTTCAAAGTCAACCTCTACACATCGGGTAGCGAATGTATGTCGAAGAACGTGATAATGAACACCATCAAGATTACAATCCTTGGTATACTTTGCCAGCCGGTATTGTAGTGTTCGAGGCTCAACAAATCTATCTAAATCACCCGTCAGCACATAAGCTTCTGGAGCCATCCAAGTCCATTGATTGCAAATATCAATGAGATAATCGCTTAAAGGAATGATCCTCAAAGAGCTATCGCTTTTAGGCGTGCTAATTCTAATACTGGTTTTGGATGAACTGCCTCCATCAGAGTTTTTTAATCATTGCATTGTTGAAGAAACAGAAACAGTTCTGTCAGCTAAAAAATGTTTCGTCATTTCAAGGCACAAATCTCTCCGATTCGCAAACCGGTTAACAGCGAAAAAGAGAACTCCGAACTTACATGGGTCGGGATCATTGAGAAGATATTGAACAAAGATATCCTGCTCCTCTCGACTTAAAATTCGCATTTCTTGTTTCGGCAATTTGGGATAAGTGACTTCAACTAAGTCAATTCCAGAAACTGTCTTATGCGCATACTGCAAAACCGTTTTAAGCAGAGAGAGAATATCTCGCACAGTTTTTGGAGCCAGTGCTTTCTCGGTCAGCAAATCATGACCGAATTGTTCAATCGTCAAAGAGTCTATTGCTTGGATAAGATATCCACCGATAGCTGGTTTGATATGCTTATCAACAATAGCGCTATACTTCACATATGAAGATTCTTTTACCTTGGTTCGATTAAGCTGAAGCCATTGATCACAGATGGATGATAAACGCAGACGACTATTTCTTTGAATTGTCTGTCCATTGATCAGAGCCGCCTTAACCTCATTTACTTTTTTTTGCCTCTCGATAGGCTTTTCCATAGCAGTACCCATAGATGATTTTTCCGTCAAATGAGTACCCCTTAATATACCGTGCCTCCCACTGGTTGTCTTTTCGTTTATAGATGTTTTCGCCTTTTTTTGACACAATTAGACCTCCTTCAAATATTGGTGCAGTTCTATTTTACCGACCAATATTGACGGTGGTTTTGACGGCTGAAGGATTTATTTTTGATTAAATAATCGGATTTATCCCTCTTGCTCAAGTCAATTTCCATAAACATTTTCCATTTCAATCCTATTTTCTTGTCGAAACCCCTTGTATTTTGACGACAGTTGATGTATAATTAGCCTCGTAGAGTTGTGAACTCTGCGAAAGAGCGCAGCTTATTTTTGAAAGAAAACCAAGCAGGCGCTCGGTGAAACTCGACGAAAAGTGCTTTGTACACACGAAAGGCGGGTGAACAATGGAAGCTATTGATCGGGAAAAAAGAGATTATAAACAATTGCCTCGAGCTTCTTGTTGAGAGAGGGTTAACCCAAACCACAACGCGTGAGCTTAGTAAAGCTATGAAATTGAAAAGCGGAGGCATGTATTATTATTTTAACTCAAAAGATGAGTTAATAATCGCTTGCGCTGAAGAAGCAGTTATTCGTGTTGAAAACAGTCTGCTTGTCCCTGCGTTGAAAGAACTACCGTAGCCGAAAGAAATGATGGATCACCTCCAAATCAACGCCTTGGATATTGCACAGACCATGAAGTTTTTCGTATCTGTATGTACAGATATGCGGTATGCAGAAGGCATGAGGCCAGTTTTAGAGAGAGTCGGAAAAAGATATACGCAATATGCCAACAGATTTGCTAAAGCATTAAACACAGATACAAAAGAAATAACGCCTTTTGTTTTTATGATGATTACAGCCATTTCAAATTATATGGTTTTTGGCGAAGCTTCTTTTGTATCCCCGCAGCTTAAAACGGTTCAGATAAAAGTTGAACGCCTATTAGCAGACAAAAAATAAACGACAGACAGATCATGTGAATAGGAGAATTGATTATGGCAATAGCAGAAGTAATTAAGTTCGAAGGTCCCCAAGATGCGCTCGTATGGAAATTTCCTGTGGAGGATTTTAATGCGACTTCGCAGTTAATAGTCGATGAGACACACGAAGCACTTCTCGTTGTAAACGGAAATGCAGCAGATCTTTTCACGGCAGGGCGGAGAACGCTCTCTGTTCCTAACATCCCGATTGCCAGAAAGCTTATTGAAATTCCAACGGGTGGCAACTCCCCGTTCCCGTGTAAGGTTTTCTTTATCAACAAAGTACACCAAATGGATCTGCTATGGGGTACGCAAGGCCCTATTGCTTTGGAAGATCCATTGTACGACATCTTCATGCATGTGATGGCAAACGGCAGTATGTCTATTTCGGTTGATAACTCCCGCAAGTTTGTTTTGAAGATGGTCGGCTTTAGGGATAACTTCAGCAATGACGAGTTGATCTCAAAATTTAGAGGCATTATTTCTTCGCATGTAAAGGATTGCATTTCAAAAATTATGATCAACGGTATGCTGAGTTACTTCATGATGAATGCTCATCTGTTTGAACTTAGCGGTGTTATCAAAGAAAGACTAGATGTAATCTTTGAAGAATACGGAATCAAGATTCAGTATTTCAACATGGAAACTATTGAGGTTCCCGAAGCAGATTATCAGAAGGTCAGCGAGGCAAAAGAACGTAGAACCAGCCGAATGATTGAGGGCTATACCTGGCAAGAAGAACGACAAATGATGATCGCCGAAAAGTTTGCGGGCAATGAAGGTACCATGGGAAATGTCGGCGGTGCCGTCGGTGGTTTTATGATGGGCGGTGCTATGGGTGGTTCAATCGTGGACATTGCGAGAAATGCCCTTGATCCAGAAAAAATCCCAAAAGAAAAGTCTCCCAAGGATGCAGCCGGAACACATCCGCGTCCTGGCCAGGGCCCCGGCAGGATTGATGTAACTGATTTCTTCAAGCCAAAAGATGAATCAACTGAGCCTGTGGCAGACGGAGAGAAATGCCCGAAATGCGGTGCTGAGTTACCTCCGAATGCCAAATTCTGCTTGAGTTGTGGAGAACGAATTCAGCACGACAGCAATATGGTTCTTTGCCCGAATTGCGGCAAGACCGTTCCCAAGGGAAAGTTCTGCTTTGAGTGTGGATATAAATTCTCGGCAAACACATGCCCTAAATGTGGAGCAACATTGCCGGAAGGTGCTAAGTTCTGCTTCGAGTGCGGTGAAAGACTATAAGGAGTGAAGGAAATGAAAAACCAAAATACCAAAACGAAAAATACTGTCGGAATAGCTCTAATCTATGTGATCCTGCTGGGAGTATTCAACCTTCTTGTGTTCACCATTTTTAAAACTCGGACAAACGTGTTTTGGCTGAGTTATGCTTTTATGACACTTGCTTTTGTTGTTCAGATAATAAGCATGTTTTTATCATTTAAAACTGCCGATGTTGAAACCGTATTCTTCGGTATCCCTTTGGCGTCATTCTCAATTTATTATCTATGTGCGGCTCTTGTCATCGGCGCATTGTTCATGATTTTCCAGCAAGCGAGTTTTACTCTTGCGCTTGTCATTCAACTACTTGTCCTTGCCGCATTTTTGATCATAGCAATCATTTCGCTAATGGCGCGGGATACCGTTCAGCAGATTGGGGAAAACATCAAAGAGAATGTAACCAACCTCAAGTCTGTTCTTGTAGACATCGAGTTAATGAGAGATTCCTGCTCCAATCCGGAATTGAAAGAGGCACTTAGAAAGCTATCTGAAACTGTCAAGTATTCAGATCCAATGACCAATGACTCTGTGGCAAGCGTCGAACAGCGCATAATGCGAAAAGTATCTGAACTCCGTATTAATATCGACGATGGTCAGATTGCTGATGCAAAGCAAGCGTGCGGTGAGCTTGAAAGAATGTATATCGAGCGAAACAAGAAACTTGCCATTTCGAAATAATCGTAGTGAGGTGCTGTAAATGACTGTAAGTTTCGTAGCTCGGAAATGTACTCAGTGTGCTGGAAAACTACAGTACATAAAAGAAAAGAAGATCTGGAAATGCCTTTATTGTGGTGCAGAGATCGAGAGGCAGGAACAATATGACGGCCTGTTTACAATCAAAAATGTAGTCAGGCAGTCGTTGCTGGATACTGCCTACCGTCGACTTGACAGTGCATCAAAAAATCTTATTGAGTGCGAAAAAATAGATTCTCGGTATGTCGGGACGATTATTGCGAAATTGGCTTATGACATGATTCGGGTTATAACACCCGGCGCGTGTGATCCAAGAGACGCCAAATCTATTTTTACTCAATTGAAGAAGACATATGAACAACTTAAATCGACAGGATCAAGCGTATCAGATGATGAGGAAGCTCTGTATGAATTCCTCGAAGAGTCAGATATTTTTGCAACTTTGCTCTTAGTATATGATTCCCTGAACGATGTGACTCGACGCGATTTTATATCTCAAATGCTCGATGCGAAAGATGTTTACTCGAAACCTGCAAACAACAATCTGCTGAGTTATGCAATTAAAAGCGGGAAAATAGACCTCGCCGATCAAGTTATCGGCAACTCAGATAATATCGATCCCAAGATGGCGTTGTCTGAGGTTCTCGCAAGGTATCCAGACGGAGATACAAAAGGTGATCGTATTGCGACTCTTCTCGCAACAGGAGGAATAAAGTACGAGGACAGAAAGCTAATCGAGAATTATTTAGCAGATACAAAGGATAGTGTTAAGACAAAAAGCAAAGCAAGTATTGCTGCATTAAATAACGGATTATCTATTAACTCTGATTTGCTGATGGATCAAATAATAAGGCTTGCAGATCCCGAGGTTGTTAAGGATACACTATCTGCTTTTTGCAAAAACAAGATTAGCGATGAAGACGTAATCAAGATTCTCGCCTTTGCATATGAGTGTGGAAACATCCAGACGGCTTATAATGCAATGGATTGCCTGAAGAACAGCGGTCAATATGTTTTAGTGTCGGCAAAGCTCATCATCTCAATGCTTTCAAACAGCAAGTTAAGTGCGAGCGACAAGGTTTCACTGCTTAAAAAGTCCTTTGAATTCAAAGTAGATAACAAATCTTTTGAGTCGGTGCTAACAAACTACCTGTGCTTCAACCTTGACAAGGCTGATGACAGGAAAGCTATTCTTGACTGTCTTCTTGACCGGGCAACTAATATCCCGACCTCTACCGTTGAAAGCTATGTTCTCAAGTGCTCTATAGATGGGGATAACAAGCCCTCTATTGTGAGAGCAATGTTTGAAAAAGGATTGAATATCAGCTTCTTCAACGACCTTTTATCGAAATATATGAACAGCAGCACAGATTCGAAGGATATCAAAGCGTCTATTATTGAGGTCTTGTCGCAGAAGGGCTTAAAAATCGATCCCAGCTACTTTGTTGAGTATATCTGCTCATCAACAGATGAACTCTCAGTAAAAATGCAGTTTATCAAAAAGATGATTGCAAACGGATCTCAGCTCAGAGCTGATGCGGCAAACGCATACCTCGAAAGAACTCCGGCTGATCGTTTCAGTTCGGAACTCTTCTCGATGATATTTACTTCTGGTAGTTCGTTTACAAGCCGAGCAGTTGAGAATTATCTTCTCCGGTTTAAGGATAGGGACGCAGTAAAAGCTGATAACGTGAAAACAATTGTCGACCGCGCAACGTGTGACGTCCTCAACGCCAGGTGCCAAATCTCACACCTCGGGAACAGTATCACATGTAATTTGGTACAAGCATACACGCTTGTTACTAACGATTCTCAAACAACTGCACTGGCGATCGCTGACTATTTCATTTCCTCAAAGAAAATGAAGATCAATGCGGAAATGAACGTTTCGGGTTCGAGCATGAAAATGAAGAAATATGTAGTAGCTAACAAAGCAAATCTGAGCGAAGCAACAAATTCGATCTGCGAGAGATTTAAAGTTTATTCAATGCTCTTCTAATGGAAAGGACGGTGACTACAGATGGTAAAGACACTTGAATTGGCAAATGGAATGTTTGTCAGCATGGCGGTTGCTGAAGTGACCTCCGTCCCTTTCTATGAGCTTTTTGCCAAAGACCTAGACCGTGCCAACTATTCGAATCAAGTCTTGTTTACACAGATTCTCCAAGCAATGCATCGGAAGTCAGACACGGAGAATACTGCATTTGAGTTCTTGTTTCAAAGTATTGGCGTAGACAACCAAACTTATAAGGCCCAGGTTAGGTTATACATAATCGTCAGGAAGATTGGCGACGTTAAGTTCAGCAACGAATCTTTCATTCTCGATATGATGTCGAGCATCAAGAATGATCTCGAGGATAAAAACTTCTCAGTATCTGTGCTTGACACTGAGGGAGAATACTCCTCGTTTGAAAAGGCACTCTCAGAGACTAATTGTTCCAAGGTGCTTTCTATTTCAAAGAAAGAAAAAGTAATCGGAAACGCCCTTTCAGCGAATGGTCTAATGTACTATAACGATGTCATCGAACCATCCGAGAACACCAATATTGCAACACTCACCAATGCCTTAACGCAATATCCCGGAAGCGTTGTCTCAATGCAGATTATTCCCGCAAAATACAACATTCAGGAATTGTACGGCATTGAAGAGAACAAAAACTTTTTGGCTCATTATGTGAGCGAGATTCGGTATCGGCAAGGAATACGAGTGGATGCGAATACGCAAATGATCGTAGACGCATATGACTACTATTCTCAAGCCAATAACGAGTTACTGTTTCTATATAACTTTGTTGTGTATTCGGAGTACAGCAGTGCAATTGATCTTGCCAATAAACTAATGGACGCCATAGAAACAGAAGGAAAAGCTACCGGAAGCTCGTTGGACATAGTTGACGTTTCGGAGTTTGGTCTTACTCCAGCAACCAATCTGTTTGCAAGCCCTTGGATAGCCAATGATGTTCTTCTCAATCGAGCGCGGGAAATGAGCTTTTGGGGAAACAAGAATGCACCGAAGCATCTCCAACGGCTCAAACACTTGATGACGACACGCGAACTTCGGGGCGTTTTCAAGTTTCCGATTGATGATGGAAAAATTATCGGATTGGATAGCAATAAGATCCTTGCAAACCGAGAAAAACTCCATCAGAGCATTATTTCGGACGGCAACTTTAAGGTTGGTATTATTCAAAACGCCAGCAAGAGCGGAAAGAACGACAATGCTCATGCTGGCATTGCACTTAATGATTTTACCAAGCACGGGCTTATCGTTGGTATGCCAGGATCAGGCAAAACGAACTTCTCACTTGGTCTCCTTTTGCAGTTTTGGAACGAGTTTAGTATACCGTTTCTTGCAATCGAACCTACAAAGAGTGAGTATCGTTCGTTGATTGACGATATAAAGGATTTGCAGATATTCACTCCTGGAAAAAACACGGTATCTCCTTATATCATCAATCCCTTTCTTCCCCCAACAGGTGTGACGGTGGAAAGCTATGTCCCCAGCCTTATGTCTGCATTCAAGGCTGCTTTCTCAATGCCAGATCCTCTGCCCGATATTTTCTTGTCAGCAATCAATGATTGCTACAACGAGTACGGTTGGAAAACGGACAGCACAAAAGACGATCCAACCGTGCAGCGATTTGGCCTTTATGAATTCATCAAGGTGTTTAAGAAGAAGATCCAGCACATGGATTATAAAGGCGATATCAAAGCCAATATGGAAAGCGCTGGTGTCGTCCGCCTTGTCAGCTTGATCGAGCAAAACAGCAATATCTATGACACCATAAACACCATTCCACTTGAGGATCTGTTAAGCAAACCGACTGTAATTGAGCTAAACGCAATCAACAACAAAGAGCAGAAATCGCTGATTATGGCACTGCTACTAATCATGATTTGTGTATATACCAAGAACAATGTCTCCGGCGACGGAAAACTGAAAAATGTCTTACTAATTGATGAGGCACATGTTCTGCTTGCCGGTGGTAGCTCAAGATCGGATGACAGCGCAGATTCGCAGGGATCTACAGTGGAAGCCCTCGAAGATATGATTGCTGAAATACGATCTTACGGTACCAGTATTATTATCGCAGACCAATCGCCCACGAAAGTTGGCCGCAGCGTAGTCGCAAATACGAATGTGAAGGTAATCTTTAAGCTCGTCGAAAAAGAGAATAAGGATGCAATCAGTACGGCGACCAATATGAATGATGCGGATTATGATTTGCTTGGTCGGCTTGGTGTCGGAGAAGCCCTGCTCCATTATGGCAGAGTATATAGCCCCCTCCACATTAAAACCTATAACGTGCATGACAAGGCTACTATAAGGCCCGTCATTCCAGACCAGGAAATTGCCGCCCTTTCAACATATTGGGATACGCATAAAGAATTGCTTATCCCCCACATTGAATGCAAATATAGTTGTTATTGCAAAGATAGCTGTGACTTCAAACTCCGCGCCAACGCAGATTTCCTCGCTGCACGTTTAGTGAACGACTGCTTGTACGAGCTGACGGATAAGGCAGCGTTTGTGAAGTTTTTGGTGAAGATGGATAAGAACATAATTGACTTGTTGAAGGAGAATCCTTCAATCCAAGCGAGCAACCGGCTCATTAACTGCGTAAAGATAAAGTTCTTGAGAAAGTCTATGCTGATTAAAAGCTTCGGGATCACAAAGGCTGAATACAACACGATTCTTAATCATCCGCGGTTTTTGAGAAGAGCCGAGCAGTAGAAACTGCTTAAAATCTGAGAAAAGGAGGTTTAAGTAATGGGTGAAGACTTTGAAGACTCTGTTGACACTTCGTCGTTCGACGATATAAGCACAGATACCACGGATACAAGCAGCTTTTCCGATCCTGTTGATGTTGGCGATATGATGGATGATATCCCTGCAGAGCCACTTGAAAGCTTTGATGTCGAACCACTCGATAGCAGTTTTGAGACAGAACTTCCAACGGCAGAAGCAACGGATATAGATAGCTTGATGGACGGTGCTGCTGATACATATATGACAGAAGAAGTCCCATCTGACACGCTTGATTCTTCTGGCCTTGATCCATCAGATCTTTCAAGCGATATAGATGATTATGAAATGGATGCTGGTTCTGATATGGTTGATTTAATGGACAAAGCAGCAATGGAATCTTTAGACGATGTTTCGTTAGATAGCAGCGAAGCAAATGAAACAAATGAGGATGACATTGAAGCACTAATGAACGATGCTGAAACAGTATCAGAAGCCGACGAAAATTTGCCAACAACAGAAACAAACGCCTTTGACGGCGGTGAGGAAACGGAAATAGAAGTTGAGTCTATATTGAATACAGAAGAAGTTCCATCCTCAGAAGCCTCGGATCTCCAAGATGATATCCCTTCTGACATTACTGAAGATGCTTCAGAACTATTGGATGTTTCTGATCTTATGGATGAAACCGAGATCAACGATCCCGGATCATTTGTTGATGAATCTCTTGAAAACACAACTATAACGGACGAAATGACAGAGATGTCACCTGCTGAAGCAGATATTAAAGATGAGGTTGCAACAGATGAAATATCCGATATAGACGAACCTTCAGATTCCATAGTTGACAAGACAGATGCAGACAACAACATTGATATTCAGGAGATCCAGCAAGATACGCAGGAAGAAACGGAGATGACTCTTGACATGAAAGACACCCCGCTCGATGCCGAGTTGTCTGCGTATGACCAATTAGCATACTATTACAACTCGCACAATTATGGTCAACAAGATTACGCGGAGTATTCTAAAGATCCAGAATGGCAAGAGCTTAACAACGCTTATTTACAGGAGCAGGGACGAGAGCCAGTTGACTATAGCAATGGCGAAGCTCCGCTCGATGCCGAATTGCCTGCGTATGACCAATTGGCAGACTACTACAACTCGCACAATTATGGTCAACAAGATTACGCAGAGTATTCTAAAGATCCAGAGTGGCAAGAGCTTAACAACGCTTATTTACAGGAGCAGGGACGAGAGCCAGTTGACTATAGCAATGGCGAAGCTCCGAATATCAATGACATTCGAGATGAGTTAATTGCTGCGGGCATTCCAGAAGGAGGTTCTGAACTTGATGCTATTCTTGCAAATGAACAAGCAGGAATCAATATGTCCAATAACTCTAAAACGGAGGGGAACATAATAGAAGAAGATATGAACGACTTACTCTCCAGAGAGCCGTTGGAGCAATCTGATTCTGACGTTTATAAGGCAAAAACGAACTCTGAAATTCCTATCATCCAAGAGGATGGCACTGTCGATACTCTTGAAAACATCATGAATCGCGTTGATCAGGACACACCTGCAGAACACTTGGATGCAGAACCGTATAAGGCTACGCCTATATCAGAAATACCAATCGCTCAGGAGGGTGGTACTGTCGACACTCTTGAAAACATCATGAATAGAGTCGATCAGGACACACCTACAGAACACTTGGATGTAGAGCCATATAAGACAATCCCGCTTTCTGATACTACTGTAGTTCAAGAAGATAGTGCAGTGGATTCTCTTGAAAGCTTGATGGATCAGGAAGAACAAGAAATGAACAATGGTTCGTATGATTCTGCACCAGAAGCATTAAGTTCTGAGGAATTACCAAATCAGAGTAGGATAGATGAACTCAAAGCGGAGAAAGAAGAACTTCTATCTTTGAAGGAGCAATTGTTAGAATACCAGCAAGAACATCCTAAAGAAATCGATCAAGATGAAGGCGCAATTGTAAGAGTTCTTAAGAAAGATGGCTCAGACACAAGTGTTGTTCATCACGATTACGAGGCTGAGCTTGCAGACCTGGATAAAGGGATTACCGAATGGCAGAAAGTTCAAGAAGAGTGGGCAGCCGGTCTAAACGAAGGATTAAAGCAAATCAGCGAAAACCCGAATTTGAGCGAAGCTGAGCGAGCAGAATTAATTAAAGATAATTACGCAAAACGAGATCTGTTTTCGCAAAACTATGATAAAGAATTTGCTGAACTGCAAGCGGCAAGAGAGGAATTGGCTGGAAAAGTATCATCAAGCCAGTTAGATGCCACGAATGCTGTCCAAGAGATTGACGTAACCGATGTGCCCAAGCTTGAAGATGTTTCTGATTGGATAAACGATATTAATCCTAATTATGATCCTTTTGATTGGCAATCACCATATTCGAACAATTGCGGCTCATGCGCATTTGCAGTTGAGCAAAGGTTAGATGGGAATACCGATATTTCGGCTACGAGTGAGAATATTGGGACAATAGAAGAAATGAACAAAATAACCGGTATGGAACAAGTCGCTATGTCGCCAGATGAAATCAAAGACTATCTTGTTTCTCAAGGCCCCGGTTCTCACGGTATCGTGGGTATTGATAGAGTGTCCGGCCCAGGTCATTGGTTCAACGCCTATTACGACGGAGAAAAGGTGGTTGCCATAGATGGGCAAACAGGAGAAATCAACGATTGGCCGCCGGACTATGGTGATGTCACAAATTGGGATATAAGTGTGAGAAAGGAGGAAGCATAAGATGGATAAGAACATCGTTGAATCCATTAAAGGCATTCTTGGCTTAAGTGATACTGAGATTGAGAAAAATTGCAAAGAATTGTCAGAAATCAACGCGTTCTACTTTTGGTCTTCTAACAGAGGCGGTAACGCAGTCATCATAAATGAAGATGGTGAAAAATTGATTGCCAATTCTGCTGTCCGGTTTGAGGATCATGTAAAGGCTTTCAAGTCTGGAAGGCGCAACTAATCTGAGGAGGGAGGCAAGTATCCATGACAGATGAAGAATATCAAAGAGAATTAGAAGAAGCTGAACGACTACAGCGACAGATCAATAATGTTATTGATCAGATTAACCGCACTAATCGAGAGAATGCTAAGCTGGAAGTTGAGCTTGATAATGCAATACAGAATGTCAGCATTCTCATCAGTAATTGCGGTAAGCTTGACAAAGCCGTATATGAGGATATGGGCTATCTTTCCGATGTCGTGGGGCAAGCCGATATCAGCACAAAAGAAGTCTTTCAAGCCTTAAACGAGCTGGCTGTTCAGTATTTCTCGTTCAAGAGCATTTCGACTGCTTCGAAGAACGTAACTCAATACAATGATGAGTACTACACGAGATTCTCATACTACAATGAATTGCGACGGATTTCCCTCGGCTATGTAGTTGGCCTCGACTCTCACATTGTATCAAGTGAGTCCGCTCGAAAGAAAGTCGAAAAGGCTTATCTGCAAAACACCGAGTATTGGCTTGCATATTGCATCGCAGCAGTGATGCTTTGGGCAAGCAATGAAAAAGAAGCCGCACAACGTGCAATGAGCAAAAGTCTGTCCATCAGCTACTTTAATTCGTGCTTGTTCTACTTGCTGATCAACCTTCGCTTCAATCGTATTGATGCAGCGAAGAAATGGTATGTAAATTACCTTGATCGAGCAGACATGAACAACCTCGGTGATGAATGGCAATATCTCTTACAAGCCTACCTCTTTGGAGCGTTCGGCGCCGATGAAGAGTTCCAGGCAACGGTAGCTAAATGCTTCCAGAGCATGCTTGCACAAGTGGAAGTGACTACAGTAGATTTCGCCAAGAAATTTACACAGAAAGCGATCGAGTTTGCCGAGCTCTATGTTCATAAAACGAACCACGAGTACACGCTCCTCGGAAGAACTTGCGCTGAATACCCCGAGATGAAGGATCTTCTGTCTACGGCAGAGAAGAATGTTGAGATTGCTCGGTACTACAATGAGCTTGCTGAAGCAGAGGTTACCGAAACCGAGGATCTTCCACAAAGAATCGAAAATGTTTTGTACTCGCTTGTTAATGACTACGACGAGGAAGAACTAAAAGTTGTTCAGAAGATCAAATACAACGAAGCCATCATTAGCGCACGGGGCGACGTTGCAACCGCGCAGGCCAATTACAACGCAATGTTCGAAGAAAGAAAGAAAAAGAAAAACCTCGGTGGTCTTCTTCTTTCCTGGGCTTTTGCAGATGATACAAGCCAGACGGACGTGTCCGTTAAACGATTTTCCATCTCCTTTATGAAGGAAGCAATCGCAAAAGGATTTGAACAGTTTGCTGAACGGTATAAGGCTAAAGAAAAGGACAAATATCATTTCAATATTGACGAGTGTGAATTGGAATGTAACGAGAACGATTATGGTGAGGCCGAGAAGACACTTGATAAGTTCTATGACAAGAACAAGGTCAAGGACACTTTCAAGGATAAACACGTTCTGATCTACACAGGAATGTGTGCGGTGGCTCTGCTTCTCCTCCTTTTGCTGATTCCATTCTTCTCGCCGGTTATCTTGACAATTGGTATCTTGCTTGGATTAGCGGGTAGTTTCCTTCTGTGGCGCAGGATCGTCGATATGGGGAAAATCCTTAAAGAGAAGAAACGAAAAGGCAAGCTGTTACTTAACCAGGCACTTGAAGAACTTTCGCAATGGCGCTCTGCCTACAAAGAAGCAGACGCAAAAAGTGCCGATATGCTGAGCGCAATCGAGAGATTCTAATAATGGGAGGTATAAACTAATGTCTAATGCATCACAAGCGATAAATAGTCTTGACCGAACTATTAATTCGTTCAAATCACGTGTGGACGTGAAGGTCAATGATGTCAATACATCGACAGCCAATATCCAAGCAACAACGAACCGGATCTACGAAAACATCGAGAAATTCAAGACCGAGATGCTTCATGGCGAGGAAAAGCAAATCGCTCACGAGAATATCTTGAGGATTGATCAGATCATCAAAGAGCAGTTCAGCAACCATATCGCAATTCGGCGCACTGTCATGGGTGTTGTTCGTGACTTTGATATCAACCTGGTCAGGAACAGCACTATCCAGGAGCTTTCGGAAGAACTCTGGATTACCAGCTCGAGATACTGGCTCTCTTACGCACTCATCGCAATAACTGCTTGGGTGAACAATTATCCCGATGTTGCTAAAAACGCTCTCGCTGAAAGCGGCCGAAAGGATGCAATTAAAACGACGCTGTTCTTCTGCCTCATGAACATGAGATTTGGAAGAATGGACGCCGCCAAGAAGTGGTTCTATGAATACTTCAAGACACTCGATCCGACCATGCTCCAGCAAGAAACAGCAATCCTGCTTCAGTCCTTCTTAAATGGAATTTTCGGCAAGGACAAAGAGCTCGAGCAGGAAGTGATCCAGCTCATTGATGAGTGGATCTCCATTATAAACGACAATGAGCAGATTTCTAATGAACTTCTCGATGCTTATGAGAAATACATTGCCAACCTAAACACGCCGGTGCAGTTTACATATCAGTCTGTACTGCAATTCTGCACAAATGCTTCTGAGGTTGAGAAGTCCTACAAGGATGTCTCGAAATTTGAGATTCTTCTGGAGTTTGTAAAATCTCTGGATGTTGAATCTGAGCCTCAGGACAGCGAAAACTATAAGAGTCGAATTGATGCGATTCTTATGAATTTGATTTCCAACTATGATGGCGAAGAACTTGAACTGAAAAAACAGCAAGAGTATTACCGCTTCATCGTTGAAAACAATGGCGTTGTCGAACAAGCTGAAGCTCAGTATCAAGCTATGGAGGATCTATCAAACAATCAGTTCAACATCGGCAAGCAGATGCTTAAATGGGCAATCTATGACGATAGCGATCAGACAGATGTTCAAGTGCGAAAATTCGGATTCCAGAATACGAAGGCTTGGTTTAAGAAGGCAGTTGATAACTTTGACGCCAAGCTCCAGGAAGCATTCCCGACACAGTATAACCTTCATATTGACACTTGGGATGGAGTAAGCAACGGCAACGATCAAGCAGAGCAGGTAGAGAGCTTAAAGAACCATTTTGAGAATAACAAGTTCCAGAATATGTTCGTAAACACTCCTAACATCCTCGCTGCTATCCTCTTCATCGTCTCCGCTGGGTTAGCTTTTGTTACATTGTACTCGCTGATTGTAACGGCTTTGGCCGCCGGGTTCCTTGTCTTTAGGGTGTTACAGGCGATCAAAGCATATCCGTTGCGTGTACAAGCAGCCGTCGATAGTCTTAATGCTTGCATGGGAGAACTTGCAGAGTTTAGACGTTATTTCGACGAAAAGCGCGCCAAGAAGGATGAACTTCTGAGCACAGTTGAATTCCTTTAATAGAGAACTATCAATAAACCAATCAATTTAGAAAAAGGAGTAATAACCATGAGTAACGAGCAGAACAATCAGAACCAGGATATGGAGTTCGAGCAGATGATGGAGCAGCGCATTCGTGATAATTTTGCTGCCCCCAATGCAGACAATGTCGAAATCTCTGATGAGCGTCTCAAGGAGATGAGCAAGAAACTCCCGAGTTGGAGCCTCGAGCCTCCCTATAGCTTCTTGAAATGAGCATTGCAGTTGAGCACACTGCGATAAAAGCACCTTCTACATATCAAGATTGGCTGGTGTGCTTTGACATGATGAAAAACGGGTCAGGTGCCGACACTGAGGTTTTTGATGCAGCATGCATGGGCTCCTTTGTCGGCTCTGACCTCACGAAGAATGCTTTGCAAAAACAGATCGTAGAGACAGTTAATGCCTTTTTGGATAAGAGCGTAAAGCGATTTATTCGAAATCTCAATGAGAATATCGCGTTCAACGAGTTGTCGCAAACAGAGCTGTTATTCAAGCGCCTAAAAAAGGATGTTGCGAAGTCACTGTTTTTTACAAAGCTATCTTTTCTTCCAAAGGATTTTCGCTCTGATTTGGAGAATTCGGTTAAGGAACAGATGAGTGGCTTTTGGGAGGATACAATAAAGTTCCTATATGAACAATCCTTGGAGTTCTCCAATTCTGAGTTAGAGGACGTTCTCTTCTTGGTAAAAAGGATAAGACTATTTTAAGGACATAGGTGGTCAGAATGGGCAATTACAGTTCAACCAAGGCGGAAATAAATAACTATATACGAGCAAGAACTCCGCTCATTATTGTCGACTCTTCTGAACGGGAAAGAGTTGAAAGGATACTGAAGGAGATCGCCAGAGAGCTGAATATTAATATTAGTTACTATACTGATTCCAAACAGGTGTGTGCTCTCAATAGCAATGTTTCAAAGGATGTTGATAGTGATCCACTGCAGTATATAGCTTCATCATTTAAGAAGAATCGGAATTCGACCTTCGCATTTGGTGATGTAAAGCGCATCGGTGAAGATAACGTATATAGCCGTGAGATTCTAAACATCTTGTATTTAGCAAAGGAAACGAACTGTACGCTCATTCTCATAACCGCAGATCCTGTATGGTCTCGGCTCTCCCAGTTTGGTATGTTAACCTCTTTGGATTATCCAGATATGGAGGAAAGAATAAGTCAGATCAAGTCCTTTATTAGTCAATACCGTGGGAAATACACTATTGAATGGAACAATGAAGACATTCGTATGGCAGCAACTCTCTTGAGAGGGTTTTCAGAGATACAGATTGAGAACATTCTCTCAACTGCACTTGTTAGTCAGAGTAGACTTGGCCGCGAAGATCTATATGGGTTGACCAGCCAAAAGAGCAGACTCTATTCTGCTGTATCAAGCATCCAAATGGTTAAAGTTGACCGCAATTTGACGGTATCAGGATTAGATGCGCTGAAAGAATGGCTCAATTCAAAAAAGAGCATATTCTTCGCTTCAGATGAAGACTTACAACAGCGAGATCTCACAACACCGAAAGGCATTCTTCTTGCCGGAGTACCAGGATGCGGCAAATCATTGTCCGCAAAAATGGTTGCTAAAGAATGGGAGTTGCCCCTCTTCCGTTTTGATATAGGCACAGTATATGATAAATGGGTTGGCGAAAGCGAGAAAAAGATGAAAGATGCCCTCCAATTTATCGATAATGTTTCCCCTTGCGTCGTTTGGGTAGATGAAATAGAAAAGGCACTTTCTGTTTCTGACTCTGGAAACGATACAGGGAAACGTGTCCTTGGACAATTCTTGTTCTGGCTCCAAGAATCCCAAAGCCGAGTGTTTCTTGTAGCAACTGCGAACGATATTTCGGCATTGCCGTTTGAGTTGTTTAGAAAAGGTCGATTTTCAGAAATCTTTTTCATTGATTTACCGAATGCCGCAGAGCGAAAAGCCGCGATTGCTCAATATGCCAAGCAGTCACTTCATATTAAGATCTCATCTGACGATATGAATGATTTGCTGCAAGTGTCCGAAGGCTTTTCCTACTCAGACATCGAGTATGCCATTAAAGACATTGCACAATTAGCGTTGATAAATGGGCAATCGGTGATAACGAAGGAATCTTTGATGGAAACTTTCAAAAAGATAGTTCCCATTTCACAAAATAACCCCGATATGGTGACAAAAATCCGAAAATGGGGATCTGAAAGAGCTGTTGCCGCATCGAGTAAGTCAGGAGGATATAAGGATGAGTAATTACGCACTACAAAGTCAGCTCAACCAACTTGAGAGAGAACTAAGACAAGTTCAGCAGTACAACTCTGAACTGCGCGGAGAGCTGTCAACTGTTGCGAACGGCGTTAATCGCGCACAAAGAGATCTTGAAGATTATAACACCAAGATTCGCAACACACTGGATAACTGCAATGGAAGCATGCGCTCGTCTCATCAGAGGGTTGTTGATGCTATAGCGCTGCAGGGAGACATTGAACGGCTATATGTCCGTTTCAAGAATGTAGAGTTGGCGAATAAAAAAATCCGAGCAGCCAATAACAAGAAGTACTACGATTTCGCAAACTATAGAATTGTAAGAAAGATTGTCCAAGGCATAATGGACAACCTGGACGTACAAATGGTAAGCGATCAGACTATTACAAGATCCGTTGAAATCCAGCATTTACAAACGCCGGACTACTGGCTCACTTGTGTGCTCATCAGTGTTATGGCTTGGCGTAATGATGATAAGGAACTTGCCGACAGAGCGATGGATCGAGCAATCAAGTTTGATAAAAAGAATAGCGCAATCTTCTACATGCTCTTTAATCTCAGGATGGGGCGAGAAGAAGCAGCTCTGAAATGGTTCTATACATATCAGGAATGTGATCTTAAAGGAAGCGATCAGAGAACCTTCCTAATGCTTTTCTCTCTCGTCAGCAAGACGCTCGTTGATACCGTGGATGAGAGAACAAAGGACGAGGTGTTCACGTTCATTAAGAAAGTAGTCGATGCCAATATGCGAGCATCAGGCTACAGCGAAGATGAGATCATCCATCAGATTCGCCGCTACTTCAATCGTATGCAGCCTTCAGATCAGCTCCAGTACACCATGCTGAGAAAGTGCTGCAGCGAATTTGATCAGCTTTCTGCCGTTGTGATGCAGGCAAAGAACAATATCAATATTCTTGAATTCATCCTCAAGACAGTAAATGTCCCGGCAGAGGAAAAGAATACGTTCCTCAAGGGCTATATTGACGAGATAATTGCAGCCCCGAATCAGGTAGAGAAAGATGTATATGATGAGATTGCCTATAACGAACTTGTCATCCGCCTTGAAGGAGAAGTTGATGTAGCCAAAGAGCAATTCGCTGCAGAACAGGCCAAAAAGGCGAACGATCTTAATCTAATCGCAGAGATGATTGACTGGATCTATGAGCGGGATGCCCAAGATGTAAACGGTCAAATCAGACTGAGCATGTTCACGCTAACGAAAATGCTTCAAGAGAAGGCGGTTGAATCTCATACTGAAGATTACCGGAGCCGCCGTAAAGTCAATTATCAAGTCAATATTGGTGAATATTCTACTGTTGCTAACTTCAAGCGTGAGGATGAAGAACAACAAAAGATTAACTCTTTCTTCACCTCCAAAAGAGACACTGCCCTTGCAACAGTAAAAGACTGGCCTGCATATATCGGGTTCGGAGTCGGAGCTGCCGCGATTATCGGTTGCTTCTTTGCCGGCTTCTGGCTTCTGATTTTAACCCTTGGTGGAGTGGGCTATGGCTTGGTTACTCTGTTGTCTAATAAGTCCAAGCGGAAACAACTTGAACAGGCCTGCGCTGAAAGCATTAAGACAACTTCTGCTACTATGCAACAGCTATTTGCTGAATTTAAACAGTATCAAAGAGAACTGGATGAATATGACGCTTATCACGATAGGATACTTGACGAATTACACAAAATTTGAAGCGTGAAAACATTAGACGATTCTACGCCACAATAAGCAACTGTAAGAGTGATAGAAGATTTCATTCGTGAACATTCTCGAGAGAATTCTGAGACTATGTTCACGAATGAAATAAAGAGAAGTATGTGATACTAAGTGACCTCTTTCTATCAATACAGAAGGAGATGACATGCCCAGTATGGATGATAAAAGTACAATCTATAGTAAAGCTTGTGATGCATTTTCAAGAAAAGATTATGAAGAAGCTCTCGAACTATTTACAGAGCTAAACGGCTGGTTGGATTCAAAAGAAAAGGCCCAAGCATGTCAAATAAGAATTGCAAATCCAGATTATGATAATATAATTCGCCAGCAGCAAGAAAAAAGCATGCAATTCTCTCAATCTGTGGAGAAACATCATATTAAAATCAATAAGAAACTTTTGGCTTATATCGGTGCTGGGATAGCTGGTTGCGTCTTATTATCAATCATCATTATAGCAGCAACATCATTGCTAAAAAAACCAGTCAATGTAATGTCAACATCCACGGAAGTTTCGAGCAATAATAATGTTCAGGACCGCCAAGACGAGACTGATACAAATACTAATACAAATACTGATACATATGTTCCCGAGCAATTGCAAACTCAAAATAGTAATATAGTAACGCCACAGGATGCCAAGATTCGCTTGTCCGATAACGCAAAGCTATTGTCCAGCGAGGAAGCATCTTCACTAAAAGGATTGCTCGATACATTCAGCTTGGAATTACAGTTAGATTTAGTAATAGTTACTGAAAATACAATTGGTGGCAGTTCCGTACAGGCATATGCAGATAACTTTTATGATGATAACAATTATGGATTTAACGAATCAAATGACGGTGTATTGCTTTTCATCGTAATGGACACACGAGATTGGTATATATCAACTTGCGGAGAAGCGATCAGGATTCTCACTAACGAACGTCTTGACACCCTTGCAAAACAATTTGTCCCATACCTTTCAAGTGGAGAGTATTATCAAGGGTTCAAGGCCTTTGCGCAAGGTTGTGAGGAGTTAGTGGCCAAAAACAGGTAGTTATCGCATACTTGGCACATAATAAAAGATTTTGAATGGAGGTTACACAATGATTGACAGAGAACTTATTGAAAAAGCTGAGTCCGGTAGTGTTGATGCCATTATCTCCCTGGGGTTTGCCTATTATGATCGGGAAGCTGGCGAGGAAAATCGAGGGAAAGCATTCGAGTTATATACCAAAGCTCTCGAGTTAGATCCAAACAATGCAAGAGCGATCAACAATCTTGGCAACTGCTATAACAATGGCGTTGGGGTGGAAGAAAACACCGATAAGGCTATGGAGCTTTATAGGAAAGCTGCCGAGTTAGGCTATTCCAATGCGCAGTATAATCTCGCAGATAGTTTGAAAAAAAAGGAACGATCCCGAATGCCTTGAATGGTATCAAAAAGCCTATGAAAACGGAGATGTAGACGCTCCGTATGATATTGCAAATATCTACAACGAAGGCGTTATCGTCCCCCAGGATTATCAGAAATACATTGAGTACCTCATCAAAGCGGATGAAATCGGAAATGATAGCGCTACTCTCGATCTGGCATGTGCTTATTTGCAAGGCGATCATGTTGAAGCAGATAAGAAAAAAGGTATTGATCTGATGGAGAAATCGGCGAATGCCGGAAATAAGACCGCTGCCAGCAATATGTCTTTGGCCTACAGAAAAGGTGACGGTGTCGAGGTCAATATCGAGAAGTCTATCGAATGGGCAATAAAAGCAGCCGAGCTTGGTGATGATGATAGAATCTTCTAATACGCAGTGGCATATTTCAACGGAGAAGATCCGGTAACAGAAGACAAAGCAAAAGCAGTCGAGTTCTTTGTCCTTGCAGCTAATGCCGGAAGCTCGACTGCGATGGAAAACCTTGGCGTGTGTTATAACAATGGATACGGAGTTGCCCTCGATAAGAACAAGGCCATTGAATGGTTTGAAAAAGCCGCCAAAGAAGGTGGCTCCAAGAAGGCAATGGACAATCTCGAAGATTTGTATCCCGAAGTTGACGCCAGCACATCCCAAACCAGATATTTTGAATTGGTAAAAGCCTTCGCTGATGACGGTTATTATGAGGGCATGGTCAGGACTCACCTCTGCTATCGTGATGGAAGCGGGACAGAGAAAGACATGGAAAAAGCTATGCAATACCTCAACGAGGCAGTTGAGGGTGAATATGCAAATGCTTGCTTCCTAAAGGGCTTGTATCTTTATAGTGGCGATGCCGGTTTGGAGAAAGACATAGGCAAAGCTGTTCAACTTTGGGAAATCGCAGCCAATAAAGACCACAGCAGAGCTGCAGAGTATCTTGGCGAATGCTATCGTGATGGCGACGGTGTCGAGGTCAATGCAGTAAAAGCACTTGAATGGTTTGAAAAAGCAAAAGCCCTTGGCAATATGATGGCATGCGTAAAACTTGGACTTGCGTATGACAAGGACGGGTTCGCCGGCACTGACTATGCAAAGGCAGTCAGCTACTATAGGGAGGCCTATGAGAACGGTTCCGCGGATGGAGCTTGCTGCCTTGCATGTATGTATGAAAATGGCTGGGGTGTTGAACAGAACGCTCAAAAAGCGTTTGAGCTCTATAAATATGCCGCCGATCATGGAAGTGCTCGTGGTATGGCAAAGACTGGAATGATGCTTCATGATGGTGACGGAACACAAAAAGATGTAACGCTTGCGATTGAATACTTTGAAAAAGCAAAGGCTGCAGGAAGGGCAGATGCAGACGATCTTCTTGCGTTTGTCTATAAAAATATAAACTCACCGGATGTCGATTCCAAAAAGGCTTTTGAATTCAATCTTCAACGTGCCGGTAAGGGCGACGTTGAGGCTCAGTATCATGTTTATGAAGCGTACTGGAACGGCGTCGGAGTGGAAGAAGATCATGAGAAGGCCAACAGATGGCTCAAGAACGCCGCCGATGGTGGACACACGATTTCGCAGGCATTGATGGGATTCCATGAAATGATCTTTGGGGATGCCTCCACAGCCGTCCAGTATTGGGAAAAAGCCAGCGCCGCTGGTCACCTTAAGGCGATGAACGATTTGGCAGAAGTATACCTTGATGGCGCTGATGGAGTACCGGTGAACAAAGCCCGTGCAATCGAGCTTTATAAAAAAGCCGCCGATGAAGGCTTTGGAGAAGCACAAGGGGCTCTTGGCGTATGCTATGCAACAGGAAATGGCGTTCCGAAGAATGACTACGAAGCATTTCGCTGGTTTTCTATGGCAGCATCGGCAGCTTTCGTGTGGATCGAATTGCACGGCAGCCCAAGATACTGGATGACGATGCTGTCCGACCGCCGGAAGATTTTGATTTGAATGTTTATCTGAACTCTATGTTCCGTATGTACAACGGAGAGAGAAAGCAGATTGAACTGATCTGCGAGAACGATTTGATGGATGCCATCATTGATAAATTTGGCAAGGATGTTACTGTACTTGCTAACGACATGAGATCATTTCGTGTAATGGTAAACACATCCGTGGGAACCGTCTTCTATAGTTGGGTGTTCGGGTTTGGCGGGAAAGTATCTATCAAAGCGCCCAAAGAAGTTAAGGATGAGTACGCTAAAATGGTATTTGCGGCGGCAAACGCTCTAAACGGATGAAGCCGTTGCGGCGACAAACTATTTGCTGTAGATAACCAATCAACGATTTTTGGAGATTCATTTATGAGAAGTTTGGATAAGTTTCGGGGATGTCTCCTGGCCGGCGCTGCTGGAGATGCGCTTGGTTTTGAGGTTGAATTTCTTTCTGAAGAAGCAATTTTTGAACGCTTTGGCGAAGCGGGAATAACCGAGTATTACCTGCACAGAGGTGTCGCCGAAATCTCCGATGATACTCAGATGACATTATTCACGGCTACAGGACTTCTTCTTGGAACTACCAGAGGAATGAATCGTGGAATTATGGGGAGCTATGAGAGCTATATTCACCTCTGCTATAAAGACTGGCTTCGCACTCAAACCGATATGTTTCCGCTTCCAAATGGATACCACTATTCATGGCTGGTCAATATCTCACAGATGTTCAGTCGGCGAGCACCTGGAAACACATGCATGTCTGCACTCATGCCCGAAGAATCTGGATCAACTGAGAACCCGATCAATCAAAACAAGGGTTGCGGTGGAGTAATGAGGGTTGCACCTATTGGGCTCTATTTTTGTGACAAACGATGCTCAATTGATAATTCAGACGCAATAGGTGCGGAAGCAGCGGCCATTACACATGGGCATACCCTCGGATGGCTCCCTGCAGCAGCACTGGTTCACATTATCCGCAAACTTGCAGAGAATGAAGAAGAAACGATACTTGATGCCGTGCTGGATTCAATGGAAGCTATCAAACGGAATTATCCAAAGACTGAAAATGTAGATATTTTGCTTTCGTTGATGCAAAAGGCAATTGACCTATCATGCGCGGAGTTAGATGATCTCGATGCAATTCATTTACTTGGGCAAGGGTGGGTTGCTGAAGAAACATTGGCAATTGCCATCTATTGTTCTTTGAAGTATCCAAACGATATAGAAAAAGCTCTCATTGCAGCAGTTAACCACGGCGGTGACAGCGACTCTACAGGCGCAGTTACAGGTAATATATTGGGAGCTTCGCTTGGTGCGGAAAAGATCCCTCAGAAATACGTGGACACTCTTGAACTGCGAGATGTTATCTTGGAAATCGCTGATGATCTCTACAACGATTGCAAGATGACTGAATATGGCGACTATTATGATCCTGTATGGGTAGCAAAATATATTGAAATGACTTACCCAAAAGTATGAGAAATAAACAATGAAAGGCAGTTTATATTTGGGACTCCGTTATTCCATTGCGAATTGCAACTAACCTAAAATCGAACAGTTTGAACATTGAGGTGCGGCCAATTGGTTGCACCTCTTTTTCAATTTCTTGTTACCCTATTGAAATTCTTCTCGAGATGAGTATAATAACGATAGTGGGATTTGAAATCCCATTTAGAAACAGAGGTGCTGTGTATGAGAACAATGAATCAAGGAACTCTGGATGAGATACTGAAATTCGTAAACAAGTTCTATCAAGTCAATCGCATTGCTCCTACAATCAGCGAGGTGGCAGAAGGCGTCGGTGTGGCTCGTTCAACAACCCATCGTTATTTGCAGGAATTGAGCGACAGAAACCTGCTTGATTATGGTAGAGGTATCTTATCTGCACCGGAAAGTGCAAAGATGAAAACGGCCTATATTTCCGCCCCGTTAGTAGGCTCGATTCGTTGTGGAACTCCCGAGGAAGAGGAAGAAGAATCTGTTGAAGAATACGTCAGCCTGCCTGTTTCTTTATTTGGCAAAGGTGATTTCTACATACTCCGAGCCAAGGGCGATTCTATGGTCGATGCCGGAATTGACGAAGGCGATCTGCTTGTTATAGAGCGCAACTGTACAGCCTCTGAAGGCGATATAGTTGTCGCGCTTGATCAAGATCAGCAAAACACACTGAAAAGATATGTCGGCTTCGATGATAGCGAGAAATGCTATATTCTCGCATATGAAAACAGGGTACTCTATCCTGGAGAGAAGATAAAACTAAAAAGCTTCGAAGTCCAGGGGGTTGCTCGCCACGTAATTAAGGCTTTATAGCTTATTAGGAGGAATGATAGATGCAGGTCTATATTTCAAATAAAGAGATTGAACAGATTGCCGAAGGCTTAGTGCAGTATCATGCGGAGAGCCTCCGCCGAAATACATCGATATTGATGGCATAGCTGCTTACCTCGGAATCACTGTGGTATACGAGCAGATAGCAGAAAACGATCCGGATAAAATCGGTTTCGCCTCTGACGGCGTCAGGCCGCTCGTGGTTTGGAGAAACGGAAGAAAATCCAGTGTGATCTTCCCGAAAGATACCGTTGTTCTGGAAACGCTGCTTCTCAACCCTTCTAAAAAGACGCGACGCCGTTTCGTTTAGCACATGAAATCAGTCATATCCTTATCTGGCGAGCTGATCCGCTGCGAACAGCGGCATGCTTCAACAGTGTATATGACACAGAGCGAACATACAGCATGGATGAACTCCATGAGAGACTGTCTCTCGAAGAATGCCAAGCAAATGCAATGGCAGCGATGATTCTCATGCCTCGGGTAGTGCTCACCGACTCGGTACGAAGGCATCTGAGAAGGAAAGCAATTCCTGTCTACGGCGATTACGTTTTCCTTCCGAAGATGAAGCCGGCGCTTCAGCAAGTGTTTGTAGAGCTCGGAGTGTCCTATTCCTCCATGCTGATTCAACTCCGGAAGTATAACCTCCTGGAGCAGCACAGCATGGAAGAATACTTCAAAAAGACCATGACGGATGGAGGTGCCGTATATGGTTGTTGAACAGAGAGTGGCAAGAAGTTATTCGGACTTGCCCCAAGAGGTCAAAGATAAAATATCTCGGTCTTCCCTTGAAGTAGAGGGGTTGCCGATGAGAGACGTAAGATGTCCTGTCTGCGACTATGTGATAGCTCGTGTGTACGCAGACATGCAAGGCCATTTCCACGCCAGGTGCCAGAAATGCAAATGGGAAAAGCCCATTAACCTCGCCTATTTCCGAAGTCAAAAAGGCATTTGGCGGCTGAAGGTAAAATACTACGGCGAGGACTACTTTAAAAAGCTGAATAACAACTAACTGACTTTGAATCGCGCAAGCGGAGGAAATCGAAAGATTAGACTGCCAAGCACCGTATGAAGCCAGAATCAAAAGGGATATCCATATCCTTTTGAGATTCTGATTTCGACGGTGCTTTTTTTGCGCAATTCGCTTCATACGATGATGAGAGTCCTTTCCCGAATCCGCTTGGGAAAGGACTTTTTTCATGATAAATCCCGAGCATTCGCATTTCTGCGCTGAAGGGCGACGTTCTTCGAACTTTTGCGCATGCCAAAAGTTGGAGAATTATGGCGGGTGCGTTCTTTATACCCGACAGCTCATGGCAGCCATACATAGCTGAATACCAGTGATCTCCGAATTTTTGATTTCAACCAAAATTCAGAGGAGATCACGAAAATTGCAATTTACTACATTGAAAACGAAAATGGCAGCTTTAAGTCTGCAGATGGTACCAAGTGCTTTATGAGGCTTTCTGGCAGACAAGCCTATGAATATCTCAAGAGTCCCGAAGGACAGAATAAGCGTTTTATGAGGACAAGCTCTCACGAAGATGGCGGCGAGGAAGAATTTGTTGAAATCCCTTCCTCGCTTATGAAGCAGCATCGGAAAGATGAACGCCACAAGCAGTACGTGTCTGACTGCATGGAGAACTCCGGGTTAATAACCATCTCACTCTATGCTATGGAGGATGGCGAGGGCAGCGACTTGTCTTCTGGCGAAGAGCTAATTTCCGATCCGTCTTCTGATGTTGAAGCTCAAGTGCTCCATGAAATTAGCCTTGAAATCTTACGTAGCGCATTGAAAGCACTAACTGATGAAGAATGCAAGCTGATTCATGCGCTCTATCTCAGCGAGAGAAGATGCTCAGAACGGAAACTTGCAGAGATAATGGGAGTTTCCCAAGTTGCGGTTCATAAGCGAAAGAATGCGGTTTTAGAGAAGCTGAGAAACTTTTTTTGATTATCAGGTTATCAGATGCGAAAAAAGTGTGGAATACAGGGGGAGGACAAAATCTTCCCTCACCGGCTTCTCTGCAACAGAAGAAGCCTCTGCACTTTGACAACTGAATAGCACAGCGCATCTTTTACCTTCCTTCTGCCGTCGGGAAACCGGCAAGCCACATGAGCGAACACTCGGACAAGCACTCATTCAATGCAGATGTCACGAGTCTTCATGACTCAGACGGTGCGGCGCATCCGCAGTGAAGGCCAAGACAAGCAGAAGAAATAATGATACTTGCGTCCAGTCCTAAAGTTGAGCGTTGAAGCGGCCGAAAGCCGTGAGCCGTCGCAACAAAGGAGGGCGCCTCGGAGAGATCCTCGGAGGGATGAGATTCCCATGAGGCCGAATGCACGGCCGGAAGGTGCGTTCCCGTTGATCGAGGGGGACGTGTACAAATATCGGTTAAGGAAAAACGATTGATACTATGCAGGCCGCCGCCTGCAGGATAAATGTAGACGGCGGCCTTTTACTTAACACGGAGGAACGAAAATGAAAAAAGTCAAAAGGGGTCAGATTTACTATGCAGACCTCTCTCCCGTGGTAGGGAGCGAGCAGAATGGATTCCGTCCTGTTCTCATCCTACAGAATGACACGGGCAACAAATAAAGTCCAACCACCATCGTGGCGCCGATCACAAGCACAAAGCCCGACTCGCGCATGCCGACTCATGTCAGGGTCAATGTTGAAGGGCTGGTCAGCGGATCAGTCGCTCTCCTCGAGCAAATCAGCACTATAGATAAGCGCCGACTTGACGATTACGTCGGAAAACTCAACAAGGATATGATGGGTAAGGTCGACCACGCCATCATTACAAGCCTTGGCATAAAAGTCATGGAGGGATTGTTGAAAAGAAAAACGACACCAACAATTCCTCATTCGTATACAGCGTAAACCTGCTCCGAATGCTGCTTGGCATGGAGCTGATCACCGAAGAAGAATACAACAAAATCGTAGCAATCAGCGAGGATCACTACGGTGCTAAAATATATTGCGTCTGATCCGAAAAATCTTCCGATTTTCGCTGGATGTTTCCGAACTCTTGTGGTATCTGTTTGTGTTGCCGAAAGACAAATCAGCGGGCAGCCCCCGCAGAAAGGAGTAAAGCTCAATGAACGTTATTGAGATCACAGCCAAGAAAAAAACGTCAAAAGAAACCATCCGGCTGGCAGCCTACTGCCGAGTATCCAGTGACAGCGAAGACCAGCTTCACTTCATTCGCCGCACAGGTCAGATACTACAAGGACTACGAGAGAAGACATCCTCAGTACAGGCTGGTTGACATCTATGCGGATGAAGGAATCACCAGCACCTGCATGGACAAGCGTGACGATCTGCATCGGTTGATTCGAGACTGCAAGAAAGGCTTGATCGACCGCATCATCGTCAAATCAGTGTCCCGATTCGCCAGAAACACCCAAGAGCTTCTGGCAACGATCCGCTTTCTCAAAGACATCGGCGTCAGCGTCTACTTCGAGGAACAGGGCATCGATACCGACAAACTGAATAGTGAGATGATCGTAACATTCCCCGGTATGGCCGCCCAGCAAGAGAGCGAGTCTATATCGGGGAATATGCGTTGGAGTTATAAGAAGCGGATGGAGTCCGGCGACTTCAACTGCTGTGCTCCGGCATACGGCTTCGACCTTATCGACGGTAACCTGATCATCAACGAAACGGAAGCGGCCGTCGTCCGTAGGATCTTCTCCATGTACCTTCAAGGCTATGGGAAGCAGGCTATCGCAAACAAGCTGAATGAGGAAAGCGTTCCAAGACGCCACGGAGCAACAACATGGTACGCCTTCGGCATCGACTACATGCTGAACAACGAGAGGTATATGGGCGATGCACTTCTTCAAAAGAAGTACACCACAGATACGCTCCCATTCAAGAAAGTCAAAAATCGCGGAGAGCGTCCGAAGTACTACGTTGAGAACGCCAATCCCCCCATTGACAGCAAAGAAACCTATGCCGCTGTACAAGAGCTCCAAAAAACCCGTCAGAAGAATGTCGGCGAGAAAAAAGCGAACTACCCTCTGACCGGCATGCTTCGCTGTCCAGACTGCGGCAGATCATACCGCAGGCAGATTGTCAGAGGGAAAGCTTACTGGATGTGCTCCGGCAGAGCTTCCGGCGCCACGATCTGCTCCAGCCAGCGGATGTCCGAATCAGATGTATACGAAGCGTTCAACAAGATGATCTTCAAGCTGAAGGAACATCACCATGCGATCCTTGGTGCGCTGATTCGAGACATCGAAGTCATGCAGAGCAAGACAAGCGAGAACCACGAGAAGATCGCCGAGATCGACAAGGAAATTGCAGACCTTGCAGCCAGGAACCTCGTCATCGTAAGACTGCACACAAGCGGTATCCTAAACGGCTCTGACTACTCGGCACAGTCTTCTGAGATCAACAATCGAATCAGTGCCCTGCGCTCTGAATGAAAAAAGAAACTTGCCGAGGACGAAGGTGACGAGCAGATTGATAAACTGAAGGAACTGCAAAGCATCCTCGATGAATATGAACCGACCGAAACCTTCGACGAGGATTTATTCAATCAGGTTATTGAAAAGGCCGTCGTAATGAGTGGGTCGGAAATAGCCTTCCATCTGATCGGCGGTCTTAGATTGATCGAAACCATAGCATAAAAGGACGGTGAAAACGAACATGAAGAACAGAAACATACCCTTCGGATACAGATTCGAGAATGGAAAGAGCGTAATCAATCCCGATGAACAGAACACACTTCAAAGAATCTGCTCCGAATACCTCGACGGACGTTCGCTCCTGCAGATCGCCAACGGGCTGGAATCGGACAAGGTGGAGTTCGCACCGGTATTATCACATGGAACAAAGCCAGGATTATGCGGATCGTGGATGATGACCGCTACCTTGGAAATGCCACTTATCCACAGGTCATCGACGAAACAACGGTCAAGAGACTACGGAGCCGAAAAACATCCCGCAACACGCAGACCAGCACGGATCGGCAGTCTGGAATCTACCTGCTGAAAGTTCCGGTTATCTGCCCGGCCTGCGGTAAGCCGATGCATAGCCTGCAGGACACAAGGTACAAGTGTACACAGAAGTGGGTTTGTAATCAATGTCACATCCAAATCAAAAAAGAAGACACGAAGCTGATGGAAGACATCGTCGACCTTCTGAATGGTCTGATTCGAAATCCAGAGATTATAAGATCTGTACAGCCCAGCCAAACGGAGCCTTCCATTGAACAGTGACGCCTTGACAACGAGATTGCGAGAACCCTTGAAGGATATGACTTCGACAAGGATGCTCTTCGAGAAAAGCTGTATCAGCGAGCAGCCATCGGATACCAGCAGATTGGCAACGAGGCATACGTTGAGTACAAGCTGAAAAACACGCTTAAACAGCACAACATCCTTGACGGCTTTGATTCAGAACTGACCAATAAAACTGTCAAGCTAATCAGGCTCGCAGAGAACGGTTCCGTCAGCGTCATACTGATCAACGATCAAGAAATACGAAAGGAGCAGACCGACCATGCAAACAGCAATCCAAGCGACGCCACCTAAAGTGGTACATACGATCCCCGCAACAATAAACTTACAAGAGGAAGTCAAGAACTCCCATAAACAACTTCGTGTCGCCGCCTACTGCCGAGTATCAACAAAGCAGGAGAATCAGCTCAACAGCTATGGCAATTACTAAAATCAAGCCAATCCGAGGAACTGTAAACAAGGCTATTGTCTACATTCTCGACCCGCAGAAAACCGACGATGCGTTCTATGTTTCGTCCTATGGATGCGCTGCAAGCGACGCAGCGGCGAAAGAATTTGAGTGGACGAGAAACCTTGCAGTGCAGCAAGGAATGCAGATGCCGAAGGTACTTGCCCGTCATTTGATCCAGTCGTTTGACATCGGTGAAGTGACGCCGGAAGAAGCTCACGAGGTCGGGAAACAGCTTGCGGACGAATGGCTCAAGGGCAAGTACGAGTATGTGATTGCTACCCACATCGACAAGGGGCATTGTCATAATCACATCATCTTCAATGCCGTGAACTATGTGGATTTCCACGCCTACCGGAGCAACAAGAGAACCTATCGGGAGCTACGTCAACTCAGTGATGAGATATGCAAGGAACACGGGCTGTCTGTGATTCCTCCGTCGCAGAACAAGGGCATGGACTACAAGGAATACACCGAAGCCAAACGCGGCACGAGCTGGAAGCAAAAACTCAAGCAGACCATCGACCGGCTTGTCATCACAGCGAAGGACTACAATGATTTTCTGCGGCTCATGCAGGAAGCCGGTTATGAAATCAAGACCGGCAAATACATCTCCTTCCGCGCTAAAGGTCAGGAGAGATTTACCCGTTCTAAGACCATCGGAGAGAACTACACCGAGGAACGCATCAAAGAGCGGATTGCCGGACGGACGCCCCGAAGAAGTCAGAGACAGACCGCGCCGAAGGGCATCTCTCTCATCGGAGATATTCAGGATCGGATCAGACTTATCGACAGCAAGGGTTACGAGCATAAAGCCAAGCTCACAATCCTCAAGGAAGCGGCGCGGACACTCAACTATCTCGCGGAAAACAACTTGCTCCAATACGCCGATCTTGAAAGGAAGGTCGAGGACGTTCACAGCTCCTATGACCGCACCGGTAAGGAGCTGAAAGGCGTTGAAGCACGTCTGCGGACGGTGCAGCCGCTCATCAAAAATATTGGAAACTACCGGAAGCTCAAGCCGGTCTGGGATGCCTACACGAAGGAGAATGACAAGTCCTCTTTCCGCGCAAAGCACGAAGCTGAGCTTGTGATTTTCGAGGCGGCAAAGAGTACGCTGCTTGCCATGCATGGTGACGAGAAACTGCCGAGCTTGAAGTCCCTTCAATCCGAACAGCAGCGTCTTCTCGAAGATCAGCAGAGGCTCTACGATGAGAGAGCAAAGCTCAAAAAGGAGGTGCGGATCATCGACACCATGAAGGCAAATGTGGACGCATTTCTCAAGCCTACTCCCTATCCAGAACACAGCAAAGAAAAGAATAATCAGCTTGAATAAGGAGCAATGCTCACCGATTTTATCAAGATTTCGGCGAGCATTTTCTTGTGTATGAAGTATTGTTAAACGAGAGAAGCCGAAAATATTACAAGTCGAGTTCTTGGAACTTTTCTGTGAATAATGGTGCCAATTTGTTGAAATAATCGACCTTTTATGCTATAATAGTTCATGTGCAATTTTATTTGCGAGGCTTTTGAAAAAAACAAGGAGTGCTGTCATGAAGATTATTTACAAAAAGCTCTGGGTTATGCTCATTCAAAGAGATATAACCAAGGTTCAACTGCGCACGGATGTCGGCATTTCTGCCGGTACAATGAGTAAGCTCAACAAGGGCGAGGATGTTGCGCTGTCTGTTCTGCTGCGCATTTGCGACTATTTGAATTGTGATATTGGGGATATTTGCGAGGCTGTGCGAATGAGCAAAAACGATTAAGTGATTACTGAGTGGAGGGCTTATGACCATGACGAATAAGCACATTCTATGGCACTGAGTAGTAAACAACCGCGATGGGACATATACGAAACAGTCATACTTCTTGAAGGCTATTTGGAAACATTGCAAGGGATTCAATCTAAATCACAGATTATTAAGAGAATCTCTGCGGATCTTAGACAAATGGCTGTAAATCGTGGCGTTGAAATCGATGATGTCTATCGGAATGAAAACGGGGTTTCGTATCAAATACAGAGCATGGATTCTGCATTCAAAGGGCAAAAGGTTTATGTTCCCGCTACAAAACTGTTTACCGATGCTGTTGCCTTATATCGAACAGACAACGAGGGATATCAGAAAATTCTTGGGGAGGCGAAAGGCATGATTACAGTCAAGAAAAACAGTCGAGAAGCTTTTCTTGCATGGGCAAAATCTGCATTTCCCGCCCAGAGATGCAAGTGGTTAGAAGAAAACATATTGAAAATGGAACGGTTTGCAGTTGCAGCAAAGATGATATCCGGTTCCATATTTGATGTGACAGATACAGCCGAATTAGAAGCTGTTTATCGAGCCTCATGTAAGAATAAGCTTTTTCAGATTCGACACCGTAAATTCGTAAAAAATATAAACGAGGATTTCAAAGAATACATCAAATACTGTTCTCTGAAGCCGGACATTAGGGAACCTGCTTCAGATTCAAAAGCACCTACAGTCTCTCCTGAAACGGCAAGTGCTAATGTGAAAATCGGTTCTTTCGTTGTCAATTTTTATGCAGAAGAATCTATGGCATACACAAAACCCACCAGCGTCTCACTCTTTGGAAAAAAGTTGTTACGCCCTTCAGTATGGAAGGATGTGTATGTCTGTGTAATTGCTGCTCTGTATGAAAAGCATCCGGATATTTTCAATTCCATGCAATCATTTCCGGGGAGCAGAAGGATAGAATTTGCAAAGCCGCAGGATGCAGATAGAATGCTGTCCCCAAAGCTGGTTTCAGACAGTCTGTGCGTTGAAACAAACTTCAGCGCAACGGACTTCATAAAGAGGCTCAAAACGCTTCTTACGATGTGTGAGGAAAGCCATGCTTCTCTCAAAATCACCTATGAGAAAAGGCTCGATACAGCAGTGATTAACAAGCCTGTTGCAGACATGCCTTTGCCTTCCACTTCGGAAACAACTTTTTATTCCTATTTGCAGGATGTCGCAAAACTCGCGGAGAGATCTTGCGCTGCTTATGTATCGAATATTCGCAGCGCAGAGCGTTATGCGGCAGAACACAACTATACCTCTTGCTCCCTGTTCAGTGAGGATAATGAGATAACTTTGGCTACTGCATCGGAGTTGTACAAAGATTCCGATTTCATCAGATATAACGAACAACAACATAATCGCTTTACTGCTGCCATCAACCAACTTTTGGAGTCCATTGGCGCAGACATTCCTCAAAAGGCTGTTGCTTCTTTAGGCTCTGATAATAAAGAGATTGCTGACTCTGCCGAAGCAGACAGTAAGCTTGTTGCTGTTTTGAAGCAGCACTATGAGTATGGTTTCAAATACGATTCTATTCGTGAGCTTATGCGCTTCCGCCAGTTTGCAGATGCAATGGATATCGAGCTTACAGAGGACGACGAATCTCTAAAAGCTGCTATCCTTGCCTGTGGCACTGTGATTGACGATAAGGTCTATTGCAAGAGCGATGATATGCCGAAGGAACTACAGAAGATTATTGATGAGGTTTTTGCTTCAGGTGCGTGTGTCATTTACTACGAAAGCCTGTTTGAAAAAGAACAGGAGTGGATGGAATCGCGCGTAATTACATCCGCTGATATGCTCAAGGAATATCTGCAAAAGAATATCGCCGGATGCTCTTATTCCAAGAAATTCATGGTAAAAGGAAATCGTCGTTCCGAGAAAGAAGCCGTCACCGACGAATTGAAGCGTGTGTGGGGAGATTGCCCCTCAAACGATGTCAATGATCTTGGCGACCGTTTGCCGTATATCCCTCTCAGTAATATCTGGCGAGTGATCTCCGGCAACGATCTGTTCGTGCTGGTTTCTGAGGGCAAATATCTTTTTATAAAGCGGTTCGTCATCACGCCGGACGAGGAAGAAGACATTCTTGAATTTGTGGAATCGGCTTGCGAAGAAAACGGTTTTGCGTCTCTCAGTGATGTTCCTCTGGGCAGCATTGAAGAAGAAAACTATGAGCTGACACAACTTGCAATATACAACGCAATCTACAAGAAAGTGCTTTCTGGGAGATACCATCTGAACGGAAAAATTCTCACCAAAGAAAAAACCGACTTGGATGCGGTCGCTCTGCTGAAACAGTACATCAAAGGCAAAGACGAATGCACCTTCGATGAGGTTGCCGACAAGGTAGTAGAACTAACCGGAGGCACAAACCGGCAATACGCTTTTCAGGCTCTCTATGATGATATGGTTCGCGTTGACAAAAACCGATTTGTTGCCAACCGATTTGTCAATTTCAAAATAGATGAGGTTGACTCCATTCTGTCTGGATTTATTTCGGATAATTTCCGAGCTGTTCGGGACGTGACCACTTTTGCTATGTTCCCGATTTGCGGACAAAGCTGGAATCATTATCTGCTTGAAAGCTTCTGCTACAAGTACAGCAGAAAGTACAGCCTTCATGTGATTCATTTCAACGACAAGAACGCCGGAATCATCGCAGAAAAGGACTTTAACAAGAAATACAGTGAAATGCTTGCCATTGCCCTCGCGAGAACAGATGTGGAGTTAACAACAGAAGTCATAGGGCAATATCTGTTCAACACAGGTTATATGGCCAAAAGCAAATATGCCAAGCTGGGAGAAATTGCACAGCGGGCTTCGGAACTACGAAAAGAGAGGTGATAGTATGTATTCCTACACATTTGATTCGAAGACCGGTGGAATTATACTGAATTCCACTCCTACGAATTTTTCTAAGGAGCCTCGCCCAGTTTATGCTGCGGAGATGGATATCCTTGGTTTTCATAAACACTGGGATTACGACAAACAGAACGAAGTGCCCTACATGTGGGCAGAATCAAATATCTATTGGTACAGAGGTGTACAAATTGCCAAGACAAAGGGCGGTGATCTTTATACTGCACCGGAGCTGATTATTGTGGATGACGCAAACGAAACAAATCCATATTGGAAACAAGGAACGAAGTTGATTCCTATGGATATAGAAGCAATGTGCGCTCTCAACGAGGATTTATTGACAGTTATAGAGGATTCTACAGTTAAAAAAATTGTCAAGGAATATGAGAAATTTAAAGACAAGCTTGACATTTTCCATGTAGCCTTTTCCGGAGGCAAGGACAGCGCAGTGCTGTTGGATCTTGTGAAAAAGGCACTGCCAAAGGACAGTTTCGTAGTTATTTTCGGAGACACCGGCATGGAGTTTCCAGATACTTATGAAGCCGTGGAAGAGGCTAAAAAGCAGTGTGATAAGGACGGTATTCCCTTTTATATTGCTCGCTCTCACTTTGAACCAAGTGATTCATGGAAGCTGTTCGGCCCGCCAGCAAGAGTGCTTCGATGGTGTTGTAGTGTACATAAGAGTACGCCGCAGACATTGAAAATGAGGGAAATTACCGGCAAAGATGATTATATTGGTATGGATTTCGTTGGTGTACGCGCCCATGAAAGCTTAGCCAGAAGTAAATATGACTACGAGAATTTTGGAAAGAAACAAAGAGGTCAGTACAGCTTTAATCCGATTTTGGAATGGACCTCTGCGGAAATATGGTTGTATATCTTTCTGAATCATCTTAACATTAATGCCACCTATAAAAAGGGAAATTCCCGCGCTGGGTGCTTGTTTTGCCCTATGGGTGGAGGACGTAGCGATTATCTTCAGTATACTTGCTATCCGGAAAAAGTTAGCAACTACATTAATTTGATTAAATTAATGAACGGACGCAATAAAGGTGATGATGCGGCACTGACCTCATATGTAGCAAATGGTGGTTGGAACGCACGAAAAAATGGTCGCGATTTAACTATAGGGGAAGTCCATTACTGGGAAACAATCAAAAATGGCAAAACACAGATAGAGGTTACTCAGCCTAAATCAGATTGGCAAGAATGGATAAAGACGGTAGGTAAACTGCCTTTTCAATATGAAATCAAGGAGAAAGAAAACGGTTATTTGATTTCTTTTGATGCTAGTATTCCGAAAAAATATCCTAAAGAGATAAGGAAGTTTAGACAAGTATTTAAAAAATCGGCATATTGTGTTGGCTGTAGAGTTTGCGAAACAAATTGCCGTAACGGAAGAATAAAGTTTGTCAACGGAAAAGTACAGATTACAGACTGTATTCATTGTGGAATGTGTCACGATATTGATGACGGTTGTCTCGTATATCATTCATTAAGACCATCGACAGGAGAAGGAACTATGGAAAAAGCTAGTTTGAATTCATTTGCAAATCACGCCCCAAAGCCGGAATGGGTACAAGGATTTTTTGACCTTGGCAATGATTATTGGGATAGCGATAAAAACACGCTGAATAAAAAGCTACAAGTCCCCATGTTTAAGAAATTCCTTCGTGGGTGTGGTTTAATAGATGATAAAGGCAATACCACATTGCTCTTTGATATCGTATCATCCTCAAATTACGGATGGCAAAATGGTACTACATGGGGCTTGGCATTGTCGAACTTTGCCTATAATGCCCAGTGCAAATGGTTCATAATGAATATGGATATTGGCATTTATTATAATAGAAGTCATATCAGTGATATGCTGATTGCCGAGGGAGTGAAGAAAGATGACGCAACTTCCATCATCAATGCCTTCAAGCGTTTTTGCAAGTTACCCTTGGGTACAGTGTTAAATTTCGGGTATGTCGAAGAAAAAGGGCGGAAAATCGAATCGCTGTGCAGAACGAAGTGCATTATTGAAGATACTCGCGTTGTACTGTATGCGTTATATAAATTTGCCGAGAAGTGCAACTTGGATAAAGAGTTTCATGTTTCCTATCTCTTCAACGAATCTGTAGAGCGTGATGGAGTTAGCCCGGTGCGTATCTTCGGTCTGTATGATGAGGAAGAGCTTAAATCCATTCTCTTAGGACTTTCCTCTGCGTACCCGGAATTCATCAATGCTACATTTACAAATGATCTGCAAACCATCACTCTGCGGGATAAGACCAGCACCGAGGTGCTTAACCTGTTCAAGGAGGAATTATAAAATGCCGGTACAGAATTTGAAATACTGCGAATACTTTGATGTTAATGAAAAGTACTTCCCTTGCATTGACGAGTCCGCCATCAACAGCGGTGCTGCATGGGATACTACCTATCCCCATCAGACCTTTGTTGACCTACTCACTCTGACGGAAAAAATGCTGAGTGGCAATACAAATCGTTCTATTTGGATTCACGGTGCTTATGGTACCGGTAAATCTCAGTGTGCTTATACACTCAAAAAGCTACTGGAGGTGCCGGAAAATGAAGTTAGAGCATATTGGGACAAATTTGAGCCGCTGAAAAAGAATCCTGTTCTGCTGGAAAAACTTATCGGTCACAAGGCGCAGGGCATTGTGACGGCATACCGCTATGCCTCCGGAAGCATTACCACACCACGACAGCTTTTCTTTGCGGTGCAGGAAAGCATCAAGAAGGCCTTGGATGCGAACAAGGTCTCATACAAGGGTGAAAACTCCCTGAAAGAGAGCGTTATTGCTTGGCTGGAAGACCCGATTCATAATAACTTTATGGATCAGCTGCTTCAGAAGCCGAAATGGATGTCAACTTTCTCTCAGTCTTCTGCGGATGAGATTGTCAATACCCTGAAAAAGAGTAGCGATGTATCTTCCCTTATGGACAACATATTCGGTTTGGCCGCAGAGGAAGGCATCACGGCACTTGACCTTTCCGCAGACTCCTTGCGGAATTGGATTGTGGACATCATTGATAAAAACAACATCAAGCTCGTTCTGATATGGGACGAGTTCAGCGACTATTTCCGGCAGAACAGCACCTCCTTGGGCGAATTCCAGAAGATCATCTCTATCTGTCAGGAAAAGCCGTTCTATTTCGTGATTGTTACGCATCCCCTGTCCTCCCTCGCCAAGGGGTATGACAGCGGTGATAAAAACAACCCATGGTCTGTTGTTCAGCAGCGTTTTGACAAAGTAGAAATCACCCTGCCTGACAATATTGCTTTTGACCTTATTGGTCACGCTTTCAATGTGAAACCTGCTGCCAAAGCGAATTGGGAGCAAATGACAGGTGACCTGAATTCCTCTGTCAACGGTGCCCGTACTGCTGTGAGCAAGGCAGTCAACATAAACAGTGAAAAAGTTATGCGGGATATTCTGCCTATCCACCCGATGGCAGCACTCGTACTCAAAAATATCGCTTCTGCATTCCAGTCCAACCAACGCAGTATGTTTGACTTTATCAAGACACCAAAGGACATGGAAGTTAAGGCGTTTCAGTGGTTTATTCAGAATACCAGCCCGCTTTCCGACAGACCATTCCTCACCGTGGATATGCTGTGGGACTTCTTCTACGAGAAGGGGAAAGATTATCTGTCCTCTGATATCAAGCTGATTCTGGATACCTTTCCGCAGCAGACTCAGTTGAACGACAAAGAAAAAACTGTATTGAAGACAGTTCTGATTATGCAGTCCATCGACCAGCGTTTAGGCGGTGCGCTGGCGATTTTGAAGCCGACAGATCAGAATCTCAGCTATGCCTTTGAGGGTGATACCGGAGAATTGGAATCCTCCTGCAAGAGCATTGCAAAAGCTCTTGTAAAGAAAGGCATTCTGATTGAGAATCCGATTGCCGACGGCAAGAAGGCCTATTCTGCCGCTGTTCTCGCAGGTGATAGCGCAAAGATTGAGGCTTTCAAGAAGGACATCAGAGAAAAGCAAGGAACATCCGCAAAACTTGTTTCAGAAGGTCCGGCTGTTGCCACTGCGCTCAGTCTACTTCCGGCTTTGAGACTGCGTTATTGTCCTGTTCCGGATGACGGCAAGTTGCCTGTTGTAACCATGGCTGATTTCAAGAAGGTCATGGATGTCTTGAAGAACAAAGATGCCGACTGGCATTTCTATTCTGTTCTCGCTTTGGCAAAGACTGACGAAGAAGCCCAGAGTTTCCGTACTCTGATAAAGAACACGATTGCCGATTCGGCTTACAAGAATATAGCGGTTATTGATGCATTGTCCACTCCGCTCGGCCTTGAGGCTTTTGAGCAATATGTGGATTATTCTGCTATGTCTATGTATTACAGCGGCAACAACAATCAACAATCCAAGGAAAACGCTAAAAAAGCCAAAGATGTACTGGAGCGTGATTGGAGAGACCGTATTCACGACGGGCAGTTCATCGTCTTTACATATGCAAATCAGGATGGAGAAAAAGCCACCGGAGCAGCTGCTGTACAAACCATTCTACAGACAATCATACTCAATCGGTTCAAGCATGTTCAGGACTTTACCAAGGGTCTGACCGAAACCCAGCTGAAGCTTACTCAACCCAAACCGGTCGCTAAGTATGGAATGGCGCTTACTGACGTGGGTGGTCTGATTAAAGGCTGTGAAAAATCTGTGCTCGGCAAGTTCTGGAACAAGAAGGAATACTGGAAAGATGAGACGCTCGCAGGGGAGCATATTGTCATCATCAAAAAGTCTGTCGATAAGATGATTGCAGATTCTTTCAAGAGCAGCGGTAAGATTTCCATCGGAGAAATCTACGATCATCTGGAAACCGCCTTCGGTTTCTCAGTGTGTAACCTGTCTGCGTTTATTACCGGTTTCCTGTTGAAGGAATATAGTTCAGAACCATACCGCTCTATGGATGCGGAAGGCCATCGGGATTCCATGACGCCTGATAAACTTGCTGAGATGATTGGCAACTATATTGGCAAAAACCCGAAATCCACCTATATCGTAAGCCTGACTGAAGAAGAAAAGGCTTTCTATGAGCTTACGGAAAGCGCATGGAGTATTACTCCAAACACCTGCTCTTCACCTCAGCAGGCAGGCACCCTTGTTCTTTCAAAAATGAGGGATCTATCTTATCCTGTCTGGTGTCTTGAGGACATGGATACCACAGGGGTATTTGACCTTGTTAAGCTTTACATTAAGCTGGTACAGAGCAAGGGCGATGAAGCACACGATGTGGCCAATGAAATCGGTAAAATTGCAATCCAGAGACTGTCTTCTGCGCAAAATTTGAAGTCGCTGCTTACCTTGGATAACTGCAAAAAGGGTATGCGTATTTTCCTTGAGCGTTTCGAGGGCGGTAAACTATTGAACGTTGCCAAGGAAATCGGTGCGGAGGATTCTGTGCTTGCAGACATCAAAAAGCTGTTCAGCGTGCAATATTCTGCTCTTTGGATTGGTTCGACCGGAGAGGACGAAATCAGAAAGCTTATTACGGAGTACGAAGTGGTAAAATCCACCAATGTTCTGTTGAATGTTACGGCTCACTCCAAAGATGCTGCATTCAAGGAGTGGCGTGAGACTCTAAAGTTTATCGGTTTCTCATGCGAATCCGTAAAAGCGAAGAAGCCTGCTCTGGATAAGTTCTTCTACAACTTGCTCCGTATAGCAAATTATGAGGACATGCTTCCGGACAACATGAAGTCTTTCCTCAATGAAATGAACAACCACAATGCAGACATACGCGAGGTGCTTGATAATCCTCTGGCTGTTTTCATGAATGTGTACGCACCTTATCTGGATGGCTTCTCCGATGTGGAATGCGAGGAAATTAAAAACTCTATTAGCTCGGAAATGTTCACCGCTTCTGCAACGGCAAGCAATGCCACGGTAAAGAAAGCGGCAGACGATTACCGAAAAAATCAGGTGAAATCTCAGCTCTATAAGCTGTGGAGCGATAAAACCGGCGGCAGCAAGAGCCCCCGTGCATGGTCGGAAAAACATCGCACACCTATTCTGTGTTGCATAAAGGCTGAACATTATGCCGACGCGAAAAAGGCTTTCAGTACACTCAACAGCAGCACACAGAGTGAGGCGGACATTAAAGATGCCCTGGTTTTCCTGCAAAGGGCTGAATTCTTTGAGGATATTGCTTCTTCAGATTATCGAGACAAGTGGTTTGCAAAGCGTATCATTGGCGATTACGCAAGCCTCCTTCCCGATATTGATTCTGTCAGAGATATTCTGGAAAGTACTGGCATCAGCGCATACGAGTGGAACGACAATCCCACCATTAGAAGCAAGGTGTCCGAACTGGCAAACGCAGAGTACAACGCAGGCGGCAGTGACAAGGTTGTGGATATTATCGAAAGCATGGACGATGCCGAGCTGAAAAAGTGGCTCACTGATATTGTCAGAAAGGACATGGGTCTTGGCATAAAGATCATCATTAACAAGGAGGAATAAGCGATGCTTTGCCCAGAAGTGCAAAATTACATATCAGTAGCAAAAGGGCTTCCGTTTTTCTATGTCGTTGGTGATGAGAACTACTGTTCTGTGCTGGATGAACTGAAGCAAGCAGATGTCTCCGTGGTGAGAATGAGCGATTTTTGCTTTAAGGACGACAAGTTTCCGAGCGTTGATGAATTAGTGGATTATTTTCGCACCTCCGATGTGGATTATCGGGATAATAAATTCGTCGTCGTCGGACTTGGCGAATATCTGGCGTTAAGAGGGTCTGTTTTTGCGGATAGAGAGCTCCACCGATTGAAGAATACTACTCTTGGGAACGCAAGAGCCATTCTTCTGTTGAGAGGAGTATCGGCGCAGGCAGCAAAAATCATCCGCGATGATAACAAGATGATGGATCAGCAGCGTGCATACATTTCGGAGGACGCTCTTACAAACATCTCCATTACAAACATGCCTGCTGATGTTGGACTTGTAGCAAAGCCCGGAATTAAAGCTTTGCTACACGCCTTGGAAGATGGTGTCTGCGGAAATGTGGACGCGAGCACTTCTTTGATGCTTGAGCAGTCTTTATTCCCTATGACTACACTCACAGGAGCATTTTCTGTTGTAAAGAGGTTGGTAAATAATACTATCCTAGATACCAGCCTTGGCACTGATGAGCAGTGGCAACAGTTGCTGAAAGAGCTTAATAAAAGCGGCAAAAATATTCAAACGGTGTTTAGCAAAAATGAAATTGATGAAAGAATTCTCGATGACCTATGCCTTGCTGTTTCAGGGCTTGAATATCGCAACTGGCTTGTATTTCTGTACTTTAAGCTGAATATTGAGCAGCTGCAAAATGCTTACTTAAGGTTCGTTGTTGAGGCGACCGAAAGCTTTGAAAACTTCAAAACAAACCTGATGGTAATGATTACCGAGTTTTCTCACAAAGATCGAGACTTTCGACGGTTATATGATGACAGAAAACGACTTCTTAAAGATTTTCCTGAGGAGGATGTTGCTGTCTTTGTGAGAGCTAATGAAGTGGACCCCGACGAGAGCATCTATAGACTGACCGACAATACTCTTCTGGAGAAAAAAACGGCAGTCAAATGGGTTGCACAACACGGCTTATGCGAGGCAATATCTTATGTGTATCCCGCACTTGATGATTATCTGAAAAAGTATATCTTTGATAGTCCGGTTCTCGCAACCGAACTTACCGAATATTTTGATGCTTATAAGCAGCAGAAGGTTTCAAACCGGATCTCAGATGATTTCATTACGCTTGTAGAGAAGTACGCTTCCGGCATCTCTTATGCGAAGCTGCCGACCAGAGATAATGCGATTAAAGCTATTGCAGACAAGGATAATGCTTATCTGTATTGGATTGATGCGCTGGGCGTGGAATACATGTCTTACATCACTGCTCTTGCAAGGAAAAAAGGACTGTCGATTCATACGGACTTTGTCCGCTCGGATTTACCGACCATCACAGCTATCAATAAGCAATTTTATGAACAGTGGCCAAACGATAGAAAGTTTAAAGAGGAAACGCTCGATAACATCAAGCACAAGGAAAAAGGTGGCTACTTCTTCACCAACGATGAAGACCCGATTCATATTCCGGCTGAGCTGGATGTAATTGAGAAAGCTATGAATACAGCCGCGATGGAACTGGGAATGCATCACTATAAGTCTTTTGTTATTGCAAGCGATCATGGCGCGTCCAGATTAGCCGTCATCAGAAAGCAGGAAGTGCCTTATGAAACTGACACCAAGGGCGAGCACTCCGGGCGTTGCTGCAAGTCGTTCGACGATTGCGATGTTCCGTATAAGGTGGAAGAAAACGGTTTTATCATATTATCAGATTACGGAAGATTTCGTGGAAGCCGTCCTGCCAACGTGGAAGTACATGGCGGAGCCAGTCTTGAAGAAATTGTTGTGCCGGTGATTACGCTGACACTAAAGAAGCAAGCCGGTGTTCAGATTAAGGTTATTCACCCGGATGGTATTACTGCAGATAGACGTGAGGGTGTTACCTTAAACTTGTATATCTCGGATGTTGATTCGCAGGAGAATATATCTCTCGTCGTTGAAGATAAGCAGTACAAAGGCATCTCTGATGATGGCATCCATTATACTTTTGCTTTAAAAGAAATAAAACGTGCAAAGCAGAAGCCATACCCAGCCGATGTTTTTGACGGATCAGATTTAATAGGCAGTATTTCTTTCAAGGTGAAAGGCAAGACTGCAACGGTCAAAGACGACTTTGACTTCGGCGAAGATTTTTAAGGAGGGACACTATGGAGCTTTCTGAAAAGCTAAGAGATAATTTTGACGAGATGGTCGTCTACAAAGATTTGAAGAAAACAAACTTCTTTTCCACCTTGAGTCTCCCTGCTTTCATGCGCGATTGGCTGCTTAAAAAGTTTGAAGACGATGAGGGTGAATTTGACAAGGATGATCTCGCCAGATTTGTGAAAAAGTTCATTCCGCGCAAAGACGACTGGAATGCTATTAAAAACGATATTGTTATTGAAAGTAAGAATGTCAAATTTCTTGCTAAGGTATCTGTCAATATTGATATTAGAACCGGCGAAGTATCCTTTTCCCTCCCGGATTTCGCACTCGGTTTTAAGGAAACGATCATCGAAAGCGATGTTTGGGATTCATGCAAGGAAGATCTTGTGAAGGGAAGAGACATCTGGGGTATGGTAGAGCTTGGATACCGCTCTCCGGATGACTTTGACTTTACTTTTGAGTATGAGAGGAAAACCTCCAAGGCTAAAAACTCGAAGGACGGAAAAATTAAGCTTGTTTCATTCAAAAACTTCTGTCCGTATGATATTGACCTTGAGGACTATAAAGATGCTCGCAATGAGTTTACCACCGATGAATGGATTGATGTGATTCTTGGAGCTGTTGACTATAATGCTGCCGGATATGCTACAGAAGAGGAAAAGCTCACAATGATTACCAGGCTGCTCCCATTCGTGGAAAAACGCCTAAATCTGATAGAGCTTGCGCCAAAGGGAACGGGCAAGTCTTATCTGTTCGGAAATGTCAGCCGCTATGGATGGCTATCCAGCGGAGGAGTTATGAGTCGCGCTAAGATGTTCTATGACCAGACAAAACGCCGGGAGGGCTTAATTGCGGGCAGTGATTTTGTCACTCTGGATGAAGTGCAGACGATTTCGTTCACAGATACAGATGAGATGCGTGCAGCTCTCAAAGGCTACCTTGAACAGGGCAATTTCACGGTTGGCGATTATAAAGGAACAGCAGATGCCGGCATGGTTCTGTGCGGCAACATCCGCAAGGAAATTATGGATGCTGACGGCTATGAGAATATGTTCACAGAGCTTCCGGTAGTGTTTCATGAGTCAGCGCTTATCGAGAGATTCCATGGATTTATCAAGGGTTGGAATATTCCTCGCATGAAAGACGATTTGAAGGTGAACGGCTGGGCATTAAATTCAGAGTACTTCTGCTCTATTATGCATGAGCTTCGCAGCGATATGACATATAGAAGCATTGTGGATGAGTACATCATTGTTCCAGAAGGTGCTGATACACGTGATACCGAAGCAGTAAAACGTATTGCAACGGCTTATCTGAAACTACTGTTCCCGAATGTTCGACATGCAGATGATATTACACCGAGAGAATTCAAGAGATACTGTTTCGACCGCGCCCGCAGAATGAGAGATACGATTAAGTATCAGCTTGGTTTGCTGGACGTGGAGTATGCTGGAAAGGATTTACCGCAGTTTAAGATTTACGGTATAGACACTGAATGATATGGAAGCAAAGAAATGTTATGTTTGCGGGAAAACACCGCTTTCTAAGGACGAAGTTGGGCTCACGAAGAAGATTATTGATAAGAAGGCGACTTCCTTTTACTGTTTGCCCTGTTTGTCCGAGTACCTTGAAGTTACTGAGGACGAGCTACTTGCCAAGATTGAGGAATTCAAAAACGAGGGTTGCACTCTGTTCAAGTGAGGTATTTGCTGATGAAGCGTCATATCTATGCCGATAATGCGGCAACAACAAAACTGGATACTGTTGCGTTTGAGGCGATGACTCCCTGGCTTCTTGAGGAATACGGCAACGCTTCACAGCCATACGCCTTCGCGCGAAAGCCCAAGAAAGCCCTTGCAGAGGCAAGAACCACAATTGCAGAATGTATCGGTGCACTGCCGGAGGAGATATATTTCACCTCCGGTGGTACCGAGAGTGACAACTGGGTCATCAAAAGTTCGGCGTTTTTAGATCTGGACAAGCGGGCTATGATTACTTCCGCATTTGAGCATCATGCCATTCTTCACTCCTGCACAGCGATAGAGCGGCTCGGATATCCGGTAGCATATATGTGGCCGACTGCGGATGGCTATATTACGCCGGAGATATTGGAAAAATACATAACCGGCAGCACACGGATCGTGTCTGTAATGTTTGCTAATAACGAGATAGGTACTATTCAGCCAATCCGAGAACTTTGCAAGGTCGCACATACGCACGGTGCTCTTTTTCACACGGATGCGGTGCAAGCGGTTGGACATGTAAAAATCGATGTTCACGAGTTGGGCGTGGATTTTCTGTCCGCCTCCGCACATAAATTCAACGGTCCCAAGGGCGTTGGCTTTCTCTATATCCGCAAGGGTGTAGAACTGCCTCCTTATGCAGACGGCGGTGCACAGGAGAACGCTCATCGCGCAGGGACGGAAAATATAGCCTCTATTATTGGAATGGCGGCAGCATTGAAGGCGAATTGCGATGCTCTGGAACAGAACCTGCAATACATTTCAAAGTTGGAGCATTTACTGATTTCTATGCTGGACGAGTCAGAAATTGCCTACCGGCGCAATGGAGGGGAAAACAGGTTGCCCGGTCTGGTTAGTCTTTCCTTTCCCGGCAAAGACGGCGAAACAATCCTTCATCGTATGGATCTTATGGGCATCAGCATTTCAACAGGCTCCGCCTGCGATAGCGTAAATACGGAAATTTCTCATGTTTTGCAGGCTATCATGCTGGATGAGGAACATTCTAAAGGGACAGTACGAATATCGCTGGGAAAGAATAATACCGAGGCTGAGGCAGGAAGAATCGCAGAAGCTTTGATAAGGATAATTGTATGAAGTTGTGATGAGTAGGTAAGTATAGTTAATTTATAGAGCGAATTCATAGAATTTCATGACAAAATCAAATTGTCGCACTCCGACAATGCAGAACTTCGAGAAAAGAGAGATATTCTGTTGAATAAGTTGAAACAGAATATCTCGGACGATGCTGCGTTTTTTACAAGCTTAAATTGCCGTCAGGCATGGGAGACTACGCTATAACCCTGATGATGGATGAGTCCGAAAACTTCCTGAAAATCGACGATGGACTGTCCTTTGACTTTGACAACTATGAGTGCGCCCCGGAAGAATTTGCAGAACGATTCAAAGACAATGAATCGGATAATCACGAAATCGGAAATTGCTTTCTAAAAATCGAAAAGAGAATCACGATTATTACCATGTTTGAATTGAACGCCGATTTTTTGAAGCAACATTTGCTCTTGTGCAGATTTGCAGTCCTGTAAATGCTTGTCATCGATACTTTTCCGATATTCGAATTGCAGCAGCATGTGCGATTTATCGTTCCGTGAATCCCCACTCCCGTTGTTCCGATAAAGAGCATTGTACCGATGAGCGGAGCATCATATTGTTCCGATAATTCACGGAATGTTATTCCGATAGCGTTGATATTATTCCGATAATGTGGTAAAATAGATACAGTCAGGAGGGATAAGACCATGTTTATGACTGTAAAGCAAGCCTCGGAAAAGTGGGGCATTTCCGATAGAAGAATCCGAGTACTGTGTTCCGAAGGTAAAATACCGGGAGCATATCAGGAAAGGCGCGGCTGGAAGATTCCGATTGATGCGGAGAAACCGGCAGACGGAAGGTATAAGTCAAAGGAAAGCCTCCTTGCACAGATCGACCGCAAGAAGAAAGACCTTGACGGCAGAAGACCTTTGACAGAAGGCGAATTGGAACGCCTGAATGAAGAGTTCACCGTTGAATATACCTACAACTCCAATGCTATTGAAGGCAACACGCTGACCTTGCGTGAAACCGACCTTGTTCTTCGGGGCTTGACGATTGACCAAAAGCCGCTCAAGGATCACATGGAGGCAGTCGGTCATAAGGAAGCCTTTGATTATGTCCGTGAGCTTGTGCGTGACAATGTTCCACTCAGAGAACGGGTAATCAAGCAGATACACTATCTCGTGCTTGCCGATAAAAAGGATGACCGGGGCGTATACCGCCGTGTTCCCGTGCGTATCATGGGAGCGCAACACGAGCCGGTGCAGCCATATCTGATTGAGCCGAAGATGGAGCAGCTTTTGCGTGACTATGCGAAAAGCGATGAACACATCATCACGAAGCTGGCGCGGTTTCATATTGAGTTTGAGGGCATCCACCCATTTATCGACGGCAACGGCAGAACAGGCAGACTTCTTGTGAATCTGGAACTGATGAAAGCCGGATACCCACCGATTGACATTAAGTTTGCAGACAGAATCGCCTACTACAATGCCTTTGACGAATATCATGTCAAACGCAGTCTCTCAGCAATGGAAAATCTCTTTGCGGGATATGTCAACGCAAGACTGGACAAATACCTGAAAATCTTGCAGGACAAGAGCTGATAATAACAAAAAAGAGCCTCTGCCGATACCCAAAACGGGCATCGACAGAGGCTCTTGGTTCGTTTTCCGGGCTTTCAAACAAGTGCCGAAATCGACACTTATTTCCGCGCTAAAGAAGAAACTGCGCAGGGAATACAATCACTTAGGTTGGTCAATTTGCGTCGCTCTGAGGCTTGCAATCACAGGCTTTTTCGACCCCTAACTGTCTACACCTCGATGCCTTGCGGGAGAAGTGCGGACAGGCGATGAGATCCGCACGGAAGCTCTGCTTGCAGCTATGGACGCAGCGGACGCAGAAGCGGTTATACTTCCGGCGTCCGCTGTCCCCGATGAAGAACGACCACTCCTGCCGCCACTTCTGACTTCTGCTCACAGCTCAATCTCTCCTTTGTGCTTTTGGGGAGGGCAGCATTCCTTCTGCTTTTCAGCCTTTGCGGACTTGAGCCTGTCCATGATGGAGGACTTTTCGCCCCTTTCGGGGGCTTTGGCATCAAGGGTCTTGTCTTCCTTCGGACCGTTGTTGATGATCCCGTCAATCATGCCGTAGTCATCCTCCATCGACATCTCCGCTGCCTTGAGGTAGTTTTCCTTCTCAAGAGCCGCCATCCAGCTTTCCTTGCTGATACCGAGCATTCCGCCCTTTGCCGCATGATCGGCAATCTCCTTGGCATCCACGCACAAGCCCTCGGTGTTATCGGAATAGAGACGGTAAACCTCGCAGCCCTTCTCCAAAGCCTTCTCAGCCGCCTCCTGACCGGCGGGAAGAACGCCAGCCCATGCGTAGCCGTAGTCCTTCATATCCTGAACGGAGAGCGCGGGATCGGGCATTTCCGGCACTTCCTTGACCTCAAGGTCGAGAAGGCGGAGCGTGTCATCGTCAAAGCCGTTGTAGACATCATCAAGGACGAGCTTGCCGCGCTCATCGACGATGATGCAAGCCGCCTCATCGCCGTAGGTGTCATGCTCCATCAGATAAAAGCTGTGACCGCCGACTTCGTGCTGGTCAATGGTGTGCCACGTCCCGATGTGTCCGGCAACTGCCAGACCGGAGGTATCGGCGTACGGAGGAAACCGCTATCCCCATTGCTCCGTCAACCTCGCGAACGGTTGGGGAGAGGAACAACGCTCAAAGCAGCTTTCAATGTATTCGCGGATGCGTAACATAAGCTCCGGGTCGCAGTATATAATATTGCACGTCGTACCTGTGCAATATCTTTTTTGTAGGTGTTTAAGATAAGCGAGTCCAAGATTCATTAAAACTGTGCCGATACATGAAATATATTTTTGCCTGATGAAAATTTATGCATTTGCGGTGTTGACAAACATTGTCACAATTGTGTACA
>ENA-UOIY01000606-UOIY01000606.1-human-gut-metagenome-genome-assembly--contig:-P114-NODE-606-length-56992-cov-35.511407_pt1 | contig 56992 bp, 50 predicted proteins | sample MGYA00242335_ERZ723882 | MGnify/ENA metagenome assembly ERZ723882
CCTTGAAAATAGGAATTTTCTGTGTTTTTGTCTGAAATGTAAGCGTTACTTTTTTTAGCTCGATATCATTCATCTCTCTCACCTAAAATTTATTTTCTGTATCGGAACCGTGCGTCCTTACGCCGCTTCTCTTTGCAGTATATGCGGTTTATCTATCTGTTATATAAAACAGCGAAAAAGAGAAAAAGGTTACAAAAGCATATAAAATAATTAAAAATATTCCGATTTTTTCAACGTGCATATGTTATGAATTAATTATGAAAATGGTAAAATAAAAGCAAAAACGGAACTCTCTGAGAGGACCAGCTATGAAAGACATGAAATTGATCCGGTGCGTGTTTGCAGGCTCATCCCATATCCGCAATTTTCTGAAAAGCATTCTGGAAATCTACTGATCTGTCTTGCAATGCAGGGATCTTCAGCAAAAAGCTGTATGAGGAAACGATGGCGTAGCGGCTGTTTATTCCGGCTCGCTGCCAATCCGCGCCAGCAGTTCCTTCTTTCCCCGCACCAGGCGCTGCTTCACGGTGGAAAGCTTTAGCTGTAATAAACAGGAGATTTCACTTGCAGAGCGTTCTTTCACAAAATGAAGATACAGAACCTCCCGATAGCAGGGCTTCATCCGCTCGATGTGAGATAAAACCCTGTCATACTGCTCGCGTATTTCCCGTTCCGCCGCCGGACTGCCTGCCGGCAGCCCGGTCACCCGCTCGAGAGGTTCATATTCCATCCATTTTTTATTTGCATGCAATAAATTGATCGCAGCGTTCCGCGCCGCCCTGATAACGTAATAAAACGATTCTCTTTTATAAACGTCCTCGATTTTGTGCAGATGGTTTGACAATCCGAGAAAGGCTTCCTGAACTGCATTTTCCGCCTCGCAATGATCCCGCAGGATCTGCTTTGCGGCATACAGCATCTGCTTGTAATATAATTTGTAAAGGAGCACGAATTTATCGTTTTCTTCTGATTGCATATTTCCGAATTGTTCCATTATACAATACCTCAAATTTCAAAATATACAATTTTTTATTTGTTTTATTATACGACGTATAGTCAAATATGTAAATAAATTTTTATTCGCACTCCTCTTTCTGGCCGTTTATAAAACAAGCCCGCAGCCGTCTTTTACGGCCGCGGGCTTTCTCCCATAATCCGGAGCTTATTTCAGCGCCGCTACTACCTTAACGCCGAGATGGTCGGAAATGGTGTAATCTCCAATCAGCTCGTAGCGCTCCACGTCTATCTTCTCATCCGTCACAAAGCAATAATCGAGCTTCCTTGCGGGAACGTCAAAATGGGTGCTGTGGCTGTCCTCCGATTCTTTTGCGATTTCCTGAGCATCCTTCACGGAAGCAGCTCCCTCCTCCGTCATAATTTCCACCGCAATATAGTCGTCGGAATCGACGTTGAAATCCCCGGTGCAAAATACAGGGAGACCACGCGCCGCAAGCTCATCTACCATTTGGCGCGTATATTCCGCGCCATAGGAATTGCTCTGCTTCGTTTTCCACTCCACATGGACGTTTACATGCGCATATTGCTCGCCTGTTTCCAAATTTTCAAAAATTGCCCAGCAGCCGTTCCGCGGACGGTCTGCGCCGGGATATGTAGAAACCTGATCCGGCGTCGTGGAAAGCCAGAAATTTTCCGTTTCTACAACACTGTATTTCTCTTTGTTGTAAAAGATAAAGGTCCCAAAGGCGTTCGCGTCGTCCGCTCCGCCGGTGTCCATGACACCGACGCAGCCGTAATTTGTCAGATTGCGCAGCAGATGCTGTTTGATCGCATAGGAGCACTCCTGCACACCGAAAGAATCCGGCTTTTCTTTCTTCAGGAGCTCTGACAGATCCTCAAGACGGCTCGTCAGGTCGTAGGTCTTCGTAACGCCCGTATTGGCACCGTTATACTCCGTACACCATTCGACCAGCACATTATAACTGATAATTTTAACTTTTCCTTCCATTTCTTTCTCCTCTTGACTGCAGCCCTGCAGCAGCAGCACGGCGCACGCCGCAAGGACAAGGGCGAATCTCAAACCTTTTTTGTTTTTCACGGTCTTCCTCCCGCTTTCTGTTAATGATGGGTAAAATTATAGCATGGAGTTCCGTAAAAAACAAACGGGTTTTGGGAAAAAATCAGCTTCTCTTCCGCGCGATCTCCATAAGACCGAGCGCCGTCATTCCGGGGATCTCAGGATGAGAAGGATCGCGCAGCGCCAATTCCCGCATATAAGCCGTAAGCGCTTCCCCATCGCATCTCTCCATACCAATAAAATCGCAGAGGATGATTCCGCCGATTTCACGGAGGCGAAGCTGGCGCATGATTTCCTCTGCCGCTTCGAAATTCACTTCTTTATAGGAGGCCGCGGATTTTCCCGTGTTTACATCGATAACCGTCAAGGCTTCCGTTTTTTCAATCACGATATCCGCGCCCGATTTTAAAAAGACTCTTCTCCCCAGCAGCGACGTTTTGACGGAATCTACAGATTTAACCGCAAAAATGTGCTTCGGAAGAAAACGCAGCCGGCCTTTGAGCGCCGGAAAGGCAGCGCCCAGCCGCTCGAGCGGCTCCGTTGTATCCGCGCAGATTTCCGAGTAGGATTCCAAGGGATATTTCAGCAGTGCGGAAACAAGGGGATCCTCCGCAAATAAAAGACCGGGTGCGCAGTCGGCGGCCGCCGACTGAAGGCGCCGCTGAATGCCGTGCCATACAGAAACGAGCTTTTCGTATTCCTCTGCAATTTCCACGGCAGAAGCAGAAGCGGCCTGCGTCCGCAAAATCAGAGCAGATTCCGGCCGAAGCGATTCTCCGGCATCCGCGAGGCGTTCGCGAACGGCGCCGTCTTTAATTTTAGTGGAAATGTTTACGCTGGGTTCGTCTTCTGTCGGCAGGAGCACGGCATAGACGCCCGTCAATCGAATCCCAGACGTAACGCACGCACCCTTTTTCCCCCGTGCAGGCGCTGCGATTTGTACGGCACAAAACGATCCGATCCGGTGCGCTCCCTCCGGGGCGTTCAGCAGCGCGCGCCGCTCATCTCCGATATCCACAAAATAAGAATGTAATTGCGGCGCATATTCCATAATACGCGCCGCAAAAATATTAGAAGTCATGAATTTACTATTGTCGGAAACTTTATACAGAACGGCTCTGCCGTTCTCGGTGATTATTATCTCCGAAGAATTCCGGATTATGCATTCCCGCTTAAAAATTTCAATCTTTTCCGCGGGCATCAGAACAGCTCTTCCTCCAGCATCGCGCACAGACAATGATATACGGGGAGATGAAGTTCCTGCACCGCGTATGTTTCATGCTCCGGAACAGAAATTGTGACCTCTGCAATTTCTTTCAGTCTGCCGCCTTTTTCGCCCGTAAGCGCAATTGTTTTCATTCCTGTGAGCTTTGCGATCATGGCGGCGCGTACACAGTTCTCCGCGTTGCCCGACGTAGAAATCGCGATCAGACAGTCGCCGGCACGTCCGAGAGAAAAAAGCTGCTGCGCATAAATATTGGCAGGATCCGTGTCGTTTGCCACGGCAGATTTCAAAGAAACATGCGAGCAAAGAGAAATGGCCGGAAGGCCTCCCTCCAATGTTTCTCCCAAAATTCGTCCGGTTTCTCCGAACATCTGCGTCAGACTTTCCTGGATTTTCGCGTCCGCCGGACGCTTTTTTCGGAACGACTTCATCAATTCTCCCACAATATGCTCCGCATCGGCAGCGCTGCCACCGTTTCCGCACACATAAAGCACTCCGCCATTGTTATAGGCCTTGCAGATCGTCTGAAAGGCCTCGAAAATGTTCACATGCAGCGGAGCAAGCGCCGGATAGCGCTCTGCCAGCCGATCCAAAATGTCAATTGTCGTCTGTTTCATCCGCATACCTCCGCTTTACGATTCTGCAGCGCAAGCAGTTTCTCGTATGCGTCGTCCCAGGCCGCCGTTTCGGAAGGAACGTATTCTTCAATTTCGAAAGAATTCCGGACGACCTCCCGCGCCTGCGCAAGCGATCCGATGGCGCCAAGAGAAATGAGCTGAGCCGCCAGATTTCCGATCGCCGTTGCCTCGATCGGGCCCGCATAAACAGGACGATTAATCGCATTCGCCGTAAATTGGCTTAGAATCTTATTTTTGCAGCCGCCGCCCACGATATGGAGCGCCGGAATCCGGTATCCGACAATCTCTTCCAGTCCGAGGATCGCCTGTCTGTATTTCAGGGCAAGGCTCTCCATAATGCAGCGAACGATTTCGCCCTTCGTCTGCGGCACGTATTGCCCGGTCTCCGCACAATAATCTCTGATTTTATCCGGCATGCCGTTCGGTTCGAAAAATCTCTGATCATCCACATCGATAATGCATGCAAACGGTTTCGCGGCCATCGCGCCGCCATCGAGCTCATCAAACGAAACCGTCTCGCCCAGCTTCTCCCAATGGCGCTTGCACTCCTGGTTGATCCAGAGTCCCATGATGTTTTTCAGAAGCCGAACATTATTATTGATTCCGCCTTCGTTCGTATAGTTCAGCTCACGCATCTTATCGTTGATGATCGGACGATCCAGCTCAACGCCCAGCAGAGACCATGTTCCGCTGCTGAGGTATGCGCTCTTTTGATCGTAAAAAGGAACGGATACCACGGCGCTGCCCGTGTCGTGCTCCGCAACGGCGATAACCGGAATCGGCGCGGTGCCAAGCTCTTCGCAGATCCCTGCGGAAAGCGTTCCGATCTTCGTGCCGGCGGGGACGACGTTCGGCAAAATCCCCGTATGAAAGCCAGGAATAATTTTCCGGATCAACTGCTCTGCCCAGCCGCCGCGGACAGGATCATAGAGCTGCGACGTACTCGTAATCGTATACTCGCAAAGCTTCTCGCCCGTCAGATAATAATTAAACAGATCCGGAATAAACAGCAGAGTATCTGCGTTTTCAAGAAGCACGCTCTTTTTCTCCGCCATGGCCAGAAGCTGATACAGCGTATTGAATTTCTGAAATGCAATCCCCGTCGTATCATAAATTTCTTTTTCCGACGAACGGCTGCATGCAAGCTCGATCATACCGTCCGTGCGCGCGTCGCGGTAATGAACGGGATTCCCGAGCAGTTCCCCCTGCCGAGAAAGCAGACCGAAGTCCACGCCCCAGGTATCGATCCCGATCCCCGCAATTTCCTTATGCCCGGCCTGATACGCTTTCAGGATGCCTTTCTTCAGTTCGAAAAACAAACGCGGAAAATCCCACGTAAACGTCCCGTTCATCATAACAGGATCGCTGGAAAAGCGATGGAGCTCCGAAAGCGTAAGCCGCGAGCCATCGAACTCACCCAGGATGGCTCTTCCGCTGCTTGCTCCGTAATCAAAAGCCAATAATTTCATCGATAACCGTCCTTTCCCGAGAAAAGGCCACGCTGTTATATGGCCTTTGCGTTTGCAAGGAGATATTTCTCCGCCTCTGCGTTCCACAGCTGATTGTGACGTTTGCAGATTTCATCCAGCGCTCTGAACATCTCGTCCGTTTCCCCCAGCTTCTCGAAATCGGCAATCGCCGTAAGCGGAAGATCGATATTCGTATAAATCAGTTTCTTTCCGCCCGGAATCTTCGGCAAGTTCATAACGGTATCCACAACGCTGTTGAGCCCGCCGATATGCGTGATCATGGAAGCCGTATTCAGAAGGCCCTTGTTCATCATTTCAATCGATTCGATCATGTCCTGCGTATTTCCGCCGCTCGTGCCGACGACGTGCGTGGAAGCATAATGTACGTTATAGAAATTAAATTCGGCCTTAAATTCCGAATTGGCAGGGCCGGCAAAGAAATTGAGGCAGCCGTCCTTGCCCAGAAGCCTGTCGCCCATTTCCACAACGGAGCGGACGGGTGCAAAGACCATGACGTCGTCAAATCCTTTATTTCCCGTAAGTCCCATAATATAATTCTCCGCGTCGGGCGTCGTATTCGTATTGACATATACCAGCTTGACGCCGTTTTTCGCGGCTTCCTCAACCGTATAAATGGACGCCGCCCGCTTCAGCCTGGCTTCGTCGATATCCGTAACGACAAGCAGCCCCGGCTTTCTGTCACAGTGAATCGCATAATCGATCGCACCGATCCCCATCGGTCCCACGCCGGCCAGAATCGCCATATTTCCGCCCTCAACAATTCCCATGTTATGTACGTAAGAGCCGTTCTTAGTATGATACATGGCATGGTACGTACCGACGATGCAGGACATCGGCTCTGCGACGCTGCCGTAGAAAAACGCATCATTATGATATTCAAGAAGGCAATTCGTTTCCATGACCTCGTTCGGGATAATGACATAGGTCGCCGATCCCCCGATATACCGATAAGAATAGCCCGGCGCATCCAAAGATCCCTTGTAGTTCATTGCCGGCTGAATAGAAAATTTCTGTCCGGGCTTGAATTTATGCTGCCATTTAGAACCGACCTTGACGATTTCCCCGCAGAACTCATGACCTACGATGACGGGGTTCTTGTCTATATCATTCGGGACTCTCTTATGATCCGAGCCCTGCTCCATCGCTTTGTATGTAGACATACAGACGCTGTCCGATATGATATGCGCCAGAATTTCATCCTCCTTCATCTCAGGTAAATCAAATTCTTCCAGACGCAGATCTTCCTTTCCATACAATCTAACTGCCTTTGTTTTCATTCAAAATGCCTCCTAAAAAACTATAATATGGAATACGTCCGATTGTACCACAGCCGGACGTAAAATTAAAGTGCTTTCTTTCAGTCCAATCCGAAAAAGGAAAGGATTTTCCGGATAAGAAGCGTAAACCAGCCGGCCTTTTCCATGTCTTCGCTTAAAACGATTTCCACACGCCCGATTTCTTTGTCCTCCAGCATATACACGACTTCCCCGACCGTTTCGCCCTTCTGTGCGGGCGCCTGAACCGTCTTTGTGATCTCTACCTTTTTCTCGATCTTATCAAAATCGTCTTTGTTCAGCAAAACCGAGAAATCGGCCGCCGCCTCGGTCTTAATTTTCTTTTCCTTACCGTCTTTGATATCGATCTTCCGGACAAACGTTCCCTTTGTTTCAATCTGGCGGTATTCAAACGCCGTCAGGCCATATTCCAGAAGCTTTCTGATCTCTGCGGCACGATAATTCTCGTCGGCCGCCCCAACGATTACCGCGACGGAACGCGTGGATTCGTCAGCTACAGTACCCACCATCGCATATCCGAATTCGGAATCGCTTCCAACCAGAAGGCCGTCGCTCTCCTGATAAAATTTCCCGCGCGTCAGGTTATTGGCCGAAACCATTTCGGTATCGCCCTCGTTTGTGGACTCGTGTTTAAACAGACCGTATGTCAGCTTTGTATAATCCGTCACCGACGGGTACTTATTAAGCAGATCGCAGGCCAGCACCGCAAGGTCGTTTGCGGATGTATACTGATCCTTTGCAATTCCGGTGCTGTCCGTATACAAAGTATTTTTCATGCCAAGCTCCGCCGCTTTCGCGTTCATCATGGCGACGAAATTCTGTTCCGTGCCGCCCAGTCCCTCAGCCAGAACATATGCAGCATCGTTCGCGGAAGCGATGCATACGGCCTCGATCGCCTGTTTTACCGTGATTTTTTCATGTTTATAACCGTCAAGAAAAACCCTTGCTCTGCCTTCGGAGGCCTTCTGGGCCGCTACAGAAACCTCAAGCTGCGTATCCAGGGTGATTTTCCCTTCCCCGATCGCTTCAAAGGTCAGATACAGCGTCATCAGCTTCATGACGTTGCCCACGCGCACCTGCGCGTCCCCGTTCTTGTTCTGCATCACCAAATTTGCATTCGCATTTCCCAGCGCGTAGGCCGTCGACGTGATGGTGTCCACCTCCGTCGTCTTATAAATATTCGAAGCCTGCGTTTTCGAGAAATCAGCGGCTACAAAAGACGACAAAACGAAAATATTCAATGTGGCGATCACCATCGCCCCGCTGACTATTTTCGTCCAGAACCGTTTGATCCCTATGCACTTTTTCACCTCTGCGACACTCCTTTTCGATAACCAAAGCATGCCTTTATTCTTCCGTATCTCCGCAAAGCCTCCTGACGGCTTGAAAATCTTCTTCAAAGACCGGCTTGAGGCTTCGGTTATAAATCTGGCTTGCCGGATGGTAAAGCGGCACATATGTCGAAGGGGTTTCGTTTATTCTGATATCGATCGCTTTTCCGTGGCAAGCACTTAATTCCAGTATACCACAATTTCCGATAAAACACAAAGCCTTCAGCGGTACGCCTCCAAGCGTCAGAATCAGCCGCGGCTTCAGAAAAATCAGTTCTTCCCGCAGCCAGGGCAGGCTCAGCTGAATTTCACGCGGCAGCGCCGGACGGTTCGCATACGTTCCCGGCCGTTTTCCGGGGCGCGCCAATCTGTATTTTACCACATTAGTTATATACAGACTGTTTCTTTTTATGCCTGTCGCTTTTAAAATTTCGTCGAGGATCGCGCCTGCTTTTCCCACGAACGGCCTTCCAAGCCGGACCTCCTCTTTTCCCGGCGCTTCTCCGATCAGCACTACGCCGGCATGCTCCGGTCCGGAGCCGTATACAAACTGCAGAGGACCGGTCCGAGCGTACAGCTCCAAATCCTCCGACACCTCGCGTTCCAGTTTTTCCCGGTAAAAAACGTTGATATCCTCAAATGATTTCATGAAGCCTCTCTTGAACGGCCTTCAGATCCCGCCACATAAAAATTTTTTTCGATTCGTCTCGCAGAAGCGCGGCGGGATGATAGGTTGCCGTAAAATAGGTACCTTTTTTTTCGATCCATGTCCCGCGTACCGCCGTAATTTTGGCCTCGGGGCCGATCAGCGCTACAGATGCGACTGATCCGAGGCATACCACGATTTTCGGTTTAATCAGCCGGAATTGCTCCCTAAGATACGGCATGCACGCCTCCGTCTCTTCCCGGAGGGGATTGCGGTTCTGGGGCGGCCTGCATTTTACGACATTTGCAATATAATAGAGATCCGGAGGAAACCCGCATGCTTCCAGCGCAAGATCCAGCAGCTTTCCCGCCTGCCCTACAAACGGGATTCCCTGCTCGTCCTCCTGTGCGCCGGGGCCCTCGCCGACAAACAGGATCGGCGCATTGCGGTTTCCCCTTCCGACTACCACGTTTTTGCGCGTCTGCGCCAGGGCGCAGCGCTGGCAGCGGCTGCAGTAGTCCAGCAGCTCTTCCCACGTCATGACGTCAGACACTTTACGAGAACCGCCTTTTGTACATGCAGGCGGTTTTCTGCCTCGTCAAAAATTTCCGCGGCGTGCGCTTCGAATACTTCCGCGGAAATTTCCTCGCCTCTATGCGCGGGGAGACAGTGCTGCACGATCGCGTCCCGCTTTGCGCAGGCCATTACGCGGTCATTGATCTGATACTCCGCAAAGACCTTCTGCCGTTCGGCCGCCTCGGCCTCCTGCCCCATTGACGCCCAAACGTCGGTATAAAGGACGTCCGCGTCGGCAGCGGCTTCAAGAATATTTTCCGTACACTGAAATTCTCCGTTTTCTGCCGCCCACTTCATAATTTCAGCGTCCGGACGGTAGCCCTCCGGGCAAGCGACGCTGACCTTCATGCCGAGCTTGATGCCGCCTACAATCAGTGAATTTGCCATATTGTTGCCGTCTCCGATATAGGTCAGCTTATTCCCACGAATCGCCCCCTTGTATTCCCGGATCGTCATCAGGTCCGCAAGCACCTGGCAGGGATGGCAATAATCCGTCAGGCCGTTGATTACCGGTATGGAGCCGTATTCCGCAAGCTTTTCCACTTCCTCCTGGCTGTACGTGCGAATCATGATTCCGTCCAGATAACGCGATAAAACACGCGCAGTGTCTTCGATCGGCTCGCCTCTTCCGATCTGCAGATCGTGCGCGCTCAAAAACAGAGCCGATCCGCCGAGATCATACATCCCGACCTCGAACGAGACACGCGTCCGCGTAGACGATTTTTGGAAAATCATTCCCAGCGTCTTGCCCGCAAGACGTTTATGCTCAATCCCGTGTTTTTTTTCATATTTCAGCTGATCCGCCATATTGAGAATGCTGCAGATTTCTTCCTTGCTCAGATCCATGAGCTTCAGCAGATGCTTCATTTTGCAATGACCTCCTTTAAAATTCCGATTGCTTCCTTGAGCTCTTCCTCTTTAATATTCAGCGGCGGGAGCAGACGCACCTTTGTTTTTGCGCTGAGCACAAGTACGCCGCGTTCCATTGCGTCTTTAATTACTTCTGCCGCTGGGCGCTCCGTTTCAATTCCGAGCATCAGCCCAAGTCCGGTGACAGATTTTACGCCCTTCGCGCCCTGCAGCGCATTCCGGATCCACGCGCCCTTCTCGCGTACCGAGGCGAGAAGCGCCTCATCGATCCGGCTCAGGATATTGTACGCGCCGGCGCAGCAGACAGGATTTCCGCCAAAGGTAGAACCGTGCGTTCCCGGCGTAAAAACATCCTGCATTTTTTCGCCCAGCATCGTGACGCCCAGCGGGAGACCGCCGCCGATTCCCTTTGCCGTCGTTACGATATCCGGCAGGATTCCATACTGCATATATGCGTAAAGCGTCCCCGTTCTTCCGTTGCCCGTCTGTACCTCGTCCGCGATCATAAGAAGATCATTTTCCGCCGCCAGCGATTCGATTGTTTTTACAAAATCTTCCGACAGGACGTGAATGCCGCCCTCTCCCTGCACGAGCTCAAACATCACCGCGCAGCAGCGGTGCTCGCGGATCAGCCGTTTCAGCTCCTCGGGATCGTCCGGCGCGCAGTATACGAAGCCCTCTGTGAAAGGCCCGAATTTCGTGTGAAACGCATCCTGTCCCGTTGCGGAAAGCGTCGTCACCGTTCTGCCGTGAAAGCTGTTTTTCAGCGTAATGATCGTATGTCTGCCTTCCCCGTATTTTTGATAGGAATATAAGCGGGCGGCTTTGATGGCGCATTCGTTCGCCTCCGCCCCCGAATTGCCGAAAAACACCTTCTTCATTCCCGTTTTTGTGCAAAGCAGCTCTGCGAGTTTTACGCAGGGCTCCGTATAGTAGAGATTCGAGGTATGCTGCAGCGTTCGGATCTGCGCAATCACGGCATTTTCCCAAGCATCATCACACATGCCGAAAATATTTACGGCAATCCCGCTCCCCAGGTCAATGTATCGTTTTCCATCGCTGCCTTCGAGCAGCGCGCCCTTCCCCCGCTCGAGCGCGACCGGGAACCGGCCGTATGTATGGGCGATATATTCGCCGTCCTTCTGAAAAATGTCTTTCATCATTTCTGCGCCTCCGTAAACTGTCATCCTTCGGTAAACATGGTCCCGATTCCTTCATCTGTCAGCGTTTCGATCAGGATCGAATGCGGGATTCTGCCGTCAATAATAAATACCCTATTTACGCCTCTGCGGATCGCTTCGATACAGCATTCCACCTTCGGAATCATGCCGCCCGAAATGATCCCATCCCGCATCAGCGTGGGAGCGTCGCTGACCTGAATCTGCGGAATCAGAGAGTCCGGATCGTCTTTGTCGCGTAAAATACCGCTGATATCTGTCATGGAAATCAGGCTTTCCGCTCTGAGCATCCCGGCGATCCTGGAGGCTGCGGTATCCGCGTTGATATTGTAAACATTGCCCTCGGAATCGCACCCAACCGTGGAAATCACAGGGATATAGCCCTTTTCCAGAACGTCGAGAATCAGCTGCGTATCGACGTTCGTGATTTCTCCGACATATCCCAGGGCCGGATCGAGCTGTCTGGCTTCGATCATGTGCCCGTCCGCGCCGCTGAGACCGATCGCACGGCCGCCCGTATTTTGTAAAAGATTGACGAGGCCCTTATTAATTTTTCCGGCAAGCACCATCTGAACGACCTCCGCGGTCTCCGCATCCGTTACGCGCAGTCCATTGACAAATTCAGAGCGTTTGCCGATTTTCTGAAGCATTTCACTGATTTCCGGACCGCCGCCGTGTACGAGCACGACCTTGATGCCGATCAAAGACAGCAGTACGATGTCTCCCATGACTGCCTTTTTCAGTTCCTCGTTGATCATCGCGTTGCCGCCGTATTTTACCACGATGATTTTATTGTAATATTTTTGAATATAGGGAAGCGCGTGGATCAAAACCTCCGCGCGCTGCGCGTTGCTGAGTTCCATGGAGCCACACCTCACGTTCTGTAATCGCCGTTGATTTTTACATAATCATAGGTCAGATCGCAACCCCAGGCCGTTGCCGTTTCATTGCCGTCATTCAGATCCACCAGAATGTCGATCTCTTTCTCCTGGAGAATTTCTTTTGCCTGTTCCTCGGAAAAGGGTACTCCCGTTCCATTTTTGCAGACAGTAATCATGCCTTTTCCTGAGCGGAACGCCACGTCGATCCGGTTGACGTCTACCAAAGCGCCGCTGTAGCCAATCGCGCAAAGCACTCTGCCCCAATTCGCATCAGCGCCGAACATCGCCGCCTTGAGCAAGGAAGAGCAGATTACCGATTTTGCCGTTTTCTGCGCGGTTTCAAGCGTCGGAGCGCCAGATACGCTGCATTCCAGCAGCTTCGTGGCCCCTTCCCCATCTGCTGCAAGCATACGGCTCAGCCGCACGGTCAGCATATGCAGCGCCCTGCAAAACGTATCAAAGGCAGCGCCCTCGGCGTTGATTTCGGCATTGCCGGCCATGCCGTTTGAAAGAATCACAGCCATATCATTGGTAGAAGTATCCCCGTCGATGCTGATCATGTTAAACGATGTTTTGACATCCTCTCGAAGCGCCTTTCCAAGCAGTTCCGGCGTGATCAGCGCATCGCACGTAATAAAAATCAGCATCGTTGCCATATTCGGATGAATCATTCCCGAGCCCTTCGCGATTCCGCCCATGCTGCACGGCACGCCGTCGATTTCAAAACGGACGGCAACCTCTTTCACAATGGTGTCCGTTGTCATAATTGCCTCCGCGGCAAAGCGGCTGCCTTCCGGAGCCGCGGTAAGCCCGTCATAAAGCTCCGCAATAGAATTCCGGATCGGCGCCGTGTCAAGCGGCATCCCGATCACACCCGTAGACGCGACAACGACGTTTCTTTTTTCAATTCCGCACTGTTTGGCGGCAATCGCACACATTTCGGTCGCTTTTTCATATCCGTCCGCATTGCAGGTATTTGCATTTCCGCTGTTGCAGAGGATCACGGAAGCTCTGCCGTTTTCCAGGTTCTTCCGAGTGACCGCAATCGGCGCACCTTTTACGAGGTTTGTCGTATATACGGCCGCTGCGGCCGCTTCTTTCTCGCTGACAATCAGAGCCAGATCTCGTTTGCTTTTATTTTTGCGGATCCCGCAGTGTATCCCATTTGCCCGGAACCCTTTTGCGGCGCAAACGCCGCCCTCCGTATATTTGCATTCCATTATAAATCCAATCCTTTCTTCGGATCTGCTCCCATTTTCAGATTCATGCATTCAACCGCCGCGCCGGACGCGCCTTTTCCCAGGTTGTCATACTGCGCAATGAGCAGAATCCGCTCTTCATTCCCGCATACGCCAATTCGCATAGAATCTTTTCCTGAGCAGCCCGCGCCGGAGACAAAGCCCCCCGCTCCGAAATCCGTAAGATCGTCCGTATAGGATACGATCGGCCCGGGATACTGTCTTCGGTACAGACTCCGGATCGCTTCACACGTTACGCCCTCCGGCAGCTGCCGGGAAAATACGGGAACGGTCATCACCATTCCGCTGTAGAAATCAGAAACCACCGGGCAGAAGATCGGCGCGTGCTCCAGCTCCGTTACGTGCTGCATTTCCTTCAGATGCTTATGCCGCTGTGTCAGACCGTATTGCCGCGGCGCGTCCAAAAGCGGATCCCTGTTCTCGGCCTCGTATTCCGCGATCATTTTCTTGCCGCCGCCGCTGTAGCCCGTGACGCTGTGCGAGGTCAGAAGCGCGGAACGCGGCAAAAGCCCGTATTTTACCAGCGGATAAACGAGCGCGATAAAACCGCCGGCATGGCAGCCCGGCACCGCGATCCGCCGGCTTTCCCGTATGGCCTGAAAATGCGCTTCAGACAGCTCGGGGAAGCCATAGGCCCAGCCCGGACTCGTGCGGTGCGCCGTAGAAGTATCAATGAGCACCGTCTTCGGATTCTCCGTCATCCGTTCGGCCTCCTCCGCCGCGGCGTCGGGCAGACACAGAAAAGAAATATCGCTTTCGTTGATGGCTTCCCTCCGTCTGTCCGGATTTTTTCGGTCCGCCTCGGGAAGCAGGATCAGCTCGATGTCTTCTCTCGCGCTGAGTCTGTCCCAGATCCGAAGGCCCGTGGTGCCTTCCCTGCCGTCAATAAATACTTTCGTCATGCTTTAAAAACTCCATTACCTGTGCGATTTGTTTTTCCACGGAGGCTACAGATGTGCCGCCCTCGGAAATGCGCCTGTCTACGCAGGCCTCCAAACGAATTGCCTCATACAGATCGTTTTCAAACAGCGGACTGAAGGTTTTGTATTCCTCCAGAGACAGCGTTTCCAATACTTTCTTCTCGCGGATGCAGTAAGCTACAATTTGTCCCGTGATTTTGTAGGCGCTTCGGAAGGGCAGTCCCTTTTTCACGAGATAATCCGCCAGATCCGTCGCGTTGATAAAGCCCTGCTGCGCCGCCCGGCGCATATTCTCTCTGCAGACCGTAAACGTGCGGATCATCGGGGCAAATACTTCCAGGCATTTCTGCACTGTTTCCAGGCTGTCAAAGACAGCCTCCTTATCTTCCTGCATGTCCTTGTTGTATGCAAGCGGCAGTCCCTTGAGCATGGTCAGAAGCGTAATCAGGCTGCCGTAAACACGTCCCGTCTTGCCGCGGACAAGCTCCGCCATATCAGGATTCTTCTTCTGCGGCATGATGCTTGAGCCCGTCGTAAACGAGTCGTCCAGCTCAATAAATTTAAATTCCCAGGAGGACCAGAGCACAATTTCCTCGGCAAAGCGAGAAAGGTGCATCATAATCAGGGAAAATGCCGCACACAGCTCGACGCAGAAATCCCGGTCCGAAACGCCGTCAATGCTGTTCGCCGTAATTCCGTCAAAGCCAAGCTTTTCCGCCGTAAACCTTCGGTCCGTATCATAGGTCGTCCCCGCAAGCGCACAGCTTCCGAGCGGAGAAACATTCATACGCTTCACGGCGTCCCGGAGCCGCCCGATATCCCGGAGAAACATCATAGCATACGCCATCAGGTGATGTCCGAACGTGATCGGCTGTGCACGCTGCAAATGCGTATAGCCCGGTAAAATGGCATCTTTATTCTGTTCCGCCTGCTGCGTAACGGCGCGGATGGTATCCTTAAGCAGAGAAATGATTTTATGCGTCTCGTCGCGGAGATACATTCTCAGGTCAAGCGCGACCTGATCATTTCTGCTTCTTGCGGTATGAAGCCGCTTGCCGGTATCTCCGATCCGCTTCGTAAGCTCCGCTTCCACAAACATATGGATATCTTCGCAGGAACGATCGATCTGCAGCTTTCCTGCATCCAGGTCTTCGAGAATCCCCTGCAGAGCGGCGATAATCTTCTCGGCATCTTCTCCGGAAATAATATTCCGCGCGCCAAGCATCGCGGCATGCGCCATCGAGCCCGTGATATCCTGCCGGTACAGCTTTGAATCGAATGATATGGAGGAATTAAAATCGTCGGCCGTTTCGTCGAGCGCCTTTGCGAAGCGGCCCGCCCACAGTTTTTCCATAGAACTCCTTACTGCTCCCGCCGCTTCTGTTCCATCATCGCTTTGACCTTCACCGGCAGGCCGAAGAGATTGATAAAGCCTTCCGCATCCGACTGGTCATAAACATGATCCTCGTCGAAGGTCGCAATTTCCTCGCTGTAAAGCGTATACGGGGACGTCACGCCCGCGTTGATCAGATTGCCTTTGTACAGCTTCAGCGTTACGCTTCCCGTTACGGTCTCCTGCGTCTTGTCCACAAACGCGGAAAGCGCCTCGCGCAGGGGGGTAAACCACTGGCCGAAGTAAACGAGCTCCGCGAAACGGGACGCAACGAGTTCTTTGTAATGCTGCGTGTCGCGGTCGAGGCAGATCGTCTCCAGCACCTGATGCGCCCGGTAAAGGATCGTACCGCCCGGCGTTTCATAGACGCCTCTGGATTTCATTCCTACCAGCCTGTTCTCTACGAGATCCGCAAGGCCGATGCCGTTTTCTCCGCCCAGCCGGTTCAGTGTCTCTACAATTTTCACGGCATCCATTTTCTTTCCGTTGACAGCGGTCGGAATACCCTTATCAAAATCGATCGTCACGTAGGCGGGACGGTCCGGCGCCTGTTCGGGCGAAACGCAGAGCTCCAAAAAGCCTTCTTTGTTATACAGCGGTTCGTTTGCCGGATCTTCCAGATCCATTCCCTCGTGGGAAAGGTGCCATAAATTTTTATCCTTCGAGTAGTTTGTTTCCCTGTTGATTTTGAGCGGAATGTTATGCGCCTCCGCATATTCGATTTCTTCTTCTCTCGATTTAATGTCCCATTCCCGCCAGGGAGCGATAATGTGCATATCCGGCGCAAGCGCTTTGATGGTAAGCTCGAAGCGCACCTGGTCGTTTCCCTTGCCGGTGCAGCCGTGGCAGATGGCGTCGGCGCCCTCCGCCTTTGCAATTTCCACAATTCTCTTTGCAATCACCGGTCTTGCGAACGAGGTTCCGAGAAGATAGTCGCCCTCGTATTTTGCGCCTGCCTTTACGGTCGGGAAAATATAATCTTCTACGAATTCCTTTTTCAAATCTTCTATATATAATTTAGAGGCGCCGGTTTTAAGCGCTTTCTCTTCCAGGCCGTCAAGCTCCGTCCCCTGTCCCACGTCGGCGGAAACGGCAATCACTTCACAGTTGTTGTAATTTTCCTTGAGCCACGGGATGATGATGGAAGTATCCAATCCGCCCGAATATGCAAGAACTACTTTTTTGATATCTTTCTTGTCCATTTTGATTCCCTCCGTGTGATTTATTCAAATTTCCGTATATTTATACATCAGCGTGCATGCTATGTCAAGTCAAGCGTGAAAAATTCATTTTCGTGTCATATTTTACCACAAATCGGAAAAAAATCACCCGTTGTATCCAAAATACCACGGGTGAAAACAGTTCGGTTATCTAAATCAATATTTGCGCTTTCTGGCAGCCTCGGATTTCTTCTTTCTTCTGACGCTGGGCTTCTCATAATGCTCTCTCTTGCGAACCTCTGCAAGTACGCCCGACTTGGCACACGATCTCTTCCACCTCTTCAGCGCACTGTCCAAAGATTCATTTTCTTTCAATCTTACTTCTGACATCCAAATCCCCTCCCTCCGACGGCAGCGGTTGATGGAATACCAATCTGTCTCATGTTATACCAAAACCACGTCTCATAAATATTACTGATTGCACGGGCGGCTCTACCAAACCGTCCTCCCCGTATCAGTTGATTGATTATACATCCGATGCCGGGATCCTGTCAATATGCGGGACAAGGAATTTTTCGAGTCCGCAAAGGAGGCCGGCACGATCGGCATGTTCATGGGGTATCTTCACAGAAGCGGCTGCAGCATACTTTGGGAGGGGATCCGCATGACCATGGGACGGAAAACGGGAAGCGACACCTTTTTTAAGGAAGATTCCCTCGGAGGCACGCTGGTCCCGCCCGACTGTGAGACGGGCGCCATGGACGTCGCTCACGTATATCAGCAATATCTGCGCAAGTAGAAGCTCCCCGCCGCAAGCGTTTTCCTGCTCCTTCCTCCGTATTATTTTGCTTTCTTCCGAAGGATCGCGTTCTGCGGGCAAGCCTCCATGCAATTTCCGCAGCGCAGGCAATGCTCCTGCCGAATGGCAGGCGGTACAGAAGTGAAATCGATACAGCCTTGCGGGCAGACCGCTTCACACGCGCGGCAGACCGCACAGGCATCTGTTATAAAATATCCTTCCGATTCTGCCTGTGCCTCCCCAAAAGAAAAAGAGAATCGTTCAATCGGCTTTTGGGAAAGGTCAAACCAGTCGCCGCTTCCCGCATAAAGCTGGAATACCGTCAAAGCCTTTTGGGATTCCGGAGTAGGATAAATTTCCTGCATATAAGGATTCTTTTCAAGGAGCCGAGGCAGCGGACCGCTGCCGAGCTCTTTTACCCTCCCGCGTACCGATACGGCAACGCTGGACATAGTGTCTTCTCCTTTCATACCGGTCAGCGCCATATAACCGTCTTTTTTCAATCGGTTATAAAAGCCCTTTCCTCTGGCGGTAAGAAAATACAGCCCGTTTTCGTCGGCGTCCATCATGTCGATGGCGCAGGTCACAGGCAATCCGTCTTTATCTGTGGTTGCTGCTACCGTGGTATGTATTTCCCGCTGTAAATAGTGCAGAACCTCTGCTGCCGTCATTTCAGACATACCTCCTGCTCTTCCAGCATAATGCTGTAATAAAAAATTGAGATGCTCATAGATTCGTAATTTGCTCCGTTATCAGCTGTTTTAAAGACCGGCTGATTTCTCTCAGAAATTAGCCAGGGCCGCCAATCGGCAGCCCTGCCGGGCGTAAAGCTTGTGTGATAACTCCTATTTTACTGCCATGATTCAGATGGGCTGCGTTAGAACTTACCGTTCTGATTCTGCCATACAGATGCATCAGCGATCGCTTCCATCACATCCCAGTGCTCGGCAATCCTGCCGTTCTCCACACGCCACAGGTCATAGTAGCTGGTATGTGCGCCGCCGAATGTACCCTCGCTGACCGCCAGAACAAAGTTCCCCTGCGCAAGCACTTGATGTGTCTTGTCGTAGATCATCTGCACACCCTGTTCCGCCAAAGCCGCCAGCGCCGCGCCCAGTCCGGACAGCCCGTCGGCAATACCGGTGTTGTGCTGAATGTAGGTATCTCCGTCAAAGTAATCGGCGGTTTTTTCCGGACGCTTGCCCTGCATGACGTCGTATAGAAAGTTTTTTACCAGCTCACGGTTTTTCTCTGTCTTGTCCAGATCCTTGAGCTCCCTGGCGCCGTCGATCTGCGTTCTGCCGGAAGGATTCGGCTCCGCCTTTGCCGCCAGATTGTCCCAATGCTCCGCAATCAGGCCGTCCGGATCAAAGCGGAAAATGTCAAAGGCCACCTGTTCGCCGGCTCCGGCAAAATTGTAAACCGTCTGCAGGAACACCTTGTCGCCATCCTCGAAGGCCCGAATGTTGTTTACGGTAGTCTTTACCGGCGCGGAGGCCAGATAGGACACGGAACCGAGAAAGGCATCACGGCCGGTGCCATAAGCCAGATTGTGCTGAATATATCCTTCCGCCAGCAGCTTTTTTGCCTTTTCCGTATCACCGGAAGCAAAAGTGCCGATCAGCTCGAGCGCTTTCTGAATATTTGTCATTTGAGATTCCTCCTTACCGTTTTTGTGGCTGCCGCCAAACCGTTTCTGAAATAGACTCATTTTAAAATTCTCCTTTTGCCTGTTTTCAGAGCTTTGGAGCGGCCGTTCCCCACAGCTCTTGTCTGTATTTTATGCGCAGAAGTTTCCATTGTAAAGTAAGCACTTTTTTGTGCTGTAGTTACTAAAAAGAAACTATAGAATGATTACCGGAAGGAAACAATTGTATTGTTATGGTTTTTTCGGCCTGCTGCAGTGAAAAAAAATTTTTTTAAAATTATTTAGCTTCTGTAAAGAGCAGGGCCCTGTGGCCGCAATAATTGATTGGGACCGTATTTCTGGCAAAGCTGATTTTTTATCCTTTAGGTTATCTTATTTTCTTTTTAAATCAATTTCAAAAGTAAACCGTCGGCAATAGGCATTCACATTTACTCCAAAATATTGTATACTAGAAAAAAACTTCTGAAGGGAAGCTGAGGATACATGAAAAAAACTTTTATGGGAAAAGATTTTATGCTGGGCAGTGAAACTGCCGTGCGCATCTACGAGCAGTATGCCCAGAGCCTGCCGATCATTGATTACCACTGTCACATTAATCCCGGAGAAATTGCGGAAAATCTCAGATACCGCAACATTGCCGGCGTCTGGCTTGGCGGCGATCATTATAAATGGCGGGCCATGCGGATTAACGGCGTTCCGGAAAAATACATAACCGGCGATGCGGAGGATTATGAAAAATTCGAAGCATGGGCTGCAACGATGCCGAAGCTGGCAGGGAGCCCGCTTTACAGCTGGTCGCATCTGGAGCTGCAGCGCTTTTTTCAGGTGACTGAGCCGCTCTCCCCTGCGACCTGCAAAAAAATTTGGGAACACTGCAACAGCGTTTTAAAGGATCTGCCTGTAAGGGAAATGATCAGGCGTTCCAACGTAGAGGTCATCATCACCACGGATGATCCGGCAGATGATCTGAGCGCGCATGCGCTTTTAGCAAAAGGCGGCTGCAGTGCGAAGGTACTGCCCGGATTCCGCCCGGACAAGCTCCTGGCGATCGAGGCGCCTGATTTTCCGAAGTACATCGCGAAGCTCTGCGCGGCCTGCGGTCAGGAAATCCGTTCTTTCCCTGTTTTGAAAAGCGTGCTTTCCTCCAGAATCGCATACTTTGCGGAGCACGGCTGCCGGGCCAGCGACCACGGCCTTTCCACGATTCCTTATACGCCCTGCTCCGAGGAAGAAGCAGATCGGATTCTGAAGCTTGCTCTGGCAGGAAAGACGCCGGAGCCCGCCGAATGCGACGCATACCGGACGGCCCTGATGCTTTATCTGGCGGAGGAATATACCAAACGCGACTGGGTGATGGAGATCCATTACGGGGTTCTCCGCAATATCAATACGGAAGCGTTCCGATCCCTCGGGCCGGACACCGGCTTCGACGCTGCAGGAGACGCTCCGGCGGGCACAAAGCTGGCGGCGCTTCTGAATGCAATGGAAGAAAAAAAGGCGCTTCCGAAGACAATTTTGTTTTCCATCAAGGAAAGCGACAATGAGCTGCTCAATACGATAGCGGGAAGCTTTCAGCGTCCCGGTACGGCGGGACGCGTCCAGCAGGGCGCTGCCTGGTGGTTCAACGATACAAAAGCGGGAATGGCGAATCAGCTCAGGGCGTATTCCGAGCTGTCCGTGCTCGGCACGTTTACAGGGATGCTGACCGACAGCCGCAGCTTTTTGTCATATGCCAGACATGAGTATTTCCGCCGGATCTTCTGCAATTTTATTGCGGATCTGGTTGAAAACGGAGAATATCCGGACGACGAGGCTTCGCTGGCTTTGCTCGTGAAAGGCGTCTGCTATGATAACGCGAAAAGCTTTTTCAACGTGTAAAGCGTCGTATCGATTTCCTCCTTCGTATTCAGATGACTGAAGCTGAAGCGCACCGTTCCTCCCAAAGCGTCTGTTCTCAGCGCTTTGTGGGCAAGCGGGGCGCAGTGATAGCCGGCGCGCGTACAGATTCCTTCTTTTCCCAGAAGCAGGCTGACCTCCCCCGGCTCGTGCCCGATGACGTTCAGCGATACGACGCCGGTGTTGATCATTCCGCCGCCTGCGTCTTCCGGTCCGTACACGGTAATCCCGTTGATTTTCCGTGCATTCGCGGTAAAATACCGCCAGAGCTCCGTGTGGATTTCCTGCATTTTACCGACGCCGATTCCGCTGACGTAGTCGAGCCCCGCGCCGAGCGCGGCGATGCCGTGCGTATTGACGGTTCCCGCTTCAAAGCAATCCGGCATTTCCGTAGGCTGCCGCAGCAGAAAGCTGTGGCTGCCGGTGCCGCCGGACATATACGGCCGGATCCGCACATGATCTGCGACATAGATCCCGCCGGTTCCCTGTATGCCGAACAGGCCTTTGTGCCCCGTAAAGCATAAAACGTCGATGCACATGCTTTCTACGTCGATGGGGACGACACCGGCGCTCTGGGCGCAGTCGACAACAAACAGAATTCCCTTTTTGCGGCAATACTCGCCGATGCGGGCGACATCGTAGACCTCTCCCGTTACATTGGAGGCATGCGTCATGACGACGGCCCCGGTCAGCTCTGTAATACTTCTTCTGATCCGGTCATAATCAAGGCTCCCGTTTGCGTCCGCTTCGTTTACATGATAATATCCGCGCGTGGCGACCGGACGAAGCACAGAGTTGTGCTCCATCGCGGTCGTGACGATCTGCCCATAACAAAGATTGACTGCAATGTTCAGCGCATGCGTGGCATTCGACGTGAACGCAATACGCTGAGAATTTTTGATGCAAAATAATTTTGCCAGCTTCTGGCGAACCTCATTCAGCTTCATGGAGGACCATACGGTGTAGCTGTGCGTTCCCCTGCCGGGGTTTCCGGCATGATCCAGCGCTTCGTTGATTGCGGTTCTTACGGTTTTCGGTTTCGGCCAGCTCGTGGCCGCATTATCCATATATATCATAAAAAGACCTTCCGATTCAATTTGTTATAATCTAATATATGAACCGGAAGGCCTCCTTGGTCAGTCTATTGTTTTTTCGAGATACCGTTTTCCGGCGGCAATGCATTCCAGCGGATCTTCCGTTCCCTCGTATTCGATCGCCGTCACTCCGCGGAAGCCGGCGTCCCTGAGAATGCCGAGACATTTTGCCACCGGTACGCAGCCGTCTCCGACCGCCGCCCCTTTAATATAATTTCCGCCGCGCGTACGGATCCAGCCCGGTCCCTCCGGCGCCGCTCTGCGGCCGGCTCCTTCTTTATAATAGAAATCCTTGCAATGTATGTAAAATGCATACTCCTTCAGGATCCCCGCCGCCTTTGCAGGATCCTCGTCGGCACAGAGGAAATTTCCAAGATCGATCAGGGCGCCGTAATTCGGAGAGTCCACCGCATCGATCAGCATTTCTACTCGATGGCTGTCCTGGCAGAACATTCCATGATTCTCCACCATGGTTTTAATCCCCAGAGATTCTGCATATTCCGTTACGCTCCGCACGCATTTGACAAGCAGCGGAAGATTGGCCTCAAAGCTGCGCCTGCCGCCCGGCATGGGCGCGTAGCAGACGTCGTGGCGCATGTATTTTACGCCGAGCCGCTGCGCGATCCGCACCTCGGCCTTGACGCGCTCCGTCTCTCCCTCGGGATCCGGACACAGAAAATTTGCGCCCACGCTGTAGCAGGTCAATTCAAGCTGCAGAGCCTTTGCTTTCTCCCGCAGTGCTTCTGCGTATTCCTCCGCCGTCATTCCCGCGGGAATCTCAAGTCCCGCATATTCAACGCCGGTAAAGCCCATTTCCTTTGCTTTCGGCAAAATATCGTCGTAGGAAAGCATGCCCCGGCGTACCGCGCCGAGAAAGCTGTAAGAGCTTACCGCCAGTTTAAAATTCCGATCCATACTGTACTCCTTCTTGCTTTATTCTTCCGAACCGCAGCTCCGGCAGATCCCGTACAGCGTCATGCGGATTTCCTCCACCGTCATCATTTCATTCTGTTCCCCGCGATCCTTCAGTTCTTTTATTATAGCATCCTTGTCAATATATTTTTCATATACTCCGACAAGATCATAGATCTTTCCGCATTTTGTACAGACAAAATGGCCGTGCGGGGTTACGCAGCCATCGTAGCGTTCCGGTCCGCCTATCGATGCAAGCTTTATGACATAACCGCGCGCGCAGAGCTCGGACAAATTCCGGTATACCGTGCCCAGGCTATAATTGGGCATTACGATCCGCAGGCTCTGATAAAGCTCCTCCGCCGTCGGATGGTCCTTTCTGTTTCTGATTTCCGTCAAAAGCGCCTCACGCTGCCTGCTGTATTTTTTCATCTCAAGTCTGCTCCCGTCGTTGTGATTGATATTTGATAATAATAATTACTATCGTTTTTAATATAGCAAATAAATTTTTATCCGTCAAACGGAATTTATGGATCCGACGATGCGGCCTGCTTTCCAAATCTGTGTTATAATAACAAAAACGACTGAAAGGAAGATCAGAGATGGAAAAAATAGCCAGTTTTCGCGCGGATCACAGAAAAATCGTCCCGGGAATCTATCTTTCCCGAATAGACGGCGACGTCGCAACGTACGATCTGCGCGTCAAAAAGCCGAATGCCGGAGACTATATGAGCCATATCGAGATGCATACCACAGAGCATCTGTTCGCCACTTTCATCCGGAATTCAGAAATCGGACCGCACGTTGTGTATTTCGGCCCAATGGGGTGCCGAACGGGTTTTTATCTGCTTACACGCGGCGTTGCAGGCGGGACGGTGCTCCGCCTTGTGAAGGACACGCTTCGGAAAATCTGCTCCTACGAGGGGCCCGTATTCGGCGCTTCAGAAGAGGAATGCGGCAATTACAGAGAGCTCGATCTGGCAGCGGCAAAAAAAATCTGCAGCGCATATCTGAAAACCCTGGAGGCGCTGCCCGAATCGGAATGGAGCTTCTCTTATCCCAACTAGGAGAAAGGGCTGTAAAAAGCGTTGGCGCGAAGAAAAAACAGAGCGAAGCGCACCATAATAAACTCCGATATTGACAATAATTACTTGCGCAATATAATGAACATAGATAGAAAAAAGAGGTTTGATTTGTATGCGCTTTCTATTGTAATATTGTTACAATGGAAAAGCAGGAAAATATAAAGAAAGGGAGTAAAAATGTATGAAAGCAAAAAAACCATTTGTTTTGGCCAGATCGGTGTGCATGGCAATCTGTTTCCTGCTGCTCGTTGCAGTTTGCTGGTCTTTCTTTCTTGTTCAGCAGCGCTCCTACGCGCAAGTCGGTAAGGAGGTAAAAGAAAAAATCAAAAGCTTCGTTAATCCGGAGTCTGTGACGCAAGAAGAGCTGGAGAAATATCAAAAAGAATTGAATGCAATGGATTTTAAGTTTGCGATTCCGTCGGAATTTCAGGAAAAGGCCAACAGCACTACACTTGATTTGTCTAAAGTATATATTTCCCCTATAAACCAATATGAAAACCGTTCAGAATGGCTGAGCTACAGCGTACAGGAGCGGGTCGCGCTGTCTCAGGTTCCCTCAGAACTGCTTGGCGAATTGTCAACCGACGAACTGATCGTCACCTGTTTAAATTATAATTTATTAGGAGACATCGGTCTTTATAATTCTCTCCAGCAAGGCTTTGATATCCTAAAAAAACAATATAACGGGTTTCAGGAACTTTTAAAAAGAAAGGATGCCGGCTCAAGGCTGCTTGCATTGTATAAGGCGATCGATTTTAATGAGTTATATGAAAAGGATCGGTTTTCTTCAATACGAATGAATACGATTCATATGCTGCTTGCAGAGGAATCCGTTTTACATTCGTTAAAGGATCGCGAGGTAAAGGAATTAATTAATGAATGTTATGCGAAAGGCAAAGAATTACTCGAAAGTAAATCCGGCGGTTTTCGCTATACTGCTGAGGTGTATGTCGGATTACGCTGTTTATATCTGTACGATTCATCAATCAAAAGAGCCATCGAAAGGGATGACAGTCTGAAAAAATTTGTTACAGAAGGCGCACAATTCATCTCTATCGACGAAATTGAAGATACGACAGTAGGAGAGCTTTCCGTTCTCATTCAGGAGCGTTATTTGCGGGAGAGAGATCGCGTATAACAAAAAAAACGGATGATCGAAACAAAATTTTTGCATTTATTTTAGCAGTATGCGTCTGTGTCCGCATATTAAGCTTTCCGGCAAGCGCGCGGACTCTGATCTGGGTAGAGGGATTTTACGGCTATCCTATTACAGTGAACGAAATAACGCTGGGGAATGGAACGGTAGCGTGGAAATGGGTTTCAGGCGAATATAGCAGTACGGAAAAAGCAGAAATAAAAAATTATGTTATGAATTCATATGATATCTTTACCCAGCTTTATGCGGGGGATGCAACCGTTAAGTATAATTGTCATTCCTATGCATGGTATAGTCAAGCCATCAATAATCAATACTGGATTAATAATCCACAGAAATATCGGGAGGGCAACTGGCTTAAATCAACCGGATGGACTGATTTAATTCCGTCTGGAATTAAAGCCGGCGATGTAGTTGATTACTATATAACAGAAACAAACCGGCCTCATTCTGCTGTGGTATATAGTCTTGCTCTTAATTTAGTCTCTTCAAAATGGGGATCTGCCGGACTGTATGTACACAAACCGACAGAAGTCCCTGCGGGTTATATTTCAAGAGATTTAGGATATTATAGGCTTTAATTATTTGTATATCGCGTTTTTGAGTTGAAAACAAACCCACAACGAACCTTTTTGGTAAGCTGTGGGTTTTTCTTTGGCCGTTTGATACGACCTGCGCTTGTTAGCCTATATTCTCTTTAGTCGATTCCCTTCGTTAGGATTATCTAAATCAGGTTCTAGGGTCGAAGATTTTAATCTTCCTCTCAGCCTGTCTCACAAGCTCCCCGACGATATTGAATTACGGTGCGCATCTTGGCACCACTCCTATCATGTGCCGAATGCGTTTTTTCATACATGGGAAAATTTTACTTTTTGAGTTGTGCCAGCACGGCGTCCCACCGCGCCGGAAAATCCTCGCTGCCGGAACGCTGCGGCACAAAGCCGGCCTCCAGATAAGTTCTGATCGCAGGAATCCGGAAATCATCCGTCGTCAGATGCGCCGTTTCCATCCCGCACTCCAGCAATGCGTTGACCGCAAGTCTGGCAAGCGCCGTTCCGATTCCGCAGCCGCGCGCCCAGGGAGCCGCGCAAACCATATGAACGTACCCGTGCCGCTTTGTAAAATCACAGAAAACGGAAGCCGTCGCACAGGGCACGCCGTTTTTTTCTATAAAACAGATTCCCTCAGGATCGTACCCCGGATATTCCTCCATAATTTTCCGGAATACGGTACGGTCTCCCTTTCCGTCCGTCAGACCATACTGCACAATTTCAAGCCATGCATCGATGTCCGCTGCGCTCCCGTCGAACCTTCGGAAGGAAAATCCCTCCGGAAGTGCAACCTCCAGCGGCTCCGCTGCGCTCCCGCGCGTCCAGTTCATAATCAGCTGTTCCATATCATTCCTCAAAAACAATAAATTTATGCTGCAAAGCAGCTTATCCCAAAACGACGTCCCAATCGGCAAGATACTGCAGAAGCAGACCGGAGTCCCTCCCGTTGACGACGCCGTCGCCGTTCGTGTCTGCCGCTTCTTCCACGATTTCAACATCCCATTCCGCAAGATACTGCAGAAGCAGGCCGGAATCCCGGCCGTTGATGACGCCGTCGCCGTTGACGTCTCCGGAAACAAATGCCTTCTTTACAGAAACCTCAAAAAACGCCGTTTTTCCCCCGAATGCCACCGTCACGGTTTTCGTCCCGGCCTCTGAAAAATCGTATTCACATGTGTATCCGCTGAATATCGCTTCCTCGGCGCCGTCCTCATATCTGGCAATCACTGTCAGCCCATCCGTGTTCAGCGTGTCGCCCGCCTTGTATTCCGTTATGTAAGGCAGCGATTTCAGATAAAGACGCTCGACCTCCGGAGGCGCGGCGGAAACGTCCCCAAGGTTGACGGTTATTTCCGCAATATCGAAAAGACCGTTCTCCGCAGTAACACCGCGCAGATAAAATGTATGCGAGGTATTTCCGGGGAAAGAGGTGAAATCCGCTCCCCCGCTGAAGGCATTAAAGGCCGGGCAGTTCAGCGCGATCGGCCCGCCGCCTTGATAGACATCCGCTCTGAAATCCGTTTCCACCGGAAGCCAGAGGCCATCGTCGATTTTGTATTCGAACTGCACGACACCGTCGCTGTTCACGGCCCAGCCCTGATAAGAAAGCATCGCCGCGGAAGCGTCCGCAAACGTATACGTTTTCCTGTATACCGTTCCCGGAACACTGAAATGCCGGTCGCTGCCAAATTGCTCAAAATACCCCGTAAAGGAAGCATCAGCAGCTTTCACTGCGATCTGAAACTCCGCCACGGTATACGATTCGCCTTCCGGCAGGATCCCCCGTACCGTAACTGCATGCGTTCCTGCCGCAGGAGTCGGTACGTCCGCATAAAACGTATTGAGCGTGCCCTTCCGGAGCGTCTGCAGCGGGAGCCATTCCCCGCCGTCGATCCGGTATTCAAAGGAGTCGCAGCCGTTTTTATGGAAGGACCAGCCCTCAAGTGCAAACGTCTCGGAAGAAGACGGCACCGTGCCCGTTCCGGAAGCCGGTCCATCGTTTACGCGCGAGCTGATGGGACTGGCGATCCGGTTCACATACTCCGCGCCGTCCAGCGGTACGGAAGCGTATTCCTCCAAGCCTACGGAATCGATTCCAAGATTTTTAATGATCATATATCCGCCGCTCGTAATTTTTGCCTGGAGATCGGCAATCGAGCCGTAATTTCCGCCGACGCCCCACGAGCGCTTCCGTACGATGGGCGGCGTCTGCTCAATCGTAGTCACATGGGAAATCGTACCGTCAAGATCGTACGCCACGTCATATACCAGAATGATATGACCGGATCTGTTCAGCGCCTGTCCGGGAACAAGCAGACTGACGCTCGTGCCGACGTTCGCATACTTCGTGCCCCTATCGCCAAGCATTTTAAAATCGGACGTGGTAAAACGCGTTTCCGAATCCCAGCAGTAAGAAACAAACGCGCTGCAGTCGTTGGAATAGGTCGGCATGATATTCCCGTTGTAATTTGCGGCTCCGGTATACAGCTCGCTGTCCGGATCCGCCGCTTCCGCCGCAAACTCGTCGATGGTAATCGTTTCACCGCCGTTTACAAACGGGCCAACATATTTTCCGTTATAAATCGGCTGACCGTACGGAATTCCGTAATACGTCACGCCCGCTTTAAAATATTCCTTGTTCGCCTCGCTCTGCGACTGAAAAACAGGGAAATCCGCCAGCGCCGTCCATTTCACCTCTGCCATCTGCCGCGCCCGCGCGATACAGTTTTGGACTCCCTCGGAAAGCTCCCTGCGCAGCAGCGCCGCCGTGTTCACATCCTCCTCCGGGGCGATCATCGGCTCCAGAAGGCCGCTCGCGTCGCCGTCCGCATCCGCAAGCACATCTGCAACGTCACCGCCGCCGTACAGGGCAAACGGCTCCGGCTCGCTCTTCTTATGAAGCTCCGTAACGGAAATCATGTAGTCGCCGTCCGTTCTGTTCAGGACAAGCGTATCCGCCTCCACATACCACGTTTCCGCTTCGCTGACATAGGAAACGCCCGCATCTTCTTCATACAGCCAGACCGTATCATTCAGGATTGTCCCCGTAGAGAAAAGGTATCCTCCTTCAATCGGGCAGAAGAGACGGATCTCCTCTTCAAAGGTAAAATCCCTGCCGCCGTTTTTATAAATCGCGCCGTTTTCCAGCGTATAGAAATCGCCTGCCGGCGAAATAAGAAACAGACCGATTTCGTTTTCCGAAACGTATGCCGCAGACCGCGTAAAGGACGCTTTGTCGATCCGGACGATTTCGCGGCCCTGTACCGCGTAAAACGCATGCTCCGTGACGTTCAGGAATTTTGCGCCGGCAAGGCCGTCCGTCAGGATTTCCGTGCGGACCGCATCATTCTCGTCCGCCGTCTTTTTTGTCAGATTGCCCGCTTCGATCGCATAGACCGTTTCCTCATAAACGCAGATCGTATTGCTGTAGAACAATCCCGCCGTATCCGGCGAGCTCTTGCTTTTCTTTTCCGTTTTCCCTGCGGCAGCGGAGGCCGTCCCGCCGGGGAATCCGCTCTGAAAACCGGTGAGCAGTACGGCGGCCGCAATAAAAAGCATTCGGATTCTTAACCATTTACTTTTTCTCAGGCTTCTCATGGTTTTCCTTTCCACACCTTTCTTTTCTGTCTTTTCCGTCCTCGGGCGCACGCTCTCCCCGTTTCTGCGGAACCGCGTGTTCTGTGTTTTTTTGATGCCTCCGCTTTTTGCAGATCGCGATCAGTACCGCAATCAGAGCAATCAACAGAACGAGTCCTCCCCCGGCCGCAAGGAGGACGGCGCGGGGAATTTCCAATCCGAAGATCTGATACGTCTTGGCGCCAAGCCGCACTTCAATCTGCGCAATATCGAACACGTCGTTCGTATCCGTGATCCCCCGCATGTAAATCGTATGGGTGCTGTTTTCCGCAAAATTGGAAAACCCGAGTCCGCCGGAAAATTGATTATAAACGTCGCAGAGCTCCTGATAGTCCTTCATCGATCTGTATACGTCCTGACGGAATCCGGCCTCCAGCGGGATCCACAGACCGTCGTCGATTTTATATTCATAGCCCTTGACGCCTCCCATGCTGAGCGCCCAGCCGCTGAAGGTAAGCGAGCTTTCCGCGGGAGAACCCAGCGAGAATTCGGTTATGATCGGTTCGTTCAGCGTAGAAGAAGGAATTAACGTGCCCAAAAGGTCGAAGCAGGAAATATAGGATACCGGTTCCATACCGATGTTTACTGTGAACTGTGCGATATCATACGTTCCGCCGGAGCTCGTTCCCCGAACGGAAATCGTATGCGCTCCGGATCCGGTGAGTTCCGTTTCTGCGCGAAAACGAAGCAGCTCTCCGCAGACCTCCGTATCCGCCGTCTGCCACGCTTCTCCGTCGACGCAGTACTCTACAGCGGAAACGCCGTTTTTGTGATACGTCCAGCCTTCGATCGGAATGACGCCCGCCTCAAGAGCGGCGCTGCCCGTTACAGCATCGTCGGAAACAGAAGCGCTGACCGGTTCGCTGATGCGATTAATATAATTTTCCGAATCCAGCGGCACGGCGGCAGATGCTTCGAACGTCACCTTTTCCATCTCTTTGTATCTGATAATTTCATACGGGGCGGTATCGATTTTGTTCTGGAGATCCTGCAGGCTTCCCGCATTTCCTCCCGCTCCCCAAACGCGGAGCCGCATGATCGGAGGCGTCTGTTCTAGCGTTGTAACCTGCAGAATCTCTCCGAATCTGTCATATACGATATCGTAAATAAGAATAATATGCGAGGAGCCCTTATTCAGCGCGTATCCGACCTGAAGGTCCGATACGCTGCTTCCGACATATTGGAACTCCGCATCACTGTATCCGGCCTCTCCCCTGCGAAGCGTCCGCTCCGCGATCATGGAGGTCGTATAGCGGCCGGGAAGCTGCCATACATATGAAATAAAAGCGCTGCAGTCGCTCGAATAGAAGGGGGCGTATTTAATGTCGTCAAGCCCTTCCGTATAATACCAGGTGTTCTCCCCCAGCTCTGTGTATAACTCGCTGTCCGGATCCGCGGCAGCTGCCGCAAACTCTTCCAGCGTGGCATTAAAGCCAACGTACTTGCCTTTATGTACCGGTTGTCCGTAAGGAATTCCCTGATATACGGCGCCCTCCCGGAAAATCAGCTCCTGCCCCGTTCCGGGATAGCTTATGATATCGCCCAAAGCGGTCCACGTGATTTCATACATCTGTCTGCCGCGCTTCACAATATTTGCGACTCCCTCCGAAAGCTCCGCACGGCCGGCGCCCGGATACTCTGCAAGATCGGAAACAGAAAGCCCATACGCCTCCGAGCCGCCCGAAGGCATTCTCAGGCCGATCTGTCCCACAATCAGAACAACGACCGCAAGCCCCGCGGTAAGAAGCCGCATGGGAAATCCATATATTTTTCTGCCAGATCGATTCATTCATTCCACCATACTAAAAATAAATTAACTGCGATTTATCCTATCATAAAAACATATGTCTTTCAATCATTTTACCGGTATTTTTTCCTCCTGCCGCTCATATAAATGAGATAACCGCAGCTTGTCACAGGAGGAGGTAATCGCGTGGTTCTCAGTAAAATCCCCCCGAGGAAAAAAGTAAAAATCGCCGCTTACGTTTTGGTGATCGTGATCGTTCTGGTTTATATCGTATCCGCCTATATCACCACAGTTACAGGGGCTAAGGAAAAATTCACCGGCGACAGCACAGCCGTACAGACTACAGAGGCGGATGTAGAACGGCGGTTGGAAAATCTGATTGCTTCCAATATCGGAAGCAATACGGGAGCCGGCAGCATCACAGACAGCGCGCCGCCCGAGCTTTCCGCTTCGCGGAGCATCGTGCTGGATCAGTCGACAGACCGTGTGCTTTTTTCCAAAAACGCATATTCTAAAGCGCCGATGGCAAGCACCACAAAAATTATGACGTTTCTTGTTGCAGTGGAAAATTGCGAGGATCTGTATGAGACCGTCACAGTCAGCCGCGTGGCGGCATACACCGAGGGCTCTACCATGCATCTTGCAGAAGGAGAGACCATCAGTCTGCACGATCTTCTCTACGGCCTTCTGCTGAATTCCGGCAACGACGCTGCCGTCGCCATTGCAGAGCATATCGGCGGAAGCGTAGAAGACTTCTGCATCATGATGAACGATAAAGCGTCCAAGCTCGGCGCATCCAACACCAATTTCAAGTCGCCGCACGGCCTCGATATGGAAGGACATTACACCACGGCATACGATCTGGCCCTGATCGCAAAGGAAGCATATAAGCAGCCGCTGTTTCGTGAAATCATATCGACCTCCACCATCACGCTGAGCGGGCATTATTTAAAAAACACCAACCCCCTGCTTGGAAAATACGAAGAAGTAACAGGCGGGAAAACCGGTTACACCGGCGGCGCTGGCCGCTGCATTGTCTATTTCATCGACAACGGCGACATCCAAGCGGTAGCCGTGCTGCTCGGCTGTCCGACCTCAAACGACCGGGTAAAAGACGGCGTCAAGCTGCTGCAGTACATAACCGATGAATTTGAGACGTATACGCTGATTGAGCGAGGTACGCTTGTCGATTATTTTGCCGTAGAAAAAGGACGCAGGCTAAGCGTAAACGCAATTGTCGACAGCGATGTGCGCGTAACGCTCAAGAAATCGGAGCGCACCGAAATTCGTACTTCTTATACGCGTTCCACGGAGGCGGAGCTTTCTGAGGAAGGATTTCCGCTCCTGCAGGCTCCGGTCAGCTATTCCGATGTGCTGGGGGTTCTGTGGATCAAATGCGGAACCACCTGCACACTCAGCGTCGACGTAACAGCGGAGGGCTCCGTACTCCGGAAAACCTATACGGATCATCTGGGAGATCTGATCAATACGCTGCCTTACGTGTTCGGATGACAGAGGCTTCAAAATTTTACGGAAATTTCCTCTGTATCATGTTATAATCACGTGGGTGATTTTATGGCTGTTACAAAAAACAGAATCTGGGAACTGGACGCGCTTCGAGGCCTGTTCATCCTGTGCGTCGTTCTGGTCCATACGATATTCGATCTTCAGCTCTTCGGCTTTGTCGGCGAGGATACGCCGGTGCTGTTCAACATCATTCGGGATTACGGAGGCATCCTGTTTCTATTGATTTCCGGAATCTGCGTCACGCTCGGCTCGCACTCCTTCCGACGGGGAGCCATTGTCTTTCTTTGTGGTATGGTCATTACCGGCGTCACGTACGCGCTGTATTATATTGATCCGGCAAATGAAAGTCTTCTGATTCACTTCGGCGTGCTCCATCTGCTCGGGCTGTGCATGATTTTGTATCCCTTATATAAAAGGCTTCCGGTTTGGGCGATTGCCGTGCTTGGCGTTCTGCTGATTGCCGCGGGCTTTGCGCTGCAGCCGCTCCGCTCGGATTTTCCCCTGGCTCTTGTCATCGGCATCATTCCAAAGGGGTACGCCGCCGCAGATTATTTTCCTCTGCTTCCCAATTTAGGCTACTTTATGATCGGCAACGTACTCGGCCGCACGGTCTATCGGTCCAGGCAGTCGCTGCTGCCCCGATTTCCTTACACTGCGGCGCCAGTTCGGTTTTTCAGCTTCTGCGGGAGACATTCCCTCTGGATTTACATGCTGCACCAGCCCGTTATTTACGGAACCGTTTTACTGATTTACACGATCGTGAATAAATAAGAATACAGAGGAACGTCAGCAGCGGAAATACAGCCGACACTCCCATGCCGGCCTTCAGTCCGGCACGGTCGGCTACCGCGCCCGTAAGCCACGGACCGAACACGCCGCCAAGATCGCCTGCGATCGCCAGATACGCAAAAAGCCATGCGCCCGCTTTCGGAAAATAATCTGCAGCAAATACCAGCGTGCCGGGCCAGAGCATCCCGGTGGCAAATCCCGTCAGCGCGCAAAAGAGCAGCGATAGCAGAGGAACGTTTGTAACCGATACGATCAGATAACAGAATACGGCGCCCAAAGCACCCAGAAGCATAAAATGATGCAGGCGGATTTTCCGGTCCAGCGCCGCGCTCACGACTCTGCACAGGCCAAGCATCAGCGCAAACATGCTCATGCCCGCTACGTCTCCGATCACCTTTTCGAGGCCGACGGCCTTCTCCATAAACGCGGAGCTCCATTGCGCCATTATGGTTTCCGAACAGCCGCCAAAGAAAATCATAAGGATAAAAAGAAGAAAAACCGGGTTTCGGAAGATTCGGATTCCTCCCTGTCCGTGCTCCTCCGTCTTCGCGGCAGGCACCGGCATGACGCACGCCAAAAGGAAGCCGATCACAGGTACAATCATCCATCCCGTAACGATATATTTCCAGTGATTTCTGCCGAAAACCGAAAGCAATACCGTCGTCAGCACTACCGTCAGCACCTGCCCCCATGCATAAAAAGAATGGAGAATTGCCATATTTTTCCCTTTCGCCCGGTCAGGAAGCGCATGGATCAGCGGACTGATCGTAATTTCCAAAAAACCGCCTCCGACGGAAAACAGTACGGTTCCGATAACGAGCCAGAGATACGGGCTTCCCAGAAGATCCGGCGCCCATGCAAAAACGGCGTATCCGACAAACGCCATTGCCGCAGAAAATTGCAGCGCGATCCGGTAGCCGTGTTTATCGACCATTTTGCTCAGCACAACGTCCACGACGAGCTGCGTTGCAAAGTTTACGGAAGCCAGCGCGCCGAGCTGCGCGTAGGACAGGCCATACTGTTCCATCAGCGGAATAAAGAGAACAGGCGTCAAATTGACGAGCGTCCCCTGGAGGATGTAAAACAAGTAGCAGGTACATTTCGTAAGGCGATAATTTTGCTCCATATATGTATCCTTTCGGCATATGCCGTAAAAATTTCGTTCAGTGTGGCATTTTATGAAAAAATGCGGCCCGTGTCAATCCGTATCGATTCCGGCTTTTCGCGCCTGCGCATGCTGGAGCCGGCGCGGGATGCGATAAAGGCGTCCGTCCTTTCGAAAAAGCGCCCCGGTTTGCCGGAAACGGAAGGGAACGCCGGCCGCAAGACACTGCTCCCGCAGTGACAGGATCCAGCCGTAATCACAGATACGCGCATCGTTTCCGCTCTCTCCGCCGCAAACAAGCTCCCGAATCATCGGAATTCCGCCCTTTTCCCGAATCGCCAAATACCGGCGCAGATCGATCGCGCCGAGCAAAGGCTCACAGATAATGATTTTACGACGAATGGGCAGCGATGCATAAATTGGCAGGCGAAAGTCCGCCATCTCCTGATTTTCGCACGTACAGCAGACGGTGACGTTCTCGTAGCCCTCCTCCCAGTCCTCCGGGAGACTTACAAAAAAACGGTCCACCCGCTTTGTGATGAGCAGGAACTCCAGGTCCCGGCGGATCTGCATAAAACGCCAAGCCTCTTTTCTCCATTCATCGGCGGCAGGATGAAAAAAGTCCGATGTAAAGCAGGTATACACATAGTCTCCGTCCGGCTGCAGCCGATACGCGCCGCTTCGTTTTTTGTCAACAGGCAGCGTAAATGAGGCATTCTTTCGAACCGCCGAAGGATCTCTTCCGTGATTCGGATCGCTTCGATATACATAACAGTTGGCGCAGCCGGCGCTGATTTTCGTGCAGCCGTGCCACGGATTCCAGGAAGCCAAAAGATGTCCTCCCCTCCTTCAGGATCCGCTTCATTTTATCACGGAAGCCGCTTCTGTCAACATTGCCGCGGCGCGTCTTGTATGCTATACTTGCTTACGAAAAAAGAAGGGAGACAACAGGGAATGAAACGCAGCGTCAAACGAGTCGATTCGAAACACATCACGATCCGAGGAGATCTATGCCGCCGGATCCATTTAAATTACGCACGTCTGGAATCAAAGCATTACAGGCCGGAGCATATTTTCGGAGCCGATCAAAGCGGCTGGCCCGGGGATTGGGAGGGCCGTACGATTCTCGCGCTTGTAAAGCTGAAAGCCGCGACAGGCAGAGAGCCGGCGTATCTGGAGCGGATCCTGGAGCTGCTCCCTGCGAAGCTGAATGAAAAGGGGTATCTGGGCCCCGTTTACGAGCAAGACGCCGAAAGCGCGCTTCCGGTTTTTAACGAGCAGCAATTATCCGGTCACAACTGGCTGCTCCGCGGTCTGCTGGAATACTGGCTGATTTCACGAAGCGACGCCGTAAAAAGTATGGCAGAGCAGATCGTCCGGAATCTTTATCTTCCTCTGACGGGCTATTATTCCACATATCCGAAGGATCCCGCCGAGCGAAGCGGTGGAGGCAGATACGACGGCAATATCAGCGGCCGCGTTCGCAACTGGTATATTTCGACGGACGTCGGGTGCGCATTTATGTGCCTTGACGCCATTTCACAGGCATATGAAATTTTCGGAGATCCGGCCTGCAAAAAGCTTGTGGACGAGATGATCGCCTCGCTCTGTACGATTGATCTGCTCGGCGTTCAAATGCAGACGCACGCCACGCTCTCTGCCACGCGGGGAATCCTGCGGATGTATGGCGCTACAGGCACTCCATTTTATCTTGAAACTGCGGAAAAGCTTTTCGGAACCTATACGACCTGCGGTATGACGGAAAATTACGCCAACATCAACTGGTTCGGCCGGTCCGACACCTGGACGGAGCCATGTGCGATTGTGGATTCCTGCCTCTTGGCGATGGAATTGTATCGATATACGCTGCGGTACGAATATCTCTCGCTTGCAAACAGGATCTACCGGAACGCACTCTGCTATGCACAGCGTATGAACGGCGGCTTCGGCTGTGATACCTGCGTCACAGCTCCCGATCAAAAGCTCCTGCACCCCCATGCAGGCGGTCTGAGCGAAGCGTTCTGGTGCTGTACCATGCGCGGCGCGGAAGGATTATCTTATCTCGGACAGAACGTGCTTTTTTATTCGGAAACGGAAAACGGAAGCGTGGAAACCATCTATATCAATCTGCTGGAGGATTTCGACGCCGAGCTGGACGCATACGAGCTTCATGTCCGCGCCGCGTACCCAGAGCAGGGCGGCGTTTCCATCCGATTCTTCAACAAAACCGCGAAAGCGATCAATTTAATCGTTTACAATCCTGTAAAAGGATCTCCCTTGACATACTCTGCTGAACCCGGAGCCTCTCTGTTTCGTCCGGAAATCACGGTTTCCCCCGTTTATGACGGAAAACGATTCTGGTTTGGCGATCTGATATTAGGGATAAAAGGAATCTGTAAAGGCCATGAAGTTGACGCTCCAAATTCGGAACAGCTGGAATATCTCGGCGCCGGAAAGTATAAATATAGGGGGACGGAATATTTCCTAGAACCGCTTGGCGACATGGCAGATCTGGAATATGAAGAAACGGCAAAAGAAAGCAGGCAGATTTTATTTTGAAAAAACGCCGGTTCCTTATACATGCGCTATTCTGCATTTATTTGTTCATCCTGGCAGCATTGGTCAGGCCGATTGCCGGCTCTTATGAAGTGAAAGGCGTTGATGTCGCCCGCTATCAGGGAGAGGTAGACTGGAGCGCATTCTCGGAGCAGGGCATTGCATTTGCCTTTATCAAAGCGACGGAGGGAAGCAGTCACGTCGACATGCGCTTTCAGGAGAATTGGGAAGCTGTGGCGAAGACTTCCATCCTGGCAGCGCCATACCATTTTCTGAGCTATGACAGCAGCGGCGCGGCGCAGGCGGAACATTATATTACAACGGTGGGCAAACGCCGCGGCATGCTGCCTCCGGCGGTAGACGTAGAGTTTTATGGAGATTATTACGATACGCCCATGGAGCCGCACAAGGCGCGTGAAATTTTGGGCGATCTTCTGGAGGCTCTGGAAAAATTTTACGGAGCAAAGCCCATTATTTATGCGACTCGCTCCGCTTATACTTTGTATATTAAAGATTATTTTACCGACTATCCCCTTTGGATCCGCGGCGTTTATTATCCTCCGTTTCTGGACGGAATCTTCAGCTGGACATTTTGGCAGTATTCCGACCGCGGCAGACTTTACGGGCACGAGGGAGTTCATATTGATCTGAACGTATACAGGGGAACTTTGGATGAACTGCAAGGCCTTGTAATCAAATAAGAATCCCTTCTGAAAGCGGCGCTTACTCCCGGATCTGGCCGCTGCCATTGACGACGTATTTTACAGTCGTCAGCTCCTTGAGTCCCATGGGCCCTCTGGCGTGCAGCTTCTGATTGCTGATGCCGATTTCCGCGCCGAAGCCGAATTCAAATCCGTCAGTAAACCGTGTCGAAGCGTTGACGTATACGCACGCTGCGTCCACATGATCCTGGAAATACCGCGCTTTTTCATAATTTTCCGTCACGATAGCCTCGGAGTGTCCCGTACCATACGTATTGATATGCGCGACCGCTTCCGCACAGTCTCCGACGACCTTTACCGCCAGGATCAAATCGTTGTATTCCGTTTCCCAGTCGGACTCTTCCGCATGCTTGAGCAGATTTCTGTTTTCCGGCACTCCGCTTCGTTCCAAAATACGGTAGGCCTCCTCACAGCAGCGCAGCTCCACGCCCTTTTCTGTAAGCGACTGTGCAGCCGCAGGCAGGAACGTCTCGGCAATCCCGCGGTGTACAAGCAGCGTTTCCGCCGCGTTGCAGACGGAGGGACGCTGCGTTTTTGCATTGACGATGATTTTGCGCGCCATCTCAGGATCCGCATCACAGTCCGCGTAAATATGGCAGTTTCCGGTACCGGTCTGAATTACGGGAACGGATGCCGTCGTTACCACGGTGTTGATCAGGCCCGCGCCGCCTCTGGGAATCAGCACGTCAATGTACCGATTCAGGCGCATCATCGCAGAAGCGATCTCCCTGCCCGTGTTATCGATCAGCTGCACGCACGCTCCGGGCAGTCCCGCGTTTTCCAGCGCCTCTTTAAATATGGACGCAATGGCCAGGTTAGAACGAAGCGCTTCGCTGCCGCCGCGCAAAATACAAGCGTTTCCCGATTTGATACAAAGCCCTGCGGCATCGGCGGTTACATTCGGTCTGGCTTCGTAGATGATCCCAATCACGCCAAGCGGCACGCGTTTTTTTATGATTTCCAAGCCGTTGGGCCGTTTGCAGCCTTCCAGAATCGCTCCGATCGGATCCTCCATGGCCGTAAGCTGAAGGAGGCCCTCCGCCATAGCTTCGATCCTTGCAGCCGTAAGCCGCAGGCGGTCCTGCATCGAAACCGACATCCCTTTTGCGGCCGCTGTTTCAACATCATTTTGATTTTCCCGCAGAATCCGCTCCGTATTCCGGACGAGCAGCTCGGCGGCATTTGACAGCGCGGCGTTTTTTACGCCCGCCGGGGCGACAGCAAGCACCGCGGCCGCATTCCTCGCCCGCAAGCCGTATGCTTCAAGATAATTTAAAATTTCATTTTCCGTCATTTTGAAGGTCTCCTTTCCCTGCGCTCTCACATTTCTTCGGATTTGCGATAAACAGCGTGCCTACCTCAGCGCCGTCTAGTATGTCATATATGATCTCGGGATTGCTTCCGTTGGCGATCACCGCATTTGTGCCCTGCTCCGCCGCAAGGCGCGAGGCGTGTACTTTCGTCAGCATGCCGCCTGTGCCGAGCCGGCTGCCTGCGCCGCCTGCCGCGGCCTCGATCTGCTCGGATAAATCAGAAATGTTGTGATACAGCACGGCGTCCGGATTTTCGTGCGGATTTTTGGAATAATAGCCGTCGATATCCGTGAGGATGATCAGCAGATCGGCTCCGATCAATTCCGAAACAATCCGCGATAGATTATCGTTGTCGCCGAATTTGATTTCGTCGACCGCTACGGTGTCGTTTTCGTTTACGATGGGAATGATGTTCATGTCCATCAGCGCGTTGAAGGTATTGATCGAATTCCGTTTCGACTCTTCCCTGCCGATAATATATTTTGTGAGAAGCAGCTGTCCGGAAGAATATCCGTAATCCTCAAACGCCCGGCCGTATGCCTGCATCAGGCTGACCTGACCCACTGCGGCGACAGCCTGCCTGCCCGCAACCGTGGAAGGCTTTTCCGTAAGCTTGAGTTTATCCACACCGAGCCCGATTGCGCCGGACGAAACCAGAACGACCTTCCTGCCCTCATTCATCAGATCGGAAATTACGCGTGCAAGCGTCTGGATTCTCCGCAGGTTTGTTTTTCCGTTCGGATACACGAGTGATGAGGTACCGATTTTTATTACGATTTTCTTTGCGTCCTTCAGCTTTTTTCTTGCTTCTATCATATGTAACGATTCCTTTTCCACTTCCGCCGTTCATTCCCGAACCATTTCTTTTATAAGTCGGAAGTTCAGTATATCAAATGTTTCTGCAAAACGCAACCGGCCCGCGCGGCTTGCCCTTTCTCTAAAATCTGTATAGAATGGAAGAGGTCGTAGAACCAAAGCCATCTGAGAAAATGTTCCGTGAAATTCCCGGCATGACGGACGAGCGGCGCCGTCCTATGATACTCCTGATCCGCACAGAAAAAATGACCGATTCCACTTGACATTCACTTCGACGCAAGTATATACTGAGGAATATTCCGGCTTTTGCTTTTCCTGCTCCTTCTGCGGCGGCCGCCGGGCCGGAGCATACCGGAGAACCGATATAATGGGAGGGCCCGGATGTACGAACAAACCTTTTTAGATAAATTGAACAGAAAATTCGGCAGGTTCGCAATCCGGAACCTGATGACGATCATTGTATGTGGGATGGCAGCCGTTTTCCTGTTGGATCTGTATCTTACATACGAAAAAGGAATTTATTTTTCTTCTTATCTAACGTTCGACCGCGCCGAGATCCTAAGCGGCCAGTTCTGGCGGATTCTCTCTTTTATTTTTCTTCCGCCTGATTCCTCCGTTGTTTTTATTATTTTTTCTCTTTATTTTTATTGGATGATCGGCAGCGCCCTGGAAAATCAGTGGGGATCGTTTCGGTTTGATCTGTTCTATCTCTGCGGAATCCTTGCTACCATCGCCGTTGGATTCATAACGGGATACGCTCTGAACGACTATTTAAACCTGTCGCTGTTCTTTGCCTTCGCACTGGTCTATCCGGATTTTCAGATCATGCTGTTTTTCCTGGTTCCAATCAAAGTAAAATATCTCGCCTTCATCGACGCCGTATATTTCCTGTGGATGCTGGTCACGGAAAGCTGGCGGAATAAAATCGTACTTCTGATCGCGATTGCAAATGTGCTTTTGTTTTTCGGGCGCGACTTCGTTTCAAGAATCAGAAGCATGTACAGGCGCTATAAATACCGCAGGGATGCAAATCGGAGATGATACCCGGAAAGGATCTATATGGATAGCATAACAGAAACTATCATACGCAATATTACCGAAATCCGTTCTCGTCAAGAAGCGGCATTCGTCCCCGTTACGGGACAGTCGCGGCTTGCAGACGTACCGCTTGATAAAGCGCAGGAGGACGAGCTCCGCCTGCGTCTGGAAAAAGAATACGGAATCCGTTTGCGCCAGCCGCTTCCCCGCACGGTTGGGGAAATTGCGGAAGTCATCCGCAGCTGCTGCGAGGAAAAGAAAAGAAAAGCGAGACGCATCATAACGATACCGAACCTTTTGAGTCTGTTCCGCCTTTTATTGATTCCGGTCTATGCGATGTTGTATGTGCATGCGGAAACAGCAAAGGATTATCTCCTCTCCGGAGCGATCCTAGCTTTGTCCTGCATAACCGATCTGTTCGACGGTCTGATTGCCAGGCGCTTCGACCAGATCTCCAATCTCGGGAAAGCGCTTGATCCAATCGCCGATAAAGCAACACAGGGCGTGATGCTGCTGTGCGTTGCCGACAGACACCCCGTATTATGGTGGCTCTTCGGATTTTTCGCATTAAAAGAAGGCTTTCAGCTCGTGATGGGCTGCTGGTATCTCAGAAAAGGACAAATGCTGCCCGGCGCGCTGATGTCCGGCAAAGTCAGCACCGTCGTATTATTTCTCTGCATGATTCTGCTTGTGATCTTTCCGAGAATGCACTCATGGGCTGTCGTTTTGCTGCTGATCCTCTGCGCGATTTTTATGGCAGTTTCGTTCATATCATATATCAAAGCATATTTCGGCAGAAACAAAAAAGTAGAGAAATTGTAAACGTTCCGGAATTAATTTCGATTTTCTTCATCCGACTGACACAGTCCGAGAAGAAACGCGTTTGCGATTTCCTGAAACCGTCTCTCATTTTTCGATATTTCCAGAAAAACCAGAGGAACGTCCATATTCAATGCACCATACTGCTTTACCAGAACCGTGACAAATTGATTGACGTTTCTATTCTGCAATGCGGAAAGCAGGCGATCGGCCGTTCCGGTCAGCTTTTTTGCTCCGGCGCCGGAGCCGAATTGTCTGCGCATCGCCATCCCGGCTTCCTCTGCCTCGTTGATGTAACTCATTTTACATCGCTCCTTTATTTACGTGGTTAAAATCCGAAAAACGCCGAATCCGGCAGAGCAGCGGCTTCCGATGCCGTTATCGTATAATTCCTGCAGCAAACGCGGTTCTCCGCATAATACGGCAGAGCCCAGACTGCATTCCAGCTGCTCCGTGTAAAATCTTGCAACCGTTTTTCCCATTTGATGCGGATAAATCCGAAACCCTTCCAGCATGCCGTCCGTGATCCAGTCCTTTTCCGTCAGCTGATAAGAAACGACTCTTCGTACCTGTTCGTAAAAATCCGGTTCTTCAACGGAAAAATAGCGGTCTTTTCGGTCGACGTGTTCCCGGACGCATAGAGGAGACATAAAATCCACAAGAATTTTATCGTTTTGTACCGGAGGCTGAGAAGCCGGCCGTACAGAGGCCACCCGTCCGGAAACGCCTTTCATAAAAAGCTGCTGTTTTCCTTTTAAACGGCGGAATGCATTATATAAAAGAATATAATAGGTAGGATTCCCTGTCGTGAGCGTAGCGACAATTCCGTTTTTTCCCAAATCGAAATACTCTCCCCGGCAGGCGGATCCCTGCGGAAGTCCGACGGCAAAAGCGTATTCCTTACGCTGCGGACGTCCTTCCGGAAAAAAATCCTGAAAATAGATCCCGTTCATATATGTGCTCAACGCATTCTTCATTAAATGCAGAAACGCCCTCCGGTAATCGGCAGGAAACCTCTTCTCCGAGAGCTCGATTGTAATTTTGATACGCATAACACGCAACATCCTTCCCTGTGATAATGCGCCCATTCTGCTGAGCCGGCACAAACGGGCTTTTCTATGCAAATGAATGTCAGCTGAACAGAGTATAAATGCAGGCGCAGCGCACGAGATTTTATTTTCAATCAGATATATTTCCTGTTCACAGAATTCGTTCCGGAACATAAAATACGATTCATTTCGCAATGAACGTATTTTAGCATATTTTACAAATTTTGTCATTCTTTTATAAATTATTTTTTTCGGATCCCCCCTTCGCACTTTTACGAGCGTTGTTTTGTCGTATCCGGAAACGGGAAAACACTGGAAAAGCCGCAGAAAAGGCAGAAAAACCGGCGCTGGACGAAAACTGATGCCAGATAGAGTAGCAATTTGTAAACAACATTGAAATACAACTTATGGGCCTTGCAAAAGCGAAAAGGCAGCGTAGAAGGCAGAAATGCTTTTTACGCTGTCTTTCTCTATGCCGAAAATAAAATCGCACATTCGTCTATCTTAAAGTTCATTGCTAGAATATAAACGAAGATGGATATTGGGAATAAGGAAATCCTATACGCATAAATAAATGGCGGCAGAAATAATCCATGATACCATCAATTTACTCATCCTCATCATCAGACCAACGGTGAAATAAAATGCAAATCAGCTGTTGCCATATCCATCGCCATATTATCTCCCATACGAATTAGCAAATCACCGTCTGTTTCAATTGCTATATTATCGGAAATAGTATGTGCAAAATCTCCGTCATCATAATCAAAAAAATTTCTACTTATAGATATAAACTCCTTTCTCCTTGTTTTCAGGCATATAATTTATTGAATTCCAGCAATTGATTAATTAAAGATTCTATTTCATCATCTTTTACTTTTACATCGACAAAAACAACAATATCATAGTAATCTTCATTTTTTAAATCTTTTAATCCGCCAAGTTCATTACAAATATAACAATCCTCAAAAACAATCTTGCTGGCTATTCTTCTATTATAGGCAATTCCAAATTTTAATATATCTATTGCTCTGTGTTTATATTTATCCAAATGTTTCAAAGAATATCTTAAACAGTTGTTGATTATAGGATTAATAGAGCGATATGTAATAGAATCAACTTGTTTCTTCCTTCTACCAATACTTCCCAACCTGAGCTCATAAGATTTTATTTCAAATATTGAATGAAACAAATCATCATTGTCTAGTATTATTTCTAAATATTCACTTTGACAAAAAATACAATTTTCTGTAGCATAGTGACCATTTGTAAAAAACATGTTGTAGGAGTCATAAATATCATTGAACAGTTCTACATCATTTATGCTTGCAACAAGACGAGCAAACTCAATACAGTTTTCAAAATGAATCCATGTTATACCTTTATTTTTCCTAAATTCAAATTGATTGTGATACCATTTCAATTTTATTCCATATTCATCGTGAAGATATCTAACACCATTTACCGAATGATATTCAACCACATAATCAAGAAAGGTTTTCTCAAATTCATCGGTTTGAGTAAGAATGGATTTTCCATCTTTTGCAAGCAATAAGTCGAATTCTTCTTTATATAATTTGGGATCATCTAGATATGCGTAATATCTAAATCCTTTATTGAATGGTACATTTTCCTTTTTAACTGGTAATTTGTACGCATCTTCATATAGTAACCGGGCCAATGAGATACCAAATATTTTTTCCAAAGGGATAATGAAGTTATATTTAAGTGGTCTTTCTCCTTTTAGCATTTTTGAAAAGTTAGATTTTTCTCTATCCGCAAATATATATGCTTCTTGTCCTTTAATTCCTAATTCGTGAGCTATATCAATGAGCAAATGACTGTACATCTTTATTCCTTTTAATTTCATATAATGATCAATATTATTTTTTAGATTCCCCATAATTGCACCTCCATTTCTATTATGTTCTTATATTATAGCACATTTTTTTGAATTTAGTAGTCATTCAAGACAATATTGTTATCTGTTTTGCTTACGTTAAAATTCACACAAAAAAACATACAGTCAAATTGGACAACTAATTTGTAATAGTACTTAATATAGAAAATAGAAACTTCAAAAAATATTTTGCCAAGACTGTTGGGCTCCCGAAAGGCAAACGGCTTTTTAGGGAGAGGAAGAACAACAGCGTGAGTGAATGTTTCGTGCTGAGCAATACAAAGCTTGTACGGCAATAACAAAACGACACTACATTGAAAATTCAGTGTGTTATAGTGAAAGCTATAACTTACGAAGCGGGAATTGCGATGTCGCATACTTTAATTAGCGAGCAGGGAAACTATATTGACAGTTTCCGCTTTAATCGTCACTCCTCACCGATTGTACTTTAGGAACACCGAAAAAGAATACGGTGTAACCCATTTTACTGAGTTACACCGTACCCCTACATAAAAACTTCCTTATCTGGCCTTCCCTAAAGCGCCGGCTTATTTTATTTTTCAACGAGATAGGGGCATTCCTGATGCGCTTTGTAAGCCGCGATATATTGTTTCATCCACTGATAATACTGATCGCCGTGTCCTCCCTTCATCGGTTCGATATCTCTGCTGTATTCCTGATTGTAATTATCCGTAAACGAAGTAACGCCTTCTATGACAAACCGCTGCGCCGCCCATTCGTTCCACCAGGTCAAAGTAACAACCTTAGGATGGTACTGGAAGGCCCGCTTCCATTGCTTATAAAACGTCTCGCCGCCCCTCCGGCCGATCGCTGTGGCGGTGTTCGACATATAAGTACTCTGGCGCGCTACGTATACGCTGATCTGCTCGTAATTTCCATCCGCGTCTCTGCAGGGAACAGAGCCGTCATACAGGAACGTCCATTCGTTCCGCGCCAGAGGGCCGGACAGGATCGCCACAGTCTGCTGGCGCAGCGTAAATTCGTCCCGATAAGCAAATTTCCGCACATCCGTGCTGCCGCTTTCATTGAGCATATTAACCAGCATCAGGGGCGCGCCGTCCCAATATACCCAGCAGTCCCGGTATTTTCCGCTCTTGTAAAATTCCTGATAAATCCGCGTGGGCGTGGCCCAGCCGAATTGGGCGTCGACACGGTTCCAGAAAACGACATACGGCGTCTGTTTTCCTTCCTCCCGCATCTGCAGGATCGTATCCAGCAAAGCCTTGCAGGACTGCGATACCATTTGATCCCAATAGCTTCCGGAGACGCCGGCGCCCCAGGCTGTCGCCTGTGCGTTTGTATTATCAATAATAATAAAATCCACGCCGGCCTCCGCAAGCTGCGTCATATGCGTCCGGATTACGGACTGATCATCGCTTCGGTAATAGCCAAGTGCCGGCTCGCCCCAGAAATGAAAGGCATTTACCGGCCCCCATTCGGCGTTCCCGGCCAGAATTTCTGTAATATTGTAAATACCGCTGCTGCTTCCGCTTTTTGCAACAATAGGATTGAACCAGGTGCTGTAGCAGATGCTGACAAGATCGCTTTTATTTGTGATATCCAGCCCGTACGATACGGGCACGGGCGTCTTCTGCGGCGTCGGCGTCGGCGTGCGGACTGGCGTAGAAGTTGGCGCAGGAGTTTTTGTCGTTGTGGGCTTCTGCGTCGGTTTCTTGGTCGCCGGTGTCGGAGAAGGCGCAGCAGAGGAAGCCGGCGCGGTCGTATTCACAGTATTTGACGCTGCAGTCGGCGTCAGCGTATGTACAGCCGATCCGGTCGGCACGTCCGGCACCGAGGGAGAAGCCGCAGCCGTCTGCGCTGCCGGCGCAGAAGATGCCGCCGGCTCCGGCGCCGGTTCCTCCTTGCCGCAGGAGGTGAATAAAAAAAGGAGCAGCAAGACGATCCACAAGGGCGCCAGGCAGATTTTGCTGAGATGTTTTTTCATACTTCGTTTCCTTTCACTGCTTCCGTAATGGAACATGACAGATTGTTATATTAAAATTACCGGGATTTCGTGCTGATCATATCATCTTTGCCTTTCTTTTGCAAGATAGCAAAACGGGCAAACGAATACGGCTCCGGCTCTATAACAAGGGCCGATCGCAGTTTAAACTTGACATTTTCCAAAAAAAGCAATAATATTATCTGCAATTGAATAGTGGAACTTCGCTACGATACAAGAAGCCTCGGCCTCTGATACGATACAGAGTATGATTGCTTTTTGTATCGTTTTTTTATGTTCTGAAAGCCAAAACGCTCCTATTCGATTTCAATGAAAGCAGCGAATCTCTTACGGCGCGCTGTTTTATTCCGTTTCAATCAAATCAAACAAAGGAAGGTAAAAAAATGGTCAAGAAAATAATCGGCTGCCTGCGGGAATACAGAGCGGCCACGATTGCAACAATCGTGCTGACTGCGGCAGAGACGCTTCTCGAAATCGTGGTTCCGTTTCTGCAGGCAAGCATCATCGACAACGGTATTTACGGAGGCAACAGGGACGCCCTGATTTCTGTCGCCTGGCTAATGATCGGGTGCATCGCGGCCGCGCTGGTTTTCGGATTAATTGCCAGTAAAACGGCTTCCGTTGCCGCGTCGGGGCTTGCGCAGAATATGCGCCGAGACATGTACTTTAATATTCAGGATTTTTCATTTGCTAATATTGACAAATTTTCAACTGCAGGATTGGTTACCCGTTTGACAACGGATGTAATCAACATCCAGAACGCGTTTATGATGGTGATCCGGGTGGCGGTACGTGGCCCATTTATGATTGTCTTTGCACTGGTTATGGCGTTTACGATCAATGTCCGGATCGCTTCGATCTACCTGCTCCTGGTTCCGATCCTCGGCATAGCGCTTGCCGCTCTGATTTTGGTGTCCCGAAAATATTTTGAAAAGGTATTTGAGCAGTACGACAAGCTGAATCAGGTTGTTCAGGAAAATCTCAGCGGGATCCGCGTCGTTAAATCCTTTGCCCGGGAAGAATACGAAAAAGCCAAGTTTCAGAAAACCTCTGCCGCGCTGTATAAAATTTTCAAAAAGGCCGAGGGAATCATGGCATATTCCTCCCCCGTCATGCAGATTGTGGTATATACCTGCCTGCTTTTAATCTATTGGCTTGGCGCCTCCATGATTGTAAACAGCCGGAATACGATTCTAACTACGGGCGAGCTCTCCAGTCTGATTGCGTATGCCATGCAGATATTAACGGCTCTGATGATGCTCTCTATCGTATTGATTCTGATTACGATTGCACGAAGCTCCGCGCGCAGGATCTGTGAGGTTTTAGACGAAAAGAGCAGTCTGACAGAAAAGGAAAATGCCGTTGATACCGTCAAAAACGGTGAAATTATTTTTGACGGTGTTTCTTTTAATTATTTCCGGGACAAAAATGGTGAATGCATCCACCAGGTAGATCTGAAAATACCGTCAGGAGCTACAGTCGGCATCATCGGGGCGACGGGTTCAGGCAAGAGCAGTCTGGTGCAGCTAATTCCACGGCTCTATGATGCAACCACCGGAAAGGTAACGGTAGGAGGGATCGACGTCCGGGACTATAAGCTGGACGCCATTCGGAATGCCGTTTCGATGGTACTGCAAAAGAATCTTCTGTTTTCAGGGACGATCAAAGAAAATCTCCGTTGGGGCGACGAAAGCGCCACAGATGAGGAGCTTGTGCGTGCTTGTCGTCTGGCGCAGGCCGATGAGTTTATCCGGCAGCTTCCGGACGGCTATGATACCTACATTGAACAGGGCGGAACCAATGTTTCCGGCGGTCAGAAGCAGCGTCTGTGCATTGCCCGTGCGCTGCTGAAAAAACCGAAGATTCTGATTCTGGACGATTCGACGAGTGCGGTAGACACAAAAACGGACGCCTTGATTCGAAAAGCCTTCCGCGAAGAAATCCCTGATACAACAAAAATTATTATTGCGCAGCGGATTACATCTGTTCAGGACGCAGATTTTACCGTCGTTCTGAAAGAGGGAGCAATCGACGGCATGGGCGATCACGAATTTTTATTAAAGAACAACGAAATATACCGCGATATTTATCTGTCGCAGCAGGGAGGAAACGCAAATGAATAAAACAAGCAGGCAGCGTTCCACTTTCAGACGGCTGCTTTCCTATATTGTACGAAATGCAAAGATTCTGTTTTTCATCGTCTGTGTGGCGGTTGTTCTGTCTACTGCTGCAAATGTGTCGGGGTCTATGTTCACGCAGACTGTAATCGACGATTATATCACGCCGCTTCTCTCAGCCGCAGATCCCGATTTTTCCGGCTTATGGAAAGCGATTCTCGGTATGGGCTGCATCTATCTGATCGGCGTAATCTGCACGATTCTGTACAACCGTATGATGGTCACTATTTCTCAGAGCTGCCTGAAGCACATCCGGGACGATATGTTCTATCACATGCAGAGTCTGCCCATCAAATACTTTGATACGCATACGCATGGCGACGTAATGAGCCATTATACAAACGATACGGATACGCTCCGTCAGTTCATCAGCAATGCGCTTGCGCAGCTGATCGCCTGCCTGATCACGGCGGTCGCTTCTTTTGTGGTAATGGTATATTACAGCCGACTGCTTGCACTGATTGTGGTGGCTGTCACGCTCGTTGACGCGATCATCACCTATATCGTTTCGAAAAAAAGCATCCAGTGCTTCTCGAGTCAGCAGAGCGCGCTTGCGGAGGTAAACGGCTATATAGAAGAAATGCTCAACGGACAGAAAGTAATTAAAATTTTCTGCCATGAAGCGCAATCAAAAAACGGTTTTCTTCAGAAAAACAGAAACTTGTACGAAAGCTCCGCGAAGGCCAATACGCTTGCAAACCTGATTATGCCGGTGCTCGGGCAGATCGGGAATCTGCTTACCGTCCTGATTGCATTTATAGGAGGCCTTCTGATTTTAAACGGCAATGCGGCCTTGACCGCAGGGATTGTCGTAGCGTTTTTATCCCTTTCCAAATCGTTTTCCAATCCAATTCAGCAAGTCGGCCAGCAAATCAGCCTGATTACCATGGCGATGGCCGGCGCCAAAAGAATTTTCTCTTTGCTGGATGAGGAGCCGGAAATCGACGAAGGGTATGTCACGCTGGTAAATGCCAAAAAGGATGAATCCGGTCAGCTCACGGAATGCGCGGAGAGAACGGGAATTTTTGCCTGGAAGCATCCTCACGGCGACGGAAGTCTGACCTACACGGAACTGAAGGGCGACATCCGTATGTATGATGTGGATTTCGGCTATACCGAAGAGCAGCTCGTTCTGCACGATATTACGCTGTATGCGGAACCGGGGCAGAAGCTGGCGTTCGTCGGGGCAACCGGCGCGGGAAAAACAACGATCACTAATCTTTTGAATCGCTTTTATGATATCGCTGACGGGAAAATCCGATATGACTCGATCAATATCAATAAAATAAAAAAGGACGATCTGCGTCGATCGATCGGGCTGGTTCTGCAGGATACGAATCTGTTTACCGATACGGTAATGGAAAACATACGGTACGGGCGTCTTGATGCGACGGATGACGAGTGCATTGCCGCGGCGAAGCTGGCAGGCGCGGATTCTTTTATTTCCAATCTCCCCTATGGCTATCACACCGTCTTGCTGAACGCCGGCGCAAGCCTTAGCCAGGGGCAGCGGCAGCTGCTTAATATTGCGCGCGCCGTTGCAGCCAATCCGCCCTGTATGATCCTTGATGAGGCGACAAGTTCCATCGACACCAGAACCGAGCGAATCGTGCAGGAAGGCATGGACGCATTGATGAAAGGACGCACCTCTTTTGTAATCGCACATCGTCTTTCCACCATTCGGAATTCCGATGTCATTATGGTTCTCGATCATGGAAAAATCATTGAAAGGGGCTCACATGAAAAGCTGATCCAGGAAAAAGGAACGTATTATCAGCTCTATACCGGCGCTTTTGAGCTTGAATAAGGAATTACAGAAAAACCAAGGTACCTTGACAAATCTGTGTAAGCAGGTTACACTGTCAAGGTACCTTGGTTTAAGGAGGCTCTGCATATATGAGAAGAGAAAAAGCAAGCGAGGCCGGCCCGGTGCGGCATACAACACATTGCCATGCGGCGGATGACAATGACAGCCTGATCCTCAATTTCCGAGATATCAGCCATACCATGCGCTTTCTTTACGAAGGAAAAGGAAGCCAAAAACGGATATTGATCGTGCTCAGCAAGACGGGCCCTATTACCCAGCGCGCTTTGACCGAGCGGCTCGGCATCCAGCCAGGCTCCGCCAGCGAGGTGATTGCAAAGCTGGAAAGCGCAGATCTGGTTAAACGCACGCCCTGCGAAAGCGACCGCCGTACCGCCGACATCGCGCTTACGGAGAAAGGAAAGGTCCTGGCACTTCAAGCAGCGGAGCAGCGCAGACTCCGGCATGAGGAAATGTTCTCCTGCCTGTCGGCGGAAGAAAAGTCTCTGCTGCTTTCTCTGCTTGAAAAGATCAACGCCGACTGGGAAAAGCGATACCGGGATTTTGAAAAAAAGGTGCACGCCCGCACCATTTGCAGTGAGGTGCATCCTACATGTGGAAATATATAAAACGATATTTGCCGTTTGCCCTGCTTGCCGCTCTGTTTATGATCGGCGAGGTGCTGATGGATTTGATCCAGCCTGGAATAATGAGCAGGATCGTGGATGACGGCGTACTCGGATTGGACAGCGGAGGAAACGCCAGCCTGAGCGTAATCTGGACGCTGGGGCTGCAGATGATCGGCCTTGTTTTATTCGGCGGACTCTGCGGATCGCTGAACAATGTCTTTGTACATATGTCCGGACAAAACATCGGAAATGATATGCGGAAGGATTGCTTTCAACGGATCATGGCGTTTTCTTTCCCGCAGCTTGATCGGTTCGGGACGGGTTCTCTTGTGACAAGAGTGACCAACGACATCACGCAGGTGCAGAATTTTGTTTCCCAGTTTGTCCGGGGCATGATTCGCACATCTCTTTTGATGTTCGGCAGCATATATTTTATGTTCCGTTTGAATCGGAGCTTCGGATTGATCGTGTTGAGCGCCTTTCCCTTGATCGTCGGATGCATTGCATTATGTCTGTGGAAAGCAAACCCACTGTTTTCCAAACTGCAGGCGCAGCTGGACACGATCAATACGATTATGCAGGAGGATGTGTCCGGGATCCGCATCATTAAGGCGTGTGTAAAAGAAATTTATGAAAAGCTCCGCTTCGGAAAAGCAAACGATGCGCTTGTAAAAACGCAGCTCCGCGTTCTGCTGATTTTTGCCTTTATGAATCCTGTTGTTAATGCGCTCATGTATCTGGTTGTCGCGCTTATTCTGCTGGCAGGCTCTTATCAGACCGGCAGCGGCGCAACGCCTGGGATCATTATGGCCGCGATCACCTATACCACGCAGCTGCTCAACGGGATTTTAATGCTTGTAATGCTTTTTCAAAATATCTCAAGAGGGCTGGCCTCCTGGAAACGTGTTCGTGAGATTTTAAACAGCAAGCCGGAACTGCAGGACGGTGCTTTTGAAGGGCAAACGGTGCAGCAGGGCGAAATCGAGTTTCAGGACGTGTCGTTTTCATACCCAGGTACAGAGCAGACGGTTCTGGAGCATATTAACTTAAAAATCCATAAGGGAGAAACGGTTGCCATTATGGGAGCCACCGGCTGCGGAAAAACCACCCTCGTAAGCCTTATCCCTCGTTTCTACGATGTGACGGCCGGAGCCGTTTTGGTAGACGGCACAGACGTACGCGAATACCGGCAAAAGGCACTCCGGGATAAAATTTCCATCGCACTTCAAAAAAGCGAATTATTCAGCACTACAATAGAAGAAAATATTGCCTGGGGATCACCGGACGTCTCGCCGGATCAAATACGGACGGCCGCCGTTACTGCGCAGGCAGACGGCTTTATTTCTTCTGCCCCAGACGGATATAAAACGATGGTGGCCGAACGCGGCATGAGCCTATCCGGCGGTCAGAAGCAGCGTCTTTCTATCGCAAGAGCCATTGTGAAGAATGCAGAAATTCTGATTTTCGACGATTCTACGAGCGCCCTCGATCTGAAGACGGAAGCAAATCTCTATAGCGCGCTGCAAAAGGCATACCCGGAAACGACAAAAATCATCGTGGCTCAGCGAATTGCCTCCGTATGCAAAGCAGATCGGATTATTGTCCTGGAAAACGGCCGCATCGCCGCTGTCGGCACGCACGAGGAGCTGCTTGCTTCCTGCGCAGTCTATCAGGATATTTATCATTCCCAAATCGGAAAGGAGGAGCAGTAGGATGAAAGAGCAGAATGAACAAAAGCCGGTAATACAGAATATTCCAGGGACGCGCTCCCGCGAGCGCTTTGCGGAAGCAGAGCATGCCCAGAATGCGAAGGCTACGCTGAAACGGCTTTGCACGTACTTCGCACAGGAAAAAGTTCTGCTGTCCGCCATGCTTGCCGCTGTTCTTTTCGGTACGCTCTGCGGCGTATATGCTCCCAGCCTGCAAAGCAGGGCAATTGACATCATCGCAGGAGCCGCCACTGGGAGCCTGGGCTCCGCGCTCATTTTTATGCTTGCAGTTTATCTGCTTTACAGCGGGTGTCAGCTTTTGCAAGGTGTCCTGAGCGCGAAATTAAGCCAACGGATCGTAAAGCGAATGCGGGAAGAGCTGTTCGGTAAAATCGTAGATCTCCCCATCCGTTATCTGGATACGCATTCTCACGGCGACGTTATGAGCCGGATGACCAACGATGTAGAAAATATCTCCACCACGGTCTCACAATCGCTTTCTTCCCTGTTCTCCGGCGTGTTGACGCTGATCGGAACGGTGGCCATTATGCTGTGGTATTGCTGGCAATTGGCTCTTCTGAGCTTCGCAACGGTACTCCTTACGCTGCTGGCCACAAAGCTTCTTTCCGGGAAAGTGCGCAAATTCTCGCGCAGGCGGCAGGTACTCCTGGGACAATTAAATGGTACCGTCGAAGAAATGGTGTCCGGCTACCGCACCGTTGTGGCCTATAGTCGCCAGAATCTCACGTCAGAGGATTTTTGCGATACCTCGGATGCTTTGACCAAGGCCGGAATAAAGACAGACATTTTCAGCGGGATTATGGGACCGATTATGAATTGCATCGGCAATATTGGTTTTGTGATCATAGCGGCTTTCGGCGGGTATTTTTCGGTTCACGGGCTGATTTCCGTCGGCGTAATTTCAGCATTCATCGTCTACGCCAAGCAATTCAGCCGGCCGGTCAACGAAATTGCGCAGGTTTACGGGCAGCTGCAAACCGCAGTCGCAGGAGCAGAACGAGTTTTTTCCCTTCTGGATGAAGAGAGCGAGGACAAAAGCGGAGAACCCCTGGCAGAAGACCGTACGGCTACGCTTTCTTTTCGCGACGTAACGTTTTCTTATGTACCGGGCTGTCCGGTAATCCGCAGCTTTACCCTGACGGTTCCCGCAGGCAAGAAGGTCGCACTAGTAGGCGCAACCGGCAGCGGCAAGACCACAGTGGTCAATCTTCTGATGCGGTTTTACGAGATCGATAGCGGAGAAATACGGATCAACCGGCAGAACATCCAGGAGATCGCACGCGACAGCCTGCGGCAGAACGTCGCGATTGTGCTGCAGGACACCGTACTGTTCAGTGGTACAGTAAGGGACAATTTAAAATACGGCAATGAAAAGGCTACCCCGGAGCAGCTGGAGCAGGCGGCAGAAATGAGCTGCTGTAAAGAGCTGCTTCGCATACTGCCGCAGGGCATTGATACCAGGCTGGCACGAGAGGATAGAAAGTACGTCATTTGCCTGTCGGTTCGTCCGACTTGATCCACCGCTGTTTTTGTCCTCTCAGTCGTAAGTGGGAACATATCCAACTCTCTTAATTTATTTTCTCCTTCACCATCTTAATTGGTTTTCCCTGTGTTTTAGATAACATTTGCATTATTCCTTTGAATTTCAGTGGTATATCTTTTGATTTCGCTTTAACTGCTACTCTTAATGGATTTTTAGGCGTTAATGGTCTATATAAGCGCATTGTCCGCATTTTCCAATCAATCTCCTGCCCATTAACAAAATTATGAATTCCACCTGTATTGCCATAATACATTGGCTCTTGCGTTGTCAATTCAAAATCATCAATTTCATTATCACAAATGAAAGCAAAGTCTGCATCATTTTCGCTGAACAATGTTGCCTTTATCTCTATTTTTATTTCATACTCTGATATATACTCTACTACTGCCACTATATTTTCTATATCTTCAAGGGGCTTATAAGTATTCTCACCTTTTACGACACATTTCATCTGAGCCACTGCATCATCTAATCCCTTACCATATAAGTCAATATACAATGTATCTGTTAAGATAGCCGGCGGCTTGCAATCCGCCAGTCTCACAGCTACAAATCTTAATTTTTCATTAACTGCTTTATTCAACGCACTTTGCCATTCTTTAGCTACCATTTTACTAGTTAAACTATTCGGAGAAAGAAAATAAAAAAATGTTGTAAACTGTTCTAATCCTTCATTCATTTTTCCTATAATACTATCCCCTGGTTGCATTGACCATTTATCATAAAAAATATTGTCTCTCCCAAATTCCAATTCTAGCCGTCTTGCGATCATGTCCACTAACTGTTCATCATTATGATTATAACTAATAAAAATCATCTATGCCTCCCAAATATTAGTATCCTATGATAGAAGGGAAAGAAATATTTTTCACAATTTCTTTCCCTTCTATATCTTATTTTTAATTATCCTTTTGGCGGAAACGGATCATTACCATATGAATCTCTTTCTCGTATTCTTCCATTTCTTCCATGAATGAAAAGTTCCGATTCTTGTCTACGCGCAATTTCTCTTGCACGTTCAATAGCCTCTGCTTGCGTCTCTGTACGAATCGTTGCCCTTAAATTATTCTCACCTTTTACCTGCCAGCCTCCATCCTTATGTGGGGTAACATGCTGATTCTTTCCCATATCTCATTCCTCCATTAGCGCATCAATGTTCTGTTTCCAATTGTCATTATGAATTAATCGAGCATCATGTAATCCAGCATTAAGAATTTCAGCCTTGGTTAATTTAGACAAAAGTTCCCAGTCTGCTCCAAATACATATGTAGCATTATTCGTATATACACTTTCAAGCACATATATATTCCGGCTCTTAAACCCAAAAATAACATAACCACTAAATCCAGATTTTCCATAAGCACGAAAATCCGGGTGAAAACTATTAATGTACTCGCATTTATCCAGTAACATTTTTCTTGCAGTCTTACTTTTATGTTCAGATATTTTTTCCAATTCTGCTTTCACTTTTTCCCAAGGATATTCCCCTGGCGGAAGAATCTCCCAATTTAGTCTTATAATATGCGTAGGTTCAAGTTCATGAAATGAATCTGATAAAACTTCGCATTCGCCAAAATTGGTCAAAAATATGTTCGCTGTATTAATCAGCAGTTTCTCATTATTATCACAAAGCTCCAATGGTTCCGTTGCTATAATCAAATGACCTTCATCATCATATTTTATAGACAACTCTACACTATATGGCTGATATTCTATTTGTGGATATCTTTCCCTGGGAATGTCCACATACTCTGAAACTTCTCTCGTTTCTCCACGTCCCGCCCATTCATGACGTGTCCACCATAAAGTCTGGTAATATTTTTCTTTTGGCTTGCTTTTATCTGGCACATAAAACTTTTCTGCATTTCTCATTGTCGCTGGATTAATTGCTGCCGGAAGAATTGTCTCCCCTTCATTCAGATCTGTTGAAAAACCTAATTCCACAAGTTTCTCTTTAAATCTAATTGCATTTTGTAAAGCAAATACTACTTTCTGCCCTTTCTCAAGCCAACTTAAACTAGTGTACTGACCTGCTGATTTTTAGCAATACTGCCACCTCATTAAGAGGCA
>ENA-UOIY01000607-UOIY01000607.1-human-gut-metagenome-genome-assembly--contig:-P114-NODE-607-length-56801-cov-34.105840_pt1 | contig 56801 bp, 43 predicted proteins | sample MGYA00242335_ERZ723882 | MGnify/ENA metagenome assembly ERZ723882
TGACAGCTTGCCTATTATATCGCTCCATCTCCCCTTTGTCAATACCTTTTTTGCGGATAACTTTTTTTTGCTTTTTCTACCAGATATTGTTATCCGCTCTTCTTCTATATACCATATACGCAGGATTCATCCCGCTTTTGTATTTTCGCGCAGAAAAAAAATTTTTTTCGGGGGAAAAATTTTTTTTCTGCGTTCGCCGCAAGAATTGAAAAAAATGTAAGACTTGCAAAAATATACTAATTGCAATATACTGAGACAGAGTATGCAAAGAGATTTTCCCTCGTACATACGAATAGTACAAAAGAGAATCATTATAATAATATGCGAAGGTGAAACATCAATGAAAGCCCAAAAAGTCATATCGATTATTACCATCATCGTCTCTCTTTCCTTAATAATTTATATGTGCGTTATGATGGCGCGGGACTCCGGTGGCGGAAGCATCCTGGATCCGACGTCTTCTAATAATATAGTAATGATTAATACGCCGGCGCCTGAAACGAGTGACGGAACGTCCGCTGCAACGCAGGCCGCAACACCGACTCCCGCAGCGCCGACCGCCCCGATCAGCGTGACGGCCGTGCCGGGTGGAACAACCTCGACAAATCCCAATTACGCCGGAAAAAAGCTGATTGCAATTACGTTTGACGACGGGCCGCACGCCACTTATACCCCCAAGGTCCTCGATATGCTGAAGGAAAAGGGCGTACATGTCACCTTTTTCGTGCTGGGGGAAAATTTGCAGTCTTCGGGACAGAGGGCGATTCTGAAGCGCGCCTTTGACGAGGGGCATGAAATCGGAAGCCATTCTTACAATCACCCCGATTTTAAAACGCTTTCCTCTGATGAAATTACAGAGCAGCTGCAGAAAACGGACAGCGCGATCGAAGCGGTTATCGGGGAAACGCCGATTCTGTTCCGCCCGCCGTATGGGTCCTATAACCAGTCGGTTTCCCAGCAATCCCAAAAGGCGATCGTGCTGTGGAGCATCGATTCGAGAGACTGGGATCATATCAGCACAAAAAGCATCAAGAACTATGCGGCGGCGAATGGTGTTTCTGAGGAGGCTGCAAAAGAAACGCTGATCAACGAGCTGCTGTTCGAAGGCTTTACTTATACGAGCGGCGGAAAAGAATATACGAATCCTTCCGTTGTTTCACAGCTTCATCACGGCAGCATTCTTTTGTTCCACGATATTCATCCGGCTTCCTGCGACGCAGTCAGCCTTCTGATCGATTATCTGAAGCAAAGCGGCGAATACGAGCTTATGACCGTCAGCCAGCTGATCGAAACCGAGCAGCGCGCGCCGATGGCCGGCGATGTATATGCTTATATGTGGGAAACATACGCAACCCAGAAAAAGAACTGGTAACTCTTTCTAACGTTTTACAAAAGAGAAGGCCAATGAAAGGAGAAAGAACATGAGAGTAGTAATCTGCGCTGACGCGCATCTGGATTCGGCATTTTCCGTATTTCGTAAAAATCCGGGAAAAACGCAAATCAGAAGAGACGAACAGCGTCTTGCGTTTTCCAAGGCAATCAGCGAAGCGAAGCAGAACGATGCGCATTTGCTGATGCTTCCGGGGGATCTGCTGGACGCCAGAAATGCGACGCGCGAAACGCTGGATTATCTGCTCGCTGCATTTGGCTCGATTCCAAATACGTTCGTTCTGATTTCTCCGGGAAATCACGATCCCGCGACGGCAGATTCCCCATATTTAACGGCAGACTGGCCGGAAAACGTATACATTTTTCGAAAGGGCCTGGAAGCTCTGGAGCTTTCGTATGAGGATACCGGCGAGACCGTACGGGTATACGGCGCAGGATTCCAGGGGCATTTCTGCAGAAATTCGCTGCTGCGGCACCATAATACGCTGCCGATTCTCGACAAAAACAATATCAATCTGCTCGTAATGCACGGAAGCATTACGGAAAACGGCGGCAAAAGCGATTATAATCCGATCTACCTTGAAGATCTGAACGCCTGCGGCTTCGATTTCTGTGCGCTCGGGCATGTACACAGTTACAGCGGTATCGTGAAAAGTGAAAATACCGCATACGCTTACACAGGCCCGTGCGAAGGACGCGGCTTTGACGAAACGGGGACCTGCGGAATTTTAAGCGGAACAATCGCAAAGGGACGAGTGGAATTAACCTTCCTCCCCACGTCGGTGCGCGAAAACCACATCGTGCGGATCGATATAACCGCGCTGGACAGCTATGAACAGATCCTGAACGCAATCCGAAGCAAGTGCGGAAATCCCGAATATCTTTACAAAATCCTACTGACAGGGAAAAAGCGTCCGCACCTGAATCTGTCCGCCGCTAAGCTCACCGCGGAGCTTTCCCCCGAGTATTTTTATATTAAGGTTGTTGCGGAATATCAGGATGAGGTCGACACAGAGCTGTTAAAGGAGGAAAACAGCCTGCGGGGTTGCTTCGTACGCTGCATGCTGGAGCAAATGGCCGGCGCGGAGGACAAGGAGCTCCTCCAGGAGGCAATGTTTTACGGACTGCAGGCGTTCGACGGGGAGGTACTGTTTAATGACAATCCATGAAATCAAAATCGGCGGCTTTGGAAAGCATCGAGATGTAGTAATCAATCTCCGGGAGGGCGTCAATATCATCAGCGGCGACAATGAAAGCGGGAAATCTACCGTCGCGGCCTTCATTCGCGCAATGCTTTACGGATTGTCCGGCAGAGGCGCTCAGAACGAGCGAAAAAAGTTTCTGCCATGGGATCGGGGCGCAAAATACGGCGGCGAGCTGTCCTTTGAGCACAAGGGCGTCCGGTACCGCGTCGCCGCTGCTTTCGGAGAAAGCAAGAGAGAAGACTCTATTACTTTATATAATGATACGACTGGAGAAATCGTCCCCGTAGAAGCGACGAAAACCGTGGGGGAGGTCGTTCTCGAAATCCCGCCGGAAACCTATGATCTAACGGTATACGCTGCGCAGCTTTCCTCCAAGCCGGATCTCAATAACGCCAATATGGATTATCTGTTTGATCAGCTTGTAAAAAAATCCGACCGAATGAAGCAGTCCTCATCCGAGATCATCGTGGGACGGCGAATCAAAACGGCAATGGATGCAATCAGCTCTCCGCGCAGTGAAAAAGGCGCGCTTGACATTTTACGCAGTCAGAAAGAGGAAACCGACGCCGCCATCCAGAAGCTTTACGCGCTGGAAACGGAAGCGGAGCAGCTTCGGGAAGAATATGTCCGGCTGCAGGCGGAGCTGAACGACGTGAAGGATCGGCATGCTTCAGAGAAGCCGGATCTGGCAAAGATCACAAAAGCCGTGGAAACCGTCTCCCTGCACGGTGAAATCAAAAGCTGCGTGACGGAAATCAATCGCTGCGACGAGGCGCTGGCAGAGGCGGCGGCCCGCGCAAAAAAGATTCGCCGCCCCGTGTCCGCAATTCTGATCCTTTTGCTGTGCGCCGCGGGACTCCTGGCGGCCGCCGTAGCCTTCGCGTCGCGTCTCGACGTTTTTTCTTTCCTGCAGCGCTTTTCCCTTTATCAAAAGGCGCTGGAGAATAAGCCGACGGCCTATTTAATTCTTGCCGGCGCGGCTCTTTTCCTTATAATAATATCCTCTGTCATCCTGTCCTGCAGCAGCAGCCGAAGCAGAGGCCTGAAAACGGAGCTTTTCGACCTGGAGGAAGAGCTGAGCGGTCTTCTGGGCACAGAATACACTTATGGCGCAAAGCACCACAGCGCCAACCGCGACCGGATCAACGCCGCGCTGGAAGCGCATACGGATGAATATAAAAATGCAAAAGCCGTATTGGACAGCGAGGATCATAAAAACAGCCGCGATCAGGAATATCTGGCCGCCGTAGAAGAATATACGCGAAAAATTGCCTACACAAAGGCATCTGCGGATGCCATGAATAAAACGGCAGACAATCTGGGGGATCTCGAAGCGCTGCGGGAGCAGAGCGAAGAGCTGGCGGCGCGGATCGCCTCGTATCAAAGGAAGCTGGAATGCCTGACGCTTGCGAAAAATGCGCTGGAAGAGGCGTATCGGCGCTGGCAGGCAGATCTCGGCCCGGTATTTGGGAGCGAGGCGGGCGTTTTGCTCGGACGCCTCACGGGCGGACGATATAACGATCTGCGCGTGGCACGCAATTTCGAAATCACGCTTCGGAGCGGGGAAGGCGAGATGCAGCATTTTTACAGCTACAGCGGAGCTACCGTCGATCAGATGTATCTGGCGCTGCGGCTGGCTCTTGTTAAAATTATTTCCGCCCCGGAAAGCAGACTCCCGTTGATTTTAGACGATCCGTTTGTGCAATATGACGCAAAGCGGAGACAATCCGCATATGATGTTATCAGACAGTTTTCCGCGGAGAACCGCGTACAGATCATTCTGACCGTATGCGGCGGCGAGAGCTTTCCAAGAGAATTGACGGCCGCGGAGCTGGAGAGCGTATCATTCGGAGCAGATTTTTCATGATAAAAGCGGTCATAAAACAATTTATACCGGAGTATCATAATACGAAAGACAGAAACGTCCGGGAGCGGTACTGCGTGCTGGCCGGCGCGCTTGGAATTCTCTGCAATCTTGTTCTTTTTGCCGTAAAATTAACGATCGGCCGCCTGATGAACAGTATTTCCATTCTGTCGGATGCGTTTAATAACCTGTCCGATATGGGTTCTTCTGTGATTTCCATTCTGGGGGCAAAAATGAGTAACCGCCGCCCGGACCGGGAGCATCCGTTCGGGCATGGGCGGATGGAGTATATCGCGTCCTTTCTCGTTGCCTGTATTATTTTTATTGTCGGCTTCGAGCTGCTTCGTTCTTCAATCGATAAAATCCTTCATCCCGAGCCGGTGCGCTTCAGCGTCGTTCTTGTTGTCATTTTGTCGCTTTCCCTGCTGGTAAAGCTCTGGATGTTTTCTTATAACAGATATATGGGGAAGCAGATCGATTCCACGGTGCTGCGTGCCGCGGCTTCGGACAGTCTGAACGACGTCGCCGCGACTGCCGCCGTAATTGTCGCTACGGTGGTCGGAAATTTTGTTGCGTTCCCGATCGACGGAATCATGGGCGTCCTCGTTTCGGTTCTAATCATGCGCTCCGGCTTTCAAATTGCAAAGGAAGTGGCGGACCGCCTTCTGGGCCAGCGCCCGGATCCGGCGCTGGTAAAAGAGCTTTCGGACAGGATTTTGTCGTATGACGGAATCATCGGCATCCACGATATGATTGTGCATAATTACGGACCGGGGCGAAATTTCGCGTCCGTGCATGCGGAAGTCTCAGACGACTGTGATATTATCAAAATTCACGAAATTATCGATGCGGCGGAACAGGCAATCTTTCGCGAGACGGGCGTGGCGATGGTGATCCACATGGATCCGGTTTCCCTGAACAGCCCCGAGACGCAGGAGCTGAAAAAGCTGGTCGCACAAATAATCTCCGAGATCGATCCGTCTCTGACGATCCACGATTTTCGAATCACGAAGGGACAAAGCCGCATCAATGTTATTTTCGATCTGGTCGTGCCGATCGAAGCGACGCCGGCGCGAAGAAAAGAAATCACCTCGCAGATTGCGGAGCGTCTGCGTGCGGCGGATCCGCGGTATACCGCCGTAATCCAGGTAGATACCTCGTTTGTTTCCTGAGCGGAGGTTTTTCAAAGAAGTTGTTATAAAAATAAAATTATTTAAAAAATCAATTGACATTAAATTCCAAGGATATATAATATAATTATCATTTACGTTGAATTTGGTATATAAGCGGCTGGACGACTACAATCCATTCAGGTTTATATAATATATGTAAGAGGGTATTATATGTCCAAGTATAAGTGTCTTTCTGTCTGTTTAATTTTTAGCCTGATTTTTTCCGGTTTCTTCGCTCCTGCGGAGGCCGCGCTCCCGGAATCGCAGGCGGCGCAGCGTACGGTTCAGGACTCCGTGCCGCTTACGCTGCAGGATAAATTATTTTTCGTGGAGGATATTCCGGAGATTGTCGGCACGGAAACGGCAGCCGCAGAGCTTTATACCAGAAGGCTCCGCGAAGAGGAGCGCAGCTTAAACGAAATTGTTTTCAGAGATACGAGCGGCGTCAACACATTGTATTTGTATTCTTTTCCGGTTAAATACGTTGAGAATGGAGAAATCAAGGATAAAACGCTGGAGCTGGAAACGCTTGAGCGCGGAGGAAAAACGCTTTACCGCTCGGCAGACAACGACGTCGTAACGACCTTCAGCGATCAAATTTCCGACGGCATCCATTTGCAGCACGGAGAGATTTCCATAACGCTGAAGCCGGAGCCGTCTGTGAAAAATTCGGCTCCGCTGAAGGCGGAGACGGCCTTTCCTGCGGCGGATCGGAAAAGCGTTGCATTTCTTGCGGATCAGCCGGTCTCCGGCAATGTTTCCCTGACGTACATGGGGTTTTCTCAGGAGCTTCTCATCCAGGAGCGCGCGGGACAGAATGAATTTGTTTCGAGAATCTACACAAATGGGCTGGAATTATATCAGGACGATTTCGGCCAGCTGCTGCTGCGCGGCGCGGGAGACGATGCTGCGGTCGCCTATGTCTGTGATCCCGTCGTATTCACTGCGGACAACCGAAATAACCGTCTGCTCACGTACACATATGAAACGGTGGTTCCAAACGAGGAATACATCCTGCGCCTTACGCTTCCCGCGGACTATCTGGCCGACGAAAGCACCGTATATCCGTTGAGCGTGAACAGCGGGATCGAGATCAACACCAACGGATCGATCGAAGACGTTACGATCAACAGCAGCGCGGGCTCTTCGGGAAGCTCCGGGTCACTGTACGTGGGCAAACGGAGCTCCTTCGGGATTTCCAGAACATTGATGAAATTCCCGGGACTGAATCTTGCCCCGATCGAGTCAGAGCTGCTAATTATCAGCGCTTCGGTGGAAATCCGCGATCTGCTCTGCGAAAGCGAAGCCATGACGGTAAACTGTCACGCCTTTACCGGAAATACATGGAGCGAGTCCTCCGCAAGCTGGTCGAGCGTCAGCCCCAACAGCTATGCGTTTCTTATACGTCTCGCTCCGTCTCCTACGGCAGCGGGAACGCGGCGGGCGATTCGCAGCGATACTCCTTTGATATTACCTCTATTGCACGCGGCTGGAAGAGCGGGAGCTACGACAAAAACAAGGGGGTTCTTTTCAAGGCTGCGAATGCGGTCGAATCGGGCGGGACATATATCAACAAAACGTTTGCTTCTTCCAACCACAGCGGCTACAGGCCGTGTCTGAAGCTGGAGTACAGCAGTATCTCTCCCACCGTTACCTTTGCAGCGCGGGAAATTACGATGACTGTCGGGACTTCAAGACAGCTGGAATATACCAAATCGCCTTCCAATGTCGGAGCAATTAATTGGGTAAATTCAAATTACATGGCGCTGTCCATTACTCCTTCCGGCATAGTCACTCCACATCTTCCCGGGAGATACTCGGTAAGTATCCTTCTCTACTATAACGGTTCCTACGTTTCAAATGACATTTGCTACATCACCGCACTTCCGCAGACATCGGTTTCTTCCGGCGTTTATAAAATACAAAATCAGAGCCAGGGGAAATATCTGACGGCAAAACCGAACGCCTCCGTTACGCTGGAAAACGGCCTGCCGGTCGGCTGGGATGGCAGCCAGCTCTGGTTTGTGGAAAATTGCGGAAATTTCTGTATGATTTATTCGCTGGGGCTGCGCGACAGCAGCACGCACGGCGAGAAGGAGATGGTGTTTTCAACGAACTTATCGGGAAACATGGTGCAGCTTTACAGTGAGATAGGAAACTACAATAAATGGATCGTAACAAAGGGAAATGCGGGTGAATATTACATCTCGCATTACGAAGTGGTTAATAAGGGACTGCGAGCCGACGGCACGTCCTCTGTACCCACTCTGGGCTATATTCTGCATGATACACAAGAAACAAAATGGAACCTGATTCCCATAGAAGCCTCCAGCTTCAACAATTACTACGGCGGGAGCATCGAAAAACTCAGCGGCGGCAGGCTGTACGTCAAGGTAGAAGTTGACTCTTCCACATATGAGAACGAAATTTACACGGCGAGCGACGTCTCCTCCGCCTGCTCGCAATGGCAAGGCATTTCTTCCCGCGTGGTAATTTACGGCCCGGGGGATAGCGTCCCTTCCGGGGTGACGCCTTATGTTGTTAGGATAAAAGGGACGGAAAAACCGCTGGGATACTACGAAGACGGCAAGACTATCGTCGGAAAATTTTACCCTAAGGCGTCGGATGGTTCAACTGTCAACATATGGGATAATTATAGCCGAGGAGAAATTTCCCTTGACGTACGGAGCGACGGAATTATGAGCGGCGAGGACGTCCTCATGCGGCGAACCGTCATTGCGCACGAATTGGGACACGCGCTCAAGATGGCTCATCCTAATGCATCAGAGCATCTGGCAAATGTTGCAAATGGCCGGGGCGCCTATGCCATCGAGGGAAACGTGGCGTCCATTATGAACCAGGATAACATTTACGCTACTAACAGCAATGCTACGGTTTCTCCTACAACACACGACATCATCAATTTCAAAAACAAATGGGGGTATTAGCAATGAGAAAAAAAATTCTGACCGTTTTTGCACTTCTGTTCCTACTGCTCTGCGCCTGTTCGCAGACAAAGAAGGAGCTTACGTTCGAAGAAAAAATGAAGCTGCCGGGCGGGACTTCCGACACCGAATATGTTATTTCTGATCCTTCTATTAAAACCTTCGCCGACTATGAGCAGAAATATCTCATCGAACCAGATGTCGACTATGCCGTCGCGCTCGTGCGCTGCGACGACGTGACGCATTATATCACGAACTTCTGGAGCGGAACCATGATAACCTACGAAACAGGCAATACAGTGACGATCACAAAGCTCTTTAGGACTGGCGGAAAAGAGAATGTTTTTACGGAAAACATGCAGCTTGAATTCATGCAGCATTACGGGTACCGTCCGGGAGATCCCGGATGTCTGTTCGATTATTTTGATAATGAACTGGGCATATCGCCGGAGGAATTCCTTGCAAAGGGGGTTGGCTTCCGTCATCCCGTCGATTTAACAGACGGTTATGATTACCAACTGGTCGCCAGCAGCGCCAGGATTGTCCCGCTTGACAAGGGCGAGGAATACCTCATGCTTTTGCGTAAGGATTTCTATCCTGACGACAATAAAGATACGTATTACGCCATCACCATCTGTCCGTTAAATACTGAAAAATACAAGGACGTATTTGAAGGAAAGTGCGGCTTTATTTTTCATGCCGAGGATTTCACTGTAAGCAAGGATTTCTGGAATACGTTTATGGAGGAATGAGTTCATCGGCACTGGCGTGCAAAACCGCGCCGGTGCTTCTTTGCCCAAAAACAAATGGGGGTATTAACAATGAAAAAAAAGATTCTGACCGTTTTTGCACTTCTGCTCCTGCTGCTCTGCGCCTGCGCGCAGACAAAGAAGGAGCTTACGTTTGAAGAAAAAATGAAGCTGCCCGGAGGGACTTCCGATACGTCATATGTTCTTCGAGATCCCTCCATCAAAACCTTCGCCGACTATGAACAGAAGCGTCTCATAGAGCCTAATGCAGACTTTGCCGTTGCGCTCGTGCGCTGCGACGACGTGACGCATTATATCTTTAACGACTGGGGCGGAGGCATGATTACTTTCGAAACCGGTAACACGGTGACGATCACAAAGCTCATCAAGACCGGCGGGCCCGGGAATCTCTTTGAGGAAAACATGCAGATCGAATTCATGCAGCAGTACGGGTACCGTCCGGGAGAAGACTCCGAATCGCTGAAGGATTATCTCGATCAAGAGCTGGGGCTGACCTCTAAAGAATTCCTTGCAAAGGGGGTTGGCTTCCGCCATCCCGTCGATCTGACACAGGATTATGATTATCACCTGTTTTCTACCTCCAGTGGGACTGTTCCTCTGGATGAAGGCGAGGAATACCTCATTCTTTTCAAAACTGGAATCGCATTTCCATCAACTTACAAAATAAGAGAATATTATACGCCCTTTATCTGCCCTTTGAATACCAGTAAGTATCAAGCTGTTCTGCAGGGAGCATACGGCTTCACCTACGATGATTATGATTTAACCATGACGAAAGATTTCTGGAATACGTTTATGGAGGAATGAGTTCATCGGCACTGGCGGGCAAAACCGCGCCGGTGCTTCTCTGCCCAAAAACAAATGGGGGTATTCGCAATGAAAAAAACAATTCTGGCCGTTTTTGCACTTCTGCTCCTGCTGCTCTGCGCCTGTTCGCAGACAAAGAAGGAGCTTACGTTCGAAGAAAAAATGAAGCTGCCGGGCGGGACTTCCGACACCGAATATGTTATTTCTGATCCTTCTATTAAAACCTTCGCCGACTATGAGCAGAAATATCTCATCGAACCAGATGTCGACTATGCCGTCGCGCTCGTGCGCTGCGACGACGTGACGCATTATATCACGAACTTCTGGAGCGGAACCATGATAACCTACGAAACAGGCAATACAGTGACGATCACAAAGCTCTTTAGGACTGGCGGAAAAGAGAATGTTTTTACGGAAAACATGCAGCTTGAATTCATGCAGCATTACGGGTACCGTCCGGGAGATCCCGGATGTCTGTTCGATTATTTTGATAATGAACTGGGCATATCGCCGGAGGAATTCCTTGCAAAGGGGGTTGGCTTCCGTCATCCCGTCGATTTAACAGACGGTTATGATTACCAACTGGTCGCCAGCAGCGCCAGGATTGTCCCGCTTGACAAGGGCGAGGAATACCTCATGCTTTTGCGTAAGGATTTCTATCCTGACGACAATAAAGATACGTATTACGCCATCACCATCTGTCCGTTAAATACTGAAAAATACAAGGACGTATTTGAAGGAAAGTGCGGCTTTATTTTTCATGCCGAGGATTTCACTGTAAGCAAGGATTTCTGGAATACGTTCATGGAGGAATGAGTTCATTGGCACCGGCGTGCAAAACTGCGCCGGTGCCGCCCTTTTCCGCAGAAAAATGGGGGTATTAGCAATGAGAAAAAAATTTCTGACCGTTTTTGCACTTCTGCTCCTGCTGCTCTGCGCCTGTTCGCAGACAAAGAAGGAGCTTACGTTCGAAGAAAAAATGAAGCTGCCCGGCGGGACTTCCAATACGTCATGTACTATTCGAGATCCCTCCATCAAAACCTTCGCCGACTATGAGCAGAAAAGCCTCATAGAGCCTAATGCAGACTATGCCGTTGCGCTCGTGCGCTGCGACGACGTGACGCATTATATCTTTAACCGCTGGCCCGGAACCTCGATTTCTTTCGCAACCGGTAACACGGTGACGATCACAAAGCTCATCAAGACCGGCGGGCCCGGGAATCTCTTTGAGGAAAACATGCAGATCGAATTCATGCAGCAGTACGGGTACCGTCCGGGAGAAGACTCCGAATCGCTGAAGGATTATCTCGATCAAGAGCTGGGGCTGACCTCTAAAGAATTCCTTGCAAAGGGGGTTGGCTTCCGCCATCCCGTCGATCTGACACAGGATTATGATTATCACCTGTTTTCTACCTCCAGTGGGACTGTTCCTCTGGATGAAGGCGAGGAATACCTCATTCTTTTCAAAACTGGAATCGCATTTCCATCAACTTACAAAATAAGAGAATATTATACGCCCTTTATCTGCCCTTTGAATACCAGTAAGTATCAAGCTGTTCTGCAGGGAGCATACGGCTTCACCTACGATGATTATGATTTAACCATGACGAAAGATTTCTGGAATACGTTTATGGAGGAATGAGTTCATCGGCACTGGCGGGCAAAACCGCGCCGGTGCTTCTCTGCCCAAAAACAAATGGGGGTATTCGCAATGAAAAAAACAATTCTGGCCGTTTTTGCACTTCTGCTCCTGCTGCTCTGCGCCTGTTCGCAGACAAAGAAGGAGCTTACGTTCGAAGAAAAAATGGAGCTGCCCGGGTACAGCGAAGATCCGGATTATTTCAATTCTCCTATCAAAACGTTTGCCAAGTATGAAAAACATCTCATTAAAGAGGGAAAAGATTATGCCGCCGCCATCATACGCTGCGATAAAGTAATACATTATCTTGTCAACCGTAAATTCGATCAGGAGCAATATGGCTTTGTCTCCTTTTCCACCGGCAACACGGTGACGGTTACCAAAATTATAAGGAGTGTAGGTGCGCCGGACGTTTTCACAGAAGACATGCGAATTGAATTTTTCCAGCCGTATGGATATCGCCCGGAATCCTCGGAAGAATTTGACAGGTACTTTATTAAAGAGCTCTGCATGACAAGAAAGGATTTCACCTCGCTGGACAACGGTTTTCGCGTCCCCATTCAGCCGAACGGAGATTATCATTTCTTTATGCACGCCTCCGATCAGGCGATTGTTCCGCTTGACGAGGGCGAAGAATATCTCATTCTTCTAAAGTCAGACATCTCCCCGGAAAGCAATACAAGAAAATATTATTATGATCTTATTTGTCCTCTGAATGTTGAGAAATACAAAGACGTTTTCAACGGAAAGGGCGGCTTTTCTTTTCTCCTAGATGATTTAAACCTTTTAGAAGAGTTTTGGAACGCGTTTATGGATTGACCGCTTTCCTGTTTTCCTTCGTTCCGCGCGCTTAAACCAAGTTTCTGTTGAATTTTGCCGGGAAACGTAGTAATATACTTAGCGGTGTATTTTGCCGTATTTTACTAGGAACAGGAGTGTTTATATGAGTTCTTATAACAAGAAATGCGTTGAAGATATCGACGTGACGGGTAAGAAGGTTATCGTAAGAGTTGATTTTAACGTGCCGCTCAATGCGGAAGGTCAGATTACTGACGACAAGAGGATCGTAGCGGCGCTTCCCACCATAAAATATTTAGTCGATCATAAGGCGAAGGTCATTCTGGTTTCCCACATGGGGAAGCCGAAGGGCGAATACAATCCCAAGTATTCCATGGCGCCGGCCTCTAAAAGGCTCGGCGAGCTTCTTGGTACAGAGGTGATCCAGGCAAAGGACGTGATCGGTGAAGACGCGAAGGCCAAGGCCGCCGCTCTGAAAGAGGGACAGGTCATGATGCTGGAAAACGCGCGCTTCCATAAAGAAGAAGAAAAAAATGACCCGGCCTTTGCTAAGGAGCTGGCGAGTCTTGCGGAAATTTACGTGAACGACGCGTTCGGTACGGCGCACAGAGCGCACGCCACGACGGCCGGCATCGCGGATTATCTGCCGGCGGTCTCCGGTTATCTTATCCAGAAGGAAATCAGCATCATGGGGAAGGCGCTTGCAAACCCGGAGCGTCCGTTCGTCGCGATTCTCGGCGGCGCAAAGGTTGCGGACAAGCTGAACGTGATCTCCAACCTGCTTGAAAAATGCGACACGCTCATCATCGGCGGAGGCATGGCGTATACGTTCCTCAAAGCGCAGGGAAAAGAAGTAGGAAAATCTCTTGTAGATGCGACAAAAATTGATTACTGCAAGGAAATGATTGAAAAAGCGGAGAAGCTCGGCAAAAAGCTGCTGCTGCCCATCGATACGAAAGTGGCCGCAGCCTTCCCCGATCCGATCGACGCGCCCATTGAGGTAAAAACGGTTTCCGTTGACGCGATCCCGGCGGAGATGCAGGGACTCGATATCGGCGAAAAAACGGCGGCGCTGTTTGCCGACGCCGTGAAGAGCGCCAAAACAGTCGTATGGAACGGACCGATGGGCGTATTTGAAAATCCCGTTCTGGCGGAAGGAACGATTGCAGTTGCCAAAGCCATGGCGGAAACCGACGCGATTACGATCGTAGGCGGCGGAGATTCTGCCGCAGCCGTTAAGAAAATGGGCTATGCCGATAAGATTACGCATGTTTCCACCGGAGGCGGCGCTTCTCTCGAATTCCTGGAAGGAAAGGTTCTCCCCGGAATCGCGTGCCTTTTAGATAAATAATCATTTACAAGGAGCATAAACAATCATGAGCAGAACAAAAGTAATCGCGGGCAATTGGAAAATGAATAAAACCCCGGCAGAGGCCGCGGAATTTATAATGGAGCTGAAGGAATCCGTAAAGGGAATTAAAAACGAAATCATTGCAGCCGTTCCGTTCGTCTGCATTCCTGCGGCTCTGACGGCCTCGGAGGGCAGCAATATTAAAATTGCCGCGCAGAACATGCACTGGGAAGACAAGGGCGCTTATACCGGCGAGGTTTCCGGCGCAATGCTGAAGGACCTCGGCGTTGAATACGTGATCATCGGTCACTCGGAGCGGCGCGAATATTTTGGAGAAACAAACGAAACCGTGAACCGCAAGGCGCACGCGGCTTTCAAATACGGTCTGAAGCCGATTATCTGCGTCGGCGAATCGCTGCTGCAAAGAGACGAAGGCGTTACTGCAGAGCACGTCCGTTACCAGGTAAAGGTTGCGCTAAAGGATCTTAGCGCCGAGCAGGTCGAAACGCTGATCCTCGCATACGAGCCGATCTGGGCAATCGGAACGGGCAGAACCGCAACGACGGAGCAGGCGCAGGAGGTCTGCAAAATCATCCGCGATACGGTCGGCGAGCTTTACGGAAGCGAAACGGCGGAAAAGGTTCGCATTCAGTATGGCGGAAGCGTCAACGCCGAGACCGCGGAAGGATTATTCAGCATGCCTGACATCGACGGCGGTCTCGTAGGCGGAGCAAGCCTCAAGGTAAAAGATTTTACGATCATCGCAGGCGATCGTTCTTAAAAAAAGCGCGCGGCGGGACATATGGCAGCGAAACGCAGCAAATACGATTCTTATGATGATGAAAGCAAGGGCAAGCTGCAGAAGGTTTTCAAGCCTCTGCTGATTGCCCTTGCAATCGTTATTGGAATTTGCCTGCTTTGTCTGGCATTTGAAGCCGCCGGCCTGTTTCCCGGCAGCCTTTTGAACCGGTTTGCCGTTTCGTCCTTCCTCTCGGATCAATACGGCGGGGAAATCGTTTCCTTTGAACGCTATGACCAGGAATCCGGAAATTATATTTATAAATGCACCGTAGACGGAAAGCCGTGCGAAATCGGCGCAAAGGGGTTTAAAATTCGTTACGACGGTTATTATAACGATTACGGCCGGAACGTCTATTTTGAAGGCGTCGTAGAAAACGATCTGAGCGCTTTTCTGAATCAGAGGTGGGCCGAAAAATACACCGATAATACGGCGTTCTGGACTTGTACGATCGATATCCCGCTCAGTGATTCCGCATATCCTTCCGCGCAGACGGAGGACACGGAGGAAAACGAGGAACTGATCAAAGCCGCGCTCAAAACATACGGCGGCAGTCTGTGCTTCACCGTAGAAGTCCGCGGAACAGAGCTTTCCATGGACGACTATAAAGGCGTGGTTTACCGCGCCGTCGATATCCTGCAGCAGGAAATGGACAACAGGCCGCAAAGCATGCAGATGTACTATTATCGGCAAAATGCTGAAGAGCCGGTGCTGCAATATGAATCGACCGTTCAGACGTTTCAGTTTAATTACAACGAGAACGGAATCCGCCGGGCGACGGATCTCCACAGATACGTGGAGGTCCCCAGTGAACTGAAAACAAAAGCAAACATATATTATACTGTCAAACGGATTTTCCTGATCGTCGTTTCCGGAACGGTTATCGCGCTTTCTGTTTTATGGTGCGTCCGCAGATACCGAAAGCACAAGCGTTACAAAAATTCTGGCGTTTGACGGAGCGATACGTATGTGGAGTGGTTTTTTTGCGTAAAATTTCTGTCGTTTTTACCGGCGGGGGCTCTGCCGGACATGTCACCCCAAATCTGGCTTTAATCCCTATATTAAAAACTAAATTTTCGAATCTGGATCTCCATTATATCGGCTCGGAGGACGGCATTGAAAAAGAAATTCTGGCAAAGCATCCGGAAATTACGTATCATAGCGTGCGCACAGGCAAGCTCAGAAGGTATTTTTCCTGGAAAAATTTTTCTGATCCGTTCCGCGTTATGGCGGGCTATCATGATGCCAAGAAGCTGATCAAAGAGCTCCGGCCAGCCGTTGTCTTTTCAAAGGGCGGATTCGTTTCGGTTCCGGTGGCGGCCGCGGCGCATTCCTGCAAGGTTCCCGTAATTGCGCACGAATCTGATCTCACGCCGGGACTGGCAAATAAAATTTCGGCGCGTTACGCGACAAAAATTTGTACAACGTTTCCCGATACGGTCAAGGATCTGCCAAAAGGAGTCGGCGTTTATACCGGCTCGCCCATCCGCCCCGAGCTTTTCCGCGGGGACGCCGCACGGGCGCGGGCGCGCTACGCCTTTGACAGGAAGCCCGTCATTCTGATTATGGGAGGCAGTCTCGGATCCGCAGCGCTGAATAAAGCCGTTCGCGAGAACGTGCCCGTTCTGATAAAAACGTATAACATCATTCATTTATGCGGGAAAGGCAACATCGAAGAAAAATACAAGAGTTATGCGCCGTCCTACCGGCAGTTTGAATTTATCTCCGAAGAGCTCCCCGACGCGCTGGCGCTTGCGGATTTCGTTATTTCCCGCGCCGGTTCAAATGCGATCCACGAATTTCTGGCGCTGCACAAGCCCATGCTTCTGATCCCGCTTCCCCTCTCCGCGAGCCGCGGCGATCAGATCCTGAACGCAGAATCCTTTGAAAGAAGAGGCTACGCAATCGTTTTGCGCGAAGAAAAAATTACTCCCTCCACGTTTCTGTCCGCCATTTCTTATCTGGAAAAGGACAAACAAAAAATGATTGCCGCCATGGAGTCCGAGCAAAATACGAACGGGGCTAAAGCGATCGCGGAAATCATTGCAGAGCAGATCCGATGTTCACTGAAGCAATAGACGGCTCTGTATTTTCCTTCGAAACGGATCCCGCCGTTTTTTCTCCCGGAAAAATCGACGCCGGTACGCGCGCCATGCTTTCCGAAGCCGACTTGCGCCCCGGCGATAAAATTCTGGATCTGGGGTGCGGATACGGCGTCGTCGGAATTTGGGCCGCGCAAAAGGCGGGACCAGAAAACGTGGTCATGTGCGATATTTTACCGGCGGCGGTTGCGCTGTCAAAAGAAAATGCCTTGCGAAACGGACTCGACGAGATCCAAATCATACAAAGCGACGGCTTCGAACGAATTGAAGCGCACGATTTCACAATCATTTTAAGCAATCCGCCGTACCATGCGGATTTTTCAGTTCCAAAACGCTTTATTGAAGACGGCTTCCGCCATCTTGCGATCGGCGGCAGGATGCTGATGGTTACAAAGCGGCTGGACTGGTATAAAAATAAGTTGACTTCTGTGTTCGGCGGTGTCAGAATAAAGGAAACGGACGGATATTATGTTTTTACCGCCGAGAAGCGGAGCGAGGCACCGCCTCCCAAGGCCAGGAAAACACGGCATCTGTCAAAAAAGCTTGAAAGGGCCCGTCAAAATGAAAAAAATGTGGTTAAGAGGCGCAGAAGACAACACTGATCTTTATGCGGCGTTCCGAGGCAGCTTCTGCAGTGATACGGAGCGGGAACTTCCGTTTGCGGTTTCCGGCTGCTCCTGGTACCGCGTGTTTGTAAACGGAACAGAGCTTACGGAAGGACCGGATCGGTATGACGATGCGCATCCGGTTTACAAAGAAGTCTCCTGCCGCGTCCGGCAGGGAGAAAATATCATTTTTGCCGTTGTGCACAGCGTCGGTATTCCGACCAGGATTTTGAAGAACACGGCTCCGTTTTTTGCCTGCGAGTCGCCAGGCCTTTCAATCGAATGGAGCTGTGCGCGTTTAGACGCCTATGAGCGGAAAGTCCGAAGGATTAATCCGGAGCTCGGCTGGATGGAATGTCGTACCATCAAAGATCTTCCGCCGGACGCGGCGTGGGAACGTCCGGATTTTTTGGAGAAGGATCCGTACGGAGCCTTCTGCCGCGATTCCGCCAAGGCCGTCTCGCAGGTAGAGCTTGCCGCCGTTCCGATCGGCCGGGGATTTCTGATGCAGCGCTTTGGCTACGAATACGATGACATTCCGGCAGCGTTTTACCTGCGCTCGCTGGATCCTCCGGATCGTACGGATCGTCAGGGAGTTTGGTTCCGATTTGATCTGCGGAAAATTTGTCTGTTCCGGTTCGAGGCCGAAATTACGGCTCCGGCGGGAACCGTTTTTGAAATCGGGTATGCAGAGACTCTGACCGACGGCCGCGTCGCCCCTTATATTACGCTTTCAGCAGGGGCCTCCTGCAATCTTGACCGTTATATTCTGAAAGAAGGGCGGCAGACGTTCGGCAATCTTACTCCCCGCGGCGGAAGATATGCGGAAATTCACATTCTCGGAGATCCAGAGGCTGTAACGCTGCATTCCTACCGCTTTTGGCAGAGAACGTATTTCCCTCTCATTACCGGTTCCTTTTCCTGTGGTGACGAGCTGCTGGATAAAATCTGGAAAACGGGCGCCGTAACGCTGCAAAGCTGCGCGGAAGACGCAATTACCGATAATCCGACGCGCGAACGAGGCGAATGGACGGGAGACGCCGTCTCCGCGCCGATGGATCTCATTGCCGCGGCATTCGGAGATTTTTCCCTGATCCGCAGAGCGCTGAAGCACAGCGCGGATTGCGCCGGACCCGACGGCTGCGTAGCGGGCCTCTCCCCGGGCGGCGGACTCTGCGTTTCCTCGTATGCGCTGCAATGGGTTTCGGCGTGTAAAAGATATTTTACATATACGGGAGATGACGGTTTTTACAGGGAGGCGTATCCGGCCGCTCTGAAAAACATGGCATATTTCCGGGAGCATTATACGCCCGGTATCGGATTGGATCGAGAAATTCACTGGCTTTTTATTGACTGGGGATATGTTACAAACGACGGCCCCGGAGATTTGGCGGCGCTTCTTCTGCTCTGCGGCGCGCTTGACGCCATGTCCGAGTGGAGCGGATGGATGTCCGATCCGGAGCGGGAAAAAGACTTCTTAGCCTGGAGAGAAGATGCCTCCGGCGTAATCGGGCGATATCTTTCCGAACTGCAGTATGATTTTCGCCGGATCGGCCTGCACAGGACGGCGCTTTCCTATGGAGCCGGGCTGATTCCCCTGGAACACAGGCAGGCGGCGCTGCAGTCGATCAAGGAGCATTACCTGAATTGTTTTCCGAATCGAAAGGACGCGCCCCGCCTTTCCGCTCCCTCTGAAACCTGCCCGCAGCTGATTACGCCGTACTTTTCGCATTTTGTCTTTCCTCTGCTCTTCGAAGCAGGAGAAGGTGCGTTTGTGATTGAGCAATATAAAAAATGCTGGGGCTGGATGCTGACGCAGGAGGACGGTACCTGGCTGGAGGTTTTCGATCCGCGCTGGTCCCATTGTCACGAATGGTCCGGCTGTCCGACCTGGCAGCTGTCTGTGTATGTACTCGGCCTGCGCCGCCGGTTTGATATTGAAACGAACTGCTTTGAGTACAGCGCGGCGGATGCTGGCATCCGCGATGCGGAGGGATCGATTCCCGCGGAGGGAGGCGCGGTCCGGCTCCGTTTGCGCGAGGGGAAATTTCTTTCAATTTCCTCGGATGTTGATATCGCCGTGATCCATGGCACGAAGCGGATCCGCATTCCCGCCGGCGGCGAGCAGATCCTTTTAACAGAAAGTCTGGAGGAGGTTTCCAATGAAACAATATGAAAAGGTTCGCATCGGTCTTTACAGTGCCGGGCTGCGTGCCTATTGGGCGCAGTTTGAAGGCTTAAAGGAGCGTCTGGACGGATATAACGCATTTCTTTCCCGGCGGCTGTCGGAGCTTGGAGACGTGTATAACTTTGGTTTTGTGGATACGGAAGAGGCCGGCGCGGCGGCGGGGAATTATTTTCGGGAAAACGGCGTAGACCTTATTTTTGCCCACAGCGCTACGTATTTTACATCGTCCTGCGTTTTGCCCGTACATCAGGAATATGGCGCTCCCGTAATTTTTTTGAATCTGCAGCCCACGGCAGAGATGAATTATGCTGCCTCCGGAACGGGCGAATGGCTTGCGCACTGCGTGGCTTGTCCCATCCCAGAGGTTTCAAACGCGTTTGAGCGCGCCGGGTTAACGGCATCTTTCATAAACGGCCTTCTGGGGCAGGAACAAACCCCGGCAATTTCTCTTGCGGATGAAAATACCGCGGCGCGGCCGGAGGCGCTTAACGCCTGGAAGGAAATTCGGGAATGGGTGCTCGCGGCAAAAATCCGGAAAAATCTGGCAGGAAGCCGCTTCGGCTTCCTGGGAGGCTATTACAGCGGCATGCTCGACATGTACAGCGATTTTACGCTGCTTCAAAGCAAGACGGGAATTCATATCGAGATTCTCGAAATGTGCGATATTGCCAAGGCGCTGGAAAACGTTACAGACGCAGAAACGGCTGAAATGCTGGAAAAAATCAACGCATTTTTTGAAATTTCCGGCGATTCTCCTTCCGATCCGATCGCGCGGCGTCCTGAGGAAGCGCAGCTCCGCTGGTCTGCGAAGGTCGCCTGCGCGCAGCGGCGGCTGACGGAGCAGTATCGTCTGGATGCCCTCTCTTATTATTATCACGGGCAAGACGGCGGCTATTACGAGGAAATTCAAAGCGGCTTCATCGTCGGGAACTCGCTTCTGACCGCCGAAGGAATCCCCTGCGCGGGAGAAGGCGATATTAAAACGAATCTTGCGATGAAAATCTCGGATATCATAGGCTGCGGCGGCAGCTTCAGTGAAATCGTTGCGGCGGACTTTAATCGAAATACGATGATCATCGGTCACGACGGTCCGTTTCACGTCGCGATCGCCCGAAAGAAGCCGATTCTGCGCGGAATGGGCGTTTATCATGGAAAAAAGGGCAGCGGCGTTTCCGTAGAAGCAAAGGTTCGAACCGGGCCGGTTACGACGCTCGGCGCGGCGCAGACCAGGACCGGATTAAAATTTATTATCAGCGAAGGGGAGGCAATGGATTATCCCGTTCTGCTGAACGGCAATACGATGACGCATATCCGTTTCGGGAAAGCGCCGTCTGAATATATGGATCAATGGTTCCCGGAGGCGCCGACGCATCACTGTGCCGTTTCCGTAGGGCATAATGCGCCCGTTTTTGCAAAGGCGGCCAAGCTGATGGGCATTCCTTTCGCAATCGTGTAAGCGCGCGCCGCTCAGCGCGGAAGCAAAAAAAGAGCCGCTCGTTGCGCATTGGCTGCACGGGCGGCTCTCGTCAAATTTAATTTAAAAAATCGTATCAGTACAGCGCCCGGTAGAGCGTAAGCAGATCTTCCTCACTTACAGGCTCCGAAGCAATCACCAGCATGCTGTCCGTACGCGTTACCGTCTTGCCCGAGGCCTCCAGGGCAGCGGAGATGTCCACGTATTTTATGCCGTAATGATTGAATTCCGTTTCTCCCGAAACGTCAAGTCCCATTGTCTTTTCGGCAAATGCTTTCGGGACAAGCAGTCGCTGGCCGTCTCCCATAAATACCGCTTTCGTATTTGAGGAATCAAGCATCACCATCTCGCGCTGCACAAACGCATTGTACGAGCCGGCCTTGAGGACGATCATATCCTTACTCAGCGCGTCCGGGATGCGGATTTTCATTTTGGACGTTGTGTAGCGATAATTAAATCTGTCGTTCGGCGCCGTATCACCCAGATCAATAAACTGCATGATGTCGCCGCCGTCCACGGAATTGTCCGCCCATTTGAAATCAAAGGTTGATATCACGCCGATCAGCGACGCGGAAACCTTTATCTGGATATAATTGTCCTTCACCACATACTCGGCGCGTCCGATCTCTTCCATTTCCCAGGAATTGTTTACAAACTTCATAACGGAGCACGTGTTGCCGCTTTGCGTGCGGTTCAGAACATAATCGTAACCGTACCAGCCCGTGTTTCTGTCGCAGTCCGAGTCGATAAACAGATTCATCCAGTTCGTGCCGGACGGCTCCGTAATGGTATCCGCGCATTCAGCATAGAAATACACGTATTTTTCTGTCTTGGAAACCTTGCACACCGCGAAATCATTCCGCCCGGTTTCGTTCGTATAATGAAGCTGCCCTACGTACGACTCGGCATCGCGGTGCGCCGTATCTCCCGTGTAATCACGGTACTCCGGGCCTACGGCATACCACTGTCCAACGGAGCCGTTCAGATCGATGCTCTTCTGACCGAACGCCGTCTGCACGTTGCGCGAGCCCTTATACTGGCGGATATTCTGCGCCATCTGATAATAATAGTTATCGTTATAAAGGCCTTTCACAGGCTCGATGTCCCTTGAAAATTCCGGATTAAACGCATCAACATAATAATGTCTCGTCCATTCGTTATTATCGGTAACGGTATACGTATTTGCGATCGTCTGGCCAACGGCCGCGCCCGCCTCCCATCTGCCGGCCCACCATTCGTTCCACCCGATAAGCATGATCAGGCCGGGATCCTGCTCGATGGCATAATCAAACTGCTCTTCAAACGCATACCCTTTTCCGGACGAGCCGCTTTCATAAAGGGAGAAGCCGAAATCCGAATCGGTTGCATTGGCAGGCTGCTTTCCGTCATGATAGCTGCGGCCTGCATTCGTTCCAAAGCTCCCGTTCACCCAGAAGCCGCTCATAACAATCATCTGCTCAACATCGCCCTCGGGAGACTTTCCCGGCTTCTGCGGATACAGATCCGCCCACGGCCAGGCATTTTTTCCATCGGATTTTGTATACCATTCGCTTCCCGTATACGCCCAGCTCCTCCGGAATGTAAAGAACGAACGGATTTCATCCGGAAGCTCAAGATACATTTCCTCCGGAGCAAAAATCAGCGGTTTTCCATCATATTTGAACCACAGCTCCTCGTATCTGCCTCGGGAATAAAGGTTGCTCCAGAGCGCCATAAGAGAAGAGCGGGAAAGGTCGACCTCGTTTCCGCAGTGGAACATGATCTGCGGCGTCCGGTATCCCTCCTCACGCATTTTACTCCACACCTTAAGAATTGTCTCATACGTGTTTTCATAGGTCTGACCGTTCGTAGCGTCTATGAATATAAAATCTATGCCGGCCGCGGTCAGCTGATAGGTGTGCTTTCTGATCACCCATTCATCGTCAGAGCGATAATATCCGAAATACGGTTCCGCCCAATAATGCGCAAAGCCAAGCGGTCCCTGCTGTATCATTTCGATCAGCTTGCTGCTGCCGCCCTCATAGTATGCTTTCGTATGGTCGTAAATGGGCTGCGACGAGGTTCCGTCGTGCCACAGAAAGTAAAAAATCCCTACCTTCCTGTCATTCACTGTATTGTTGCCGGTGCCGGTAAAACGTCCCTCATCATCGGTGCTCACCCAGGTATCGGCAAAAACGTCTCTTGAATTCATCATGTTCGCTACCTCCATATTGTTTTCATATTCCAAGCCGGATATTTTTATATCCGAAAGATACGCGCAATCCTGCATATGGTGAAGCCATATATTAAAATATCCGGTTTCTTCTATACTGTCCGCGATTGTATCACGGATCGCAGGAGTATCCGAACCGGGGCCGTACAGATTGATCGTCCCGTTTTCTATTTTCACCGACGCAAGCTCTGTCTTTTCGCCGCTGTCGTTCTCTGCGGAAACGGTAATCGTGTCCGCGGCCATATCATCCTCAATATACATCCGGCGCTCTTTAGAAAAATCAATGCCGTCCGGTATGTCCATATATGTTGTTTCCGGCCAGGTCCCCGTGCGCATGCCGATCCGATCCTTTTGGATCGCGATCCAGATTCCGGACTGCGTCGTGGCGTCGGCAGAAGCATTGTCAAGACGGAGCCCGAAATAAAGCGCGTTCCACGGCGATTCCACGACGTCCGTGATTTGAACGGCAAACTCATAATACGCCGTCGTGCCGTCTGTAAACCTCCTGTTAAAATTCACGGCGCTTACAGTTTCCTTCTGCAGAGTAACGGTACCGTTTTCACTGCTCGCGTTATTCAGCTGAAAAATCCCGTCCTCCTGATTATACTCGTATACGGATGGCTCGCTGTCTGCGCCGTCGCCCAGACGCAGCGTTCGCGGCATGCTCAGCTCCGTAGTCGTATCCCATTCTGTCTGAGGAGGCTCGCTGCATCCGCACAGGATGCACACCGTCAGAATCATAAGGAAAGATAACATGCACAGATTCCGCTTCATACCATTCCCTTCCTTTTCCCTTATTCGTTAAGAAGCACATGCCTATTTTCCGCAGCGGCAAGCTCTGTGGGATCATAGCCTGTTTCAGCCTCATACGGCATAAAATACGCAAGCAGGCTCCAGCCCCAGAACGGGTCAAGGCCGCAGCCGCGCTTTGACTCGGTCGCGTAATACTCTCGATCCCCGATTTTCTTTACATTTTCGTAGGTCTCCTCCGCCAGTCTCCTGGCAAGCTCTGAATAGCCGTATTTTCTAAGTCCCTGAAATACATAGTAATTAGTTGGAATCCAGGTGTTGGCACGCCAGGAGCAGCCGAGATCTCCAGGCAGATATTCTTCGGAGTATCCGGGCTCGCTCGCGGAAAGCGCAGGGTAAACAAATCCGCGATTAAATTCATTCGGATTCATAAGATAGTCTTCAACCAGATGTCTTGCCATTTCCTGATCCGCAATGCCGGCCCACATCGAGGCAAAGACTCCGATATACCGCACTTTTATTTTCTCTCCCGTGCGTCTGTCTATATCGTAAAAAATTTTATCGTCGCTGTCCCACATATATTTTAAGACAGCATCACGCAGCTCGCGTGCATACCCTTTCAATGCGCGCGCGTCCTCCTCGCGGCCAAGTATGTGTGCTACAAGAGAAAACGCTTCGCACTCCCGCACAAGATAGCTGTTTAAATCTACACCGCAGCAGAAAGAGTCGTACCAATAGCCTGCTCTTTCGTGCTGATTGTCCATTCCGGTATGCGGTGCACTGTCCCAATACGCGAGTCCCTTATAATTTTGGGGATTACAAAGCCAGTACAGCAGATATTTCTTCATTCTATTATAATAGTAGAAATCATTTTCTCGAAGAAAGTCAAGCGTTCCGTCTCTGTTATAGATCAGAAGCGAGATTTGTGCAAGGAAAGGCTTTACGTGCTCGGAAAGCTGTTCCTCTCCGCCCTTGGAGGATCTTTGGATATGGCCGTTTTCCTTTTGCAGATCAAGAAAAATTTCAATTCCGCTTCGCGCATAAAATGTTGTCCATCCCAGATACAGCTGTACAATCGTTTCAAAGTACTGATCCCAATCGTAAAGGGTGGCATATTCATACCCCGTATAATACGGTTTCCCCGTGACGGCGTCTGTAAATACACCCTTTTGCTTCATCATTTCATTAATACGAATAAAATCCTCACAAGACATAAAAATCACCTATCCTTCTGTATTCTGCTGCGCAAAGATTCTTTGCTTCCTTTTCAAAAAGCGCTCCCATCCTCTCGCTGCAGCTTTGAAAGCATTTTAAAGTCTTCCTTCAGCGATTGATAGAGCTTTTTGTAAAGCTTCGCGTATGAATGATAGCGCTCGTGCCTGTTTTGGTCCGGTTTTGATACCGCGCCGCATTTTACGGCCTGCCCGCATGCCTGAAAAAGATCCGCGTACGCGCCGCCGGCCGCGCCTCCAAGGAGCGCCGCTCCGAGCGCGGCTCCCCCGCCGTGTGACATATCGGTGGTTTCCGTTCCAAACACATCCGCGATCATATCGCGCCACATCCGCGATTTTGCTCCGCCGCCGCACATATACATTTTATCTATTTGAGGACCTGTCGCACTTACGATCTCATACGCGTCAAGAAGCGAATACGCGACGCCTTCCAGAACCGCTCGATACAGATGCGCGGCCTTATGCATTGCGGACAAACCGAAAAACACACCTCTGGAATGCGGATCAAGATGCGGGGTTCTCTCTCCCATAAGATACGGAAGATAAATGAGTCCCTCCGATCCGACAGGCAGCTTCTCCGCCTCCAGGTCAAGCTCCGCATAGCTCTTCTCCGGCGCAAAATTGTTTCTGAACCACTGCGCCGAGAGGCCGGCTGCCTGTGTGACTCCCATCGTATGATATTCCCCCGGAACCGCGCTGCAGAACGTATGAATGCGTCCCAGCGAATCAAAAGCAGGCGCCTTTGTGTGCGCAAATACGACGCCGCTCGTTCCGATTGTAGTAAACGCCTGCCCGTCGCGGATCACGCCCGTTCCTACGGCCGCAGCCGCGTTATCTCCGGCTCCTGCCGCAAGGATGGTACCCTCTTTCAGCCCTGTGCGCCGCGCGGCTTCCTTGCTAACCCTGCCCGCAGCCTCCGGGCTTTCTTTCGCAGGAACAAGAAGAGAGGGATCGATCTGCAATTTCGAGCAGAGCTCTTCGCTCCAGCGCCTCTGCCGGATATCAAACAGCTGCGTTCCGCTGGCGTCAGAAACATCCGTAAAATATTCTCCGCTGAGTTTGAAGCGTATATAATCCTTCGGAAGTAAAATACGTCTGCATTTTGCATAATTTTCGGGCTCATGCTTCTGTACCCAGCGTATTTTGGAAGCAGTGAAGCCGGTAAGAGCCGGCGCGGCAGTGATCTGCAGAAGACGGTCGATTCCTGCAAGCGCATTGATTTCGTCGCATTCTTCCGCGGTCCTGCCATCGCACCATAAAATGGCCGGGCGAATCACGCGATCCTTTTCATCCAGCATCACAAGGCCGTGCATCTGCCCGGAGAAGCCCACGCCGGCGATTTCAGACGCGTTGATTTCCGCCGTTACCTTCTGCAAGGTATAGCATACCGCATTCCACCAATCAGCGGGATCCTGCTCGGCCCAGCCGTTCCGCGGCTGATAAAGAGGATATTCCTTTGTACACTCCGCCGCAATATTGCCGTATAAATCATAAACGGCCGTCTTGGCTGCCGATGTGCCTATGTCGATTCCGGCAAGATACATCATATTCTAACCTCACTGCGCGCCGAACATAAGCTGCTGCAAAAGCGCTTCAAGTCTTTCCTGGCCTCCGCTTGCAATAGAAGTAACCTCTCCGAGCCGGTACGCGTAATCGCACAGATCTTCAAGCTTTACTTTTCCCGCAATGATATCGGCTCCTATGCCATTGCTCCAGGAAGAATATCTTTCTGATACAAAGCGATCCAGTCTTCCGTCTTTTATGATCCGATCGGCAATTTTAAGTCCCAGCGCGAACGTATCCATCCCCGCGATATACGCCAGAAAGATATCGTCGTGTGTAAACGAGCCGCGTCTTGTCTTTGCGTCGAAGTTCAGTCCTCCGTTTGTGAAGCCGCCCGCTCTGAGGACTTCAAGCATGCACAGCGCGGCGTCGTAAACATTGGTCGGGAATTGATCCGTATCCCAGCCCAGAAGCATATCTCCCTGATTTGCATCTATCGAACCGAACATACCGTTTATACGCGCCGTGCACAGCTCATGCGCAAAGGTATGTCCGGCCAGCGTCGCATGGTTTGCCTCTATGTTCAGCTTAAATTGCTTCTCAAGCCCGTATTTCCTTAAAAAGCCGATCACGGCCGCCGCATCAAAATCATACTGGTGCTTTGTGGGCTCCTTTGGTTTGGGTTCTATGTACAGATCCCCCTGAAAGCCCTTGCTGTACGCGTAATCGGCTGCCATGGAGAGCAGGCGGGCCATATTGTCCTGCTCCAGTGCCATATTCGTATTCAGAAGCGTTTCGTATCCTTCTCTGCCGCCCCAGAACACATAACCCGTTCCGCCGAGACGGATTGTGATATCAATTGCTTTTTTAATCTGCGCCGCGGCAAACGCAAAGCTGTCGGCATTCGGCGAGGTTCCGGCTCCGTGCATATAACGGGGCCTTGAGAAGCAGTTTGCCGTGCCCCACAGTAATTTTTTATTTGTCTCATGCATTTTTTCTTCAATAAAATCTGTCATGATATCCAGATTTTTATGAAACTCGGAAATACTGTTCCCCTCAGGCGCAATGTCCCGATCATGGAAGCAAAAGTAGTCGATATCAAGCTTCTCCATAAGCTCAAAGCCCGCCTCTGCTCTGCGGCGTGAGATTTCCATGGGATCGGTTGCGCCAAAAAATTTATCCTGCGTGCCGACGCCGAACATATCCGTTCCATCTGCACAGAGCGTGTGCCAGTATGACATTGCAAATTTCAGCTGCTCCCGCATCGGTTTCCCCGCGATCAGCGCATCGGCATCGTAATAATGAAACGCAAACGGATTTTGAGAACTCGCTCCTTCGTATTTTATATTCGGAATATGATCAAAATAGCCCATAAAAAATACCCTCTTTCTTTTCAAATTTATTTTCAATACAGGCCGGAATGGCACAAATCTCACCGCGTAAAAGCATCGTCTCCGTCTATTGCTCCATAAATATTAACGTTCTCCCTTCTACAATATCTTTTTAATATCATATGTGTAAATAAGTATCTCGCATAGCGGAAAAGAAAGCAATTTTATTGTTGCTTTAGGTATAGACAAATCTTGCTTTTTGAGATAACATACCCTTAACAATTTATAATTTCATTTTACACTGCGGAAGGAAAGTAAGGTGGAGACTCCATGGAATTTTTCTATGAGGAAATACACAGAGCAAAAAACGACACGCCTTATGTAGATACGGAAATGACAGATGTGGATTACCGCGCGCATTACCACGAGGAGGTCGAGCTTATATACATTCCGGAGGGAACCGTAGAAGTGACGGTTGAAAATACGTGTACGCTCATTCATACGGGTGATATTGCCATCATTCTTCCGTACCGTATCCATAGCCTGCGCAATATTTCCTGCAGCCGCCTGTATATTTTCAAGCTGCTTTGCGCCTCTTTTGATTTTTCTTCCCTTTCTTTGCCCGAATATTTTTTATCCGAAAATAAAAACGAACATGCATACGGCGTCCTGCACGGCTTTCTGATGCGGCTTGTAAATGAGTCAAAACGCCCCGATTCCGACGCTTTGAAAGAGCTGGCCTTAAAATGCGCCGCCGATGAAATTCTTTTGAGTATCGCCAGTATGCCGGGAGCCGGTCTTTCCGACCAAAATCATATGGATACGCGGCATAAGTATGCAAGCCTGCTGAATACTGTCAACGATTATCTGCAAAAGCATTATCGGGAAGAGATCCATTTAGAGGACGCGGCCTTTGCCTGTCATTTTTCTTCCTACTATTTCGCGCATTGCTTTAAGAGGGCTGCCGGAATGACGTTCAACACATATCTTACGGAATTCAGGCTGGAGAAAGCAGCGGATCTTATTAAAAGCAGCAGTAAAACGCTGACGGAAATCGCCCTCGCATGCGGGTTCGCATCCGTCAGAACCTTTAACCGTTCCTTTATGAAATTTTACAATATTACGCCAAGCCAGTTGAGAAAAAACAATATTTGACCATATGCAAAGCAAAATTGGAATAGCCGACCTGACGCTCTTGTGACAAAATAATCACATCTTATGCGAAAGGTGTTGTATATAATATCATGAGAGCAAAAAAATTTTTATTAATTATTTTATCGCTTATAATGGCGCTGTCACTTTTCACTGGATGCGGCGAAAGCTCCAATGATGTTACGGAAACGGCTTCTCCTGCGCCATCTCCAAGTACTGCGCAGCAAACGTCGACTCCCGAGGTCTCACCGACCGCGGCGCCGACGCCGACGTCGACGCCGGCGCCTACGGAAGCGCCTGGAATGAGTGCTGTCATCACCGTTGCCGACAGTAAAGAGAACTGGAACGTATACGGCTCGACAATCTTTGCGGATTCGGATGAAAATATTGAAAGGCCCCTTATAAGGCTGCAGCACATTCCGGATCCTACGGAAGACACACAGTATGATTCGTATGCATCCGTGACGTTCACGTCTGATAAGGCTTGTACTGCTGAGATAGCGATCGAGCTCATCTGTCCTGACGCCATGTTTGGAGCCTCCGGATATATTCTTGAATACTTTGTAAATGAATATAACGAGGATTCTGCGTTTGATATGATAGAGCTTGATTACGAAGCAGAATCGCTCCTGTATGAATTGCAGTCCTTTGTGTTCACGGTAGAGCTTCAGGAGGGAGAAAACACTTTATACTTTGTGCAGCGCACCGGTAATAATGCAGGCGGCTGGAGAATCGATATTACATCGGCAACCGTAACGCCGTACGGGGATGCCGTTATCAGCGGCTATACAGAACCTGCAGAAGAGATGCAGTGAACGGACGGCGGCAGGCGTCGTATTGGGCGCAAACAATTATAATGCGAATAAATCTAACCAGGGATCAGCAGACTTGGGTAGATGCGTCCATAAAAAAGGAAGTAACGTTTGAAAGCGCGGCACACATGAGCTTTCCTTCGAAGAATAACAGAAGGCTTTAATGTTTCCGCTTACAAAGAAATAGCAGATATTTTTTCACCGGCATGCCGCGCTCCTCGTTATGTTCGTTTTTTGCGGCTGCACCGTATGCCATTGCATTTTCTTTATATTTAGTCCTGCGAAACAGCAGGTCAGATTTTAGGAACCGGCACCTTTTCAGAGGTAAGCATACCTATAATAGGCCGGTTCCTTTTTTGCCTTTCAAGCCTTAATACAAACACGGCGTTTTCCCAAAAGGCGTTGGAAGTCCGTTATAAAATTTCATAAAAAGCACCGCATGGACGTGTGACGCTTCCTTTTGCTTGTCAGCAGGCCGCAAAAAGTGTCTGGCGAAAAATTTTGAAGCGACTTTCGGCGGAGGTCTTATTTTCTGCCGCAGGCAAAAAATAAACCGGAGCAAAGCAATCTTTGCTCCGGCATGGGGTGGCTGATGGGACTCGAACCCACGACCCCCAGGGCCACAACCTAGTACTCTAACCAACTGAGCTACAGCCACCAAGAAATGCAAGTCACCCATGAAACCACGATCTTTCATAAGCAACAAGCGTATGCGATTATACGTCATCAAGCCGCTGCTTGTCAACTGTTTTTTGTAAAAAACGGCGCTGATTGCAAAAAACGAGGCCTCTTGCTATACTAGTTATAAAATATTTCGACGAAGGAGTTTTGTATGACGGATTTTACGGTTATCTATTCGAAGCGCCGCACGATCTGCGCTGAAATCGGCCCGGATGGATCGGTAAAGATCCGCGCGCCCCAAAACATGAGGAAGCGCGATATTCAGGAATTTGTAAGAATGAATGAAACTCGGATTGTTCGAGCAAGGCAAAAGCAGGCCGCCCGCGCACAGGAAGCAGGCCGCAAAACTCTGACGGCCGAGGAAATTGCACAATTAAAAGAAAAAGCTCGTGATTTTATTCCGGCAAGGGTAAAATATTTTTCCGAGCAAATGGGGCTGTTTCCTTCCGCAGTTAAAATTTCATCCGCAGTCCGGCGCTTCGGCAGCTGCAGCGCCAAAAACAGTCTGAATTTTTCCTACCGGCTGATGCTTTATCCGCAGGAGGCCGTCGATTATGTGATTGTTCATGAGCTTGCGCACATCGTCCACCGCAACCACGGAAAAGAATTTTATGCGCTGATCTCACGCTATCTTCCGGATTACAAGCAAAGGATTGCTCTTCTGCGGCGGTAGTCCGATCAAAAAATTTTCCCCGGGGACGGCCCTCCGGGGAAAAGATATTTTGTCATTCTATATCAAGCTTGTTTAGGATTTCTCTTCCGGCCTCGAGATCCGGTTCTTCGTCCGAGGCGTCGTTCTTCTCGCCGCTCTGGCCGTCCAGTTCCTCGCCGCCGTTCTGCGGTTCGTTCTCATCCTCTGCGCCGTCTGCCTCGTCCGCGTCTTCTTCGCGATCCGTCTTGGCGCAGCTTACGATCAGATTATTTTCCGTGGTCCGCATCAGACGCACCCCGCTTGTGTTTCTTCCAATGATACTGATATCCGCCGCATGGATTCTGATAATAACGCCTTCCGTGGTAATCAGCATCACATCGTCGGCGTCGCTTACCATCATCATTCCGGCCAACTCTCCCGTTTTCTCGGAAATTTTATACGTAAGGAGCCCTTTGCCGCCGCGCGACTGGATTCTGTATTCCTCAATATCGGTTCGTTTTCCGAAGCCCTTCTCTGTAATGATCAGCAGGGAGTTTGCCGGATCACAGATATCCATGCCAATAACATAGTCGTCGTCCCGCAGGGTAATTCCTCTGACGCCGATTGAGGCGCGTCCGGTCGCGCGTACGTCGGCTTCCGAGAAGCGAATCGACATGCCCTTCCTCGTTACAAGCATAACATCCCGATTCTCATTTGCAAGCCGTGCGTTGATCAGTTCGTCGCCCTCCCGCAGCTCCAGTGCGATCAGACCGCCTTTTCGGATGTTGCTGTATTCTTTCAGCTCCGTCTTTTTTATAATTCCCTCTTTCGTCGCCATTAGGAGATATTTTCCATCCTCAAATCCGCTGATCGGAATCATCGTGGCAATTTTTTCTCCGGCGCTCAGCTGCAGGAGATTTACAATCGCAATTCCCTTTGCCGTTCTTCCCGCATCCGGAATTTCATACCCCTTCAGAGAGTAGACGCGGCCAAAAGTCGTAATAAACAGCAGCATATTATGGGAAGAGGTGATCAGCAGATGCTCTACGAAATCCTCCTCGCGTGTGCTGAGCCCCATGATCCCTTTTCCGCCGCGGCGCTGCGCCTTGTACGTGTCAGCAGGCGTGCGTTTTACATATCCGAAGTGCGTCAGCGTTACTGCAATCTCCTGCTCGTGGATCAGATCGTCGATGTCAATCTCCCCTTCATACGGGATGATCCGCGTTCGGCGTTCGTCCGCGTAAGCTTTTTTGATTGCAAGCAGCTCGTCCTTGATAACGCCCATCAAAAGCAGCTCGTCGCCGAGAATACTTTGATAATATGCAATTTCTTTTTGTTTCTCCTGATATTCCTCCAGAACCTTCTCCCGTTCGATTCCGGTCAGACGGCCCAAGCGCATGTCTATGATATATTGTGCCTGACGCTCCGTAAAGCCGAAACGGTTCATCATGCCTTCTTTTGCAATCGGCTCGGTTTTGGAGGAGCGAATGATGTTGATCACTTCGTCGATATGATCCAGCGCCAGAAGCGTTCCTTCCAGAATATGCGCCCGGTCCAGCGCCTTGTCGAGATCAAACCTGGTTCTTCTCGTGACGACGTCTTTCTGGTGATCTATGTAATAGACAAGCGCTTCCTTCAGATTGATCAGCTGTGGCTGCGATTTTCCGTCCGCAGTAGGAATCAGCGCCAGCATGTTGACGTTGAAGGCCTCCTGCAAGGAAGTAAATTTATACAGCTGATTCAGAACTACGTTCGGGTTGGCTTCCCGTTTCAGCTCGATCACGATCCGGATGCCGGCCTTCGAGTATTCGTCGCGCAGTCCGCTGATGGTGTCGATCCGTTTTTCCTTTACCAGCTCCGCGATTTTCTCGACAAGCCGCGCATTGTTTACCTGATACGGGATTTCGGTGACGACAATGCGATGACGGCCGTTTCCCATCTCTTCGATCTTTGCTTCGGCACGCACAAGGATTTTGCCTCGCCCTGTTCTGTACGCCTCCCGAATGCCCTGTCTTCCCAGGATATTTGCGCCGGTAGGAAAATCCGGCCCTTTTATATACTGCATCAGTTCATCGATCGTGATATCGGGATGCTCCATCACCTGGATCACACCGTCGATCACCTCGCCCAGATTATGCGGCGGGATGTTTGTCGCCATCCCTACGGCAATTCCGGAAGAGCCGTTTACGAGCATATTCGGAAAACGCGCCGGTAAAACGGAAGGCTCCATCTCGTGCTCATCATAGTTCGGACGGAAATCTACGGTATTTTTATTGATGTCGGCGACCATCTCCATCGAAATCTTCGACATCTTGGCCTCCGTATATCTCTGCGCAGCCGGAGGATCGCCGTCTCTGGACCCAAAGTTGCCGTTTCCGTCTACCAGCGTGTACCGCATGGAAAAATCCTGAGCAAGCCGTACCAGACTGTCGTAGATCGCCGCATCTCCGTGCGGATGGTATTTTCCCATAACGTTACCGACGGTGGTGGCGGATTTCCGGTACGCTTTATCGGGCGTATAGCCCTGCTCGTACATGGAATATATGATCCGCCTGTGGACGGGCTTCAGTCCGTCCCTGACGTCCGGGAGCGCTCTGTCGACGATTACGCTCATGGAATAATCTATAAAAGATTTTTTCATTTCATGAACGATATCAATGGGCAGCACCTTGGACGGCTCGACCGTCGCTTCTTTGTTGATCTCATCACTCATTATAAATATTACTCCTTTTTGGAACTCGGCAATATACTTTTATATCCGCTATATTTTATCACTTTTCCACAAAAAAGTCCACTGTTTTGCCTTCCAAAAAGCAGCATTGTCCAGGAACGCTCAGCTTGTCCGCTCCTGCTTTTCCTGAAGCTTGGCGGCTCCGCAGGCTAGCTTGCCGGTGCCGCTGCTGTTAAGAACCAGCCCGTTCGCTTCCTTTGGAATCCGTACGATAAACTCATAGTAGTCTCCTCTATCGAACTGCGCCGCCTTTGCTTCCACACCGGAGCGCTTTAAAATCGCAACCGTTTCCTTAATCGTATTCACAAAGATTTTGATGTCGCGAACTACGAACTTGATGTGTCCTCCCTTTTTATTTTGGGAAGGAGGCACCGGCATCAGATAACCGGATTCCCCGCCGGAAGCGTTGTGCTTCTCGATCAGCCGGTCGATAATCTCCTCTGCCTCCTTCACGCTGCAGTGCTTTTCGCAGATAATCTTGAGCGCCTTGAGCTGAAGCTGTTCATCCGCCATGCGCAAAAGCGCTCTGGCGTGGCGTTCCGATAGTTTATTGTCGCATAATATTTTCTTAACCATCGGCGGTAATTTTAATAAGCGTACTTTATTTGCAATCGCCGACTGACTCTTCCCAACCTTTCGCGCCAGCTCCTCCTGCGTCATGCCATGGTCGATTAAAAGGCAGTAATATCCCTCCGCTTCCTCCAGAAAGCTCAGGTTTTCTCTCTGCAGATTCTCGATCAGAGCCAGAATTGCCGAATCATTGTCTCCGGCATTATATACGATTGCCGGAACAGAAGTAAGACCTGCGATCTTCGCAGCGCGCAGCCGTCTTTCCCCTGCGATCAGCTCGTATGTATTGTCGCCGCGCAGAGGTCTCACCGTGATCGGCTGTAAAATACCGTATTCTTTTATTGAGTTTGCCAGATCGTAAAGGGCGCTTCTGGAAAATTCTTTCCGCGGCTGGTACGGATTTGCTTTTATTCTATTCGTTGGTATCTCTGTAATGTAATCCCGCCCCGGATTACTTTTCAATGCGTCATGTTTTAAAACACTATTCATCAAAAACCCTCCTTTGTATAAACGCCGACTGAATTTGTCGCTTGTTACGTTTATACCGCATTTCTAACGAAAAATAAAGGTTTTCGACGCCTTCCGGACCCGCCTTTCCTTCGACCCGCGGGACGCTTCTCTGCCGCATTTTACTGCTTTTCGACGAATTACAACGGTTTCTTCCGTGGAATCCCGGCGCTGCGCGGATAGCGGGTCGACAAAAAGCCGTTCTTTTTTATGCAGACGATTCGTCTTGTAAACTCGCTTTGCGGCAGGGTGAATCGATCCTCCGATTCTACTTCGCCTTTCAGCTCGCGAAGTGCATTTTCATACGGCTCTTCTTCCGCCGCGCCCTTCATGGCAAGGAAACGGCCGCCGTTTCTGACAAACGGCATGCAGTATTCCAGCAAAATATTCATTGGCGCGACTGCTCTGGCTGACGCGCAATCAAATTTTTCTCGAAATTCCGGATTTCTGCCTCCCTCCTCAGCACGCATATGAACGGCGCGGATTTTCATCAGGCACAGATCGGAGATCACTTCATTTAAAAAATGAACACGTTTTCCAAGCGAATCAAGCAGGACGATATCAAGCTCCGGACGCAGAATTTTAACGGGGATTCCCGGAAAACCGGCTCCTGACCCGATATCCGCCAGCGTTCTGCACTTCAGGCGGTCAAGATAGGGGAGAATCGTGAGACTGTCGACGTAATGTTTAATGACAATTTCCCGTTCGTCGGTTACGGCCGTCAGATTCATGACTTTATTCCATTCCAGTAAGAGTTCTCCGTATCTGGAAAATTTTTCCACCGAATCCGGAGAAAGCTCCGTCCCGATTTTTTCCGCCGCCGCGATCAGAAGCTGCCGATATTCCTCCTTTAGCATGAGGCTTCTCCCTCCCTGAGATTCAGATAAATCATCAGCGCCGTTATATCCGCCGGAGAAACGCCCGTGATGCGGCTGGCCTGTCCTACCGACTCCGGCTGGATCCGTGTCAGCTTTTCTCTTGCTTCCAGACAAATATTCGGCACGGTAGTATAATCAAACGGAACCGGCAAGCGTTTTTTCTCCAGCTTGCGGAATTGGCGGATCTGCGCTTCCTGCCGGCTGATATAGCCTTCATATTTTACAGATATTTCTACCTGCTCCGCTTCGCGGAAAGAAAGGGGAGATTTTCTGTTCTCGATTTCCTGCAAGATCTCGTAGCTGATTTCCGGACGGCGGAGCAATTCCGCGAAGGAGCAGCTGCCTTTGAGCGGAGCGGCTCCCTCACGTTCCAAAATCGTATTGACGCGTTCGCTTGGAGCCGCATAGGTATGCTTTAGCCGCTCGATTTCACCTGCAATATTTTCCATTTTTTGCCGGAAGCGCGCATAGCGTTCTTCCGAGATCAGTCCCGCCTCATAACCCTTTGGCGTCAGACGGCTGTCGGCATTGTCCTGACGAAGGATAAGCCTGTATTCCGCGCGAGACGTCATCATCCGATACGGTTCGTTCGTTCCCCTGGTAACAAGATCATCGATTAAAACGCCAATATATCCTTCCGAACGATCAATGATGAGCGGTTCCTTTCCCTGCAATTTTCGAGCGGCGTTGATTCCGGCCATAAGTCCCTGCGCAGCGGCTTCTTCATAGCCAGAAGAACCGTTAATCTGTCCCGCGCAGAACAGCCCGTCCACAATGCGGCTTTCTAAAGAAAGCCTAAGCTGCCGCGCATCAATCGCATCATATTCAATTGCATAGGCCGGGCGCATAATAGAAGCTTTTTCCAGTCCTTCTATGGAATGAATAAAGTCGCATTGTACATCCTCCGGAAGACTGGAGGACATCCCCTGAACATACATTTCTTCGGTATCGATTCCCATGGGCTCAATGAAAAGCTGATGCCGCTCCTTGTCGGCAAAACGCATAATTTTATCTTCTATTGAGGGACAATACCGTGGCCCTACTCCCTCTATCATACCGTTATAAAGAGGGGAACGATGCAGATTCGCCTTGATGATTTCATGGGTTCGCGCATTTGTATGCGTAAGATAGCACGGAAGCTGTACGCTTTGAGGCGCGTCCTCCTCAAAAGAAAACGAAAAAGGAAGACCGTCTCCGTACTGCGGTTCCGTCTTGGAAAAATCTACGCTTCTTCTGTTTACGCGGGGCGGCGTGCCCGTTTTCAGGCGGAGCAGAGAAAAACCGAGCTCTTTGAGACAGGCAGATAATTCATTTGCCGGAAAATGCCCATCCGGTCCGCTGCTGTAGCTGTGCTCGCCGATAATAACTTTTCCTTTCAAATAAGTGCCGGTGCATGCGATCACGCATCTGCAGCGATATTCGGCGCCTAAGTGCGTTACGACGCCGGCAACGGACGGCGCTTTGTTTTCTCCCGGAACCGTTAAAATTTTAATAATCTCTGCTTGCTTCAGATCGATGTTTTCCTGCAGCTCCAGCATATGTTTCATTTCCGTCTGATAGCGCCTGCGATCGATCTGCGCCCTGGGGGAATAAACGGCAGGGCCCTTCGCCTTATTTAAAAGCTTCGTCTGAATCGCCGTTTTATCGGCCATCTTTCCCATAACGCCGCCCATAGCGTCGATTTCTCTGACAAGCTGGCCCTTTGCCGTTCCTCCGATGCTGGGATTGCAGGCCATATTTGCTATACTGTCTATGTTTACGGCAAATATTACCGTTTTCAATCCGAGCCGTGCTGCGGCCATCGCGGCTTCGCAGCCGGCGTGGCCCGCGCCGATAACTGCAATGTCATATTCGCCGAATTGTGCGCTCATACGATCGTCCTCCGTTTATTTTCCAAGACAAAATTTGCTGAAAATCGTGTCCATTACGTCTTCTTCTATGGAGTCCCCCGTAATTTCTCCTAAAAGCTTGCCGCATTCCCAGATATCATAGGAAATACAATCCAGCGGCAAATTTTCCCTGTAGCTTTCTTCCGCCTTCCGCAGCGCGCCGAGCGCCCGGTCGATCAGGCTTTTATGGCGTTCGCTTGTTATCACCGTTTCGTTGCTTTCCACGGCGCCCACCTGCATCAGTTCCCGGATCCGTCCCAGGAGGAGCTCCGTTCCGCGATCTTCTTTTACGGACATTCTGACGGAATCTTCTTCGAAAAACGAAGCCGCCCCTTCCTGTTCAATGTCGCTTTTGTTTAATACAACTATAATATTTTTCTTTGCGCCGGAGGTTTTCCTGATTTCCTCCAAGAGCTCTTTTGACTGCCGCGCACGGGCGGAATCAGAAATATCCGCCAGAAAGACGACGATGTCGCTGCTTTCAATTGCTTCATAGGAGCGATCTACGCCGATTTTTTCAACGACGTCCGAGGTTTCGCGCAGTCCCGCGGTATCGGTTAAAAGAATCGGGATTCCCTCATAATCGATTGTTTCCTCTATAGTATCGCGCGTAGTCCCCGGAATTTCCGTTACGATAGCCCGATCGTATCCGGACAGCAAATTCAAGAGAGACGATTTTCCGGCGTTTGGAATTCCCGCGATAGAAACTCTGATTCCCTCTTTTAAGATGCGGCCTCTGTAAAATGTGTCGGAAAGCTTTTCCAGTTTTTTCCGAATTTTTTCCAGAAGCGTCATTGCCGAATCTCCGGCCTCCCCGTCCATTTCATATTCCGGATAATCCAATGCAACCTCTATTTGTGCGAGACAAAGCTTTAATTCCTCGCGAATCGCTTTGATTTCCCGGTACAGACGGCCCGACAGCTGCTGCACCGCGGCCTTTCGTCCTGCTTCCGTCTTGGCGCCAATCAGATCCATTACGGCTTCCGCTTCGGAAAGATCGATTCTTCCGTTAAGAAAGGCACGCTGTGTAAACTCCCCCGGCTGTGCGGGACGTGCTCCGGCCTGAATCACAATCGAAAGAATTTTCCTCATCACGGCAAAACCGCCGTGACAATTGATTTCTACAACGTCCTCCTTCGTATAAGAATGAGGGGCCTTCATGATGCTGATCAGACATTCGTCGATCAGCTCCTCGTTGGAGGGATCAACGATAACACCGTATTTGATGGTATGAGAAGACATACGGGCAACCGCGTCTTTCCCGGCTGCCCGCTGTGAAATTCCTCTGAATATCTTATTTGCAATTTCCGCCGCTTCGCCGCCGCTGATCCGGATAATTCCGATTCCGCCCGTTCCAGCAGGAGTAGAAATTGCCGCAATCGTATCTTCACCGTAATATTTCATATAAAACCATCAGATTTTTTTGACATACGGTCTTGTTTTAACGACAACACAGCGGTTCGGTTCTTCCCCCTGGCTTTCGGTTACTACATTTCGATTGCTCTGCAAAGCCGAATGTATGATCCGACGCTCCGACGCCGGCATAGGATCCAGAGAAACCGGTCTTTTATATTTTGCGACTCTTTCGGCCGCTCTGTTCGCAATGGAAACAAGCGTTTCCTCGCGATGCTTTCTGTAATTTTCTACATCTATATAAACGCGTTTGAATTCGTTTCTGTTTCTGTTTACCAAAAGGCTTGCGATATAATTGATCGCATACAGCGTTTCGCCATGTCTTCCGATCAGATGGGAAACATCGTTTCCGGAAATCTGCACTTTGATGACGTTTACACCGTCTTCCTCCTTTTCCGTAATCACATATTTCGGATAATCGTCTTCACTGCGCGATCTATTGATGATCTCATCCAAAAAATTCGCAACGATTTTCGTATCCGGAATATTAACGGTTACTCTGACCTTCGCTCCTTTTCCTCCGAAAATTCCCAGCTTTGCTTTACTGCCTTCCTCAAGGATTTCAACATCCGCATCCTCAAGCTCTATGTTCAGCTCATCCAGCGCAAGCTGAATCGCCTCGTCGACTGTTTTTGCTTCTTTCTCAACAAAATCAGGCATTCTTAACACTTCCTTCTTTCTTCTTCGAAAACACGCTTCTGATCAGATAAGTTTGTAATATGCTTAAAATATTTCCGATGGCCCAGTAAAGAGAAAGTCCCGCCGGAACCATAAAAGCAAAAATCAGTGTGGTAAAAGGCATAAACTTCATCATCCCGGACATCGGATTCGGCGCCGCTTTTTCTTCTTCCTCTTTTTTCTTTGCACGCGCCGTTCTCATGGAAATGATTTGCGAAAGATATGTCGTTGCAAACGCCAAAATCGGAAAAACAAGCAGGGGCAAATAAACTTTATAGTCTTCTATTTTCCAGATCTGCCACTGCGGCGTGAGACTCAAATCAAAAATTCCTAAAAAGACTTTGTTGACGCCTTCTCCAATATAGACGTCCGCATTGCGCACGATTTCATACAGCGCCATCAGGATCGGAAACTGAAGAAGAAGCGGCAGACAGCCCATCATCGGATTAATATTATATCTCATATAAAGATTCTGCTGTTCTTCGCTCAGCTTTTTCTGATCGTTTCCGTATTTTTTCTTCAGCGCTTCTATTTCAGGCATCAGAGCCTGCTGCCTGTCCATACTTCTTTGCTGGCTTAAATTTAAGGGAAATAAAAGGATCCTCGCAAACAGCGTAAAAAGAATGATAGCAAATCCATAGCTGTCGAACGCAAGATACTCATAAATATATTTTATTAAGATTCCAAATGGTTTCGCTATAAAACTCAGCATAACGAGTCTGCACAATCCCTTCTTATTTTACAGGATCATAGCCGCCTTTGCAAAACGGATTACATCTGAGGATTCTCCACACCGCCATCAGCGAGCCCTTCAGTGCCCCGTACTTTTCAATTGCCTCCACGGCATATTCCGAACAGGTCGGGTAAAATCTGCAGCACGGTTTTTTGATCGGCGATATGTTTTTTTGATAAAAACGTATCATTTTCAAAAATACCTTTTTCAAATCAACATCCCCAATGCCGAAGAAAGTCTTTTCATTTCTTTTTCTATTTCATGATAAGCGGGTACGGAAACGGCCTTCAGCTTATTATTCGGAGATTTTGCTTTCCGAACGGAGGCCCTGGCCATAAAGATGATGTCATAGCCCTCCGCCATATGTGCTCGGGAAACCCGATAGACTTCCCGAATGATTCTTTTCATGCGGTTTCTCTGCACACTGTTTCCAAATTTCTTTCCCGCGGCGATTCCAATTCTGTTGATTCCTTCTTTATTTGGTAATACATACATTACCAAATACCGGCCCGCCTTATAAGTTCCCTTTTTGTATACTCTCTGAAATTCATTGTTTTTCCTGAGGGAAACGATCATGTCAAATCCTCCACGAAAAATGAATTACGCAGACAATACTTTTCTTCCTTTCAGTCTCCTTCTTCTCAGGACCTTTCTTCCGTTCGCTGTCTTCATTCTCGCACGAAAGCCATGCACCTTGCTTCTCTGTCTTTTCTTCGGCTGATACGGTCTTATCATATCGGCACCTCCTTTATCCATAAAAAAATAAGCTGTGTAAGATTGCTTTTATTTTTGGGCAAAAAGCACGCTATATTATACTTGTACACATCTAAAATGTCAACCTGATTAAAATTTTTTATGCTGAAAAATATTTTTCGGCTCCGTATCACAACATCTTGTACCCGCTTCCCGGAAAGGCACAAAAGATAGTTAAATGAAGCATTTTTCAGCTTTTTTTATCAAAAATAGCCTATTGCATTTCTTTCAGGTTTTCTGCTATATTAATACAGCACGAATTGAGAGACCACGGCTTTTCATGTATATTTTCCGTATATGCGGCTTACATAGGATAAAACTATTATAAATCTATTATTTACAAAAGATGCGGACATTAATATGGAGGCAACCTATGGAAACGCAAAACTACACCGAAGAAGAATTGTGCAATATTTGGAACAAATGCAAAGAAGAATTGAAGAAAACGGTTTCTTCACTCCATTATGAAACTTATATTTCATCCTTAAAATTAATAGAAATTCGGGGAGAGACTGCTCATTTTACGGTACCTTTTGATTTTTGCATCAATTTACTTGAAACGAAATATTATAATGACATTAAAAATGTCCTGATTGAAGCTACAAAGCAATATCTGACCGTTGCCTTTCATTTAGAAGGAGAATATGTTCCCGCCGGAGTCGCTGCCGCGTCCTCCGAGTCTGCAAAAAACACATCGGAAAACGTTCCGTATAAATCGAATCTGAATCCGAAATATACGTTTGATTCTTTTATTATAGGAAACAGCAACCGCATGGCCTACGCTGCCGCCGTGGCGATTTCCGATTCACCGGGAACCGCTTATAATCCTTTATTTATTTACGGTCAATCCGGACTTGGAAAAACGCATCTGATGCATGCCATCGGGAATCAGATCGTCAAAAATGATCCTTCAAAAAAAGTCTTATACGTTACCTCCGAGATTTTTACGAACGAATTTATCGAAGCAATCGCAAATAAAAAAAATAATGAATTTCGAAATAAATACAGAAAAATAGACGTTCTTTTGATCGACGACATCCAGTTCATATCTAAAATGGAACGGACGCAGGAGGAATTTTTCTATACCTTCAGTTCTTTATATGAGGATAAAAAGCAAATTGTAATTTCCTGCGACAGTCCTCTGAATAAAATAGAAATTTTGGAGGACCGTCTCAGAACACGGTTTGGCTGGGGACTGATCGTTGATATCCAGGTTCCCGATTTCGAAACGAAGGTTGCAATTCTAAACAGGAAGGCATCCGAAAATTCTATCGATGTGGATAATGAAATATTAGATTATATTGCTTATTATACAAGCGATAATATCCGGGAGCTGGAAGGCGTGATCAATCATCTTTCCATGTCCTTAATGCAGGGAAAAGAAATCACGCTGAATCTTGCCAAAGAGGCTCTCAAGCATTATCAGAAAAGCGATATGCACGAAATCGATTCGAGTGTTATAATAGACAGCGTCTCCAGATATTTTAATCTGAGCGTTGACGATATCCTGTCCAAAAAAAGAACGAAGGAACTCGTATTTCCGAGACAAATTTCAATGTTTCTATGCAGAAATCTGACAAATATGTCATATCCTGATATTGGAAAGGCCTTCAACGGAAGAGACCATACAACGGTGATGTACGCCTGCGAACAAATCTCCAAGCAGGTGGAAATCAATCCGGAGCTCAAACATATTATGGACGAGCTAAAGAAAAACATTATTGTATAAGAACTTATCCACAGAAAATTGTTGATAAGTGGAAAAGTCCCTGTGGACAAGAAGTGGAAAACTTTTTAAATTGTGAACGCTGTGGAAACTGTGGAAAACTTTTCACAGTTATACACATACTTATACACAGCAAATTTTCCTTTGATAAAAGCAAAATTTTGAGTTTTCCACAATATCCACAGATACTACTATTACTACTACTAAAGAGAATTATATTATAATATAAATAACAATACGAAACCGGAGGATTTGAATTATGAAACTGACCTGCAACAGAGAAAATTTAATAAGCGGTGTAAATATCGTACAGAAGGCAGTTCCCGCCAAATCAACCGCTGAAATTTTACAGGGGATTTTGATAGAAGTCGGGGAAGAGCTTCGTTTTACAGGGAATGATAACGAATTCGGAATCGTATATGAAATTCCCGCAATCATAGAAGAAATCGGCAGCATCGTAGTAAACTCTAAAACATTCGGAGACATCGTCAGAAAGCTTCCCGATATTTATGTCACTCTCGAGACTATTAATGACGGTGCAATGTTGTCTATTACAAGCGGGCATGCTAATTACAAAATTAAAGCGTATCCTACGGAAAGCTATCCTCCCGTTGCATTTCTTGATACCTCCGTTTCTTTTGACATTAAAGAGAAAACGCTTGTGGATCTGATTCGTCAGACATCCTTTGCCGCGGCTGCGCAGGAAGAAAAAAGGATTATATTAAAAGGCGTATTTATGGAACAAAAAGAAGGAAAGCTCAGTTTTGTAGCGATCGATGGTTTTCGGCTTGCGAAAAAAACGATCGATGTGGAAGATTCCAGAGAATTTTCTATTATTGTACCGACTAAAATTTTAAATGAGCTGTCGAAATCCGTAAAAGGGGAGGACGATGTGATTCATTTTTGCTGCAACGAAAATCAGATTATGTTCTTTTGCGATTCTTTCCGTATGGTATCCAAGCTTTATAAAGGGGATTATATTGATTATAGAAAAATGTTTCCAAGAGAATATAAAACTTCCTGCGTAGTAAATAATAAAGCGTTTTTAAGCGCCTTTGAGAGATCTGCTCTTGTGATACAGGACGAGAAAAAGTATCCTCTAACGATTAAATTTAATAATAATGATGAAATTATCATGTACGTAAACGCGGAAAATGGAATATTAAGAGAAGTTATTGCCGCCGAAGTGACTGGAGATGAAATTGAAATCGGCATGTGTATCCGTAATATTTTGGAGTGCCTGAAGGCGATTGATGAAGAAAATATTATTTTGTCTCTTACACACGCTTTAGGTCCGTGCGTTATTACCGGTGCAGAGGACAAGAGTTATCAATATCTGGTAATGCCGGTTAAAATTACGTCAAAGTCGGTTTAATCAAAAACTGCATGTTTCTTAAAAGGATTTTATTGGAAAATTATAGAAATTACACATCATTGGATCTTTCTTTATCCAATGATGTTAATATTTTTTATGGCAATAACGGACAGGGAAAAACGAACCTGTTAGAGGCGATTTTTTATACTGCGATTGGAAAGTCGTTTCGGAATGCAAAAGACTGCGATGTGATTCAGTCCGGCAAAGAAGCTTTTCGAATTGATATTGAGATTTGCAATGATATTACTGAAAATATATCTGTTAAATATAATAAAAACAAAGAAAAGTATATAAAAGTTAATGGATTGTATCTTAGGAAGCTTGGACATTTAATGGGAAGCGTCTTAGCCGTTATTTTTTCACCGGAAGATATGCAGCTTATTTCAGAAGGACCGTCGGTGCGAAGAAAATTTATGGATATTGCAATCAGTCAGAAGAATGCTTCCTATTATTTTGATTTGCTTCAATATCAGAAAATATTAGTTCAAAAAAATAATCTTCTGAGAAATATAAAATGTGGGAAAGTAAAGAACTATGGAGAAATTTTAAGCATCTGGAATGAGCAGCTTGCTGAATCGGGATCCAGGATCGTTTATGAGCGATTTCGACTAATTAAAGATATTTCTGAAATAGCAGAGGAAAAACATAGAAAAATCGCCGTAGAAAGTGCGGAAAGAGAAGAAAAATTGAAAATTTTTTATCACTCGGATATTCCCCGGGAAATCATTGAAGCCGAGAATCGAAATACTATAAAAAATGAATTGTTTTCAATGCTTGAAAATCGAAGGGAAAAAGAAATTGAGCGGGAGGCAACGCTGTTCGGACCGCACAGAGATGATATCGATTTAAAATTAGACGAGAATGATTTAAAAAGATTCGGCTCTCAAGGACAGAAAAGAACTGCTGTTTTGGCGTTGAAAATCGCGGAGCTGGAACTTCTGAAAAAGTCGACAGGGAGGAATCCAATTTTTTTGTTGGATGACGTTTTTTCAGAGCTGGATCATCAAAGACAGGAAGCTTTTCTTTCTGAGATTTGTGGCGTACAAACCTTTATTTCCTGCGTTGAAGCGCAATCGATACCTTTTTATAAAAATAACGCCGCGTTTTATGAAATTAAAAACGGAAGCGCAGTGTTGTAGACAAGATGATTTTGTGATACAATATATGGGATTATAATTGATTTCAAGGTGTATCATATGTATTTGCATATCGGTGAAAATGTATCAATACCGGAGAAAGATATAATAGGAATTTTTGATATCGATAAAACGACTACAACGGGAGAAACGCGTTCTTTTTTAAGTAATTCCGAGCATGCGGGAGTCAGTACAACAATTTCTAAAGAAATGCCGAAATCTTTTATCGTCGTTTCAGATCGAAATGATAATCATAAGCAGAAAATTTATATTTCTCCTATTTCCGTATCAACGCTGAAGCAGAGGGCGGAAAAGGGTTTTAATTTTAATAGAATAAAGGAGTAATTCTTGTGGAAAATGCGAATCATTATAATGAAAATGACATACAGGTATTGGAAGGACTCGAAGCTGTAAGAAAACGTCCCGGAATGTATATCGGAAGCACTTCTGCAAGAGGGCTTCATCATCTTGTCTATGAAATTGTAGATAACAGCATTGACGAAGCCTTGGCCGGAAGATGCGATACGGTTAAGGTCATTATAAACAGCGATAATTCCGTTACAGTAGAAGACAACGGCGCCGGCATACCAGTCGGAATTCATAAACAAATGGGAATCCCTACCGTTGAGGTCGTACACACTGTTTTACATGCGGGAGGAAAATTTGGAGGCGGAGGATATCATGTGTCGGGCGGTTTACATGGCGTCGGCGCTTCCGTCGTAAATGCATTATCGGAATATTTAGAGGTAGAAGTAAGCCGAGATGGAAAGATATATTATCAGCGTTATGAAAAGGGAAATACGGTGACAGAATTAAAAGTCATCGGAGAATCCTCTCATACGGGAACAAAAACGACATTTAAACCGGACGGAGAAATTTTTGAGGTTCTTGAATTTGATTATAATATTTTGTTGTCCAGATTTCGGGAAATGGCGTTTTTGAATAAAGGGATTAAAATTATTTTGATTGACAACCGGGCGGAGCATCCGGAAGAAGTTACGCTTCATTATGAGGGCGGCATTATTTCTTATGTAGAATATCTCAACCGAAAAGAAACGGTGCTGCATCAGCCTCCGATTTATATTTATGGGGAAAAGGACGGCTCAAGCGTAGAAATCGCGATGCAGTATAACGATTCTTATGTAGAAAATATTTATTGTTATGCTAACAATATTATCAATCATGAGGGCGGAACGCATTTAACAGGATTTCGTTCTGCATTGACAAAGGTTTTTAATGATTATGCGAGAAAATACAATTTTATTAAAGACAACGATAAAAATCTTGCGGGAGAAGACGTCAGAGAAGGATTGACTGCAATTATTTCCGTAAAGCTTGAAAATCCTCAATTCGAGGGACAAACGAAAGAAAAACTTGGAAACAGTGAAATCCGCACGTTGGTAGAAGGAATTGTAAATGATAAGCTGGAGGCTTTTCTTGAGGAGAATCCATCGACTTCCAAATTAATATTTGAAAAATGCCTGACGGCTGCAAGAGCCAGAGAAGCGGCAAAAAAGGCAAGAGAAATGACCAGAAGAAAATCCGCGCTGGAAGGAACCTCACTCCCCGGAAAGCTTTCGGATTGCTCGGAGCGCGATCCGGCACTTTGCGAAATTTATATTGTAGAGGGCGATTCCGCCGGCGGCTCTGCAAAAATGGGCAGACAAAGAGAAACGCAGGCAATTTTGCCGTTATGGGGAAAAATGTTGAACGTAGAAAAGTCAAGAATCGATAAAGTATACGGAAATGAAAAGCTTTTGCCCGTTATCACAGCGTTAGGAGCGAACGTCGGGCCTGACTTTGATGTTGAAAAACTAAGATATCATAAAATTATTATTATGGCGGATGCCGATGTAGATGGATCCCATATTCGTATGCTGCTGCTGACATTTTTTTATCGCTATATGAGGCCGTTAATAGAACATGGATATTTATATATTGCCCAACCCCCGCTTTATAAAGTGGAAAAAGGCAAGGAATTTTTCTATGCGTTTGACGATAATGAATTAGATCAAAAGGTCCAGGAAAAAGGTTGGTCAAGACAGGATAAAAATTTGACGATTCAGCGCTTTAAAGGTCTTGGTGAAATGAAACCGGAACAATTATGGGATACGACAATGAATCCCGCAACGCGAATCATGTTAAAAGTTCATTTGGAAGATGCTGTGATTGCAAACGAAATCTTTTCTGATTTAATGGGAGAGAAAGTAGAACCAAGAAAAGAGTTTATTCAGGAAAATGCAAAATTTGTGCAGAATCTGGATATATAATCAAAAATGTTTCACGTGAAACATTTTGAAAGGGTGTGTCCTGTTTTATGGCCAAAGTAATTGCGGTTGCAAATCAAAAAGGTGGAGTAGGAAAAACAACAACTTCAATTAACCTCAGTTCCTGTATTGCATATAAAGAAAAAAAAGTATTATTAATTGATTTGGATCCGCAGGGAAATGCTACGACGGGAATGGGAATCGATAAAAAAAATATAAATACTTCTATTTATGATGTTATTATTAATGAAGTTCCCATTCAAGAAGCGACGATAAAAACCATACAGGACAGGTTAAATATTTGTCCTTCTAGCATTAGTCTTGCGGGTGCAGAAATCGAACTTGTAAGTTTTATTTCAAGAGAAAATAGATTAAAATATGCATTATCAGATATTCAGACGGAATATGATTACATATTCATCGATTGTCCGCCTTCTTTAGGATTATTGACATTAAATGCACTCACCGCTGCTGACACCGTATTAGTTCCAATCCAATGCGAATATTTTGCATTGGAAGGATTATCTCAGTTAATGGATACCGTTCGACTCGTTCAGAAGCATCTGAATCGCTCCTTGCAGGTAGAAGGTGTTGTCCTTACGATGTTTGATGCAAGAACAAATTTATCCATTGAGGTTGCAGAAGAAGTCAGAAAGCATTTTACCAATAAAGTTTACCAAACGCTGATTCCGAGAAACGTAAGATTAAGTGAAGCGCCGAGCTACGGTCTTCCTATTATATTATATGATAAAGAATCGAAGGGTTCAGAGGCTTATTTAAAGCTGGCGGATGAATTGATCAATATGACAGGATCGGGGGTAAAATAATATGGCCGTAAAAAAACCGGCGTTGGGCAAGGGGCTCGGCGCGTTGATAGAAAATCGGATCGAGGAAAATCAAAATAGCGTTATTGAGGTAGAAATCAATCAGGTTGAACCGGGGCCGGGACAGCCCAGAAAAAATTTTGATAAAGAAAAAATTGACGCGCTTGCGGAATCCATTAAAGAGCACGGAATTATACAGCCATTGATCGTAACCAGAGAAGAAAATCGTTATTATATCATTGCAGGGGAAAGAAGATGGAGAGCCGCAAAGGCCGCGGGATTTAAAACGATTCCTGTTATCGAAAGAAATGCTACTACAAAAGAAGTTTTGGAGCTGGCGCTCGTTGAAAATATTCAAAGAGAGGATTTAAATCCCATAGAAGAGGCTGAGGCATATGCGAAACTGTTACAGGATTATTCAATGACGCAGGAACAGGTCGCAGCAATGGTCGGAAAGAGCAGATCAGCGATTGCGAATATGCTCCGGCTTCTGCACTTTTCTGAAAAAGTTAAAAATCTTCTGATTAGCGGAGAACTGACAACGGGACAGGCCCGCCCGATTCTGGCGTTGGAGAGCATACAGGAACAGGACTCTGCCGCGGAGTATATTTTAAAATCGGGACTCAACGCCAGACAAGCCGAACAATATGTAAAAAAATTAACGGAAAAATCAAAACAAAAAAGTCAATCAGAAGAAAAAGAAATTTCGGAACAGATCAAACAGCAAGAGGTTCGATTTGTACAGGACCGCCTCAGAACCTCTCTTGGTACGAAGGTGATTTTAAATGATCATAACGGAAGGGGAAAAATAACGATTGAGTATTATTCCAAAGACGAGCGAGAGCGTTTGATCGAATTTCTTACTAAGAAATAAAAGGTGTTGGGGTTATATGGAACAATATTATTTGTATGGATTCATAGCGCTTGGCGTTCTGCTCATTATAGCATTTATCATGATCTATCTTCTGTACGGAAAACTGAATCGAATTCAAAAAAAGCAGCTTCGGCTTGATGAAAAGCTTTCTGGGAAAAAAGCAGAAGATCTCTTATATGATGTTTTGGAAGAGGAAAAAGAATTAAAAAGAGAATTGAAAGCAATTCGGCATGATATTATGGAGCTTAGGGAAAAACAGAGCAGATGCTTTGATAAAGTTAAAATTGTACGTTATCATACAACCGCAGATAACGAGGCAAAATTAAGTTATTCGGTTGGACTTTCTAATGAAAAAGGAGACGGTCTTGTCATCACGGGACTGCAATACCGACAGGGCTGTAATATGTATTATAAGCAGATTAAAGAAGGCGTTCCCGATTTTGAGCTGTCTCAGGAAGAACGGATTTCGCTGGATCGTACAAATGCAGGCGATGTGATGAGAAGAAGAGGATAAAAAATGCTCGGATTTTTTCGAAAAAAAAACAGCGATAAAAATCGGGAAACATGGATCATTGCGGGCTTAGGGAATCCGGGCCCGGAATATTCTGATTCACGTCATAACTGCGGCTTTCGAGCGATCGATAAATTAAAGGAAAAAATCGCTCCGAATGAGAAAGAGCTGCAGAAATTCAAAGGAAAATATATTTCTTGCCTGTATAATGACGCAAAAATTATATTGCTGAAGCCGGAAACTTACATGAATAACAGCGGTGAAAGCATAAATGCGGCTATGCATTGGTTCAAGACGGATGAGTCTCGTCTTATTGTTATTTATGACGATTTTGATCTTCCGGCCGGCCAGATCCGCATTCGGAGCAAGGGCAGCGCAGGCACACATAACGGAATGAAATCCGTGTTACAGTATACGGATACAGATGAATTTGTAAGAATTCGTATCGGAATCGGGCCGAAGGAAAAAGAAATGGATATTATTAAATTTGTACTTGGAACTTTTCCTCGGGATCAAAAAGAACGAATGGACAATGCGTTTGACAGAGCGGCAGAGGCTGCGCTGGCAATTATAAAAAGCGGAGTCAACGATGCGATGAATCGGTTTAATCAAGCTTCTATTTCTTAGGATTCGGTATGAAAATTTATGAGCATATTAAAAAAAGCAAAAATTATGATTTGATAAAGAATCAGATCATAATGCAAAATTCTCGCTCTGCTCTTTCCGGGGCGATTCGTTCTTGCGCCGCAAATTTAATATACGCCCTCATGGAAGATTCCGAAAAAAAGGGAATCTATTTTGCTGCAAATTCACTGAATGCGGGGAAAATTGCCGAGGATCTGAAATTTTTTTCAGATGGGGAAGGGGAAGACATCCTTCTGTTGGAACCATATGAATATATGCTTTACGACGTGGAGACGAAAAGCACGGAACAGAGCGCCGCCCGCGTAGAAATTCTTTACAGAATTTTACGCGGCGATTGGAAGCTGCTTGTGATGACTCCTGCCGCAGCGGCGCAGTGGCTGCCAAACCCGTCATATATTCGTGACGCCGCGATAACGCTGAAACAGGGTGATGTGATCGAAATACAGGAGCTGACTCGCCGACTATCAGAAATTCGCTATAATAGAGTTCCTCAAATCGATGGAAAAGGCCAGTTCTCTGTACGCGGAGACATCGTTGACATTTTTCCGTATACTTCCGAAAATCCCGTCAGAATAGAGTTTTTTGACAACGAAATTGACTCTGTAAGGCTTTTTGATGTTCTTTCACAAAGAACGATAGAAAATACAGGGAAAATTTTAATTTTACCGGATAACGAAACGTATATTTGGAACTGGGACCAGGCCGATTCTGTAAGAAAAGAAATTTTATGTGATTTGAATACATTGGGATTGCGCGAAAATTCCTCCCTTTATAAGCGTGTGACAGAGGATCTTGATAAAATGCTGCCTCGAAGCATTTTTCAGGGGTATGACAGGTATTTGCCTTATATTTTAGAAAATAAATATGATATATTTGATTATACGGGATGCGTGCCCGTCTTTTTTGAGAATTGTTCTGCGTTTCGGGAAACGATTCAATCCACCAGAGAAGATTATATTCGGATCTGCCAAACGATTCAGGAAAACATTGGAATTCTTGCAAAATCCTATGAGATTATGATGACGCCTGACCAGGCGGAATGGCTTTGCGAAAAAAAGTCATATAATATAACGTATCTTGATGAATTTTTAACGCGAAGGGATCAATGTGAATTGATTCCTGTTTCGTGCCGAAGCACAGAGCCGTTTGCGGGAAATCTCCAGCTGATGCTGAATTCTACGCAAGAGCTTGCCTCAAAAGGCTACAAAACAATACTGGTAACGGAAAGCGAGGGGAAGAAGGCCCGGCTTCAGGCGCTGCAGGCGGAAGGCAGGCTGCACGCCGCGATCGAGCTCCTTGTGTCTCGCTACGGGCTATCGGAAGGCTTTATCTGCGACGACATATGCTTTGCAATTCTTACTGACTCCTCGCTGTTTCAGAAAGAGCGTGCGGCGGCAAAGAAAAAATTGAGAGGGAAACCGATCTCCAATTTTACAGAAATCGAACCGGGAGACCTTGTTGTTCACGATGTCCATGGCGTGGGCAGATTTGAAAAAATCGAAACGGTTGAGATTGACGGAATCAGAAGAGATTATATTAAAATCAATTACCGGGACGACGGCGTTTTATACGTTCCTACGCCGCAGCTTGACAGTATTCAGAAATATATCGGACCGGAGGGAACTGCACCAAAGCTGAACAAATTAGGCTCTGCAGAATGGAACCGGACAACGTCGAAGGTAAAAGAATCCCTGCGGGCATATGCAAAAGAACTGGTAGAATTATATGCGCGCCGTTCCAAAATAAAAGGCTTTGCATATTCCCCGGATACGGTCTGGCAAAAAGAATTTGAAGAGGCGTTTCCCTATGAAGAAACGGAAGATCAGCTTCGCTGCACCGAAGAAATCAAAGCCGATCTGGAAAAGGAACATCCGATGGAGCGTCTGTTATGCGGAGATGTCGGCTACGGTAAAACGGAAGTGGCTCTCCGGGCGGCGTTTAAAGTCATCTGCGACGGCAAGCAGGTTGCCTTCCTTGTTCCGACGACGGTCCTGGCGCAGCAGCATTATAATAATTTTGTAACGAGATTTGAAAAGTTTCCGGTTAAAGTAGATTATTTGTGCAGATTTCGCACGGCGTCTGAGCGGAAAAAGATTTTGAGAGATACAGAAACGGGTAAAATCGATCTCCTTGTGGGAACTCACAGCATTATTAAAAACAGCGTACATTTTAAAGATTTAGGACTTGTGATTATCGATGAAGAGCAGCGGTTCGGTGTGATGCATAAAGAAAAACTAAAGCAGGACAGACCGGAGGTTGACATTCTTACCTTATCTGCCACGCCGATTCCTAGAACGCTCCATATGTCGCTGTCCGGAATCCGGGACATCAGTTTACTGGAGGATCCGCCGCAAAACAGACATCCAGTACAAACTTACGTTGCGGAATGGGAAGCTTCTATGGTGAAAAATGCCATTTACCGCGAAATGGGAAGAAAAGGACAGGTCTTCTATCTGTATAATAAAGTGCGCACAATCGAAGAAAAAAGAAGACAGCTTCAGGAGCTGGTCCCCGAAGCGCGTATTGCGGTAGGACACGGACAGATGGGGGAACGCGAGCTTGAATCGATCATGGAGGCCTTTTACAAGAAAGAATATGATATCCTGCTCTGCACGACCATCATCGAGTCCGGATTGGATATGCCGAATGTTAATACAATCATTATCGAAGAAAGCGATCATATGGGTCTTTCACAGCTGTACCAGATCCGCGGAAGAGTAGGACGCTCCGGTAAAACGGCATACGCATACATCACATATAAAAAAGATAAAACACTCAATGAAACGGCGGAAAAGAGACTTCGCACGATCCGGGATTTTACAGAATTTGGATCAGGTTTTAAAATTGCGCTTAGAGATCTGGAAATCCGCGGAGCCGGAAGCGTTCTCGGAGAACGGCAGCACGGGCAGCTGGCGATCGTGGGATACGATACGTACTGCCGCCTGCTCGGAGAGGTATTGGATGAAGAATCTGGAAAAATGCCGGAGGAAAAGCTTCCCGTCAGCGTTGATTTTAAAGTAAATGCATATATTGCATCTGATTATATAGAAGACGAGGAAGCGCGTCTTGATATTTATCAAAAAATTTCCCGCATTGAAACGGAAAATGACGCGCTTGAAATGACGGACGAGCTGATCGACCGGTATGGTACGGTTCCGGAAAGCGTTGAAAATCTAATAAAAATTTCCAGAATCAGATATGTCTGCTCCTGCTGCGGAATCAATGCAGTCATACAAAAGCCGAATTTTATACAATTCATGCTCGCCCCCGGGAGCCAGGCCTTTTATGCTGCGCTGTACAGCTTCGCGGAGGGAAGCGGATTTACGGAAAAATATGGAGCGCGGTTGAAATTTATTTCTGGAAAAGAACCGTATCTTCAGTACACAGCCAAAGAAACCGACGAATTAAACGATATTTTGGGACTTGTGAGCCATATTTTACAATTTTACCATTGCAAAAAATAAAAAAGGGTTATATAATGACCAAAATGGTTTTTGTTGTATTGAATTGAATCCTACTTTATTAAGGAGCTGTAGTTTGGAATGGCTAGTAATTTGAAAGTCAAAAAAAGTAAGAAAAGCTATGATAATAAGGTCATCACATGGATTTCCATCGGCCTGGCGGCATTTATCGTAGTGGTGGTCGCAATCGTACTGATTATAACGCTTACCACCGGTTATGTTGCAAAGGTCGACGGGCTTAAAATATATGATTATGAATATATTTACTTTTTGCAGAGTGCAATGTATACGGAATATTCGGAGAATTTTGAGGAGCCGGAGGGCTTTGACGATCTGAGTACCGAAGAGCAGGACGCATTGACAAAAGAATTTTGGACGGACGAACGGAAAAACAGCTGCGCAGAAGCCGCTCTTGAAGATACGCGCCAATTCAAAGCGCAGTACAGGCTTGCAAGAAATGCGGGATACAGGCTTACTTCGGATGAAAAAGCGACGCTGAAAAATAATATCACGTCGATGTACAACCAGTATCTGACTTACGGTTATACAGAGGAGATGGTACAGTCCTATATTTTGGGAGGCATGACGCTTTCGCAGTATAAAGATTTTGCAATCATCCAGAGCACGATTGAGAAATATAAAGAAGCCATCAAACAGAATTATAATCCCACGGAAGAAGAGCTTCGCGCCATTTATGATGAAAACCCGGATGATTACAGAACGATCGGCGTACGGCAGTTCAAAATTGACATCGACGCGACCAAGCCCACGGATGAAGAGGCGGATGATTATCAGACCAAATTGGACGAATATAATGAAGCATACGCCGAGGCGCTGGAATACGCCAAAGAAATTGCCGACACATATAATTCGGGAAATACGATGTCTACTTATAAAAAGGATGAGGACGGAAATTACGAGCTGGATGAAGATGGAAACAGGATCGTAGATTCTGCCGATTTATCTTTTGAAGATTATGTTACGAACGAATCGGATGATTCCAATTCCAGCAGCACGGGAGGGCTTTCCGAGATCAACAACCTGAATAAAAGCTCTGTCGACGAAATAACGGATTATGCGCTTTCGATGGTATGGAATGAAGACAGAACGAAAATTGTGAAGAAGGATCAGGCGGAACAGCAGGCGGAAGAAGCTGCGGAGGACGAGTCGGAGGATGAGGAAGAATCCGTTATGACGGATCTGGAAATTATCGAAACCGAAACGGCTATTTATGTTGTACGGGCCGAATCCATAACTGATTATGATAATTCCGTGGAATCCGAAGAGGGCGCTGCAGACAGCATTAAAGATACCATCAAAAGCGAATGGCTGGAAGACAAGGCTGTGGAAGAGCTGGAAACCCAAGTGAACAATGCGGGAGACAAATACAAAATCACGGGGAGAAAAGACGAAGAAATCAGCGAGCTTAACGAAGTATTGTTTTCCACAATTTGAAGTGATAGGATATAATTAAATTAAATGCAGGAAAAATCCGACGGCTTATATTACGGCGTTGGAAACTGCGGGGACTTAAGGAGGAAAAGCGATGAAAAAGAAATTACTCGTATTTTTAACGATTTTTGCGCTTGTGCTTTCGATGACAAGTCTTCTGGCGCAGGCGGCAGAGGATGCCGAGGTTACGGTTACGGTAAACGAAGATGGGACCATAACAGTTACGGCGACCGGAACCTTTGACGAAAACGACTGGGTAGGGATTTATAAGCAGGGTGATACCATAGATCCAGGAAACGGCGGTGTCGGTTCCATCGTGTGGTGGTATCTGCGCGAAGGAGAGGAAATCACGTATCCCGGTGAAAACGAGGGCATAACTGTTAATTCTGGAAACAGAGTAGCGGAGCTCACGGCAGGAGAGGGAAGCGCACTTGCTCCCGGCGATTATTACGCTGTTGTTTTGGGCGGTGAAAGCTCTTATGAAATTTTCTCGGAGGAATTCGAATTTACGATTCCTGAGGAGACAGATGAGACTCCTACCGAAGCGCCCGCCACGGCTGAGCCTACGCCGGAAGTAACCGAAGAGCCGACGGAAGAGCCAGCTGAAAGCCCCACCACTGCTCCGGCAACGGCCAAAACAACGCCGAGCGCTGCAACAGCCGCGCCTACACAGGATCCGGACGCCGATTCGGAAAGCGATAATACGGTTCTTATCATCGTCTGCATTGTAGCGGCGGTTATTATTATTGCGGCAATCATCGTAATTGTTGCCGTGAAGAAAAAGAAAAAATAAAGACGGCTTTTTAACTTTGCTTTTTAGATGTGGAGCGGATATAAAGATCCGCTCCAAAATTTTTTATTGATTTTTATTTCACAATATAGTAATATTAGATTCCAATAAAACCATTGACCTAGTGTACTGACCTGCTGATTTTTAGCAATACTGCCACCTCATTAAGAGGCAGT
>ENA-UOIY01000609-UOIY01000609.1-human-gut-metagenome-genome-assembly--contig:-P114-NODE-609-length-56748-cov-11.860865_pt1 | contig 56748 bp, 51 predicted proteins | sample MGYA00242335_ERZ723882 | MGnify/ENA metagenome assembly ERZ723882
ACCCCGCCACCTTTGAAAAGGTGGACGAAACTTTCAAACGCGCTTCGCGCAGCGCAGGGCGATTATTTGAAATAATCGACGCCGCTCTCGAAGATGGGCTGGATACCAACGCCGGGCACGTTCTGATACAGGCCCGCGCCGCTGCGCTCCGTATGGCCCATCTTGCCCAGCACGCGGCCGTCGGGCGAGCAGATGGCCTCCACCGCCAGCACCGAGCCGTTCGGGTTGGACTGCACGTCCATCGTCGGTTCGCCCTCAAGGTCCACATACTGCGTCACCAGCTGGCCGCTCCGCTCGAGCTCGCCGAGCAGCGGCTCCGGGCACACGAACCGGCCCTCGCCGTGCGATATCGCCACCGTGTGCACGTCGCCCACCTTGCAGCGCGACAGCCAGGGGCTCAGTTCCGAGGCCACGCGCGTGCGCACCAGCATGCTCTGGTGGCGGCCTATCGCGTTGTACGTCAGCGTCGGGCAGCTCGCGTCGGTCTCAACTATCCGGCCGAAGGGCACCAGGCCCAGCTTGATGAGCGCCTGGAAGCCGTTGCAGATGCCCAGCATCAGGCCGTCGCGGTTGTTCAGCAGCTCGTGCACCGCGTCCGTCAGCTTCGCGCTGCGGAAAAACGCCGCCATCAGCTTTGCGCTGCCGTCCGGCTCGTCGCCGCCCGAGAAGCCGCCGGGCAGGACTATCATCTGGCTGCGCGCTATCGCCTCCGCCACGCGGTCCACGCTCTCGGCGACGTCCGCCGGGCTCAGGTTGCGTATCACCAGTATCTCCGGCTCCGCACCCGCCCTCTTGAGCGCGCGCGCCGTGTCGTATTCGCAGTTCGTGCCGGGGAACACCGGGATAAGCGCGTGCGGCCGCGCCGTCTTTATCGCAGGAGACGGACGTGTTGCGGCGGTGAAGTCCAGCTTCCGCACCCGCTCGTGGCCCTGGCCGGGCGCGTCCAGGTTCGGCATCACGGGCTCGAGCTTGCCCTCCCAGGCCGCCTGCACGGCGCCGAGGTCCGCGTGCTCGCCGCCGCAGCGGAAGACATAGTCCGCACCCACGCGGCCAATCGTCTCGCCCGCCTCACAGCCCGGCACGGTCTCGAGTATCATGCCGCCGAAGCGCCATCCGAAGAGCTTGGCCGCGTCAAAGCCCGGGTCTATCTCCACGCCCAGGCCGTTGCCGAAGGCCATCTTGCACAGGCCCTCCGCCACGCCGCCGCTGCCCACAGCCCAGGCCGCGCGCACCTTGCCCGCGCGCATCAGGCTCTCGGCCTCCGCGAACATCCTCAGCGTCGCCTCCGCGTCGAAGGGGTCGGCGTAGAGCAGCGCCAGGCGGTCGCCCGCGGCCTTGAGCTCCGGCGTTATCACGTCGTCCACGTTCCCCGGCGTCACGGCGAAGCTCACCAGCGTGGGCGGCACGTCCATATCCTCAAAGCTGCCGGACATGCTGTCCTTGCCGCCTATCGCCGCCATGCCGAGGCCGATCTGCGCCTCCAGCGCGCCGAGCAGCGCCGCAAAGGGCTTGCCCCAGCGCTCCGGCTCCGTGCGCAGGCGCTCGAAATACTCCTGAAAACTCATGTATATGTGCTCGTGCCCCATGCCCGAGGCCACCAGCCGCGCCGCGCTCTCGACCACCGCGAGGTACGCGCCGAGGTAGGGGCTCTGCTCCGAAACGCGGGGCTCAAAGCCGTAGGCCATGGCCGAGCAGGTCCTGGTCTCGCCCATGACGGGGAGCTTGGCTATCATGCTCTGCATGGGCGTCAGCTGCCGCGCGCCGCCGTAGGGCATGACCACCGTGCCCGCGCCTATTGTGCTGTCGAACCTGCCCGCCAGGCCGCGCCTCGAGCAGGTGGCGAGGTCGCTCATCAGCGCCGCGAGCTTCTCCTGGAGCGTCCCGGACGCGGCGGGGCTGCGGTCCTCCACCGAGGTGACAGGCACGCTCACGCGCGCGTGCTTCTCCGCGCCGTTGGAGGCGAGGAACTCGCGGCTGAGGTCGGCGATCGTCTTGCCGCGCCAGCGCATGCGGAGCCTCGGCTCGGCAGTGACGGACGCCACGACCGTGGCCTCCAGGTTCTCCGCCGCCGCGAGGGCGAGGAAGCGCTCCGCGTCCGCGGCGGAGACGACGACTGCCATGCGCTCCTGGCTCTCGGAGATGGCAAGCTCCGTGCCGTCGAGGCCCTCGTATTTGCGCGGGACACGGTCGAGGTCGATGTCCAGGCCGTCGGCCAGCTCGCCAATCGCGACGGAGACGCCGCCCGCGCCGAAGTCGTTGCAGCGGCGGATGAGGCGCGTGGCCTCGCCGTTTCTGAAGAGGCGCTGGAGCTTGCGCTCCACGGGGGCGTTGCCCTTCTGCACCTCGGCGCCGCAGGTCTCCAGGCTGTGGAGGCCGTGGGCCTTGCTTGAGCCGGTGGCGCCGCCGCAGCCGTCGCGGCCCGTGCGCCCGCCGAGCAGTATGACGAGGTCCCCCGGCACGGGTTCCTCTCGTATGACGTTAGCCTCGGGCGCGGCGGCCACGACAGCACCTATCTCCATGCGCTTTGCGACGTAGCCGGGGTGGTAGAGCTCGTCCACCAGGCCCGTGGCGAGGCCGATCTGGTTGCCATAGGAGCTGTAGCCCGCCGCGGCGGTGGTGACGAGCTTGCGCTGCGGCAGTTTGCCGGGCAGCGTCTCGGAGACCGGCACCAGCGGGTCGCCCGCTCCGGTCACGCGCATGGCCTGATACACATAGGCCCGGCCGGAGAGCGGATCGCGGATGGCGCCGCCGATGCAGGTCGCCGCGCCGCCGAAGGGCTCTATCTCCGTCGGGTGGTTGTGCGTCTCGTTCTTGAACATGAGCAGCCAGGGCTCGTCGTGCCCGTCCACGTCCGCCGTGATGCGCACGGAGCAGGCGTTTATCTCCTCGGACTCGTCCAGGCCCTTGAGCTTGCCCGTCTTTTTGAGATAGCGCGCGCCGAGGGTGGCGAGCTCCATGAGCGTAAGGGGCTTGTTCTCCCGGCCCAGCTCGCGGCGCATGGCGAGGCAGTGTCCATAGGCCGCGCGGACGCGCGCGTCGGCTATCTCCGCGCCGTCGAGGATGGTGCCGAAGGTGGTGTGGCGGCAGTGGTCGGACCAGTATGTATCGAGGACGCGCAGCTCCGTGACGGTGGGCTCGCGGCCCTCGGATTTAAAGTACTCGCGGCAGAACTCCGCGTCGTCTGCGTCCATGGCGAGGCCCATGCGGGCGATGAGCTCCTCGAGCCCCGCGCGGTCCAGGGCGGTGAAGCCCTCGAGCACGGCGACGTCGTCGGGCTCCGGGTAGTTCTCGGCGAGGGTGACGCGCGTGTCGAGCGAGGCCTCCCGGCTCTCGACGGGGTTTATGAGGTAGTGCTTTATCTTCGCGAGCTCCTCCGGCGTGACGGAGCCGGAGAGCAGATAGACCTTCGCCGTGCGGACGGCGGGGCGCTCGGCCTGGGAGAGCAGCTGCACGCACTCGGCGCAGGAGTCCGCCCGCTGGTCGAACTGCCCGGGCAGGTACTCGACGGCGAACACTTCATCCGCCTCCGGCAGCTGCGTGTGGACGATATCGACCTGCGGCTCCGAGAACACCACGGGCAGGCAGCGGCGCATGAGCGCCTCGTCCAGGCCCTCCACGTCGTAGCGGTTGAGGAGCCTCAGCCCGGTCAGGCCCTCGATGCCCAGCAGCGAGCGCAGCTCCGAGAGCACGCCCTGGGCCTCAACGTCAAAAGGTGACTTTTTCTCGACATATACCCGATAGACCGCCATATCTTGACCTCCGGTTATATTTTTTAGTTTGGCTCAGGCTTTGAGCGCGCGTGCGCCTATGTCCATGCGCTTGTGCAGGCCCTCGAAGCTGATGTTCTCTGCCGCGGCGTAAGCGCGCTTTACGGCCTCGGCAAGCGTGGGCGCGGTGGCGGTGACGCCGAGGACGCGGCCGCCGTTGGTGAAGTATTTTCCGTCCTCAAGCTTGGTCCCGGCGTGGAACACCTCGGCGCTCCCGTCCGGGAGCCGGCCCTTTTCATCGAGGCCGGAGATGGGCAGGCCCTTCTTATAGGCCTTGGGATAGCCGCCGGAGGCGAGGATGAGGCAGCAGGAGCTGTCAGACGACCACTTCACGTTCACCTCGGAGAGGCGGCCCGCGGCGGTGGCCTCCATTATGTCGAGGAGGTCGGTCTCCAGCAGCGGGAGCACGGCCTGGGTCTCCGGGTCTCCGAAGCGGCAGTTGTACTCTATGACCTTGGGTCCGTCCTTTGTCAGCATGAGGCCGAAATAGAGGCAGCCGCGGAAGGTGCGGCCCTCGGCGTTCATGGCGCGGACGGTGGGCAGGAAGATGCGCTCCATGCACTCGGCGGCGACTTCCGGCGTGTAGTAGGGGTTCGGGCAGATGGCGCCCATGCCGCCTGTGTTCGGGCCCTCGTCGCCGTCGAGGGCGCGCTTGTGGTCCATGGAGGCGAGCATGGGCACGAGGGTCACGCCGTCCGTAAAGCTGAGGACGGAGACCTCGGGACCCTCGAGGTACTCCTCGATGACGAGGCGGGCGCCGCTCTCGCCGAAGACGCGGTCCTGCATGGCGGTGCGGACGGCCTCGCGGGCCTCCTCGCGGCTCATGGCGACCGTGACGCCCTTGCCGAGGGCGAGGCCGTCGGCCTTGACGACGACGGGGATGGGCGCGGATTCGATGTAGGCCATGGCGGTGTCGAAGTCGTCGAAGACCTCGTAGGCGGCGGTGGGGATGCCGTATTTCTTCATGAGTCCCTTGGCAAAGACCTTGCTGCCCTCGATCTGGGCGGCGGCCTTGGAGGGGCCGAAGGTGGGGACGCCGATGTGCTCAAGGGCGTCGGCCATACCGAGGCAGAGGGGATCGTCCGGGGTGACTACGGCGAAGTCGGCGCGGATCTCCCGGGCGAAGTCCACGGCTCCCTCTATGTCCGTGGCGGCCACGGGCACGCAGACCGCGTCCGCGGCGATGCCGCCGTTTCCGGGCAGGGCGTAGATCTCCGTCGCCTTCGGGTTGCGCCTGAGCGCCCTGATTATCGCATGCTCGCGCCCGCCGCCGCCAATGACCATTATCTTCATACGAGCCTCCGAATTAAAAGGTTTAAAAGTTTTTTGCCCCGCTTTTTTACAAAAAAGCGGGCGCCGTCCAGGGGCCGCGCCCCTGGTCGCCCGCCGCAGCGGGCGAAATTCTTATTGCTCATCAAGCGCAGGAAAGGGGTTTGGGGGAAACCCTCGCCGGGGGTTTCCCCCATATTCTGCTCAATGATGGAAGAGTCTAATCCCCGTGAAGCACATTACCATGCCGTATTTGTCGGCGGTCTCGATGACGTTGTCGTCGCGGATGGAGCCGCCGGGCTCCGCGACGTATTTTACGCCGCTCTGGGCCGCGCGCTCGATGTTGTCGCCGAAGGGGAAGAAGGCGTCGGAGCCGAGGGCCACGTCCGTGACCTTGGCGAGCCACTCGCGCTTTTCCTCAGCGGAGAGCTCCTCGCGGATGAAGCGGTCGATCTCGTTGTCGCGCTCGGCGCGCTTGAGCGAGGGGTCGAAGCTGAGCCCGAGCACCTTCGGGTGACGGCGCAGGTGCCAGAGGTCGGCCTTATCGCCGGCGAGGCGGGTGCAGTGGATGCGGCTCTGCTGGCCGGCGCCGACGCCGACGGTCTGGCCGCCCTGGACGTAGCAGACGGAGTTCGACTGCGTGTACTTGAGCGTGATGAGCGCGAGGAGCAGGTCGTCCACGGCGCTCTCGGTGAAGGCCTTGTTCGCCGTCACGATGTTGCCGAGGCACTCGCGGGTGATGGGCAGGGAATTGTAGCCCTGCTCAAAACGGATGCCGAAGATGTCGCGCTGCTCTATGGGCTTGGGCTCGTAGTCGGGGTCGATCTTCACGACGTTGTAACCGCCCTTGCGCTTCTGGCGGAGGACCTCCAGCGCCTCGGGCGTGTAGCCGGGGGCGATGATGCCGTCGGAGACCTCGGGCAGGAGCAGGCGGGCCGCCGTCTCGTCGCAGACGTCGGAGAGCGCCGCCCAGTCGCCGTAGGAGCAGAGGCGGTCCGCTCCGCGGGCGCGGGCGTAGGCGGTGGCTATGGGCGAGAGGTCGCCCTCGGCGAAGAAGGCGCGCCGGTCCTCGTCGGTGAGCGGGGAGGCGAGGGCCGCGCCCGCGGGAGAGACGTGCTTGAAGCTCGCCGCGGCGGGCCTTCCGGTGGCGCGGCGCAGGGCGCGGACCAGCTGCCAGGAGTTGAGCGCGTCCATGAAGTTGATGTAGCCCGGGCGGCCGTTCAGCACCTCGACGGGCAGGTCGCCGCCGTCGGACATGAAGATCCTTGCAGGCTTCTGGTTGGGGTTGCAGCCGTATTTGAGCTCGATTTCCTTCATTTACGCTTCCTCCTCATACTTGTTAATGATGGCCTCGACGCCGTCCACGCAGGTGTAGAGCGAGACGCGGTTCGCCTCGTTGAGCGCGCCCCAGATACGCCGGGCGAGCTCCATCGCGCCGAGCTCGGGGACCTCAACGGCCACGGGCTCGCCGGAGAAGCTGGGCAGGGGCGAGCCGAAGCCCTCGTAGGTGCTGATGAAGCGGCCCTCGCCGGGGGCGGGCTCGTACTCGTAGAAGCAGCGGATGCAGCGCTGCCCCTCGGGGTCGGCCGCGCGGAGGATGGAGAACTTGTAGCTCCCGTCGCCGCCGAGGAGGCCGGAGATGCGCGGCGTCCAGTTGGGCGCGTCGGGCTCGAAGGTGCGCGTGCGCAGCGCGGCGACAAAGCCGTGGCCGTCGCGGATGGTGTCCGTCTGGTCGCCGTTCGTGACGATGAGGCCGCGCTCCGTGCGGCGGACGGGGTGGTAGATGATGAGGCTCGGGTCCGTCATCTTCGCCTCGTCGTGGGCGCGGGTGCGTATGCCGTCCTCGGTCTTTTCAAAGACGCGGTTGCGGCTATTCTCGCTCCGGCCCATGATGAAGTACGCCACGGCGGTCTTGCCGGAGGGCGTGGTGCCGAGCATTATGCCGCGGCCGGGATAGGGCCGCGCAAGGAGATATTCAAAGAGGTCCGTCACTGTTTTCCGCTCCTTTCAAGTGAGGAGGCCACGCGCTGGGCGGCCTCGGGCAGCAGCTTCCACTCCGCCTGCTCCATGACGCGCCGCTGCAGCACTTCCGGCGTGTCGCCGGGCTCGACCGCGACGGCTTTCTGGGCTATTATCTCTCCCCCGTCGGGGATCTCGTTCACAAAATGCACCGTCGCGCCCGTGACCTTCACGCCGCGCGCGAGGGCCGCCTCGTGGACGTGCAGCCCGTAGTAGCCGGGGCCGCAGAAGGAGGGGATGAGGCTCGGGTGGATGTTTATGATGCGCCCGGCCCAGCGCCGGGTGAACTCCTCGCTGAGTATTCTCAAGAACCCCGCGAGGATGACAAGGCCGACGCCCTCCTCGTCCAGCAGGGCGCCCAGCCGGTCCTCAAAGCCGGTCTTTTCAAGGTATTCCGCGCGTATGCCGGCGGCTTTGGCGCGCTCGAGCGCATAGGCCCCGAAGTTGTTCGAGACGACGAGGGCGAGCTCCACGTCCGGCATCTCGCCGCGCGCCGAGGCGTCTATGAGCGCCTGGAGGTTGGTGCCCCCGCCTGAGACGAGCACCGCCGTCTTTACCATAGCTCCACGCCGCCTTCCCCGCGCACGGTCTCGCCGCAGATATAGGCCTCGACGCCGCTTGAGCGCAGCGCCGCGACGGCCGCGTCGGCGTCCTCGGAGGCCACGACGGCCAGCATGCCGACGCCCATGTTGAAGGTGTTGAACATGTCGCGCTCCGGGATGTTCCCGGTGCGGGCGATGAGGTCGAAGAGGGGCGGGGTCTGTATCTTCGCCTTCTCTATCCGCGCCGTGAAGCCGGGGGCGAGGGCGCGGGGGATGTTCTCATAGAAGCCGCCGCCGGTGATGTGGCTGATGGCCGAGACGCGCGCGGCGCTGAGCATTGAGAGAACAGGCTTTACATATATTCTAGTGGGCTCGAGCAGCGCCTCGCCCAGCGTGCGGCCGAGCTCCGGCTCATAGCGCTCGAGCGAGCCGCTCTCCACGTCGAAGATGCGGCGCACGAGGGAAAAGCCGTTCGAGTGCACGCCGGAGGAGGGCATGGCGATGAGCGCGTCGCCCTCGCGCATGGCGGAGCTCGCGAGTATGCGCTCCTCGTCCACGAGGCCGACGGTGAAGCCCGCGAGGTCGTATTCGTCCTCGGGGTAGAAGCCCGGCATCTCGGCGGTCTCGCCGCCGACGAGGGCGGCTCCGGCCTGGACGCAGCCCTCGGCCACGCCCGCGACGATGTCGGCTATGCGCTCCGGGACATTCTTGCCGCAGGCGATGTAGTCGAGGAAGAAGAGCGGCGCAGCGCCCGAGCAGACGACGTCGTTGACGCACATGGCGACGCAGTCTATGCCCACGGTGTCATGCTTGTCCATGAGGAAGGCTATCTTGAGCTTGGTGCCCACGCCGTCCGTGCCCGAGACGAGCACGGGGGCCTTCATGCCCGCGAGGTCGGGCCGGAACAGCCCGCCGAAGCCGCCGAGCCCGCCTATGACGCCGGGCGTCACGGTGCGCGCGACGTGCTTTTTCATCAGCTCCACGGCCCTGTAGCCCGCGGTGATGTCCACGCCCGCGGCCTTGTAGCTTGCGCTCTCGCTTTTCATTCGTCGTCCTCCCTGCGGCTTATTTTCTGCTCGAACTTGGATTTCTGAGCCCGGCAGGGCGGGTCGCAGGGGTACTCGCCGGTGAAGCAGCCCTTGCAGAAGCCGATGTGGCTGTTGTCGGCCAGCTTGTCGAGGTAGTCCACGTTCAGATAGCCGAGGGTGTCCACGCCTATCATCTCGCGTATCTCCTCGAGGCTGTGATTGTAGGCGATGAGGTTGTCGGAGGAGTCTATGTCCGTGCCGAAGTAGCAGGGATATCGGAAGGGCGGCGCGGAGAGCCTCGCGTGGACCTCGGTGGCCCCGGCCTCGCGCAGGAGGCCGACTATGCGGGCGATGGTCGTGCCGCGGACGATGCTGTCGTCCACGAGGATGACGCGCTTGCCGCGGACGGTGGAGGCGATGGTATTGAGCTTTATCCTCACCGCGTCCTCGCGCCGGGCCTGTCCGGGCTGGATGAAGGTGCGGCCGATGTACTTGCTCTTGACAAAGCCCACGCCGTAGGGGATGCCGCTCTGCTTTGCGTAGCCGAGGGCGGCATCGAGCCCGGAGTCCGGCACGCCGATGACCACGTCGGCCTGCACCGGGTGCTCCAGCGCGAGGAAGGCGCCCGCGCGCAGTCGCGCCGTGTGGACGCAGCTGCCGTCGATGACGGAGTCCGGACGGGCGAAGTAGATGAACTCAAAGACGCACTCCGCCGTCGCGTGGCCGCAGTGACTGCGGTCGCTCTCGAGGCCCTTGTCGGAGATGGTGACTATCTCGCCCGGCTCCACGTCGCGCAGGAACTTGGCGCCGATGGCGTCGAGGGCGCAGCTCTCGCTGGCGATGACCCAGCCGTCCTCGATCTCGCCTATGCACAGCGGGCGGAAGCCGATGGGGTCGCGCACGGCGATGAGCTTGCGCGGGCTCATGACGGCGAGGGAATAGGCGCCCTTGACCTTGTCCATCGCGCGGGACACGGCCTCCTCGATGCTCTTTGTGCCGAGGCGCTCGCGCGTTATGGCGTAGGCGATGACCTCGGAGTCCGAGGTGGTGCGGAAGATGGCGCCGTCGAGCTCAAAGCTCTCGCGCAGCTCCGCGGCGTTGGTGAGGTTGCCGTTGTGGGCGAGGGCCATGCCGCCCTTGATGTGCCGGATGACCAGCGGCTGGGCGTTTTCGCGGCTCTGGCCGCCGGTGGTGCCGTAGCGGCAGTGGCCGATGGCCATGCGGCCGCGGGGCAGCTTGCGGAGGATGTCCTCGGTGAACACCTCGCTGAGAAGCCCCGTGTCCATGTGGCCAGTGATGACCCCGTCGTCGTTGACGGCGATGCCGCAGCTCTCCTGGCCGCGGTGCTGCAGCGCGTAGAGCGCGTGGTGCGTTATATTGACGACGTCGGCGCTGTCGTCGCGCATGTAGATGCCGAATACGCCGCACTCCTCGTGCAGCTTGCCGAAAATATCTGCTCCCATTGTTCTCTCCAGCGTGTCCTGAAAATTATTCCCCGATGAGGCGGCGCATGACTTCCTGATAGGCGTCCTCGACGCCGCCGAGGTCGCGGCGGAAGCGGTCCTTGTCGAGTTTCTCGTGGGTCTCGACGTCCCAGAAGCGGCAGGTGTCGGGGCTTATCTCGTCGGCAAGGACGATGGTGCCGTCCGGCAGGCGGCCGAACTCGAGCTTGAAGTCCACGAGCTCGATGCCGTGCTCGAGCAGCAGCGCCTTGAGCAGCTCGTTTATGCGGAAGGCGTAGCGCTTGATGGTCTCGATCTCCTCCGCCGTGGCGAGCTTGAGGGCCAGGGCGTGGTAGGAGTTTATGAGCGGGTCGCCCAGGTCGTCGTTCTTGTAGGAGAACTCTATGGTCGGCGCGTCGAAGACGATGCCCTCCTCTACGCCGTAGCGCTTTGCAAAGCTGCCGGCGGAGATGTTGCGGATGATGACCTCGAGCGGCACGATCTGCACCTTCTTCACCAGGGTCTCGCGGTCGGAGAGCTCCTCGACGAAGTGGGTGGGGATGCCGTTTTTCTCGAGCATGCGCATGAAGCTGTTGGTGAGGCGGTTGTTGATGACGCCCTTGCCCATGATGGTGCCGCGCTTCACGCCGTTGAAGGCGGTGGCGTCGTCCTTGTAGTCGACTATGCAGAGGCTGGGGTCGTCGGTGGCGAAGACCTTCTTGGCCTTGCCCTCATAGAGCTGTTCGCGCTTTTCCATGTCAGTTCCTCTCCTTTTCAAGCTTTTCGCGCAGGGCGCGGTCCTTTTCAAGCGTGGCCGCCTCCATGTCCCGGCGCATGGCGTCGAGGCGCGCGGCCAGGGCGTCGTCGTATATCGCAAGCATCTCGGCGGCGAGGAGGGCGGCGTTCTGTGCCCCGTCTATGGCGACGGTGGCCACCGGGATGCCGGAGGGCATCTGCACGGTGGAGAGCAGCGCGTCCAGCCCGTCGAGCGTGGAGCTCTTGACGGGGATGCCGATGACCGGCAGGGTGCTCGCCGCGGCGAGGGCGCCCGCGAGATGCGCCGCCTTGCCGGCGGCCGCGATGATGACGCCGAAGCCGTTCGCGCGCGCCGAGAGTGCAAAGCTGCGCGCCGCCTCGGGCGTGCGGTGGGCCGACATGACGTGTACCTCGGTCTCTATTTCCAGAGCCTGAAGCTGGCGCACGGCCTTTTCCACCACCGGCCAGTCGCTGTCGCTGCCCATTATGACGGCAGCCTTTTTCCTATCCATGCCCTCGCCTCCAAAGTGATTAAATAAAAATGTAACAAGGCCACGGCATACAGTCATGGCCTTGTTATTTACGAGTTTATGCTCTTCTTCCCTTGACGAAAGCCCAGGCCGGGCTGCGAATGGGCACACTGCGCCCCGGCCCATCCAAACGAAAGCCGAACCAAGGCTGCGCCACCTCCCGTAAGAAGATAACATTATGATATAGGCTTTTTCCGCAAAACACAACGGATTTTGCCCGGCAAAATTGAATTTCATTCAAAGCGACAAGTTTCGACCACTTCTGCCCCGGATTTTATGCGGATTTTACACGCCGAGGGCCCCGGACTTGTGAAATCCGGCCCGGCGTGGTAAAATACCCCTGTATCAGCGCACCGGCACGCAAATCTTTGAAAGACGTGATCAAATGACAATGGAAAACATGCGCCTCGCCGTGCTCATAGACGGCGACAACGCGCCGCGCGACTGCCTCAAGAGCATCATGGAGGAGATCGCCATATACGGCACGCCCATGATAAAGCGCATATACGGCGACTGGGCCTCCCAGGGCCTGACGAGCTGGAAGAACTCCCTGCTCGAAAACGCCGTGACGCCCAAGCAGCAGTTCGCATACACCACCGGCAAAAACGCAACGGACTCCGCGATGATAATAGACGCGATGGACATCCTCTACACCGGCAAGACCGACGGCTATGTCCTCGTCTCCTCGGACTCCGACTTCACGCCCCTGGCCATACGCCTGCGCGAGAGCGGGATGTACGTCATCGGCATAGGCGAGGAAAAGACGCCCAAGGCCTTTGTCCAGGCCTGCGACAAGTTCATCCGCGTGGAGGTCATCCGCGATAAGTACAAGAAGACGACCAAGGCCGCCGCCAAGCCCGCCGCCAAAAAGACCGCCTCCAAGACGGCCAAGACCGCGGAAAAGCCCGACAAGGCCCCGGCCAAGACCACGGCCAAAAAATCCGCCGCTGAGGAGAAGAAGCCGCCCGTCCCGGACGACATCATCAACCTCATCGCCGACTCCGTCGCCGACCTCGCGGACGATGACGGCTACATCGACCTCTCGAACCTCGGCAACCTCATCATAAAGAAACAGCCCGACTTCGACCCGCGCACTTACGGCTTCGGCAAGCTCTCGACCATGCTCAAGAACCTGCCGCGCTTTGAGGTACAGGTCCGCGAGACCTCGGACCCCAACGTGAAGCCCATCTACATCCGCGACCAGGAGGCTCAATGACAAAGCGCAGACGCATCGTCATCCCCGTGCTGCTCGTGCTCGCCGCCATCGTCGCCGCGCTGCTGCTGCTCTCGAAGTACGGCCTTTCCGTCACGCGGCTCTCGCTGGAGTTTGATGACCTGCCCCGGGGCTTTGACGGCTTCAGGATAGTCCAGCTCAGCGACCTGCACGGCTCCGAGTTCGGGCGGGACAACGCCCGACTCATCGAGGCCGTGGCGGAGGAGGAGCCGGATATCATCGCCCTCACCGGCGACTTCCTGGACGAGGGCAAGGCCGGGCGGGAGCTCCCGGCGCTAGAGGCGCTGGTCAAGGAGCTCGTGAAGCTCGCGCCGGTCTACTTCGTCAGCGGCAACCACGACTGGGCCTCCGGCGCGGCGCCGGAGCTCTTTGAGACGCTGGGCGCGGCGGGGGTGAACTGCCTGAGGAACGACTTTGTCTACCTCGAGCGCGGCGGGGACGTCCTCGTCCTCGGCGGCGTGGACGACCCGAACGGCCCGGCCGACATGGAGACGCCGGACGAGTTCATCTCGCGGCTGCGCAGCGAGGCGCCCGGCGCCTTCACGCTGCTGCTGGCGCACCGCGCCTACTGGGCGGAGCGCTTTGCGGACCTCGACGTGGACCTCATCCTCTGCGGCCACACCCACGGCGGCATAGTCCGCCTCCCCTTCCTCGGCGGCGTGGCGGGCACGAACTTCGCCCTCTTCCCCGAGTACGACGCCGGGCTCTTCGAGACAGGGGCCTACAAGCTCTACATCTCCCGCGGCCTCGGCAACTCCGTGCCGCTCCCCCGCTTTCTCAACACGCCCGAGCTCGTATCCATCACTCTCAAGTGCGCGTGAGCGCCCCTCCCGGGGCGCTCTTTTTTTACCTGTTGACAGCAAACTGTATTACAGATATAATACAGTCAAGAAAACTGTATTACTCAACTAACACACTTTTCCGGGAGGTGAGCGCGTGATAACCTTCGAGGGCTTCCGCCCCGAGGACGGGGTGCCCATCTATCTGCAGATAATAAAGTACCTCAAGCAGGGCATAGTCTCCGGCGCGGTGGCGGACGGGGACGAGCTGCCCTCGCGCCGGGTGCTCTCGGCCACGCTGGGCGTGAACCCGAACACTGTGCAGAAGGCCTGCCGGATGCTTGAGGAGGAGGGGCTGCTGAGCTCCCACGCGGGGGCCAAGAGCTGCGTGTGCGTCACGCCCGAGCTGCGGGAGAGGGTGCGCGCGGAGCTCATCCGCTCGGACGCGCTGGCCGCGGCGTCGGCCTTCCGGCGCATGGGCGTGCCGCTTGAGGAGGCGCTGGAGCTTGTGAAGCTCGCATATGAGGAGGCTGGGGAATGAAAAGGCACTTATCAGTATTCGAACTCGCCGCGCGCGGCGCGGTGTACAAGACGCTCGTCGTCTCGCTCATCGCGGCGGCGGCGATATTCGCGCTGCTCTATGCGCTGCCGGGCGGGGCGCTGAACCTCACCGACCTGCTCTCGGGCAGCTACTTCAGCGCGGAGGCCGAGAACTACGTCGTGACCGGGGGCAGATACGCCTCCTACGTGTTCCCCGCGGGGCTGGCCGTGCTCTACGTCCTGCTCTCCCGCTCCGGCGCGCCCAAACGGGGCGTGAACCCGGACTACACCTGGCGGCGGCTGCGCATCACGGAGCGCCGGGCCTCGCTCATCCAGTCCGGCGTGCACGCGCTCTGCTTTGCGCTCTACATGGCCATAGTGCTGGCGGCCTGCGCCGCCTTTGCGGCGCTCTTCCTCTCGCGCTCCGGGCCCTACGACAACGACGGGCAGACGCTGTTTTTCGCGGCCTACACCACGATGCCGCTGCACGCCGTGCTGCCGCTCGGAGAGCCCTTCGAGTGGCTGGCCTTTGCCGCGACCTGCCTGGGCGGCGGCGTCGGCACCACGGCCATGGCCTTCTGGCTCAGGCGGGGCAAGACCTCCGGCCTCGGCGTCACGCTGCTCATAACGACAGCTCTGATGCAGCTGGGCTGGTCCGCGAGCTCGGGGTTTCGCACCATGTTGGTGCTGCTCACGGCGTTGCTTGCAGTCATCGGGCTGGTGAGCTCGTTCAGGGACACGGCCGTCGCCGAGCGCGAGGCGGAGCAGGCCGAGGGCATGGAAGGGTCGAAGGGAGGCAAAGCTGATGCGTCTGCGTGACATGGCAGCGCCGCCGGGCTTCGACTCGGCCCATGAGATAAAGCGCGTGAGAAACTGGCTGATCAGCTGCGTCGCGATCTTTGTCTTCCTCTTCGCCTGCGTCTATGTCGGCCGGCTCACAGTTGTCTACAACTCGATGAGGAACGGCGGCAGATTCGAGTCCATGGGGTTGTTCCCGGAAGTGGCGCGCAGCCCCTCGCTCGTGTGTTTTCTGCCGGTGTTCATAGGGCTGCTGGCGATGCTTATCCGCAACATCAACTATTTCCGCGCCTCGAAGAGCTATTACACCATGCGGCGGCTGCCGAACCGCTGGGAGTATCCGCTCCGCTGTGCGCTGCTGCCGGTGTCGGGCTTCCTTGTGCTCCTGGTCGTCTCGCAGATACTGCTCCTGCTCGCGGGGGCGGCCTATCTCTACATCACTCCCGACACCTGGCTGCCCGCCGGAGCCCGGGAGAGCGTTCTAAGCTTCGTTTTAGGAGGTATCCTAGCATGATCGAACTGAAAAACGTCAGCAAAAACTACGGCAAGCGTCAGGCCGTCCGGGACGTCAGCCTCACGATAGGCCAGGGCGAGATCGTGGGCCTCTTCGGCGAAAACGGCGCGGGCAAGAGCACGCTCATAAAGTGCATTCTCGGCCTGCTCAAGTACGAGGGCACGATAACTCTCGACGGCGAGCCGATAAGCCGCAAAAATATCGACCGCCTGTCCTTCGCGACGAGCGAGCACTCCTTCTTCCCCGCCCTCTCGCCCGAGGGGCACGCGGACTTCTACGCCGAGCACTTCCCGCGCTTCGACCGCAAGCGCTTCGACGTGCTCATGGACTTCTTCGAGCTGCCGCGCAAGGGCGCCCCGTCGAAGCTGTCCACGGGGCAGAAAAACCAGTTCGAGGTCGTGCTCGCGCTCAGCCAGGGCGCGGACTACATCCTCATGGACGAACCCTTCTCCGGCAACGACGTGTTCAACCGCGAGGACTTCTACAAGGTCCTGCTCGGCATCATGGAGCCGAACGAGACGGTCATACTCTCCACCCACCTCATCGAGGAGGTCGAGGGCTTCATAGGCCGCGCGCTGCTCATCCACAAGGGCCGGCTCGTGGGCGACGTGCAGATGTCCGAGCTCGAGGAGACCGGCGAAGGTCTCATCGACTTTGTAAAGCGCAACTACGGCTACCGCGCCGAGCGTATCCGCAAGGCGATAAGCGAGCTTTCGGGCGACGAGTGAGAGGAGGGCGCGCATGAAAAGGGCGGGCATACTGCTCATAGTTCTGGCGGTGCTGGCCGCGGGCTTCATGGCCGCAGCCAACATAGTCGTCGCGGACACGGGCGACGAGGCGCATTTCGAGTCCGCGCTGCTCTCCGGCTCGCGCGAGGGCGTGGAGGGCGTCCGAGTCTCCGGCCGGCGCTCAACCAGGACGGTAAACGACGGCTACATGGATTTTGTCCTCGGCTACGACGCGGCCTCCGGCGTCTCGGAGAGCAGCTTCGAGCTGGGCGGCAGAAGCAGCGGCGAGGTCCCCGTGGACTACGGCACCTATAATTTCGACATATTCGACGGCCTCAGCAGCGGCGGGAGCAGCAGCGGCGGGGACGGCCTGGACAAGGACGAGCTGCCCCTGCCCTGCGCCGCCATAGCCGACGAGACGGCGGCGGGCCAGACCAAGACGGAGACAATGTATCTCCGGGACCTCTGCGAATATTGGCCCATCAGCGTCGACCGCTGGGGCAGGCAGGAGACCGAGGCGCGCTCCGAAGCGATAGGCGAGCAGCTCCGTCCGCTGCTGCCCGTGCCCGAGGACACACTCGTCAGAGCCTCGGTCACCAAGGACGAGGAGGGCCATATCCGCGAGTATGACTGCAGCGTCGTCGGCGGCTCCAACTACGAGCTGCGCACCTATAATTACAGCAGCTGCTACATCATCACCGTGGAGCTCTACTCCCGCGGCGAGGAAGGCGAGTATATCTGGCAGAGCGGCCGGATATACAGCCTGGAGACCGAGGCGGACGAGGAGCGTGAGGAGTACGTACCCATCCCGGAGAGCTTCCGCCTCGCGCTGGAGGGCTTTGAGGTGTATGACATCGTCGAGGCCCCGGTAGTCGGCGGCGTGCTGCTGCTCGAGCGCGGGGATACAGCGCTCCGCATAGTGCAGCTCTCGGGCGCGGGGGAGATATTGCAGGACCTGGAACTGCCCCGCTCCGAGGAAAACGTCGGCGCGAGCTTCGTTGCCGGCGAGGACTGGGTGCTGGTAAAGCAGCACGGCCTCGTGCACTCGCTCGTGCCGGACGCGGACGGCGTCTATGTCGCGGGCCCGGCCTACGACCTGCGCGAGACCGCGGGCTACGCCGGCGACTGGTGGAGCTATGAGGAGTACTTCGACTTCGACGGTGAACGGCTCGTCTCCCTCATCCCCGTGGATTTTCGCTACATCGGCTACTATACCTCCGTCAGCAGGTACGACTCGAACCCGGACGACGCGCGCGACGGGCTGCTCTACCTCGCCGTCGCCACGCCGGAGGAGATACTCCTCTCCGAGGAGCTCTACCCCTCGCTCTACACAAACGGTCTGAGCCTGTACTGGAGCGTGGAAATAGAATAAAAAAGAGGCCCCCGAGGGGGTCTCTTTTTTACTGCGCTGGCTCCTCGCCCATGCCGTCCCTCAGGCTGTCGCGGAAGCCTGTCAGGGCGGCAATCGTCCAGACGATTATCGCCAGCGTCAGGGCGAGGAAGGGCCAGATGAACCAGCTGTCGCCCTCGTCCAGCGGCAGGGGCAGGGAGAGCAGCGTCGTGAACACGACGTTCATCGTCCGGAGCACCAGCAGACCGCGTCGCTGCGGGCAGCCGAAGCGCTCCGCGGCGGAGGCGAGGTTCGTGAAGAGCTGGAAGTGGACGTAGAGCGTCAGCACCGCGGCTATGAGCCACAGGCCCCAGAGCTCCGTGGGCTCTCCCAGCGCCGTCAGTACCCAGCAAAGGCCCTCCCAGGCCGCAAGCAGGCCGCAGAGCGGGCGCAACAGCAACGCAGAGGGCTCCCCCGCCCCGGTGAGGCCGGGCAGGGCGGAATATATGAGCAGCCAGCCCGCCCAGTCGGGCAGAAGGTCTATGGTGTTTATATTGAAGTGCAGGTATATGAGTGCGTAGCCCCAGGCTATCTTGCCCAGAGAGCTGTAAAGGCCCTTACGCTCCTCCATCAGCCTCGCCCCCTTCCATGACGAACTCGTCCACCACCTCGCCGTCGAGCGATATGCGCACGGCGGCGGCTTTGAACTCCGGCTCCGGCAGCAGCGGCGCGTCGTAGCGGAATTCCTCGGACATGGTATAGACCTTCCCGTCCCAGCTGTCGTTGCGCCACCCGCTGCTCTCATACTCCGTGCCGTCGATGGCATAGGCCTCGTCCACGGAGCCCAGCGGGAGCATCTCCAGCTTCGCCACGCTCCGAGGGAAGTTGGCCTCGTTGCAGGTATATTCCACGCAGAAGAGCTCCGCCATGGTGCGGAACACGGCGTCGGGCCTGTAAACGCTGTCGGAATAGCCCTGCGGCACGCCCGCGAGGCCAATACTCGAGTCCGAGGCCATGGCATAGATGTTCCGCCGGAGCGTAACCGTGCCGGTCTCGCGCTCCACGCTCACGGTGTCGCGCCAGGGCAGGACATCGTTACCCCAACGCGCGAGCGAGACGGGGTCATACACTATGGCGTCGGCGGCGATAAACTGCCGCTCGCCCGTCTCCTCGACGACCCAGCCCTCGGCCTCGTAGGCGCGCACCGGGATGACATAGAGTCCGATGATCGTGTCGCCGTCTGCGTCCTTCAGCCAGCCGCCGTTTTCCAGGTCGGCAACGTAGCTGACGGTGAGCACCAGCTCCGCCTCGCAGCCGTCCTCTGTGCTCACGAGGTTGTTTATGAGATAGCCCGAGCCGGTGTATATGGAGTACTGCTCGGGTATGGCCTCGTAGTGATAGGCCACCCAGCCATCGGCGCCGCTCGCGCGCATGCCCTCGTACAGCTCCTCGTGCTTTTCAAAGGGCGAGGCGGCGGTGAGAAATACGCCGTTATCGTAGAGGAGCCCCTTAGCGTAGGTATCCAGCGCCGCGGCAGGGGTCCGGCAGCGCGTGGTGCGCGCGACGGCGAAGCTGCGGTCGAGCTCCCTCTGAGGGCCAGGGTGCATGTGCCCCGTGTCCGCGCTCGCCGTGCCGAGCAGCAGCGGCGTCGCGAGCACTATGGCTATGCAGACCGAGGCCAGGGCCATGCCGCGCGGATAGAGCTTGAAGCGCACGATGGCCGCGATGCGGCGGGAGATGTTCCTGCCGCCGTTCGAGATGGAGCTCGTACCCGGAGCGCGGGCGTATTTCGAGTTCGCCATGCCGAGCAGTATGCCGCCGTACTCGCGCCGCTCCTCGCCCTCGAGCCGCTCCAGCACGCGCTGGTCGCAGAGGGACTCGAGGTCGTTGCCCACGCGGTCGAGGACGTAGTGCATGAATGGGTTGCACCAGTGCAGCGCGCGGATGAGGCACCAGAAGATGCCCTGCGCCGCGTCGAAATACTTGAGGTGCAGCAGCTCGTGGAGCAGCACCTTGTCGTCCACGCCGCCCTTGGGCACGGCGAGCACGGGCCGGAAGACGCCGCAGACAAAGGCCGTGGGCAGGCCCTCGACCTCCACGGCTCGGCTCGCCCGCAGGCCGTACTTTTCGCACACGCCGGCTATCTGCGCCGACACCGCCTCCGAGGCGGGCGCGCCGCGGCGCAGCGCCAGCCGCAGCCGGATATAGGCCGCGAGCTTCCAGAGCAGATACGCCGCCGCGCCGAGGGCGTAGGCTACAAACAGCCAGTCCGTGACGCTCTCCGGCGCGCCTGAGGGCCAGGGCAGGACGCTTTTGGCGTCCATGGCGTCCCAGGGCCCGGCATAGGCCGAGGCGAGGCCGCGCTCCGCCGCCGTCTTGCACATGTCCACCCAGGCGGGCAGAGGCAGCAGCACCTGCCTCGTCATCCCCGCGGGGATGAGCGCGCGCAATGCCAGCAGGCCCCAGATGCCGTACTGCCAGCGGGGCGAGAGCTTGTCCGCGAGCAGGTATTTCACGATGAGCAGCACCGCCGCTGTCAGCGAGACGGTGAGCGTCTGCAAAAGGAACTCCCAGATGTTCCCCACGGCTACACCTCCATCTCGTCGAGCATCCGCCGGAGCCGCGCCGCCTCGTCGGCGGAGATGTGCGTCTCTTTCAAGAAGGCGGCGATGAGGTCCCCCGCCGCGCCGCCGTAGACCTTGTTGAGCAGCTCGTCCCTCTCCTGCCGGGCGCAGTCCTCCCGCGCCGCTGCCGCCGAATACGGCGCCGTGGAGCTGCGCTCTATCTTCACAAGGCCCTTGGCCTCCATGCGCGTCAGGTAGGTGTGCACCGTGTTCTTGCTCCAGCCGTGCTCAGGATAGAGCGCGCGCGTGAGCTCGCCGAGCGAGAAGCTCTCCCCCGCCCACAGCGCCTCCATCACCGACCACTCGGCCTCCGTCAGCTTCATGCGTTCCCCTCCTACAAGTGTAGTATGAAACTATACTACATGTGTAGGACAGGTTTGTCAATAGAAAAGCGGCCCTGACGGGCCGCTTTCCCTCCCATATCTCTCGTCCTCAACCCACTTCGGGCATGGACCAGTTCACTCTTGTGTAGGACTCTATCATCGCGGCGTAGTCGCTCTGGCAGGCGGTGAAGTCGCGGTTTTTGATGGACTCATAGATGCAGTAGTGTATATCGCGGTGGCGGTCGAGCCGGAAATTCCGCACCAGCTCCGGCATCCACTTGGAGAGGCAGAAGAGCATGTACTGGTGTATCGGCTCGCGCGCGACGGCAAAGGCGTAGGCATAGAGCGGGTTGTGCGAGATGCGGCAGACGTGCTCGTGAAAGGCGAGGTCCGCGGCGGCGACGCGCTTGCACCACTCCTCGTGCGTGAGCCCCTCCGTCTCCGCCCAGGCCTCCCGATGCCTGAGGGCGAGGCGCTCGAGCTCTTCGAGGTCCTCCGGCGTGGCGCGCTCTATGGCTAGGCGGGCGCACTCGATCTCAATGTGTATGCGGAACTCCTGCACGTTCTGCATCATGCCGCTCTGCTCATAAAAGCGCGAGGCGGTCTTGAGGTAGCTCTCGAAGTCGAACTCTATGACAAAGGTACCGCTGCCCGTGCGCGTCTCGACTATGCCGAGGGCGTTGAGCTTTTGCAGCGCCATGCGCACGGTCAGGCGGTTCACGCCGAATTTGGCGGCGAGGTCGCTCTCCGACGGGAGCTTGTCCCCGACCTTCCAGACTCCGGCGCTTATCTGGTCCTGTATCGCCTCGCAGACCTGCTCCGAGGCGGAGACCTTTTTGATCTTCATGTCCTCTTCCACAGGCCGACCGCTCCTTTCCGTTTCGTTTCGCGCGCGTGGGGCTTTTTATTAAAGTATAAAGCATGCTGCACGGCTTTGCAAGAGGGGATTTGTCGTTTCTGTCGTAAATATTTGTTATAATTTTATATCTCAAGCATATAATCGCTATTGACTTTTATAAATTTTAAATATATTATGAATTTGACTGGATTACTTAGCGAACAGGCTGCCGCTTCCCGGCGGCTGAACTTATGACTTGAAAGGGTGAGAACATGGCCAAAAACCTGATGACCGGCAACGAGGCCGTCGCCCGCGGCCTTTACGAGGCCGGCGTGGCCTTTGCCTCCGCGTATCCCGGCACCCCGAGCACGGAGATACTGGAGAATGTTGCCGAGAAGTACAAAGACTCCATAGCCTGCGAGTGGGCGCCCAACGAGAAGGTCGCCTTCGAGGCGGCGGTCGGAGCCTCCATCGTAGGCGGCCGCTCCTTCGCGGCGATGAAGCATGTCGGCCTGAATGTCGCGGCCGACCCGCTGCTGACCTTTGCCTACACCGGCGTCAACGGCGGCATGTGCTTCGTCTCGGCGGATGACCCCGGACTGCACTCCTCGCAGAACGAGCAGGACAACCGCTTCTACGCGCGCATGGGCAAGATAATTATGCTCGAGCCCTCCGACTCCCAGGAGGCCAAGGACATGGCCGTCATGGGCTACGAGCTCAGCGAGCGCTTCGACTCCCCCGTCATGCTGCGCATGACCACCCGCGTCTGCCACAGCAAGAGCCTCGTCGAGTTCGGCGAGGTGCAGGAGCAGCGCAAGAAAGAATACGTCAAGAACCGCGCGAAGTTCGACCCCGTCCCCGCCATGGCCAAGGGCATGCACACCGCCGTTGAAAAGCGCTGGCAGAAGCTCAAGGAATACACGGAGGTCTGTCCCCTCAACCGCGAGGAGTGGCACACCGACGAGGTCGGCATAGTCTCCGCCGGCGCGGCGTACCAGTACGCGCGCGAGGTGTTCGGGGACAACGCCTCCTACTTCAAGTGCGGCATGACCAGCCCGATGCCGCTCGAGAGCATCAAAAAGTTCGCCGCCAAGGTGAAGAAGCTCTACGTCGTCGAGGAGCTGGAGCCCTACATGGAGGACCTGATGCGCGCGGCCGGCATCGAGTGCATCGGCAAGGCGCTGATCCCCATCGAGGGCGAGCTCAACCCCGACATCGTCCGCAAGTCCCTGACCGGCGAGGTCACGCCCACCCTCGAGTACGACAAGTCCGTCGTCCCCGGCCGCCCGCCGATGCTCTGCGCCGGCTGCCCGCACGTCGGCCTCTTCTACGAGCTGGGCAAGATAAAGGACGTCATCGCCATAGGCGACATCGGCTGCTACGCGCTCTCCGGCAACCCGCCTCTGAACGCCAAGGACTTCGCCCTCTGCATGGGCTCCGGCTTCTCGATGGCCCACGGCGCGGCGAAGATAATGGAGAAGTTCGGCGACACGAAGAAGATCGTCGGCGTCGTCGGCGACTCGACCTTTTTCCACACCGGCATGAACAGCATGCTCGACGCGGTGTATAACCACTCCAATGTCACGCTCATCGTCGTCGACAACCGCATCACCGGCATGACCGGACACCAGGAGAACCCCGGCTCCGGCTATACCATAACCGGCGAGCACGCCTACCCCGCGGACATTGAGGGCGTCGCCCGTGCCTTCGGCATGACCGACATCCACAAGGTCAACCCCATGGACCTCGAGGCCACGCGCAAGGCCCTCAAGGAGGCCATAGCCTTTGAAGGCCCCTCGCTGGTCATAACCCGCTACCCCTGCGCCCTCAAGAAGCGCAGCCCCGAGGACATCGCCGAGTTCGGCACGGAGAAGGCCAAGTGCGCCGTCAACCACGACGACTGCATCGGCTGCAAGAGCTGCCTGCGCCTCGGCTGCCCGGCCATCAGCTTCGACGGCGGCGCGAAGAAGGCGGACATAGACCGCGTGGCCTGCGCCGGCTGCGGCGTCTGCGCCCAGGTCTGCCCGAAGAAAGCTATTGGAAAGGTGGGTGGCTGATATGTCAAACGTTAAGAACGTCGTCCTCTGCGGCGTCGGCGGCCAGGGCACCATCCTGGCCAGCAAGATACTTAGCTACGCGCTCATCGAGGCCGGCTATGACGTCAAGATGAGCGAGATACACGGCATGAGCCAGCGCGGCGGCAGCGTCACGACCCAGGTCCGCTACGGCGACAAGGTCTACTCCGCCATAATCGGCAAGGGCTCGGCCGACGTGCTGGTGGCCTTCGAGAAGATGGAGGCCCTGCGCTACCTCGACGACGTGAAGGTCGAAGGCGGCGTGGTCATCATCAACGACCACGCGATACAGTCCCTGCCCACGCTGCAGGGCATGGCCTCCTACCCCGAGGACTGCATCGACCGCGTCAAGGAGAAGGCCTCGGACGTCCGCGTCATCAAGGCCACTAAGATCGCCGGCGAGCTCGGCAACGAGAAGGCCGCCAACGTCGTCCTCCTCGGCGCCACCGTCAAGGCTCTCGGCCTTGAGGACCTCAACTGGGACGCCGCGCTCACCGCCTGCGTCAAGCCCGCCTTCCTCGAGATGAACCGCATGGCCTTCATGGCGGGTCTCGTGGCCGTCTGAGAAAAGCATTAAACATTGCCAATGCGCGCCGCAAAATGCGGCGCGCTTTTTTACGCTCAAAGGCCCGGAAATGCTAATATCTCTCTGGTATGGCGCGGAAGTTTGTGATAATATAGTGGAGTTTAAAAATTCTTGGTATCTGGAGTGTCGACTTTGAAAAAAGACAGGTACGAAAATCCCCTCTGCACGCGCTATGCGTCGGAGCGGATGCAGCAGATATTCTCCCCCGACTACAAGTTCACCACCTGGCACCGGCTCTGGCTATCGCTGGCGGAAAACGAGCGCGCGCTCGGCCTGCCCGTGACGGCGGAGCAGGTGGCCGAGCTCAGGCAGAACCTCGACGTCATCGACTACGAGGCCGCCGCGCGCTATGAGAAGGAGCTCCGGCACGACGTCATGGCCCACATCCGCGCCTGGGGCGACCACTGCCCCATGGCCCACGGCATCATCCACCTCGGCGCGACGAGCTGCTTTGTGGACGACAACGGCGACCTCATCGCCTACCGGGACGCCATGGAGCAGGTGCGCGGGCTGCTCTTGAACGTCATCGAGGCCCTTGCGGACTTCGCCTGGGCGCAGAAGGACACGACCGTGCTGGCCTACACCCACTTCCAGGCCGCCCAGCCCACTACTCTGGGCAAGCGCGCCTGCATGTGGATCCAGGACTTCATGCTCGACCTCGAGCGGCTGGACTTCGAGCTCGGGCACCTCGAGTTCTACGGCTGCAAGGGCGCAACGGGCACAGGCGCCAGCTTCCTCGCCCTCTTTGAGGGCGACGCGGCAAAGGCAAACGAGCTCGAGCGCCGCATCGCCGCCGACATGGGCTTTGACCGCGTGCTGCCCATCACGGGCCAGACCTACACGCGCAAGATAGACTCCTTCCTCCTCAACGTCCTCTGCGGCATCGCCCAGAGCGCGGCGAAGATGGCGACGGACCTGCGCCTCATGGCGCACGAGAAGGAGTTTGACGAGCCCTTCACCGAGGGTCAGGTCGGCTCCTCTGCCATGGCCTACAAGCGCAACCCCATGCGCTGCGAGCGCATCTGCTCCCTCGCGCGCCACGTGGTGGCCCTGGCGATGGACCCGGCGATGACCGCCTCCACCCAGTGGCTGGAGCGCACGCTGGACGACTCCGCCAACCGGCGCATCTCCATCCCCGAGGCCTTCCTCGCCACGGACGCAGTGCTCAGCCTCGCGGCCAACGTCATGCGCGGCTGCCGCGTCTATCCCGGCATGATGTCCCGCCACCTGAACGAGGAGCTGCCCTTCCTCGCCACGGAGAACATCCTCATGCGCGCCGTCGCCCTCGGCGGCGACAGGCAGGAGCTGCACGAGGTCATCCGCGAATACTCCGTGGACACCGCCCGGCGTATGAAGGAGACCGGCTGCGGGAACGATCTGGCTGAGAGGCTGCTCGCGGACGGGCGCTTCAAGCTCGACCGCGCGGAGCTTGACGAGATAATGGACGTGCGCAAGTTCGTGGGCATGGCCCCGCAGCAGGCGGAGCGCTATATCACCGAGCGGGTGCGCCCCGTGCTCGAGGCCAACCGCGGCCGCGAGGCCGCCGGACGCGAGATAAGCTGCTGAAGGCTGGTGCGATAAAACATGAGACTCTTTTTTGCCATACTGCTCTGCAAGCTGGTGCGCCTTGTGCTGAGGCTTGCCGGGCGCGGCGGCACGGCCCTGCCGGGCAAGATTGCCCTGCGCGTCTGCCCGGACATGCTATCCCGGCTCTCCCGCGGCGTGACCGCCGTCATGGTCACGGGCACCAACGGCAAGACCACCACCTGCCGCATGCTTGAGCAGATGCTCCGCGACGCGGGGCGCGACTGCTTTGCAAACCGCTCCGGCTCCAACCTCGAGCGCGGCATAGCGGCGGACTTTGCCGCAAACGCCAACCTCTTCGGCAGGCCCAAGCGCCGCTTTGCCGTCATCGAGTGCGACGAGGCCGCCTTCCGCCGCGTCTGCGGCGAGGTCAAGCCCGCCGTCGCCGTCGTCACCAACATCTTCCGCGACCAGCTCGACCGCTACGGCGAGGTCACGCACACGCTCGCCGGCATACGCGAGGGCCTGACGCACTCGCCCGAGACGCGCGTCTGCCTGAACGCGGACTGCTCGCTCACCGCCTCCCTCGCGCCCGACGCGCCGGACCGTGTCCGCTTCTTCGGCATGGACGCCGCCCTCGGCGAGGCCGCGGCGGTGTCGGACGCGCCCCGCTGCATCTTCTGCGGCGCGGAGTACGAATACGACTACCACACCTTCGCCCACCTCGGCGGCTTCCGCTGCCCTAAGTGCGGCTACTCCCGCACGGAGCCCGACGTCGCCGTTGTCGAGGTGGACTCGCTCGAGCCCGACAGCAGCCTCGCAGAGCTGCGCGTGGACGGGGAGTTCCTGCCCGCGGCGGTCAGCCTGCCCGCGGCCTACAACCTCTACAACGCCGCGGCCGCCGTCGCCGCCGCCACGGCCCTCGGCATAAACGCCAAGGCCGCCGTCCGCTCCCTCGCCCACATCGAGAGCGGCTTCGGCCGCATGGAGCGCTTTGAGCTCGGCGGGGCGAAGGTCACGATGGTCCTTGTCAAGAACCCCGCGGGCTGCGACCGGGCCATAGACTATCTCGCCACGCTGCCCGCCGGCGTGACGGCCGTGTTCTGCCTCAACGACGAGATTGCCGACGGCACTGACGTGTCCTGGATCTGGGACGCGGCCTACGAGCGGCTCTTCGAGCCCGAAAAGAAGCCGATGAGCATAATCGTCTCCGGCAGCCGCGCCGAGGACATGCGCCTGCGCCTCAAATACGCCGGGGCGAACGAGGACGACATCCGCCTCATCCACGGCGTCACCGAGCTCATGGATGCCCTGGCGGAGTGCAAGGGCTGTGTCTGCATCCTGCCCACCTACACGGCGATGCTCCCCTTGCGCGCCGCGCTTGCGGCCCGCTGCGGCAGAAAGGAGTTCTGGAAGTGATGGAGCTGCGTGTTTGCCACCTCTACCCCGATGTGCTGAACCTCTACGGCGACCGGGGCAACGTGCTGTGCATAAAAAAGCGCCTGGAGTGGCGCGGCATAGGCTGCACGGTGACGGAGCTGCCGATAGGCGAGCGCCGTCCGCTGGGCGGCTTCGACCTTTTCTTCGTCGGCGGCGGCCAGGATTTTGAGCAGGGACTGCTGCTGGAGGACCTGCGCGGCGGCAAGGGCGCGGACATCCGTGCCGCGGCCGAGGATGGGGCCGCCTTCCTCTGCGTCTGCGGCGGCTATCAGCTCATGGGCCACTACTACGACACGGCCACTGGCGTGCGCTGCGCGGGCCTGGACGTGCTCGACCTCGCCACCGAGGGCGCGGAGGAGCGCATGATAGGCAACTTTGCCTTCGAGACCGAGTTCGGCCCCGTGGTGGGCTTTGAGAACCACAGCGGCCGCACCCGCCTGGGCCCGGATGCAAAGCCCCTGGGCCGTGTGCTGCGCGGCTTCGGCAACAACGGCACCGACGGCACCGAGGGCGCGAGGTACAAGAACGTCTTCGGCACCTACAGCCACGGTCCTGTACTGCCCAAGAACCCGGATTTCTGCGACGGCATCCTCCTCGCCGCGCTGCGCCGCCGCTACGGCGACGCGGAGCTCTCGCCGCTGGAGGACCTCTCCGAGCGCGAGGCCCACGAGAGCGTGCTGTCCCGGCTGCTGGGATAAAAATTTTTTCTCTTAATTTTCGTTTAATCTTCGGCGCTTATACTTGAGTCATACCAAGGAAGGGAGGCACAAGCATGAGCCTGTTGAGAATGAACGTTGGCATGGCGGTCACGATGGCCCGCACGGCGGGCTCGCGCACGGCCTTCGCCCTGGTGAGCGGCTCCTCCGCCCCCAAGGCACCGGCGGCGGAGAAGAGAAAAAAGTAAAACACATAAAATGAGGCGGGCCCTTTTCGGGGCCCGCCCTTTTTGTTTCTATTCGGTTCCGACGCCCGCGTCTGCGGGGGCTTCCGCGGCGCCGGAGCTCTCCGTGCCCGCGGCGCTCTCCTCATCCTTGTGGAACTCGGAGTAGTCTATCGAGAGGTCCGGGCCGTCAAAGCTGCCGTCGAGCTTCGACATGGCGCGCTCATAATCCGCGCTGCCCTCCTCATAGGGCACGGGGCGGTAGTCGTTTATGCCCGCCGTGCTCGAGAGGCAGCAGGGTATGGCCTCATAGCCCTCGACGCTGACCTTGCCGTCCACGTCGCGCTTTATCGTGAACTGGACGATGGCCGTGTCCCGGTCGCGCGGCGCGGTGTTGCCGCCGAAGGACCAGTTGCCGAGGCTGTTGACTATCCAGCCGCCGTTGTACTCGTCGATGCGCTGCAAAACGTGCGGGTGCGAGCCGTAGACGATGTCGGCGCCGGCGTCGATGGCCGCGCGGCCGAGCTGCTCCTGCCCGCCGGTGACCTGATAGCTGCCCTCTATGCCCCAGTGCATGAGGCAGATGACGATGTCGACATCCTCCCTCGCTGCCAGGGCCGAGACCCCGGCACGTATCTCCGCCTCGCCCGCGCACCAGCGCGCGGCGTAGAGGCCGATGGTGATGCCGTCGCCGTTCTGATACACATAGCTCCCGTCCGGCGGAGCGTAGGCCACGCCCGCGGCGTCAAGCGCCTTCTCCGTGTTCTCCAGGCCCGTCTGGCCGAAGTCCAGCGTGTGGTTGTTCCCCAGCGTGACGAACTCCACGCTGCCGTCGACAAGGATCTGCGCGTTTTCAGCCGCGCCGCAGAACTGGAAGGTGCCCGTCCCGGACAGCGGCGTGTCCGAAAAGCTGCACTCGAGGTTGGCTATCGTGAGGTAGTCGTCCTCAAAGTACTGAATCGTGCCCGAGAAGGGCCAGCTCATGTCGCCTTTGAGGATGGACTCGAAGTGGTCGTTGTACTGCGAGGAGGCCAGCGTGCAGTCGCCCACCATGGAGACGGTGAAATACTCCGGCTCGGGCTCCGGCGTGGGTGTCGGGGTGGGGGTAGGCGTCGGAGTCGGAGTGGGCGTCGGGGAGGGGCTCGGCGCAGGCTCCGCTGTGGGAGTCGGCGTCGGCTCAGGCTCCTGCTCCGCCGTCACGCGCAAGTACAGCAGCCCACAGAGCGCCGCCAGCACTATTACAAATATCAGGATGAGAGTAAATTTCTTTGCAGTGTTCATAGCCCTGCTGAGACTGAGCTGCTAAGGCAAATGTTCCCGGTGCTGGGCTCAGACTCTCTCCTTGCCCACGAAGAATACAGAGATGAGGCCCGGGCCGGTGTGCGCGCCGATGATGGGGCCGATGTGCGTGTAGAACACGTCACGGAAGCCGCATTCGCGGATCAGCGCCTCGCCGTATTCGCGCGCCTTCTCGGGCGCGTCGGCCTCGGAGACGATGAGGGTCTGGTTCGCGGCGTCTATGACCAGCTCCTGCACGTCCTTTATGACCTTCTTGAAGCACTGCTTGTCGCCGCGCACCTTCTGCCAGACCTCGAGGTGGCCCTCATAGTCGAGGTGCATGATGGGGACTATGTTCAGCGCGGTGCCGAAGGCCGCCGCGGTCTTGCTCACGCGTCCGCCGCGGTAGAGGTATGTGAGGTCGTTTGTCGTGAAGATGGAGTTCGTCTTATGGGTGATGCTCTCGAGCTCTAGGGCGTTGGCCTCGAGGTCCAGGCCCTTGTCGCGGTTGTCCGCCGCGCGCAGCACGACGAGGCCGAAGCCCGCGGAGGCGTTGGTGGAGTCCACGACGCGGCAGGTCCAGCCGGGGTACTCCTCCATGAGCATGGCCGCGGCGGAGCGGGCGTTGTCGCAGGAGCCGGAGATGGCCGCCGCGAGGGAGATGTGCAGCACGTTCTTTCCCGCCTCGGCGAGGGGGCGCCAGAACTCGGTGAATTCTCCAGGGTTTATCTGGCTCGTACGGGCTATGCCGCCCGCGCGCATGAGGTCGTAGAACTCGCGGAAGCTCTCCTCCGTCATGCCGTCTATCATGGGTTTGCCATCCATCGTGAAGGGCATCTTATATGGAATGACCCCGCGCTCAGTGCACTTTTCAAGCGAGAGGTCGCAGCCGGAATCAGCAGTGATCTGGTAAATATAATCAGCCATAATACACCAACCTTTCTAACTCTTGCATTCAGATGCCTGTAAATTATATCTCTTTGGGAAAAGATTATCAAGTCCAATTCATCCCCGCAGCCGGCGAGAGGCCCCCGCCTGCGTACGACCGGCGGGGGCCTCCTGCTGAGTTTATGCGGATTTTAGAAGTACATCATGACCTTGAGTACGGGCTCGGGGCGCTTGTCGGCCATGTGCATGGCCTCGGCAAACTGCTCGATGGGATAGCGCTGAGTTACAAATTTGCTCAGGTCCATCCTGCCCTCGTTTATGGCGTTGGCGATGAGCTCGAAGTCCTCGTAGGTGTACATGTTGTAGGCCTTGAAGTCCAGCTCGTGCTGCTGGTGCACGCGGTACGGGAAGGCGATGCCGTCCTCCATGAGGGCGTGCTGCACCAGCTGGCCGCCGCGGCGGCAGATCTCGACCGCCTGCTGGATGGTGGGCGCGTCGCCGAAGCCGAGGAACACGATGTCCGCGCCCACGCCGTCCGTGAGCTCCATAACGCGGTCATAGAGGTTCTCCCTGCGGCTGTTGCAGGTGAGCGTGGCGCCCATGTCGCGGGCCTTCTCAAGGTTGAAGTCGGAGACATCGACCATCAGTATGTTCTTGGGGCCGTACAGCTTGGCGCAGAGGTAGTCGCCTATGCCTATGGGGCCGCAGCCGATGACGACGATGTTGGTCTCGGCGTCGATCTTGCTGTTGCGCACGGCGTACATGCCATTGGCGATGGGCTCGATGAGCGCGCCCTCCTCATAGGTGAGCTTCTCGGGCAGGCGCATCACGGTCTTTTCGGGGACGACGACGTACTCGCCCAGCGCGCCGCTCCAGTCAAAGGATCCGAGCACCTTCTTGTTCGGGCAGACGTTGTAGAGCCCGTGCTTGCAGTACCAGCACTCGCCGCAGCCGTAGTGCGGCTCGGCAGTCACGCGGTCGCCGACGCGGAATTTGGTAACTCCGCTGCCGACCTCGACCACCTCGCCGGACAGCTCATGGCCGGAGACGATGGGCGGGATGCGGAAGGGGTGCAGGCCATGGTAGGCGTGGACCTCGCTGCCGCAGATGCCGCAGTTGTGTATCTTTATCTTTACGTCGTCGGCCTTGCCGATTTGGGGCTCCGGCATATCGTCGCGGAACTCTGCGGCGCCGACGGCGGGCATATAGCCAGCTCTCATACTAATTCCTCCTTAGACTAAAGGCACGCCTCAGCCGGTGACACTGTTGCTGACCAGGTTGGGCAAAAGCATGGAAATGGGCTCGAGATAGGTGACGAGCAGCAGCGCTATGATGGCCGCCACTATCAGGGGCATGACGGACTTGCAGATGGACTTGAGCTTGATGTTCGCGATGCCGCAGCCGACGTAGAGGTTGACACCGACAGGCGGGGTCACGAGGCCGACGGCCAGGTTGAAGACCATTATGCAGCCCAGGTGGACCAGGTCGATGTTCAGCGCGGCGGCGACAGGGGTCAGGATGGGGACGATGATGTACATCGCGCTGTTCGCGTCGATGAAGCAGCCCGCGATGAGCAGGATGACGTTCACGATGAGCAGGAAGATGTACTTGTTGCCGCCGGAGATGTCAATGAGCGCGGAGCTCGCGTCGGAGGCGATGCCGGTGAGGGTCAGGGCGTAAGAGAAGAGGCTGGCGGTGCCGACGATGAGCATGACGACGGCGGTCTGGCTGACGCTGTCGACGAGCAGGTCCCAGAGGTCCCTGAGCTTGAGCCGCCTGGTGATGAAGCCGACGATGATGCCGTAGATGGCGGCGACGGCCGCGGCCTCAGTCGGGGTGAAGAAGCCGCCGTAGATGCCGCCGAGGATGATGACGGGCATCAGCAGGCCGGGTATGGCCTTGACAAAGGCGCGCAGGCGCTCGCGGCCGGTGGCGCGGGGCAGGAGCTTGAGCTCGCGGCCGCGGTAGGTGAACATCATCGCGAGGATGAGCAGCACGCCCATGAGTATGCCGGGGATGATGCCGGAGGCGAAAAGCTCGCCGACGCTCTTGCCGGTTATCGAGCCGTAGATGACGAAGGTTATGCTGGGCGGGATGATTATGCCGATGGCGCCGGAGGCGGAGACCAGGGCGGCGGAGTCGCTCTTGTCATAGCCGACGTTGGTCATGGCGGGGATCAGGATCATGCCCAGGGCCGCGACGGTGGCCGGGCCGGAGCCGGAGATGGCCGCGAAGAAGCAGGCGACGATGACGGTGACAAGGGCCATGCCGCTGCGGCGGTGTCCGACGAGGGTGCGGGCAAAGTCGATGAGCTGGCCGGAGATGCCGCTCTTGTCCATGACATTGCCGCCGAGGATGAAGAAGGGGATGGCGAGCAGCACGAACTTGCTGGTCGCGGCGTAGAGGTTGGACGCCACCGGGAGCAGGGGCAGGCCCTCATACATGAGGGTGGCGAGGCTGGAGATGCCGAGCGCGAAGGCTATGGGCATGTTCATGAAGAGCAGGAGGAAAAACACTCCGAACAGTATCAGTGCCGTCATTATTCGTTCTCCTCCTTTTTGGCCGCCGCGATGAAGTTCCTGATGGCGAGCTGTATCTCACGGATGAAGAGCACCGCGCCGCCGATGGGCAGCCAGATGCCGTAGAGCCACACGGGCCAGGACATGCCCATGCTGAGGATGTTGTTGTTGAGCTGGTTCTGGACCATGAGGTAGCCGAGGTAGACGATGGCCGCGCAGAAGGCGGCGCCGAGCAGGTCGCAGATGAGGGCGATCACTCTCTGGGCCATCTGGGGCAGCAGGTCGGTGATAACGCTCAGGCCGAGGTGGGCCTGACGCTTTGCGGCGGTGGCCGCGCCGAGGATGCTGAGTATCATGAGTCCGACGCAGTTGAGCTCCTCCACAAAGGGCATGGAAGCGAGAATTATATAGCGGGCAATGACGTTTATGAACGTCAGAATCAGCATGATGAGCAAGATGATAGCGCAGAAATCATCTTCGAAGGTGTTCAAGAACTCTTTCATGCCTCTCCTCCTCTTTATAGGCTTTTAACAGGCGCCTTTTCGGCATCCGGGGGTCCCTAAGGACCCCCGGATCAGATATGTTTAGGTTTTTAAGGCTTACTGAACGCCGAAGGCGGTGCAGGCCTCTTCGCCGTAGATGCCCTTGTACTCCTCGATGAGGTCGGTGATGACGGAGCGCCACTCCTCGACGTCATCCTCGGTGAAGTAGTAGAACTCAACGCCGTTCTCGTCTATGCACTTCTGGATGAGCTCTTCCTCTTCGGCCACGATTTGGGCGTTGACCTCCTTGCAGGCGGCCTCGACGCACTCGAGGACGAGGGCCTGATCCTCCTCGCTCAGCTTGGAGGTGAAGTTGGCGGTGTTGGCCATGAAGGTGAAGGCCTCGTAGGTGTGGCGGGAAACGGTCATGTAGGGCTGGATCTCCTGGACGTTGTTGGAGACGATGGTGGAGATGGAGTTGTCGTGGCCGTCAATGGTGCCCTGCTGCAGGGCGGTGAAGACCTCGGACCAGCTCATGGCCTGGGGAGAGGCGCCGTAGGCGGAGTAGAAGTCCATGAAGAAGTCGCCGCCGGGGATGCGGATCTTGAGGCCCTGGAGGTCCTCAGGGTTCTGGATGGGGTGCTTGCTGTTGGTCATCAGCTTGAAGCCGTTGTGGACAGCGCCGAGGTAGGTGACGCCGCTCTCGCCGAGGATCTTGTTCATGTACTCGTCGCCGGTGCCGAAGAAGCAGTCCTCAGCCGCCTGATAGTCGGCGAAGAGCCAGGGCAGGGTCGCGACCATGGCGGACGGAGCCAGGCTGGAGATGATGCTGGTGGAGTGGACGTCGAAGTCGACGGAGCCGCTGGTGAGCAGCTCGAGGCCCTTGGTCATGTCGCCGCCGGCGAGCTGGTCGTTGTTGTAGACGGTGACCTTGAGGCGGCCGTCGCTGCGCTCGGAGAGCAGCTCGGCAAAGCGCCTGGCGGCACGGGTGTCGTTGCCCTGCTCGGTGCCGTTGCAGCTGAGGATGAGCTCAACGGTGTCGCCGGAGGAGGAGCCGTCGCCGGTATCGCCGGCATCGCCGCAGGCGGCGAGGGCGAAGACCATGACGAGAGCGAGGATGAGTGCAAGGAACTTCTTCATTTTTTGTCTCCCTTTCTCTTCGTTGTTATTTCTCTTCCTTATTTTCACCGTCACTGGATGGCTTTAGCCTGAGCGACGATGTTTTCCACAGTGATGCCGTTGATGGCGAGCAGCCTCTCATAGGGGGCGGACTGGCCGAACTGGTCCTGGATGCCGACGCGGCGGACGATGCCGTGTCCCGCCTCGGCCACGCACTCGCAGACCGCGCTGCCGAGAGCGTTGAGGATGTTGTGGTCCTCCACCGTGACGATCTTGCCGATGTCGGCGATGCAGGCGTTCACCGCCTCGGTGTCGAGGGGCTTTATCGTGTGCATATCGAGCACGCGGGCCTCTATGCCCTGCTCGTGCAGGACCTTCGCCGCGTCGATGGCGAGTCGCACGGTGTCGCCAACCGCGATGAGGGCGACGTCCTTGCCCTCACGGAGGAGGTTGGCCTTGCCTATCGTGAACTCCGCGTCCTCGTCGTAGATGACGGGCACGGCGTCACGGGTGAAGCGCAGGAACATCGGGCCGTAGGTCTCGGCCGCGGCGCGGACGAGCTTCCTCGCGGAGACGTAGTCGGCGGGCTGGATGACGGTCATGTTCGGGATAGTGCGCAGGACGCCCATGTCCTCGATGGCCTGGTGGCTGGCGCCGTCGTTCGCCGGGGTGAGGCCGCCGTGGGAGCAGGCGACCTTGACGTTCAGGTTCGTGTAGCACATCTCCTGGCGGATCTGCTCGCACATGCGCAGGGAGCCGAAGACGGCGTATGTAACCACAAAGGGGATCTTGCCGGTGGTGGCGAGGCCGGCGGCCACGCCCGCCGCGTTCTGCTCGGCTATGCCGACGTTGACGTGCTGCTCCGGCAGTGCCTTTGCGAACTTGCCGGTCTTGCAGCTCTTGCTGATGTCGGCGTCCACAACATAGATGTCCTTGTTCTCGCGGCCGAGCTCAACTATCTCGTCGCCGAAGCCGTCGCGCGTTGCAATCATATCACCCTTGGCCATTGCTCATATCCCCCTCTCAAGCTGCTCCATCGCGTTCTTGTACTGCTCCTCGTTGGGAGCGTTGCCGTGCCAGTCGAGGCTGTTCTCCATGAAGTCCACGCCCTTGCCCTTGACGGTGCGGGCGTTGATGAACTTGGGCTTGCCGTTTCCGGCGTCGGCGCGGACGCGGTCGAAGACGTCGAGGATCTGCGCCATGTCGTGGCCGTCTATGTCGTAGGTGTCAAAGCCGAAGTCGGCGGCCTTTTTGGACATGTCGAGGCCCGGCATGATCTGGTCGGTGGTGCCGTCGAGCTGGAGGCCGTTATTATCAAGTATCATGACGAAGTTGTCAAGCTTGTACTTGTTGGCGCACATCATGGCTTCCCAGATGATGCCCTCGTTCATCTCGCCGTCGCCGACCATGTCGAAGACGCGGTAGTCCTTGCCGTCACGCTTGCCGGCGAGGGCCATGCCTACGGCGCAGGAGGTGCCCTGTCCGAGGGAGCCGGTGGAAATGTCTATGCCGGGGCACTTGAGCATGCTCGGGTGACCCTGGAGCATGGAGCCCTCCTGACGGAGCGTGTGCAGCACGGACTCCGGGAAGTAGCCCAGCTTGCCGAGCGCGGCGTACTGGATGGGACAGACGTGGCCCTTGGAGAGCACAAAACGGTCGCGATCCGGCCACTTGGGGTTCTTGGGATCCACACGCATTTCAGAGTAGTAAAGCGCTGTGACTATGTCAGCCGCGGAAAAAGAGCCGCCCGGATGGCCCGACTGCGCCTCGTATATCATGGTGAGCGCGGTTTTTCGCAGTTCCTTGGCCTTCTCCTTGAGCTCGTTGATCTTCTCATCCGGCACCGGAAATTTCCCCTTTCTCCCTTTGCCGCCAGGGCGGCGACAGATTGTTTAATAATTATCATACGTCCAATGCTCAATGTTGGATGTTGTGAACTAATTGTAAACATCCGCCCGGCAAATTGTCAAGCGGATGTTTTGCAGGTTAATTCGATTTGTGCAACGTTCACCAATTATAAGCGTCTTTCCAGTAATAATAACTATAACGCAGGACCTCATCGACATCAGAGCCGGGTTTTTTCTCCAGCGCATCGAGGGCCATGCGGTGGGTCCTGATGAGGTATTCCCTGTCGTTTTCAGCAAAGACCTTTTCGATGGTGCGGCGTCTGGACTCGCTCGTCAGGTCCAGGACGAAGTCGTGGATCATCACCACGAGGGAGTTGTGCGTCGTCTCGGCTATGGCCTTGTGCAGCATCATATCGGTCTCGGAGATGTCGTCAACGTCGTAGTCGTCCATGCGGAGCTTCTGCTCGAGCTCGGTGTTTATCTGCTCCAGGTTTTCGACCTCCTCGTCGGTGAGTCCCTGGGCGAGGATGAGGTGGTAGATGCCGGACTCGATGATCTGTCTGAGACCGAGCAGGTCCTTATAGGAGTCCTCCTTCTGGAGTATGATCCTGTAGAGGATGGGGTTTATCATCTTGTTGGAAAAGCCGTCACAGATGAAGGTGCCCTCCGGGCGGCGTATTTCCACAACGCCGTAGGCTATCAGGGTGCGTATGGCCTCCCGGACCGTGTTCCGGCTCACGCCGAAGGCGGCGATGAGCTCCATCTCCGTGGGCAGCTTGTCACCGGGCTTGAGTTCCCCCGCCACTATTGAGTCTGTGATCTTGTTGATTATCCGCTGGACAAGAGATTCATTTTTTATCGACGTCATCAAACCTCGGGGCTCGCTCACGAAAATCGTCCGCCTTTTCCATTTTGGATTTCAGCCGCTCTCCACACGGGCTGATTTTATTTGATAGTATATTAATGCAATAATATTATAAAGGCATTTTCCATTTTGGGCAAGCGGTAATTTGATTTTATGCTCAAACAGGGCCCGGGAGCGGTATTTGAGTTGAAAAGGCGCTGCTCAAATGCTATAATCGTGGGCAGAATGAGTTTGCCGCAGCAGCGGCAGCATTTAACGACTGTCTGGAGGAAACACAATGACAAACAAAGAGCTGGAGCTCATCGCCGCGCGCGGGCGGTGCTTGGGCATGCAGATGGTTTTCCGCGCCGCCAGCGGGCATATAGGCGGCTCGCTCTCCGCAATGGACATCCTGACCGAGCTGTATTTTGAGCAGCTGCGCGTCGACCCCGAACGGCCCCAGGCCCCGGAGCGCGACCGCTTCGTCATGAGCAAGGGCCACTGCACCCCCGCGCTCTACTCCATCCTCGCCCTGCGCGGCTACTTCCCCGAAAAGCAGCTTGAGCTCTTCCGCAGCATAGAGGGCCACATGTCCGGCCACCCGGACATGGTGCACGTCCCCGGCGTGGACATGTCCACCGGCTCGCTCGGCCAGGGACTCTCCGCCGCCGTCGGCATGGCCATCGCCGGCAAGATGGACTCCGCCGCCTACCGCGTCTATGCCCTGATGGGCGACGGCGAGATCGAGGAGGGCCAGATCTGGGAGGCCGCTATGTCCGCCGCCAAGTACAAGCTGGACAACCTCTGCGGCATAGTTGACGTGAACGGCCTGCAGATCGACGGCCGCACCGCCGACGTAATGCCCTCGGAGCCGCTGGACGCCAAATTCGCCGCCTTCGGCTGGAACGTCATAAAGGCCGACGGCCACGACTTCGACTCCCTGCGCGCCGCTCTCGCCGCCGCGAAGGCCGAGAAGGGCCGTCCGAGCGTCATCCTTGCCAAGACCGTAAAGGGCAAGGGCGTCTCCTTCATGGAGAACGACCCCGGCTGGCACGGCAAGGCGCCGAATGCCGAGCAGTATGAGCAGGCCATGGCCGAGCTGAACGCCGCCGTGGAGAAACTGGAGGTGGAGTGAAATGGGAGAGAAAAAAGCTACCCGCGCAGTCTACGGCGAGATGCTCGTGGAGCTTGCGGAGAAATACCCCGAGCTCGTGGTGCTCGATGCAGACCTCTCGAGCGCGACGATGACCAAGAGCTTTGCCAAGGCGTACCCGGACCGCTTCCTGGACATGGGTATCGCCGAGGCCAACATGATAGGCGTCGCCGCAGGCCTCTCGACCTGCGGGAAGAAGCCCTTTGCAAACTCCTTTGCCATGTTCACGGCGGGCCGCGCCTATGAGCAGGTGCGCAACTCCGTGGCTTACCCGCACCTGAACGTCAAGTGCGTCGGCTCCCACGGCGGCCTCTCCGTCGGCGAGGACGGCGCCACCCACCAGTGCCTGGAGGACCTCGCGCTCATGAGCGCCATCCCCGGCATGATGGTGGTCAACCCCTGCGACGGCAACGAGATGCGCCAGGCCGTGATGGCCCTCATCGAGTACAACGGCCCGGCCTATCTGCGCCTCGGCCGCATGGCCGTTGAGACGGTCACGGACTCGATAGACGGCTACAAGTTCGAGCTCGGCAAGGCCGCCATGCTGCGCGACGGCAAGGACGTCACCATCGCCGCCACGGGCCTGATGGTCCAGCGCGCGCTGGCCGCGGCGGAGCTGCTCGCCGGCGAGGGCGTCTCAGCCCGCGTGCTCGACTTCCACACGATAAAGCCCCTCGACGGCGAGGCCCTGCTCGCCGCCGCAAAGGAGACCGGCTGCATCGTCACCACCGAGGAGCACAGCATCATGGGCGGCCTCGGCTCCGCTGTCGCGGGCTTCCTGGGCGAGCACTGCCCCGTCCCCGTCGTGCGCCACGGCGTAAACGACGAGTTCGGCCGCTCCGGCAAGGCCGAGCAGGTCCTCGAGGCCTACGGCCTCACCCCCGCCGGCATCGCCACCAAGGTCAAAAAGGCCCTTGAGATGAAGGCGTGATCGCTTAAAATCGATAGTTCGTTAAAATTAGAACAATATTGCTATAATTTGCTCCTGTTTTTGTGCATATTTACGTTTTTGTTGGGAAAAATTCATTAACAACATGCATTGCATTTATTGCTTTATCAGGATAAAATACAAGTAAACTAATATTGCACAAGAGATAGAGGTGCGAAATTACGGGCTTTGCCCGTGAATTTCGCACCTTTTTTATTTGGGAGTAGAGGAAAATGAATAAACGGCTTCACTTTTTTGAAACAGAGCCGATAATCGCTGCGGTCAAGACCGAGGAGCAGCTCATGAGGGCTCTCACTTCGGAGTGCAACATCATATTTTTCCTTTTCGGAAATATATGCAACATTCCGAAGCTGGTGGAAAGCGTAAAAGAGCGCGGAAAGCACGCCTTTGTGCACCTCGACCTGATAAACGGTCTTGCCGCGAAGGAGATCGCGGCAGACTACATCCGCAGCTTCACGCGGGCGGACGGGGTGCTGAGCACCAAGCCGCCCATACTGCGGCATGCCAAGGAGATTGGTCTCATAACAGTGCTGCGGGTCTTCGTGCTGGACTCGCTGGCACTGGACAATATAGAGAAGCTTCGTGCGGCCTGCAATCCGGACCTCATCGAGCTGGTACCGGGCCTGATGCCCAAGATAATCAGACAGGTACACTCGCTGCACCGGACCCCTCTCATCGCTGGCGGACTCATACGGGACAAGGAGGATACGATGAGTGCGCTCTCAGCGGGGGCGATCAGCATCTCCACCTCGTGCGAGGAGGCATGGCAGGAGCTCGACGCCGGTGCGCCGGCAAGTGCGAAGCAATTTTTAAAAGGAAGGGATGTGAGAGGGTGAAATACATTATGGCCCTCGACCAGGGCACTACCAGCTCCCGCTGTATAATCTTCGACCGCACGGGCGCTATGCGCTCTGCGGTGCAGAAGGAGTTTCGCCAGCACTACCCCAAGCCGGGCTGGGTGGAACACGACGCGCTGGAGATCTGGGAGACGACGCTTGAGGTCGCCAGGGGGGACATGGCAGAGTCGGGCCTTTCCGCCGCGGACATTGCGGCGATAGGCATCACGAATCAGAGGGAAACCACCGTGGTCTGGGACAGGTTCACCGGAAAGCCGGTGTGTCCGGCGATCGTCTGGCAGTGCAGGCGCACGGCGCCCATGGCAGATGCGCTCATAGCCGCGGGCTGGTCGGACAAGATCCGCGTCAAGACCGGCCTTGTCCCGGACGCCTACTTCTCCGGGACCAAGCTCCGCTGGATACTGGACAACGTTCCCGGAGCCCGTGCTCGAGCGGAGGCGGGCGAACTGCTCTTCGGCACGATAGACACCTGGCTCATTTGGAACCTCACCGGCGGCATGGCGCATGTGACGGACGTCACCAACGCCTCGCGGACCATGCTCTTCGACATACGGCGCCTGCGCTGGGACCAGGAGCTGCTTGAACTGTTCGGAATACCGGAGCAGATGCTGCCGCGAGTGCAGCCATCAAGCTGTGTGTACGGCGAGTCGGCTCCGGAGCTCTTCGGCGGTAAGATCCCCGTAGCCGGTGCGGCCGGGGACCAGCAGAGCGCCCTGTTCGGGCAGTGCTGCTTCGAGGCCGGGGACGTGAAGAATACTTACGGCACGGGCTGCTTTTTGCTGATGCACACCGGCTCAGAGCCCGTTTTCTCGCAAAACGGCCTGATCACGACAATAGCCGCCTCCGCGCCGGGAAAGATACGCTACGCCCTGGAGGGGAGCGTGTTCACAGCCGGAGCGGCGGTGCAGTGGCTGCGTGACGAGATGAAGCTCATACCGGACGCCGCAGCCTCCGAGGGCTGTGCACAGTCGGTCAGGGACACCGGCGGCGTGTACGTAGTCCCGGCGTTCACGGGACTGGGCGCTCCGTACTGGAATCAATATGCCCGGGGCACGATAACGGGCATAACCCGAGGTTTCACGCGCGATCAGCTCATCCGCGCGACGCTGGAGTCGCTGGCATATCAGACCTTCGACATCTGCCGGGCGATGGAGAGCGACGCGGGGGTAGCGCTCACCCGGCTGCGGGTTGACGGCGGGGCTTCAGCGAACGACTTTCTGATGCAGTTTCAGAGCAACATACTTGGCGCCGAGGTCCTGCGCCCGGCCTGCATAGAGACGACCGCACTTGGCGCGGCGTATCTCGCGGGACTTGCCGTGGGCTACTGGAAGGACACTGCGGACATAAAGCAAAACCGTCAAACCGGCCGCATCTTCCTCCCCGAAATGCCCGAGCGCACCCGCGCAAAACTCCTGAAAGGCTGGAACCGAGCCCTCACCGCCGCCCTCACCTGGGCGGATATGGAAGATTGATTTTTTAGAAAAAGAATGGGGGAAAATATGAAAAAGAAAATTAAGAGCCCGTGGTTTTGGCTGGCGGTTGCACTTGTGCTCTGCTTTGTAAGCATGATTGGAACCAGCTGCATGCAAACCAACTGGGGTAAAACTGACGTTAAAGTCCACAACGTCACACTATCTGAGCTTGCTCAAACAATACGCGAAAACAACGAAAAAAATGGAAAAGATGTTGAGATAACCTTCTCTGAAGACAAGGTGTACAACTTTAGTTTCATGACGCTTATACCGTCAACCGCAACCGCGGATAATCCGGCACCTGCCATAATCTGCTGCCACGGTGGCGCAAACACTAAGGAAATGCAGATGCCTGGATATATAGAACTATCTAGGCGTGGATTTGTGGTCATCACAATGGACATGGCCGGGCACGGATATTCTGACAATGCAATTCATTCTCTGACCCAAAACACCTATGGCATGATTGCGGCGGTAGAATACGCTATGAGCTTGGATTGCGTAATTGAGGACGAGATAGGCGTAACTGGTCACAGCATGGGCAACGAAGCCTGCTTCTACACCATTTCCCTCATGAATGTCACTGGCTCTACGCAGAGAATAGCCGCCTGGGTCGAGGGCGCTGGCACAAAATTTGCCCCCTCCATGACGCCGGAATACGCTGAGGGCCTTATCTGGACTGCCTCCGTAGATATGTATGACGAATTTGATTCAGGTATCTTTAACTCGAGCAAATTTCTCGAAGGCGATGTAGCCCCTGGACTTGTCAGAGTTGTATATCCCGAATTCAACGAGTCCTCCGTTCCAGAAGGCCAGTGGTTCACTGCCTCTGGACCAGTAGACACCCCCACCGGCGGAAAAAAGCTTGACGCTGAAACGGCTTTCTGTCTCTTTAATCCGCCTATAACTCACCCAATGTTCCACTTCACCGATACCGGCACTAGGATTACAATAGACGGCTTCTATGCAGCCTTTGGCACTCCCACTGGCGCGTCCTTTATTGATTCCGACAGTCAAGTATGGCAGCTAGTTGTGGTATTTGAGGTTCTTGGACTGATTGGTTTCTTTATGCTTGTATTCCCCTTGGTGGCACTTTTGTCCAAAACCACGCTGTTTGCCGGCGTTGTCCGCAAGCGCAGCAACATTCAACTTCCCGCGCTCAAAGATGCCAGAGAATGGAGCCTGCTCATTATCACCCTTGTGGTGCTAATCGTTTTCTCTTTCTTCTCCTATATTAAGCTCTATCCTCAGGGAAATCGGTACCTTGACAGCTCCGTATATGCGGCAGACAGCTCTGCCAATGGAATTGGTCTTTGGTCCATTGCATGCGGCCTTGTGACTATAGCCATGATTATAATCGGCTACGGGATTAAGAAGCTTCTTTACAGGAAGAGCTCTTTTAAAGTGACCAATCCGTTTGCCCCCGTCGCTCTCGACAGTGTTTCGCAGTTTTTCCTCAGCGTGCTCTTTGTGATAACTGTTGTATTTGTGATGTTCATCCCGGTGTACATTGCCCGATATGTGTTTGCTGCTGATTTCAGGATCTGCTCTTTCATCGTGACGGCTCCCCAAATAGACCGCATACCGCTTGTGCTAATCAAATATGTTCCGATGTGGTTTGCCTTCTATATTCCAAATGCTATTATGAACGCAAATACAAAATATCGCGACGTGCCCGACTGGGTCACCACAATCATCTGCGCCGTAGCAAATTGTCTGGCCCTTGTGATATTCCTTTACATTCAGTATTCCACATTCTTCAAAACGGGATATCTGTGGAACGCGGATTGCGGCATGGCCGGTATCGTCGGATTTGCCGTGGCTCCATGCCTCGCATACGCCGCTTTCAGCGCAAGATATGCATACAACAAGACAAACAATGCCTGGATTGCCGGTATGATAAACGGCACCGTTATGTGCTGTGCCTTCCTGTTCTGTACAAGAATATCTACCGACTTCATCTTCACTTTCTAAAAGTTAATTTTTTGTGGACAGTATCTGTCTTCATTGCAAAACCAACAGTAATATGATACAGTAACTGCAAGGATTGGAGATGCAGGCGGCGGCGAGTCCCGCCGCCTGCTTTTTTGAAGGGAGACAATTCATGATCCTAGATTGCGCAAAATATTCCGGCCCCTGCACCTGCGGGCGGGAGCACCCGCTCGAGACAAAGATGGTCGTCGTCGAGTACGGCGCCCTCGAGCACTTTGACGACTACATGGCCCAGTGCGGGCTCACCGGGCGCCGTACCGTGCTCTACGACACCAATACCTACAACCTCCCCGGCATGGTCCACGTCCCTGCGGACAAGGAGATAGTCCTCGAGGCTAAGGGCCTGCACTCCGAGAAGAGCCTCATTGAGTCCATCATCCCCCAGCTTGAGGACCCCGACGTCATCATCACCGTCGGCAGCGGCACGCTCATGGACTTTGCGCGCTACAACGCCTTCCACATGGGCATACCCTTCGTCGCCATCCCCACCCTCGCGAGCTCGGACGGCTTCACCGCCAACATCTGCTCCGTCGTCATAGACGGACACAAGCGCTCCATCCCCATGTCCGCGCCCGCGCTGGTCCTGGCCGACCTCAACATCATCGCCGGCGCGCCCATGTTCCTGACCGTCAGCGGCGTGGCCGACATCCTCTCAAAGCACATCTCCCTCGCCGACTGGAAGATCGCCCACCTCGTCTCCGGCGAGTACTACTGCGAGCGCGTGGCCGGTATGGCTCAGCAGGCGCTGGACATGATGGTCGCCTGTGCCGAGGCCCTGCTCGACGGTGATCCCCCGGACTTTGAGGCCATGACCATGGCGCAGATGATCTCCGGGCTCTCCATGCAGATGATAGGCAACTCTCGTGCCGCCTCCGGTGCGGAGCATCTCATCGCCCACCTCGTGGAGATGAAGCCCCCGCGCTTCGAGTCCGCCCGCGGCATCCACGGCGAGTGCGTCGGCGTCGGCTCCGTCATCTGCGCCGGGGAATATCACCGCATGATAAAGAAAGTCCCACGGGCCAAACCCTTTGAGCCGCTCTCCGAGGAATGGATACGTGAAAAGTTCGGCCCACTGGCCGACGGCATAATCAAGGAGAACGAAAACGACGTGCTCGCGGCCTTCGACCCCCAGAACATAGTCGACAACTGGGACGCGATACGGGAGATAGTCTCGAACATACCCACAGCCGAGGAATTTGCGGACGTGTTCCGCGGGCTCGACGGCAAGTACCGGCTCTCGGACATCGGCATCGACGAGGCGCTCGCGCCCGAGGTGCTGGACATCTCCGCGGCCATCAGAAACCGCCTCACCTTTGCGCGGATGCGCAGGGTGCTGGACTTTGAGGAGTGATTTTTCAGCATGAAGATCTGCGTATTCGGCGCGTCCAGCCGGGAGCTCGCCCAGGGCTATTATGACGCGGCATTCGAGCTCGGTGCGGAGCTGGCCCGGCGCGGGCATGAGCTGGTGTTCGGCGGCGGGACGAGCGGGCTCATGGGCGCCGCCGCCCGCGGCGTCACCAGTGTGGGCGGGCGTCTCACCGGCGTGGCCCCCCGCTTTTTCGACGAGCCGGGCATACTCTATGAGGGCTGCACGGAGATGATCTTCACCGAGACGATGTCGGAGCGGAAAAAGACCATGGAGGACATGTCCGACGCCTTTGTCACCCTGCCGGGCGGCATCGGCACCTTTGAGGAGTTTTTCGAGGCCCTGACGCTAAAGCAGCTGGGCCGCCACGCCAAGGCCATGGCCGTGCTCAACACCCTGGGCTATTACGATGCCATGGAGGCCATGCTCGTGAAGGCCGTGGACGAGAAGTTCTTCCCCGCCGACGGCCACGCGCTCTACGCGATCTTCACCGACGCCGCCGCGCTCCTCGACTACATAGAGACCTACAAGGCCGAGCCCGAGGACGTGTGGAAGGAAAAGATCTTCGGCAAATACAACGTGGAAAAGTGAAAAAACTCCCCGCCGTTTCCGGCGGGGAGCTTTTTGTTCTATTCGTCCTCGGGGACGAGGATCTCCTTGATGTTGAATTCCTCGCCGCAGAGGACGTCCTTTCTGTCCGAGCCGCAGTCCGGGCAGCGGCCGCGGTTCGCAACGATGTTGTACACCTTGCCGCAGTCGAGGCAGATGCCGTTGCCCGGCACCGTGTCTATGCGGAGCTTCGTGCCTGCGAGCATCGTGTGCGGCACGGCGGCGTAGTATGCGTCCTCCATGTACTCCGGCACTACCAGCGAAAGCTCGCCTATCTCGAGCACGACGGTGTCTATCTTCTCTATCCCGTTATCCTCGGCGAACTCGATGACGCTCTTGATCGCCTGGATGGCCAGTGTCATCTCGTGCATATCACTTCCCCACGGGCCGGCTTATCTTGCGCACGGCGATGTCCTTTATGCGCTTGGCGACGTTCTTGCCGCTCTCAATGAGCAGCTTTTCGTACTTCTCGCCCGAGGCGTCGGTGACGCGCTTGAGCTTGATTGCGTCGAACTTGCACATCGTGGTGCAGATGCCGCAGCCCACGCAGGCGGCCTGGTCGACGACCGTGGCGCCGCAGCCGAGGCAGCGCTCAGTCTCCTTGAGCACCTGCTTTTCAGTGAAGGTGCCGCGCAGGTCGCGGAAAGTCTCCTTCTGCTCCTTGGCCGGGGCGCTCTTGACCTTCTGGCGCGGGGCGTTGTCGTAGCCGTAGATCCTGGCACCGGCCTTGTCGAACTCGGCGTAGTCCTTCTTGCGGCGGCCGATGGTCAGGCTCTGGCCCGGCTGGACGAAACGGTGGATGGAGATGGCGCCCTCCTTGCCGGCCGCGATGGCGTCGATGACGAACTTGGGCCCGGTCATGACGTCGCCGCCGACGAAGACGTCGGGCTGGGCGGTCTGGAAGGTGGTGCTGTCCGCGATGGCGACGCCGCCGCGGCCGGTCTCGACCTTGGAGCCCTCGAGCAGGCCGCCCCACTCCACGCTCTGGCCTATGGCGGAGATGACCGTCTCGGCCTTGAGCGTCTCAAACTCGCCCTCGACCGGCACGGGCTTGCGCCTGCCGCTGGCGTCGGGCTCGCCGAGCTGCATGACCTGGAGCTTGAGCGCGTCGGCCCTGCCGTCCTTGCCCTCTATCTGCACGGGCGCGGCGAGGAACTTGAACTTCACGCCCTCAGCCCTAGCCTCGGCGACCTCCTCGGCGTCCGCGGGCATCTCGGCCTCGGTGCGGCGATAGACCACCGTCACGTGCTTGGCGCCCAGGCGCACTGCGGAGCGCGCGACGTCTATCGCCACGTTGCCGCCGCCGATGACCGCGACGTTCTCTCCCACGGAGGGCTTGCGGCTGGAGTTGGTGCGGCGCAGGAAGTCTATGCCGGCCATGACGCCCTTGAGCTTCTCGCCCGGGACGCCGATAGGCGTGCTCTTCCACGCGCCGATGGCGACGTAGAACGCCTCGTAGCCCTCTTTCCGCAGCTCGTCGAGCGTCACGTCCTTGCCGACCTCGACGCCGGTCCTGAACTCCACGCCCAGGTCCTTGAGTATCTCGATCTCGGCCTTCACGACGTCCTTCTCGAGGCGGAAGGAGGGGATGCCCATGGTGAGCATGCCGCCGAGGTTCTTGAGCTTTTCAAAAACGGTGACGGGGTAGCCCTGGAGCGCGAGGTAATAGGCGCAGGAGAGGCCCGCGGGGCCGGCGCCGATGACGGCGATCTTGTTGGTGTAGGGCTTGCCCGTGGTGTTGAGCATCTTGGGCTTCACGCGGGTGGCGGGGTCGAGCTCGCGCTGGGCGAGGAACTTCTTGACCTCGTCGATGGCGACGGGGGCGTCCACGTCGCCGCGGGTGCAGGCCTCCTCGCAGAAGCGGGGACATACGCGGCCGCAGACCGCCGGGAAGGGGTTCTCGCGCCGGATGAGCTCCAGAGCCTCGTCAAAGCGGCCCTGGGAGGCGAGCTTTATGTAGCCCTGCACGGGGATGTGCGCCGGGCACTTCGTCTTGCAGGGGGCGGTGCCGTCGGAGGCGACGTAGCCGCGGTCGGTGCGATAGTCGGCGTCGTAGTTCTTCTCGCCGAACCAGAGCAGCTTCTCGTGCGGGGTCTCGTACTTCGGCGGGTGCGAGGGCGAGGCGCAGAGCTTCTGGCCCAGCTTGAGCGCGCCGAGGTTGCAGTTCTCGACGCAGATGCCGCAGGCGACGCACTTTTCCGTGTCCACCTCGGCGACATAGTTGGAGCGGATGACGTCCGGGGTCTTGAAGTACTGCGCAATGCGCAGGGAGAAGCAGGAGCAGCCGCAGCAGTTGCAGATGGCGGCGGCGCCGTCCGGCGGGTCGAGGTTCGATATCTCGTGGACGAGGCCGTTCTCCTCGCAGCGCTTGAGTATCTCATAGCACTCCTCACGGTCTATCTCCCGGCCATGGCCGCTGCGGATGTGGTACTCGGCGGACTCGTTGAAGAAGATGCAGACGTCCTTCTCGAGGTGGCCGCAGCCCTCGCCCATGATGCGCCTCGTGCGGCGGCAGGAGCAGTCCGTGACCGCGATGGAATAGGCGTTGTCCACTATGCGGTGTATCTCCTCATAGGTGCCGCGGCGTGCGTCGTTGTGTATGGCCATCTCGACGGGGATGACGCGCATCATGCCCTGTCCGACGGGGACAAAGGGCGCGAGCGGCGCTATTCTCTTGCGGGTGTACTCCTCAAAGCACTCGGCGATGACGGGGTACTTCTCGCACATCTCCTTGTTGCCGACCATCATTTCCATGACGCCCGGCACCCAGATGGGCAGGAAGAACTTGTCGCCGCCCTCCTTCTTGGCATAGCGGCAGACGCCGAGGTCGGCCAGCTGATACAGGACCTCGGTCACGCGGTCCAGCGGCTTTTTGACCTTCTTTGCCACCTCCTCCGGCGAGACGAAATGCCTGACGCGCAGGCCCATGGCTATCTCGGCCATCTCGTCCGTCAGCACGGGGTCGAGGATCTTGTACTCGGGGTCGTTCGGCGTCACGCCGGTATAGGTGCCGCTCTCGAGGCTGATTTTCGTCGCGAGCTTCAGGATGACAGGTCTCATCTTGTGGAATTCCCCCTCTTTCTTCGTTTTTCGCTATGTCGAACAACTTACGCAAATTCAACGGCCGTGGTCTCGCCCCACAGCCGCGCCGCGCTCTCGCGCATGGCGGCCCGCTCCCTCTCCCCGGCCTGGGAGAAGAGCTCAATGGAGAGCTTCCGCCCGCGGCGCTTCCACCTTCCGGCGACCTGGCCGCGCAGCAGCACGGCCGGCAGGACTATCCCCGCCAGGTTGAAGATGCCGCGCAGATACCCGGGGCTCAAAAAGAGGCTCTCCTTTTTCTCATAGCCCAGCATGAGCTGGTCAAAACCGGCGAGGAAGATGCACTCCGGCACTCCGCAGCCCAAATGCCTGCCGCTTTCTGTGTAGTAGTAAGTCCTGCCCCCGCACTCGGCCGCCTCTACGGGCAGGGCCGCCAGCCAGCGCCTCACCTCGGCTTGCGTCGTGCCGAAGAAATACGCCGCGTCCTTGATCGTGGCGGGGCCGTAGTTTTCAAAGTAGCGCCTTGCGAGCTCGAGCTTCGCCTCGCCCTCAGGCAGGGGCTCGAACACCGGCGTGAGGCAAAATTCCTTTCTCTCGCTCGCCGCGTAGTGCATGAAGCCGCGCTCGCAGAGCTGGCGCACGCCGCCGCCCCAGGGGTGGAACATGCTCTGCTCCTCCTCCGGCGTCATGCCCTCCGCCCGGCAGGTCTCCTTGAGTTCCTCGCGCGTGCGCGCCCCCTCGCCCAATGCCGCGAGGACGACGTCCGAAAGGTAACGCTGCCGCTCCGGCGTCAGCACCCAGTCGGGGCGGGAATTCCACCAGTTCAGGGCGCTCCACTCGTTTTTGCGGTAGTCCTCCGCGCGGATGAAGAGGGGCAGGTCGCTCTCCGCAAAGACGTGGACGGTGCCGCGTAGGGTCCAGTTTTTCACCAGGCCGTCCGCCGCGGCGCCCTCGTCGAAGCCGGAGCAGCGTATCCGCAGCGCGTGCAGGGCGTTTGACATGAACTGCGCCTGCACCCCGCAGAGGCTGCGCGCCGCGCTCAGCTTGTCCTCCGGGGCGATGAGGCGCTGACCCGCGAGTCGGCGGAGCCTTATCTCCTCTCTGTCCATCAGTCCGGGGCCCGCTCGCCCCTCCGCCCTGTTGCCTGGCGGCGTGGCCATCCGGCCCGGGCGGAGCTGGGGTTTCTCTCGAGGTGCCTGCGCATCGTCTTGCCCCTTTCGATGTTTTGCACAAAATTTTTCGGCTCAAGGGCCTTTTGCTGTCCATTTCTGAACGTATTTTCGTTTACAGTTTAACACACAGCCGCCTTGTAGTCAAACCTCATTTCGCTCCCCGCCGCTCCTTGGGAAAGGTGCGCAAAACTCCTTTGACATATTGCAAAAACGTGATAAAATCCATGTGATAAGAGCGTATTTTGAAAGGGGAAATCGAAGTTGCTTAGCTTTCTGAGGAGCGAAGGCGTGAGCGAGGACATCGTCTCCGCCATAGAGGCCTTCCGGTCAGAGCACAAGGTCAGTCCCGAGGCGCAGCACCGGCTCACCGAGAAGCCGAGGTTCGAATACTACGGCAAGGAGGTCTGGGAGGCCGCGGCGACGGCGCTGCTCTGCGGCGAGAACCTGCTGCTGGTCGGTCCCAAGGCCACCGGCAAGAACGTTCTGGCCGAGTGCCTGGCCGCCGCCTTCGGCCGCCCGAGCTGGGACATATCCTTCTATATAAACACCGACGCGGCGTCCCTCATCGGCACGGACACCTTCACCGGCGGCGAGGTCAGCTTCCGCCAGGGCCCCATCACCAAGTGCGCCAAGCTCGGCGGCTTCGGCATCCTCGACGAGATCAACATGGCGAAGAACGAGTCCCTCGCCGTGCTGCACGCGACGCTTGACTTCCGCCGCATAATCGACGTGCCGGGCTACGACCGCATAGATATGGACCCCGCCACGCGCTTCATCGCCACGATGAACTACGGCTACGCCGGCACCCGCGAGCTCAACGAGGCGCTGGTCTCCCGCTTTGCGGTCATCGACATGCCGCCCATCAACGCCGAGAATCTCAAAAAGCTGCTCAAGCGCGAGTATCCCACGCTGCGCGACCAGTGGGCGGAGCAGTTCGCGGGCCTCTTCGAGGACATCCGCAAGAAGTGCGACAGCGCCGAGATCTCCACAAAGGCCCTCGACCTGCGCGGACTCATGAGCTCCGTGCAGCTCATGCACCGCGGCCTCGTCGCGGGCGAGGCGCTCAAGCTCGGCGTAGTGAACAAGGCCTTCGACCCCTTCGAGCGCAAGCTGGTGGAGGACGTCATAACGGCGCGCATCCCCTCCTCGCTCGGCCGGGACAAGCTCTTTGACGAGTGATGCAGCTCAGTCAGCGTGAGGCCGAGCGCCAGGAGCGCCGGGCGACAAACCTGATATGGAACTCGGCGAGGGACTACTCCCTCGCCCCGGCAGTCCGCGCCTACGACACGGATGGCTTTGCGGACATCTACATGAACAGCATCATAGGCGCGGTCTACAAGTACTACGACTTCCCCAAGATAAAAGAGGTGCTCGACAGCTTTGCCCGCACGCCCAAGGGGGACGAGTTTGAGGAGCTGGCCTGGGTCGCGCTTGAAAACTGCGCCTTTGAGCGCGCGGCGTCGGAGCGCCCCGCGCTTCGGGAGCTGCGCCTCGCCTACGCCCAGCGCATAGAGGCCGAGGCCAGGCGCAAGGGCGGCGCGCGCGAGCTGGACGAGGCCTACCGCATCAAGCTAGAGCACTACGAGCGCGCGCTGGGCATGGAGCCTGAGATGCCGGAGCGGGATCGGAAGATCCTGAACTCCCTCGAGCTCTCGCCGGAGCTCACGACCGACGAGGTCGTGCAGAGCATCCGCGCGGTGCTGCGTGAGTATTACATGTTCGTCGCGACAACCTCGGCCGGGCGCGGCGGCGGACTGCCCACGCTCATAAACTTCCTCCGCCGGCGGCGGGGCGGCATAGGCGCCGCCGTGCGCAACGAGGATGAGGGCTCCGGCAGCGACAAGCAGGCCAAGCGCGTCAAGGAGCGCCTCGTGGGCGAGCGGAGCGAGACCGAGATGCGCGAGTACGTCGAGGACTGCTTCGGCGTCTCGATGTACGCCCCCGGCGAGCTAAAGCGCATTGAGGAGCGCCTCTGCTCCGGCGCGCACTGGGACAGCATCCTCCACTTCACGCGAGGCGAGATGAAGCCCCTCGACCGCAACAACCGAGAGGCCATAGTCCAGCGCAGCGCGGCGAAGCGGCAGGCCGAGCTCAACCGCAAGTTCTACACCGACGACATCGTCCGCAACCGCCTCACGATAGCGCGCCTCTCCGAGAAGATACGCAACTGCATGCTGGTTCACCTGGACGACGCGAGGATAAAGGCCCGCGCGGGCTCCCTGGCGCCGGAAAAGGTCTGGCGCGCCGTGACCCTCGGCGACGAGAGCGTGTTTACCCGCCCGGAGCGCGGCAACGACACGGAGCTCTCCGTGGACATCCTGCTCGACGCCTCCGCCTCGCAGATAGAGCGGCAGGAGAGCGTCTCCACCCAGGCGTACATGATAGCCGAGAGCCTCACCCGCTGCGGCATCCCCACGCGCGTGTACTCGTTCTGCACGCTCAACGGCTGCACCGTGCTCCGGCTCTACCGCGACTACGAGGAGACGAACAAGAACGAGGCCATCTTCGACTACTGCGCCGCGGGCTGGAACCGCGACGGCCTCGCCTTCCGCGCGGCGGGCTGGATGATGCGCTCGAGCCACTGCGAGCGGCGGCTTTTGATGATACTCTCGGACGCGAGCCCGAACGACGACCGCAAGCTGCTGGTGCAGGAGACGGGCAAGCAGGAGCTATACCGCGGCCAGCCCGGCGTGCTTGACTCCGCCGCCGAGGTGGAAAAGCTCCGCCGCGAGGGCATCTCCGTCATGTGCATCTTCACCGGCGAGGACGCCGACCTGCCGTCCGCCCGGCGCATTTACGGCCGGGACCTTGTAAGAATACGTTCGATCGAGCAGTTTGCCGACGCCGTAGGCGGCGTTGTGGTACAGCTCATAGGAAATATGTAGGAGGCAAACCATGTCCAACATCTGGCACGACATAGACCCCAAGCGCATAAGGCCCGAGGAATTCATCGCAGTCATCGAGATAACCAAGGGCAGCAAGAAGAAGTACGAGCTCGACAAGGAGACCGGGCTTATCATACTCGACCGCATCCTTTACACGGCGACGCACTACCCGGCCAACTACGGCTTCATCCCCCGCACCTACGGCGACGACGGCGACCCGCTGGACGTGCTGGTCATCTGCTCTGAGGGCATAGAGCCCATGACCCTGGTGCGCTGCCGCCCCATCGGCGTCATCGCCATGAAGGACAGCGGCAAGATGGACGAGAAGATCATCGCCGTATGTAAGGACGACCCGAACTACAACATGTACAGCGACATCTCCCAGCTCCCCAGCCACACCTTTGAGGAGATGCGCCACTTCTTCTCCGTCTACAAGACCCTTGAGGTCAAGGAGACCGTCGTGGACGAGGTCCAGGGCCGCGAAAAGGCCGTCGAGATCATAGCCCACTGCATCGACAACTATATAAACTGCTTCTGCAAATGAGGCCGCGCGCCAAAAGAAAAAGGGCCCGCCTTCCGGCGGGTCCTTTTCGCTCCCAATTTTGTATTTTATCACATCCGGGACGCTTTGAAAAGCCATAAACACCCCCTTGAAACTATTTTCGTTGTTTCGCCAAAACTGTGAAACAAGTATATTTTGTGTTGACATCAAGCCGCTTCGGTAGTATATTATAGCCAAAGGATGAGAGCGAAAGCGAAAAGCCAACGCCTTACCTGATCGGAACGCCGACCGGAGCGGTGAGCCGGGCTGCACACTTGATATACAAAATATATCCATCTTTGATTTACCGCCGATGCCAACACAGCTTTGTTAAAAGCAGCTTGAAGATCAATTTAAACAAAACGGCACATCTCACAACAAGAGAAGCTGAAATTGACTAAGGCAAACAAGGCATACCGGACGGAACAGAACACAGCAGCTTGCGGCACGCCGGAGGTTCGGACTCTTCCGAAATCTGTGGAAAGAGAGGTTAAATTGATGTTAGATACCAAGAATCACCGCGTCTGACCCCTGCCTTGATTCTTAGAGCCGATTGTCCAGAGGAATTATTTCTGAAAGCATATGCTATGGAAAAGGCTCAAGGATATAAAGTGCAGGGGTCAGATGCTTTTTTTATGCCCTTTTTCGTCCGCCGCCCGGCGGGCGCTATTTTTTTGCCCTCGGCGCCCGTCGCCTTGCTTTCGCTCGAAATGTTCACATATAATTCGCAAATAAAATTATATAAAACCCTTGACAAGTTTGAGGCACAGGTGTATGATATACGCGTAAAGGAAGGAAAGGCGGTGTACGCATGAAAAAGACACTTTACAGCCTCATGCTTTCGGAGGAGGTCGTGCGCGAGGTGGACGCCCTGGCGCACAGGCTGGGGACGAACCGCTCAAATCTCATAAATCAAATTCTAGCGGATTACGTCTCCGTCACCACCCCGGAACGGAGGATAAACGATATATTCCGAGCCGTGGAGCAGATGCTGGCGCCCTCGAGGGAGCTTGTCCCCTTCTTCGCGCCCAACGCGCTGACCATGTCGCTCAAGTCCAGCCTCGAGTACAAGTACCGGCCCACCGTGAAATACGAGGTCCAGCTCTTCCGCTCCGGCGAGGGCTCTCTGGGCGAGCTGAGCGTGGTGTTCCGCACCCAGTCCGCCGCGCTCATCGAGGCGATGACGGGCTTCTTCCGGATCTGGAAGTACGTCGAGGATAAGCTCCTGGCCCCGCAGCTTGCGGAGAGCCTGGACTACGCGCTCTATGACGGCAAGTTCGTCAGGAGCATAGCCGTGCCGCGAGGCCGTGACTGCACGGCGGAGGACGTCGCAGAGGCGCTCTCCGAGTACATCAAGCTCTTCGACCGGCTCATGAAGGCCTACCTCAGCGGCCGCGCCGACGCGCGGACGATAGAGGCCGAGTATTACGCCGACCTCGGCCGGCGCAAGATACTCATCTGAGGCATTCTGCCCACCTAAAGGAAGGTGAACGTTTATGAACGCTGAAAAATTCACTCAAAAGACAATTGAAACCATAAACACCGCTCAGGCGATGGCTCAGGAGAACCAGAACCAGTACCTCACCCCGGCCCACCTGCTCTACGCCCTAATCGACCAGGACGGCGGCCTCATCGGCTCGCTGCTCTCCAAGATGGGCGCGGACTGCGACGCCATGCTGGGCGAGCTGGACGCCGAGATAGCCAAGCTGCCCAAGGTCTCCGGCGGCAGCGGCGAGGTCTACGCCTCCCCCGAGACGAGCAAGCTGCTGCGCTTTGCCGAGAAGGCGGCGGAGAAGCTGGGCGACGAGTACGTCTCCGTCGAGCACCTGATGCTCGGCATGTTCTCCGAGGGCGGCCCGGCGGTGCGCAAGATACTCTCCGACCACGGCGTCACGCGCGAAGCCTTCAACACCGCGCTCGCCAAGGTCAAGACCGGCCCCGTTACGAGCGACAACCCCGAGGACAGCTACGACGCCCTGACGAAATACGGCACCGACCTCGTGCAGCGCGCGCGTGAGCAGAAGCTCGACCCCGTCATCGGCCGTGACAGCGAGATAAGGAACGTCATCCGCATCCTCTCGCGCAAGACGAAGAACAACCCCGTGCTCATCGGCGAACCCGGCGTCGGCAAGACGGCCATAGCCGAGGGCCTGGCTCAGCGTATAGTCCGCGGCGACGTGCCGGACGGACTGAAGGACAAGACCATCTTCTCGCTCGACATGGGCGCGCTCATTGCGGGCGCCAAGTACCGCGGCGAGTTTGAGGAGAGGCTCAAGGCCGTGCTGGAGGAGATACGCCGCTCCGAGGGCAGGATAATCCTGTTCATCGATGAGCTGCACACCATCGTCGGCGCGGGCAAGACCGAGGGCAGCATGGACGCGGGCAACCTCTTGAAGCCCATGCTGGCGCGCGGCGAGCTGCACTGCATCGGCGCCACGACCCTGGACGAGTACCGCAAGTACATCGAAAAGGACGCGGCTCTGGAGCGTCGTTTCCAGCCCGTCATGGTCAACGAGCCGACGGTCGAGGACACGATAAGCATACTCCGCGGCCTGAAGGAGCGCTATGAGATATTCCATGGCGTCCGCATCCACGACAACGCGCTTGTCGCCGCCGCGACGCTGTCGAACCGCTATATAACGGACCGTTTCCTGCCCGACAAGGCCATAGACCTCGTGGATGAGGCCTGCGCCATGATCAGGACGGAGATAGATTCCATGCCCAGCGAGCTGGACGACCTGCGCAGAAAGATCATGCAGCTCGAGATCGAGGAGATGGCCCTCAGGAAGGAGGACGACCAGCTCTCCAAGGACCGTCTTGCGAAGCTCTCTGCTGAACTCGCGGAGCAGAAGGACAAATTCAACGCCATGAAGTCGCGCTGGGAAGCCGAGCGCGGCAGCGTGGACGAGGTCAAGAAGATAAAGGGCGAGATCGAGCGCGTCCACGGCGAGATCGAGGCCGCGCAGATGGCCCTCGAGTACGAGAAGGCCGCAAAGCTCAAGTACTCCGACCTGCCCGCCCTTGAGAAGAAGCTCTCCGAGGCCGAACAGCGCGCCGAGAAGCGCTCCACCGAGAACTCGCTCGTGCACGACACGGTCACGGAGGAGGAGATCGCAAACATCGTGGCCAAGTGGACCGGCATCCCCGTCGCGAAACTGGTCGAGGGCGAGCGCGAGAAGCTGCTGCACCTCGACGAGGTCATCCACAAGAGGGTCGTCGGCCAGGACGAGGCCGTGCGTCTCGTGACCGAGGCCATCCAGCGCTCGCGTGCCGGCATCTCCGACCCGAACAGGCCGATAGGCAGCTTCCTCTTCCTCGGCCCGACGGGCGTCGGCAAGACGGAGCTCGCCAAGAGCCTCGCCGAGTGCCTCTTTGACGACGAGCGCAACATGGTGCGTATAGACATGACCGAGTACATGGAGAAGTTCTCCGTCTCGCGTCTTATCGGCGCGCCTCCCGGATACGTCGGCTATGACGAGGGCGGCCAGCTCACGGAGACCGTGCGCCGCCATCCTTACTCCGTCGTCCTCTTCGACGAGGTCGAAAAGGCGCATCCGGACGTGTTCAATATCCTGCTGCAGATCCTGGACGACGGCCGCATAACGGACAGCCAGGGCCGCACCGTGGACTTCAAGAACACGATAATCATCCTGACGAGCAATCTGGGCAGCCAGTACCTGCTCGAGGGCATCAAGCCTGACGGCAGCATCTCCGAGGACGCCCAGGCGGCGGTCATGCACGAGCTCAAGGGCGCGTTCCGCCCCGAGTTCCTCAACAGGCTGGACGAGATAATCATGTTCAAGCCGCTGACCCGTGACAACCTCCGCGGCATCATCGACATCATGGTCGAGGGCCTGCGCAAGCGCCTTGCGGACAAGACGCTCTCGCTGGAGGTCACCGACGCGGCGAAGGACCTGATTATCGAGCGCGGCTACGACCCGCTCTACGGCGCGCGTCCGCTGCGGCGCTGCCTGCAGTCCGGCGCCGAGACGCTGATCGCGAAGAAGCTCCTCTCCGGCGACCTGGGCTCCGGCTCCACGCTGGTGCTCGACGCCGAGAACGGCGAACTCGTCTGCCGCGTGAAAAAATAAAAGAATCCGGGACCCTCTCCGGGGCCCCGGATTTTTCGCGCCCTTCGCTGCGCGCAACGCGCGCGTTTGAAAGTTTCGT
>ENA-UOIY01000613-UOIY01000613.1-human-gut-metagenome-genome-assembly--contig:-P114-NODE-613-length-56467-cov-11.088882_pt1 | contig 56467 bp, 57 predicted proteins | sample MGYA00242335_ERZ723882 | MGnify/ENA metagenome assembly ERZ723882
GGATTTGAAATATAAAGATAACAGCTCGCCCCGGACGGGATCGTCCGGGGCGAGCTGTTTCATGCAATTATTCAACGTGGCCTTCGAGTACCTTGAGATCGTAGGGCTCAAACTTCACATGGCGGTAGGCTTCCACATCCAGCGGCACTCCCGTCCAGTCGGAGTGCGGCTCGCCGGTCTGCTTGACGAGGACGTCGTAGAGAATGTCGTATGTCACGCCGTCAATCGTCTCGGTCATCGTGCTGTAGGGCAGCGTGCGGTGATAGGCGATGTGCTGGCCGTGGTTGTTGAAATGGTAGCCGCAGCGGATGCGGCAGCCGTCCAGTCCCATGTACTCAAAGTTCTTCATGAGATCGGCAAGGATCTGGTCGCCCTCGCGCTCATAGAGGTTTTCGGGGGTGGTGATGGTGTAGTCCGCGCGGAACTGGATGGGCAGGCCATACTTTGCGAAGCGGTTGGCAAAATCGATCATGCCGTCGTGCGGATAGTTCTTGAAGAGCACGCAGTTGATGCGCACCGGCACCTTGAGCGAGCCGAGCAGCTCATCGTTGCACTCCTCCACATAGTGCACCATGTGGCGGGAGATGTTGATGCAGGTGATCTTGTCCTTGTTGCGCTCAGTGAACGCAATGATGCGCTCGGCAGGGAAAAGATCGGATACCGGGAGCGTCGTGTTGATGAACACGCGGTGCCCCTCCGGGATGCAGTCCATCATCATCTGCAGCGCGTCCGGCTCGGAAAACGGCTCACCGCCGGTAAAGACAAAGTCGCACTTGGGCGTGATCTCATGGAACATGCGAATGCTCTCGCACACCTTCTCCACGCTGAAGCCTTCGGGATTCTGATATTCCTGCTTATTGATGCAGAACGGGCAGTGGTTTTTGCAGTCGTACGGGACGAACACCGTGACGGTCGCGCCGCCTTCGCGGGTCATATACGGGTTATGGTTTGTCATATTCTTCACCTACATAGGGTAATTTCAAAATAGAATTATAACACAGCCTTAACAGAAAAGCCAGAAAAAATCAACATAAAGTTGAAAAAAACGAAAAATTTCCGGTTTTGCCCGCTTAGTATGTGACGTCCCAGAGGAAAAGTCCCTGCGCCGGGGCGGTAGGGCCGGCATTGACGCGGCTGTGTGAGGCGAGGATCGCCGCCATACCGTCCGCCGGTCGCTCTCCGAGCCCGACCTCGAGCAGCGTACCGGTCAGGATGCGCACCATGTTATACAAAAAACCGTCGCCGGTAAACGTGAAGCGCACCTCTTCCCCGCAGCGTTCGACCGTAATGGACTCCACGGTGCGCGTGGCGGCGCGGCCTGTTTTCTTCCCGGTGGAGAAGGCAGAAAACTCGTGCCGCCCGCAAAGAGCTGCCGCGGCACGGCGCATGGCGTCAAGATCGAGCGGGCGCGGCTCTGCGCAGACATACTTTCTTTCAAATACGCAGGGGCCTGCACTGTTCCAGACGCGGTAAACATACGTTTTGCGCACTGCCGAGAGGCGGGCGTGAAACCGTTCCGGCGCTTTTTCGAGCGAGAGCGCACCGATGTCCTCCGGCAGATACTCCCGGAGCAGCGCCAAAATTTCCTCGCAGGACTTATCCGTCTCCGCATGGAAGGAGCACACCTGCCGCCGGGCGTGGACGCCGGCGTCCGTGCGGCCGCTGCCCGCGATCTCAACGCTCTGTCCCAGCGCGCGGGAAAGCAGCGTTTCCAGCTTTCCCTGCACCGTCTGGGCGGTGTTTCCCTGCTTCTGCCAGCCGCGGTAGCGCGTGCCGTCGTAGGAAAGCGTCAGTTTATAATTCTGCATCGGGCAGCCCCCTTTTTCACAGAGCCAGTATAACACATTTGAATCCATCGGTGCCATAAATTTAATTTTTATGCCGAATCTGCGCCATTGTTCCAATTTGTTTACATTTTCCCCGGAATTTGTTCATGGAATGTTCACTCTTTGATTTCTCCGCCGGTTATAATAACATCATACAGAGCATCCGGTGTGCAGCCGCCGAATGATCTGATGCCTCCACCTTAATTTGAAAAATCCGCCGCTTTCTTGCGGCGGATTTTTTATTTTCATCTAAATCCTTCGCCTTGCCGGATGGCAGGACGATTTCCTATGTCTTTTCCGCTTTTACGAGGAGCATCTTCCGGCGTCACAGCTCGTCCGCCATCCCCGGCAGGCCCATCATTTTTTCCGGCGGCTGCGCTTCATTTTCGCGTACTCCTGAAAGAATGCGACGCTGTCGTATTCGTTGGCCGCCATTCGCCCGCCTCCCTTTTGCAGGAAAATGATATCACAAAGTTCTCTGCCATTGTAACGCGGAAAAATTACCGTATGTTTAAGTGAGACGGAAATTTTATATATACCGAAAGAAATGGGGTTTACAAATATTCGCTCTGTCGGGTTAGGTGATTTAAAGAAAGGCTGGCTTTACAAGGAAGGCAATGTAAAAACCGTTTCGATCGGAGATATCCCCAAATTTTCCGTCGGCGATGTTTTTGAAAAGGATGCAGAAGTGGTCATTTCCTACCACTCTTTTCCTGAAAGTTGACCCACATAAACAAAAAAACTACGCCCCGCAGCCTGTGTCCGGCTGCGGGGCGTAGCGCCTTATTTCAATCAGTTTTTGGAGAACTCCGCGAGCTCGAGGCCGGGGTTCTGCTTGAGCGTGTAGGCGATATTCCACTCGCCGCCGAAAAGCAGCAAGTTGTTGCCCTTGAAGTCCTGCACCCACTTGGTATCGCGCGTGAGCGTGAGTGTTGTGGGGTCGGTGTCGCTCACGATCCAGCGGATGTTTTCATACGGCAGCGCGCGGCGGCGCACAGCGGTGGAGTATTCGCTCTGCAAGCGGTATTCGAGCACATCGAACTGCAGCACGCCGACGACACCGACGATGACCTCCTCGAGGCCGGTGTTCGGCTCGTGGAAGATCTGGATGGCGCCCTCCTGCGCAATCTGTCGGATGCCGGTCTCGAACTGCTTGCGCTTCATCGTGTCCTTGCGCTCAAAGGCGGCGAAGTGCTCGGGCGCAAACGTCGGGATGCCCTCGAAGCGCACCTTTTTGTCCTTGGCGCAGATCGTGTCGCCGATGGAGTAGATGCCGGGGTCGAAAACACCGATGATGTCTCCGGCGTAGGCCTCGTCGATGATCTGGCGCTCCTCGGCCATCATCTGCTGCGGCTGCGCAAGCTTGATGGGCTTGCCGCCCTGCACGTGGAAATATTCCTCGTTGCGCTCAAACTTGCCCGAGCAGATACGCATAAACGCGATGCGGTCGCGGTGTGCCTTGTTCATGTTCGCCTGGATTTTAAAGACAAACGCGGAGAAGTGATCGTCCGTCGGCTCGACCGGCTCGCCCTCCGAGAGGCGCGCGAGCGGCGGCGTTGTGAGATCAAGGAAGCTCGCAAGGAACTGCTCCACGCCGAAGTTCATCAGCGCCGAACCAAAGAACACGGGGCTTAAATCGCCGCTGCGGACGAGATCGAGATCAAATTCGTATCCCGCGCCGTCGAGCAGCTCCACATCGTCGCGCAGCGTTTCATACAGCCGCTCGCCAAGCGATTCGCGAAGGCCGTTTTCGTTATCCATGGAAAGCTCCGTCGCGTGGATGGCACGGCTGCCCGCATGGCGCTGCGTGAAGGCAAGCACTTCCTTCTTCTCGCGGTCGTACACACCCTTGAAGTCCACGCCGCAGCCGATCGGCCAGTTCATCGGGTACGTGCCGATGCCGAACTCCTTTTCGAGCTCTTCAAGCAGGTCGTAGGGGCTGCGCGCCTCGCGGTCCATCTTGTTGATGAACGTGAAAATGGGGATGTGCCGCATGGCGCAGACCTTGAAGAGCTTGCGCGTCTGCGGCTCGATGCCCTTGGCCGCGTCAATGACCATGACGGCACTGTCCGCCGCCATGAGCGTGCGGTACGTGTCCTCCGAGAAGTCCTGGTGGCCGGGGGTGTCGAGAATGTTGATGCAGTAGCCATTATATTCAAACTGGAGCACGGACGACGTGATGGAAATGCCGCGCTGTTTTTCGAGCTCCATCCAGTCGGAGACCGCATGGCGCGCCGCCGCCTTGCCCTTTACCGAGCCGGCAAGCTGTATCGCCCCTCCGTAAAGAAGGAGCTTTTCCGTCAATGTCGTTTTGCCCGCGTCCGGGTGGGAGATGATCGCAAACGTCCGCCGCCGCGAGATTTCCCGCTGTAAGTCACTCATGTTGTTTCATCCTTCCGGTAAATTTTTAAAAAGAAAATCTACCGTCTTTTTAATCCTTCATGTCCCATTCTTCCTTTGAAAAGTATTGGCGTCGATTGACAAGGACACACGCGGTTCTGCCGGGCGGAAATGCCCTTATACTGCGTCAAAGCCCTTGAGAATACACAAAGTATTCTCTGCGGACTTTTCCTTGTCTGCGAGCATTTCTGCTCCGGCAGAACTGCTTCGCATCGGACAGCCTTGGATTTTCGATGGATTTTTGTTCTTTTGGACGCAGGCGGGCTGACGCCCGCCAAGGAGAAAAGGGCAAAAAGCACCGAAAAGACTGGCTGTCCGACGTGCGTGCCCTTGTTAATCGACGCTAACGTTTATTTTTACCATATTTTCAAAGAAAAAGCAATGCACGGCGACCGTCTTTGCGCGGAAAATGCAAAAACGCTCTTGACTCTCCCATTGTGGGAGGCATTATGATATGCCTGAGCTCAAGAAATGCAACCGGAGGTACCGCCATGCTGAAGATCGGAGAATTTTCAATACTGTCCAGAGTCAGCGTCCGCATGCTGCGCCACTACGATGAGATCGGTCTCTTAAAGCCCGCCGAGATCGACCGCTTCACCGATTACCGGTACTACCGGGAGGATCAGCTCCCGACCATGTGCCGGATCACGGCGCTCCGGGACATGGGATTTTCCCTCGCCGGTATCGTGAAGATCCTCGAGATCTATGACGACCGCGAGGCGCTGGAGGGCTATTTTTCCGCCCGGCAGCGCGAGCTGGAGGAGGTCTCGCTCGATACGGCGCGCAAGTTGGCGCTTCTGGACGCAGCCAGAGAACGGCTGAGAAAGGAACAGACCATGAGCTATGATATCACGCTGAAAACGATCCCTGAACGCTACGCCGCCACCGTACAGATGACCATCCCCCGCTACGAGGATGAGGGCATGGTGTGGAGCACGCTGGTGGGCGAGACCTGCCGGATGAATCTCGCCGAGGCCGATCCGTGCCTCTGCGCCGTGACGTTCCTCGACGGTGAATACAAGGAAACGGACGTGGAGGTGCTCGCCTGGAAGACCGTGAAGGGAAGCTATTCCGACACGGAGCACGTCAGATTCCGCACACTGCCAGAGGTCACGGTAGCAAGCTGCATCTACCGCGGCAGCTACGCGCAGATCACCGACGTATACGCCGCCGTGATCCCCTGGATCGAGGCCAACGGCTACGAGGCCGCCGGGCCGATGTTCAACATCTACCATGTGGGCCCCCACGACACGAACGACCCGGACAAGTTTGTGACCGAGGTGTGCTATCCCATTAAGAAGAAGTAACCATCCCGCGAAAATATCCCCCGCGCAGCTGCATCAATGGCTGCGCGGGGGATCCTTCTTTTTTTATCTTATTGGAGCTCCGTATACGGCGTATAGTCGAGCGCCGTATAGCGGCTCGTGTGGGAATCGACGATGGCCTGACAGGTCGTCTCGTCGGACGGCGTATCGTTGGAAACGTCGTAGTCCGTATCGTACGTCATATACCATGCGCCGGACTCGCTCGTCACGCCCTGCACGAGAGAAAGCTCGCCGTTTTGAAGCGTGTAGTAAAGCCATACGCTGCTCGCCGCGCCGCTCGAGCTCTCGTTCGCGATGAGCCAGGCATTTTCGTCCGCGAGATATTCCACAAAGTACCGGTCTCTCGCGTGGTTCTGCGCGAGCATCACCGGCGCGCCGTCTTTGACCGTCCAGATCTCCAGCACCGCGGGGTCAGAGTCCGCGCCAAGGATCGCGCCGATCACCATCTCCGGCGAGCCGTCGTTATCGAGATCGGGAAAAAATACGCCGACATTCGCGCGGGCGTCGCCCTCATAGTAGTACCCGGCGAGCTCGCTCATGCCGTTTTCAAAATACCGCCCCTCCGGCCACTGCTCGGAGAGTGCCGCGGCGTAGCGGTCAAGCTGCGCGGCATAGAGCGTTTTCCCCTCTTCGGCCATGTTCACGATCTTCGCCGGTTCGTCCGTGGGCTGCGTAACCGGCTCCGCCGTGGGCTGCGTAACCGGCTCCGCCGTGGGCTCTTCGGCCCGGTTTTCCGTGGGCTCCGCAGTGGCCGTTGGGACGGGCGTGGCGGTCGGCTCGGGCGTGGCCGTGGGTACGGCTTCTGCGCCCTGCGCACCGCAGGCCGTCATCAGAAGAAGGCTCCCCGCCAGCGCGAGAGCGCCGATCCATTTCATCTTTTTGTTCATTGCATAATCCTCCTGCGGCCGGTTTTTCCGCTCCGCAGGATATTGGACGCGCCCGCCCGGAGAATGGTTCGATGCTTATTTTAAAATTTCCTGACCCGATGACCACGCCCAGGCGCACTCGTCCACAGTGGTCGCACCGTCGCGCAGCGCCGCGATCTCCCGCAGGCAGAGCGGCACGGCGGCGGCCAGAAATTCCTCCGCAATGGCTTTGGTGAAGTATACGCAATCGCCCGGCGGGGGCGGCGTCGTGAAGTCCGCATGCAGCTCGGCAAGAAACTCCGGCAGTTCAAAATCGGAAACCGCGGCAAGCGGCTCGGCGGAAAAATTCTCCGGCACGGTGAGATCGTCCCGCAGGGCAAATTTGCCGATCGCCCAGGTGTTCAGGATGCGGTAGTCGGCATAGAGCCGTTCGATTTTCTCCAGCGAGTCCGTTTTCCAGCCGTGATCGAGATAGAACACCTTACGGAATACAATATCCTGCACAAGATGGAGATAGTACCCGAGATAGAGAGGATCGTCCATTTTGTCCGCGAAGCGCGCCCGGAAGTCGCTGAGCGCCATCATCGTCTTCGTACCGCCGTCGATCCTGGTACGGAAATGCGCGCTCACGCGCGCTCCGGCGTCCGGCAGGATCGAGCCGAGACGAAAGCGCTTCTCGTCCGCCATGGGATGTTCGTCCAGAATGAGCTTCGCCGCGGCGAGATGAAGGATACGCGATGCCATAGCCTTTCCTCCTGTATACGAAAAAGACGGGACGCTGCCCGAAGGCGCATCCCGTCTTTTTCCCAAAAATTACTTGAGGCCGTACTTCTTGTTGAACTTGTCCACGCGGCCGCTGGTGTCGACCAGTTTCTGCTTGCCGGTGTAGAAGGGGTGGCACTTCGAGCAGATCTCGACGGTGATGTCCTTCTTGGTGGAGCCGGTCTCGATGACCTCGCCGCAGGCGCAGCGGATGGTCGTGCGCTGGTAATTGGGATGGATTCCTTCTTTCATGTCGTTCACCTCATGATGAGCTGCCCTGAGGCCGAAATATACGGAGATACAAGGCGCAACGCAAATTATAGCAAACCGCGCCGCGCAATGCAAGCATTTTTTGCATCTCCGAAAAAATTCCTCCGTTTCTGGCTTTTCCCGTGAAAATCATAGAAAAAGGCTAAGACCTTGTAAGGATGAATATTGAAAAAAAATGTTCCATCCGGCGGATATTATGGTATAATCTCTTTATGTGACTAAAAGGCGGAGATTTCCCCATCCCCGCCGGCAGTATGGAAAAGCAAACCAAAGGAAGAAAGGAAAGAAGCTATGTTTCCTATCGTAAGCAAGCGGCCCCTGAATGAGGCCGGCACGGTCCTTGAGTATGTCATCAAGGCCCCGCTGGTCGCCAAGAAGTGCCTGCCAGGTCAGTTCATCGTCCTGCGTCTGGACGAGCACGGCGAGCGCGTTCCTCTGACGATTGCGGATTACGACCGTGAAGCCGGCACCGTCACCATCATGGTGCAGCCCGTCGGTCAGACGACCCGTATGCTCGAGCTCATGGAGCCGGGCGACTGCCTCGCCGACTTTGTCGGCCCCATGGGCAAGCCCACCCAGATCGGCGGACAGAAGCGTGTCTGCGTCGTTGGCGGCGGCGTCGGCTGCGCCATCGGCTACCCCGTGTGCAAGGGCTTCTTTGAAGCCGGCATCGAGGTCGACATGGTCGCCGGTTTCCGTTCCAAGGACATCGTGATTCTTGAGGACGAGATGCGCGCCCACTCCACCAACCTCTACATCTGCACCGACGACGGCAGCTACGGCGAGAAGTGCTTCGGCAACGCCAAGCTGGAAGAGCTCATCAAGTCCGGCCGCGAGTATGACGAAGTGTTCATCATCGGACCTCTGAAGATGATGAAGTTCACCGCCCTCACCACCAAGCCCTACGGCATCAAGACCATCTGCTCTCTCTGCCCGATCATGATCGACGCCTCCGGCATGTGCGGCGGCTGCCGTCTGACCGTTGGCGGTGAGACCAAGTTCGCCTGCGTGGACGGCCCCGAGTTTGACGGCCACCAGGTTGACTGGGACGAGCTGATTGCCCGCAACTCCTTCTACGCCGGCGAAGAGACCGCCGCGAAGGAACATATCTGCCGCATCACCGGAGGTGTAAGACATGGCTAATATGAGTATGACCAAGAATCCCATTCCGGAGCAGGAGCCTCTGGTACGCAACAAGAACTTTGACGAGGTCGCTCTCGGCTACACCGAGGAGATCGCCATCGACGAGGCCAAGCGCTGCCTCAACTGCCGTCAGCATCCCTGCGTCAACGGCTGCCCGGTGAACGTCCGCATCCCGGAGTTCATCGCCAAGGTCGCCGAGGGCGAGTTTGAAGAAGCCTACAAGATCATCACCTCCACCAACAGCCTGCCCGCCGTCTGCGGCCGCGTCTGCCCGCAGGAGCATCAGTGCGAGGGCAAGTGCGTCCGCGGCATCAAGGGCGAGAGCGTCGGCATCGGTCGTCTCGAGCGCTTCGTCGCCGACTGGCACGCCGCTCACGCCGACCCCAACGCGAAGGTCGAGAAGCCCGTTTCCAACGGCCACCGTGTCGCCGTCGTCGGCTCCGGCCCTGCCGGTCTGACCTGCGCGGGCGACCTCGCCCGCATGGGCTATGAAGTCACCGTGTACGAGCTCTTCCACAAGGCCGGCGGTGTTCTGGTATACGGCATCCCCGAGTTCCGTCTGCCCAAGGCGATCGTGGCGCGCGAAGTCGCCGCGCTCGAGGAGATGGGCGTTAAGATCGTGACCGACGCCGTCATCGGCCGCGCGATCTCCATCGACGAGCTGCTCACCGAGGAAGGCTTCGAGGCCGTGTTCCTCGGCTCCGGCGCGGGTCTGCCCCGCTTCCTCGGCATTCCGGGCGAGAACCTGCTCGGCGTTTACTCCGCCAACGAGTTCCTGACCCGTATCAACCTCATGAAGGCTTACCGCGAGGATTACGACACGCCGATCAAGCACCACAAGTGCGTCGCCGTCGTCGGTGCCGGCAACGTCGCCATGGACGCTGCCCGCTGCGCGAAGCGTCTCGGCGCGGAGCATGTCTACGTTGTCTACCGCCGCGGCATGGAAGAGGTCCCCGCCCGTAAGGAAGAGGTCCACCACGCTCAGGAGGAAGAGGTCGAGTTTAAGCTTCTCACCAACCCGGTGCGCGTCATCGGCGACGAGAAGGGCTACGTGACCGGCATCGAGTGCATCAAGATGGAACTCGGCGAGCCCGACGAGAAGGGCCGCCGCCGTCCGGTGCCCGTCGAGGGCTCCAACTTTGTGCTCGAAGTGGACGCCATGATCGACGCTCTCGGTACCAGCCCCAACCCGCTGCTCCGCATGACCACCCCCGGTCTGGAAGCGGACAAGCACGGCTGCCTGATCGCCGACGAGAAGGGAAAGACCACCCACGAGGGCGTGTTCGCCGGCGGTGACGCCGTCACGGGTGCCGCCACCGTCATTCTCGCCATGGGCGCCGGCAAGACCGCCGCTACCGCCATCGACGAGTACATCAAGAATAAGAACGCCTGAGTTCTTACATACGGCATAGAAAATCCGGTTCGGAGCTTCCGAACCGGATTTTCTTATGGACTTTTCGCCGGACTTCTGCTATGTTCCATATATCCCATGTTGCGCCGCAAAGAATTCAAAAACGCCAGAGGAAGCGAGATATCCATGACCTGTACCGACTGGATAAACTATATTCAGGATACATACGGCGCGCCGGCAGAACATCCGTGGCAGGACAAGCCGGAGTTTGCCGTATTTCGTCACAAGAACAACAAAAAGTGGTTTGCTCTGTTCATGACCGTGAAAGCCTCGCGGCTCGGCCTTCCCGGGGGCGAGGACGTCCCCGTGCTGAATCTCAAAGCCGATCCGCGCCTGATCGGGTCGCAACGGGAAGAGCCGGGATTCTTCCCCGCTTACCATATGAACAAGGAGCATTGGATCACCGCCGCGCTTGACAGAAGCGCGGCGGAAGATGAAATAAAAGCTCTGCTTGCCATGAGTTACGATTTGACAGCATCGAAAAAAAGCATCGGCTCGAATACAGCCCCAGCGAAGCCAAAGCCGACACCTGAGGGAGGAAAAGCATGAAGAAAGTCCTCGTGATCGGCTGTCCCGGCTCCGGGAAGAGCACGTTTTCCCGGCGGCTGCGCGACGCGGCCGGTATCCCGCTCTATCCGCTTGATCTGCTCTGGCACCGGCCGGACAGAACGACCGTTTCCGAAGAGGAATTTGACACGGCGCTTGCCGAAATTCTCGGAAGAGACCGCTGGATCATCGATGGGAACTTCAGCCGGACGCTGGAGCGGCGGCTCACGGAATGCGACACGGTGTACCTCTTTGACCTGCCGGTCGATGAATGCATCGCGGGCGTAGAGGCGCGCATTGGCACGAAGCGCGAGGATATGCCGTGGATCGAAACGGAATTTGACCCGGAATTTCGTGAGTTCATCACGCATTTTTCTGAGACCCGGCTTCCCAACATCTATGCGCTCCTGGAAAAGCACAGCGATATAACGCTTACGGTATTCCATTCCCGTGCCGAGTGCGAAGCCTACAAAATACCGGCGGCAGACGCCGGACAAATCGCCCAGGGAGGGCTGATATGAATCCAAACCAAACCGACATTTTCCGGCCGCTGTTCGCGGAGCTTGACCGGCAGCTTGCCGGAGAGCTTCCGGTACGTCTCGCCATTGAGGGTGGGAGCGCGAGCGGCAAAACGACGCTCGGCCAAATTCTCGCCGAGAGATATGGCTGCACCGTGTTTCACATGGATGACTTTTATCTCCGCCCGGAACAGCGCACCGCCTCGCGCTTTGCCGAACCTGGCGGAAACGTTGACCGCGAGCGGTTTCTCGAAGAGGTGCTTCTGCCGCTGCGGCGCGGCGAAAAAATCTTTTACCGCCGGTTTGACTGCGCTACCATGCAACTGCAAAAGCCCATAGAGATCGTGCCGGGGAGGCTTGTCGTCACCGAGGGCGCGTACTCCATGCATCCGGAGCTCACGCCGTACTACGATCTTTCCGTTTTTCTCGATATCTCGCCCGAATTGCAGCGTGATCGCATTTCGCGCCGCAATACGCCGGAGAAGGCGAAGCGCTTTTTCACCGAATGGATTCCAATGGAGCAGGCGTACTTTGCCGCGTTCGATATCCCGGCGCGCTGTACGCTGCGCATTTCCATATCATAAAGAAAGGGACAGGAATTGCTATGACCGGGAGGAACGGTATGGAACGTCTTTTTGAACACACGCTCAACACCCGCCCGATACTGGAAAACAGTCTCCGCTTTGTTCGGAGCGATGTCCCCGCGCGGGTATCCGAGGCGGAAAAAGGAGCGCTGATTGAGCGCGACATCACCACAATCGTTGATCTTCGCACCGCGGCAGAGCGTGCGGAGCGGCCCTGCCCGCTCGCGGACGACGCGCGGTTTACCTATCTCTGCATGCCTGTCACGGTGGGAAACGCCGTTCCCGCAACGGCGGACGACGTGTCCCGGCTCTATATCGCCATGGTGGACGACACGCTGCGCAGCACGATCGACACGATTTTGACCGCAAAGACCAACGTTCTCTATTTCTGCGCCGCCGGAAAGGATCGGACGGGCGTTGTGTCGGCGATCCTGCTCCATAAATCCGGCATGAGCCGCGAGTACATCGTGGCGGATTTCATGAAAACCCGAGCCAATCTGAAAGCATATCTTGAAGAGTATGCCCGCGAGCACCCCGGCATCCGGCTTGATGTCATCCTCCCGCAAGAGCGCTATATGGAAGAATTCCTCGCGTGGCTTGAAACACAGGAAATATAAAGCGCAGGCAACAGCGCGTTGCTTGCCGATAGCGGCTGCTTTGGGTATAATCTCCTTACGAGGTGATCAGAATATGGAAACAAAAGATGTGATCTTGCAGCTTCGGAACCGGGAGAACCTGTCGCAGGAGGAGCTTGCCGAAAAGCTCTTCGTTACCCGGCAGGCGGTGTCCCGCTGGGAGAACGGTGAGACGCTCCCCAACACGGAAACGCTCAAGCGCCTGTCCGCGCTCTTTGACGTCTCCATCAACACGCTTCTCGGCTCGCCGCACCGGAACATCTGCCAATGCTGCGGCATGCCGCTCGAGGACGCGACGACCAGCCGTGAGCCGGACGGCTCATTCAACGAGGAATACTGCAAATGGTGCTACTCCGGCGGCGAATTCAAGTATGACAGCGCCGAACAGCTCATCAATTTCTGCGTGGAGCATATGTCGACAGAGACGTGGCCCGCGGAGCAGGTCCGCGCGCACATGGAAGCCGTTGTGCCGCAGCTCCGGCGCTGGAAGCGCTAACAAAAGGGCCTGTTGCAGAATGAAGGATTCTGCAACAGGCCCTTTGGGTTTTTACAGCAACCTGCTTGGCTCTCCCTCTGGGAGAGCTGGCGAGCCAAAGGCGAGACTGAGAGGGAATCCAAGCGCGCCGCCGTCTCCCTCTTACGGCTTTAGCGTAACCGTTTCGTTCACAGCGCTCCCAGGCTGGTCGGGATCGTCTAACCAATACTGTATTTCAATCTCCTCAACCGTTTCGATTCCATGCTCCTCCAATGCGCTTGCACTCCATATCATGGAGGGAAACGCAACATGGCCGCCGCGCACAAATTGCGACCCGTTCAAATCCGCCTCAATGCCATTAATCGAATGAACATAGCAGCCGAGGTACAGCTCCCTATCCGTTTTGTTCACGAGGTACAGATCCACCGTATAACCCCAGACGCTGTCCATCTCGAAGCCTGTCACAATGATACTGGCATCGTCATTGTCTACAAGAACGATATCCTCCGGCTGCGCGGCGCGAACGTATTTTACCGCGTTCTCTTCCCCATAGGGGTAGATATGCACGGATTCCTGTGCCGCCACATACCCCGACAAGGCGTCCGGAGCCACCGCGAATGTCAATTCAATATCCGTAAAGTCTCCGACCTCCGGCATATACAGCTTCCTGTCCAAAAGCCGTATTTCCTCGTTGGTGTTTTTTCCGGCTGGAATTTCGGCAGAAAAAACCGAATAGGTCTCAATGCCGTTTACCGATGCCAGCCCTGCTTCAAAATAAAGGTTCTCATCCGTCAGACGATTTTCCAGATATACGTTTACCGTATATCCCCAGTCATTCTCCGGATCGACGCCTGTGATTTTAACGAGGCATTTTTCATCGTCGAACACGATAATTTCCTCAAATCCGGTCTGCGCTTCATCGGGCTGCTGTGCCGCCCCGGCTCTCGTTTTTCCCTCCGTTGTTTCCGCGGCCGCCTCCGTTTCAGCCGTTCCGGTTGAAGCGCTCTCTTCGCTGCCGCCGCAGCCAGCAAGGGACAGGCTCAGGGCAAGCGCGATCAGCAGCGCCAAAAGTCTCCGCATTTTCTTTCCTCCGTTTTTTTCTTTATTTTTCTTCGGCCGGAGAGTCGGCTTCGGCCGCTTCGTCCGGCGTCGGTTCTCTAAAATCTGCCGCAGGGACAGGCGCGCTTTCCGGCTCGTCCGGCAGCTGCTCCGCTGCCTGTGCCGGATCAAGCTCAATGACGGGCGCCTGCCCGGCGAGGAATTCAGCGTGCGACTTACCGTGCGCCACCGCCACGGTGGTAAAAAGGCCAGAAATGCCGTCGAGCAGGAAGCCGAGTGCCGCGGCGAACAGGAGCGTATCGTTCTTTTCAAAAGGATTCACGAGCAGCAGCACGCCCGCCGCACAGATGCACACGCCCAGCACAAGCGCCGCCGTCCAGCCGCCGGTACCGCAGCATTTGATATCCAGCCCGTGTTTGCAGTCCATAAAGCCGTGGTAGAGCAGCACAACGCCCATCACGATGACCGTGAGGCGCATGATCTGCTCCGCAAGACTCTGCGTGAGCAAAATCCAGACGCCCGCCACCGCGGCAATGATGCCGGAGATGAGCAGCAGCTTTCGCAGCAGACCGACGCGCTCACCGGTAAGGTACGAGGCGATCTGTAATATGCCCGAGAGGATCATCACCGCGCCGAAGCCGTAGCTGATCCATTTCATGGCGGTCGCCGTCCAGATCAGCATGGCTACGCCGAGCGCCAGACAGAGGATGCTTACGCCGAACGCGGCAAAAGCAAAATGACGGAAAAATCGTTTCATGGTGTCTCCTTTCAAATGACCGAATAGATCGTGGAAACAAGATCGTAACGCGCGCCGTAGTGCGTCATGGCACCGAGAGCGGACGCATCGGCCTTCTTCATGAGCATCACATCGGTCTCACCGCCAGCGGCCAGGGCGGCAAGGACGGAGGCGTCCCCGGCATAGACCTCGGCAATGTACCCGGTCGCAGACTCAAACGCCGGGAGCCACACGGCGAGAATGCCGCTTTCCAAAAGCTCTGTATCCGCCGCGACGCGCACATGGCGCGTTTCATCGGTCGCCGCGGGGATCTCCTCCGACGCACGCTCCGCCGCCGGGAGCGTGTACATCGGCGTATCCAGTCCCTCGGGGATAAAGCCTTCCGCCGCGTCCCTTCCCGAGGAACGAAGCCAGATGCTGAGCGCCTTTGCCCCGTCGCTCTTCCCCTCGCAGAGGACATACGCTGTCTCCTCCCCTGCAGCAAAGCGCGGCGCGGCCGTCGGTTCCGCCGTCGGCTCCGGCGTCGGTGCCGGCGCTTCCGTTGTCTCCGGCGTGGCGGTCGCCGCCGCGGTCGGATCGGCGGAGGACTCTGCCGTGTCCGGTGCTTTGGCGCAGCCCGCCGTCAGCAGCAGGCACGCCGCGAGCAGCGGCACAATATATCTCTTCATGGTCTGTTCTCCTTATCGCAGCCGCCGGAGCCGCGGCCGCAGTCTCCGCCGCAGTCTCTGCCGCAGCCGCGCTTCCGGTCTTTCCAGCCGCGCTTTACGGCGATCACCGCCCACACAGCGACGCCAAGCAAAATAACAATATCCGCTATGGACATAGGATCTCATCCTCAAATAAGCAGCGCGATCTGATAGACCGCCGCGCCGAGCGCCCAGGCAAGCAGGCATTGGAACAGCACGACGCCGAGCGTTTTCCATGCCGAGCCGAGTTCCCGCCGGATCGCCGCGACCGCCGCCACGCAGGGCGTGTACAGCAGCGTGAACACCAGAAACGCCACAGCGCTGCGCACGGAGAAGAGCGTGGAGAGCGCCGCGCCGCCGGTGAGCACGCCGAGCGTACTGACCACGGCTTCCTTTGCCATGAAGCCCGCGATGAGCGAGGTGCACACGCGCCAGTCGGCAAAGCCGAGCGGCGCGAAGAGCGGCGCCAGGAGCCCGCCGAGCGCGGCAAGGAGGCTCTGCGAGTTGTCCGAAACGGGGTTGATGCGCGTATCGAACGTCTGCAAAAACCAGATCACGAGGCTTGCCACGAAGATGACCGTAAAGGCACGGTGGAGAAAGTCCTTTGCCTTGTCCCACATGAGCTGGAGCGTTGTGCGCACGGAGGGCATGCGGTAGTTCGGCAGTTCCATCACAAACGGGATGGGGTTGCCGCGGAAAAGCGTTTTCCCAAACACAAGCGCCACAAGCACGCCGACGAAAATGCCGAAGAAGTACAGCCCGCCCATGGCAAGCGCCTTAAACCTCGGGAAAAACGCCGCAACGAACACGGAATAGATAGGAATCTTGGCGCTGCAGCTCATGAACGGCGTGAGCAGCACGGTCATGCGGCGGTCGCGCTCGCTCGTGAGAGTCCGCGTTGCCATGACCGCCGGAACGGTGCAGCCGAAGCCGATGAGCATCGGCACAACGCTCTTGCCGGAAAGGCCGATACGGCGCAGGAGCTTGTCCATCACGAAGGCGACGCGCGCCATATATCCGGTGTCCTCCAGCATGGAGAGGAAGAAGAACAGCACCACGATGACCGGCAGGAAGCTCACCACGTTGCCGACGCCGCTGAACAGTCCGTCGATCACGAGCGAGTGTACGACCGGGTTGATGCCGTAGGCCGTGAGCGCCGTGTCCACCAGTCCCGCCAGCGCGTAGATCCCCGCGGCGAGCAAGTCGGAAAGAAATGCGCCGAACACCTCAAACGTGAGATAAAACACCAGCAGCATGATGCCGACAAAGATCGGCAAGGCAAATATGCGGTGCGTGAGAACGTTGTCGATTTTGCGCGAGCGCTTCCGCTCGCGGCTCTCCTCCGGCTTTTTCACCGTTTCGGCGCAGACCGACTCGATGAACGAATATCGCATGTCGGCGATGGCGGCGTTGCGGTCAAGTCCCGTCTCCCGCTCCATCTCCACGATGCTGTGCTCACACAGCTCCAGCTCGTTCTCGTCGAGCGCGAGACGCGCAACGATATCGTCGTTGCCTTCGATCACGTTCATTGCCGCCCAACGGGCGCTCATCCGGGCGCGCTCGGCGTGATCCTCCACCACGTGGGTGACGGCATGGATGCAGCGGTGCACCGGTCCCGGCGGGCAGAAGTCGTATACCTCCGGCTTGCGCCCGGCGGAGGCCGTGCGGCAGGCGAGCTCCGTCAGATCGGCGATACCCTCGCCCTTTGCTGCGCTGATCGGCACGACCGGGATACCGAGCAGCTCCGAGAGCTTCACGGTATCGACCGTGCCGCCGTTGGCGCGCACCTCGTCCATCATGTTCAGGGCAAGCACCATCGGCACCTGCATTTCGATCATTTGCAGCGTGAGATAGAGATTGCGTTCAATGTTCGTGGCATCCACGATGTTGATGATGCCGTCGGGCCGGCCGTCGAGAATGAAATCGCGTGTTACGATCTCCTCGGCGGAATAGGGCCGCAGCGAATAGATGCCCGGCAAATCGACGACCTCGTCGCCCTTCGTGTTGCGGATGGTGCCGCTTTTGCTGTCCACCGTGACGCCGGGGAAATTGCCGACGTGCTGATTGCTCCCGGTGAGCTGGTTGAAAAGCGTTGTTTTGCCGCAGTTCTGGTTTCCGGCAAGAGCGAATCTCATGCGAGCTCCACCTCCACCTTGGCGGCGTCCTCCAGCCGCAGCGAAAGCGTATACCCGCGCAGGAACACCTCCACCGGGTCCCCCATCGGCGCAATGCGCGTTACGGTAACGTGCGTTTTGGGAATGACTCCCATATCGAGAAGCCGGAGCCGGAGAGCTCCCTCGCCCCCAACGCTCCGGATGATCCCCGATTGTCCCACATGCAGCTTATCCAGCGTCATCTCTCTTTTTCTCCCATTTTATATTGTATTCTCTATTTTACGGCATAATCGTCAAAAATCAATATCCAATCTGACAGTTTTGTTCCACCTTACACTTTTGGCAAATCCGTATATTGATTTCATTATTGAGCTTTGCTAATATAGTACACAAGATGTAACGACGTAGACTTCATATGTAATGGAGGTTTCATCATGTGCGCACAAGCTCTGCCGGAAGGCGTTTACCGTGAGGAGATCGTTTTCACGCCGGAGGAAATGGACGGCTTCGGCCGCATCCGTGCCGGCGCGCTCGCGCACCGGTTTCAGGAGATCGCTGCGGTGCACCACGCCTCGCTCGGCGTCGGGCAGGATATCGCCGTGACGAAGGGCTGCTTCTGGGCGCTCGCGCGCACGGAGATGCGCATTTCCCGGCTGCCCGCCGTAGGGGAGCGTGTGTTTCTCGATACCTGGGTCGGGCGGCAGTCGCACGGACTGTTCTGGCGGCACTACCGGATCGTCGGTGAGGACGGCGGGGCGCTTCTTTACGCCGTTTCGATCTGGGTCATCATGGATATCGAGAGCCGTGCCCTTACGAAAGATCACGCCTGGGCGGTCGTTTCGCGCGCGACGGTCGAGGGCGAGCTGCCCGCGGCCTTCAAGCCCATCCCCTTCCCCGTCGAGCTGCCGGAGCACGCCTGCCGCCGTGTGACCGACGCCGAGACCGACGGCAACGGTCATCTCAACAACTGTCTCTACCTCCGTTGGGGGCAGGATCTGCTGCCGGAGGCGTTCGCGCGCACGCACGCGCTGCGCAGCGTATGGATCGAATACCGGAAAGAATTGCCGCGCGGCACAGAATCGGAGTTGACGTATTCACTCAGCGGGAGTACTCTGTATGTGCGGGGAACCGCAGAAAACAAAGAACGATTTTTGCTGAGGATGGAATATGATGAAACGGTTTGAAAGCGATTATCTGGAAGGCGCGCATCCCGATGTGCTCCGGGCGCTGATCGAAACAAACGGCGAGCAGACCCCCGGCTACGGAGAAGACCCCCATTGTGAGGCCGCCCGCGCCCTGCTGCGCGAGCGCTGCGAGCTGCCGGAGGGCGAGGTGCAATTTCTCGTCGGCGGCACGCAGGTCAACCGCACCGTGATCGCCTCGCTTTTGCGTCCCCATCAGGGTGTCGTCGCGGCGGACACCGGCCACATTGCCGTGCACGAGACCGGCGCGATCGAAAACTCCGGCCACAAGGTGCTGACTGTGCCGCACAAGGACGGCAAGATCACCGCCGGGCAGGTCGAGGAGCTTTGCCGCGCGCACTACGCGGACGCGAGCTTTGAGCACATGGTGCAGCCGGGCATGGTGTATATCTCGAATCCCTCGGAATACGGTACCGTATATACCCGCAATGAGCTGGAAGCGCTCTACGCCGCGTGCAAGGCGCGCCATCTCCCGCTCTTTATTGACGGCGCGCGTCTCGGCGCGGCGCTCCACAGCCCGGTGTGCGACTATACACTTGCCGACATGGCGCATATGTGCGATGTCTTCACGATCGGCGGCACAAAAATGGGTCTTCTCTTCGGCGAAGCGGCGGTGTTCTCCGCGCCGGAGCTTGCCAAGGATTTCCGCTACTTTATCAAGCAGAACGGCGGCATGCTGGCCAAGGGCCGTCTGCTCGGCGTGCAGTTTTACGCGGCATTCAAGGACGGGCTCTACGACCGCATCGGCGCGGAAGAGGTGCGTCTCGCGCTGCGCCTGCGCGACGGCTTCCGCGCCCGCGGCTGGACGTTCCTGATCGAGTCCCCCTCCAACCAGCAGTTCCCCATCCTGCCGGACACGCTCATTGAGCGGCTTGCACCCGAGTTTTCGTGCAGCCACATTCAGTCTCTCCCCGACGGCCTGAGCGCGGTGCGCTTCTGCACGAGCTGGGCCACGACCGACGCCGACATCGACGCGCTGCTCGACGCCATCCCCATCAACGCCTGAACTGCTGTAATGCCTCCCTCTGACGAGGGAGGTGGCAAAACCGGAGGTTTTGACGGAGGGAGAGAATGGTTCTGCGCGAAATCATCTGGTTTTTCTCTCCCTCAGTCAGCTTCGCTGACAGCTCCCTCGTCAGAGGGAGCCAATGATAATTGCCCCTCGTTACAGCACTTCTGGTGTCCCCTTTAACACATTGAGCCGCCCCGCCCGAATCGGTTTTCGGGCGGGGCAGCTGTCAATAAGAAAAGTTGCGCGATAGTTGGTGGCGCAACCGGCGGCGGGATGCTATATTGGCGGCAAAAAGGAGGTTATTTTATGCGATTTTCCATTCTTATGACCCTTGTGTCGTTTCTGATTCTTGCCGTAGGCGTTTATGTGCTCGTGCTGCTCATCCGTGCGCTGCGAAAGTACATCCGCTCCGAGCCGGTGCGAAAAGAGAAAGCGGCGAGCGCCCGATCGCTCGGCGAAGTTTTGAAGCGCCGCCGGACGGAATGCAAAATGACGCAGGAGTTCGTAGCGGAGGCGCTGGGCGTCAGCCGGCAGGCGGTCTCCAAGTGGGAGAGCGGCGCATCCGATCCAAGCACCGCGAACCTTATCGCGCTCGCGAATCTCTTCGGCACAACGCCGGAGGAGCTATTGAAGGAAATACAATAAAAAGGCGTCCCTCGTCCGAACAAGTCAGGCGAAGGACGCTCTTTTCTTCTTTTACACAGCAATAGTCTTCCCTTTCCGTATCTCCCGGATATAAAACGGGATGAGCAGCGCCGTGGCGCCGATCCATGCGAGCGGCGAGGAGAAGCACACGCCGGTATAACCAAGCACACGCGAAAGCCCCAGCGCGCCGCCGATGCGCATCACGAGCTCGACAACGCAGGCGAGAAACGGCGCGGTGCTGTTGCCCATGCTCTGCACCGTGGAGCGGTAGACGATGAGAAGGCCGAGCACCACGTAAAACGGCGCGACCACCGTGAGATACCCGCCGGCATAGGAGACGATCTCTTCCGTCGGCGCATCGATGAAAAGCGAAACGATCGCCCGCCTCGCGAGCAGCATTACCGCACACATGAGGATATTCGCGCTCTCGATCTGAACGAGGGAGGCGCGGACGCCCGCGCGGATGCGATCGAAGCGGTGCGCGCCGTAGTTCTGCGCAACATAGCCGGAGATGGCGATCTGGTACGCCGTGTTGACGAGCACCGATAGCTGATCGACCTTCGTCGCGGCGGTATACCCCGCCACCGCCGCCGTGCCGAGAGAATTGACGCACGCCTGCACGACGAGCTGCCCGATGCACATCACGGACATCTGAAAGCCCATGAGGAACCCGACGCGAAGATGGCGCACCGCGGTGATCCGGCTCCCCGAAAAGTCCGCCCGGCGGGTGCGGAGCACCGGGTATTTCCGCAGCCCGACGATCGTGCAGAGGATCGCCGATAGGAGCTGGCTGAGCACCGTCGCCCACGCCGCTCCCGCGACGCCCCTACGGAACGGCACAATGAAAAGGATATCCAGCCCGATGTTGAGCAGTGACGAGAGCACAAGGAAGACGAGCGGCGTGCGGCTGTCGCCGAGCGCGCGCAGCATATAGGAAATGATGTTATAAAATACCGTCGCGCCCGTGCCGAGCAATATCACAAAGAGATAGGCGTAGGCATCGGCAAAGATATCCACCGGCGTCTGCATCCAGCCGAGCACCGGCCGAGCAAGTACGCACACGATCGGCGTGAGCAGCGCCGTGAACACTGCCGAGAGCGCCCACGACACCGCAGCGCTCCGGCGCATGCCGGTCTCATCGCGCGCGCCGCAGCATTGGCCGAGGCAGATACCGAAGCCGCCGGTCAGTCCCTGCACGAAGCAGAGAACGAAATAGCTGATGATGCCCGTAGAGCCGACGGCGGCAAGCGCGTCCGCGCCGAGCGTTTTGCCGACGATGACCGTGTCGGCCAACGTATAGAAAAGCTGGAAGAGATTCCCGCCGAGCACCGGCAGCGCATACCGCAGCAGCACGCCGAACGGGCGGCCTTCCGTCAACTGTCTTTCCACGCAGAAAACTCCTTTTGCTTTTTGCGCGGATACTATACTCCACACCGCCGAAATTGAAAAGCGGCAAAATCCACAAGGATACGAAACCGGCTTTCGCCGCATTTGTGCGGGAAAGCCGGTTTTTCTTTATAATAAACGCCCTGCGGCGGTCGTTGTTGGTCTGCCGCTTTCGGCCAAGCCGCGGTGGGCAGTTACCTCTTAAACACAGCGCCGGGTCATTCGCGCTTTCCCGTGCTGTGGAGCATGGCTGCATCATACCGGGCACACCTGAAACCGAATCGAAAAAAACGAAAAACAAATTGTAAAGGCGCGCAGTGGAGAACGCGAAAAGAAAAACTTTTTTCGACCGGATTTTTTCAGGCGCATTTCAGCTTGGAATATGATATTATACCCATCAAGGGAGGGATCTCTATGCGCATTCTCATTGCCGAGGACGAGGTGAGCATCGCCAAAGCGCTGCGGCTCATGCTCGAAAAGAACAAATATTCCGTGGATGTTGTCCACAACGGCACGGACGCGCTCGACTATATCTGCGCGGGCGAATACGACGCGCTCGTGCTTGACATCATGATGCCCGGCATGGACGGTATTTCCGTGCTGACGGAGGCGCGGCGGCGCGGCATCACAACGCCGGCGCTCTTTCTCACGGCCAAGAGCGAGATCGAAGACCGCATCGCGGGGCTGGACGCCGGGGCAGACGATTATCTGCCCAAACCCTTTGCCGCGGGCGAATTTCTCGCGCGGGTGCGTGCGCTCGTGCGCCGCAGCAGCGCCTACGCGCCGGACATACTCTCCTTCGGCGGCACAACGCTGGACGCGAGCGCCTATATTCTCCGCGCCGCCGGGGGCGAGGTGCGCCTGAACAACAAGGAATTCCAGCTCATGGAGCTGTTTCTGCGCCACCCGCACCAGATCTTCTCCGCCGAGCGGCTCATGGACAAGATCTGGGGGCTGGACAGTGACGCGGAGATCGACGTCGTGTGGACGTACATCGGCTTTCTGCGCAAAAAGCTGCGGGAGATCGGCTCCGGTATCGAGATCAAAACCATCCGCGGCGCGGGGTATACGCTGGAGGAGACGTCATGCTGAAAAAAATGCAGCGCCGGTTCGTCGGTGCGGCGATGGCGGCGTTCACCGCCGTGATTCTTGTTCTATTCTGCGTGGTGAACGCCGGGAACTACCGGAGCGTTGCCTCGCAGCAGGACGATACGCTATCGCAGCTGCTCGCGCTGGGCTCGCAAAGCGCTCCCACGAACGGCGAAACGCCGCCGGACAAGCCCGATGGGGAGACCGGCGCTGCGCTCCCGGACGGCAATGTTCCGGTTCCCCGCATCGGCGGGAAGAACTTTTCGTCGGAAGTGCCGTATATGTTCCGGTATTTCTCCGTGCGGTACGATGCCGACGGTCAGCTTTCGCAGGTCGATCAGGATTTCATCGCCTCCATCTCGCGCGGCGAAGCCGAGACGTATGCCGCCGACGTGCTCGCGCTCTCCCGGCAGCACGGCTATTATAAGGGGTACCGCTATCTCGTGGCCGCCTCCAGCGACGGCACGAGCGTCATTTTCCTCAACTCCGAACGCGAGCTGCACTCGATCCGCGCACTCTTCTGGATCACCGCCGCCGTGGCGGGCGGGTGTCTGGTCGTTGTGTTTCTGCTCGTGCTGCTCTTCTCGCGGCGCGCCATCGCGCCGTATATGCGCAATCTTGCCATGCAGAAGCAGTTCATCACCAACGCCAGCCACGAGCTGAAAACGCCGCTGACCGCGATATCGACGAGTGCGGATGTGCTCGCGATGGAGTATGAGGACGATGAGTGGGTGAAAAATATCCAGTCGCAGTCAGCCCGGCTCTCGCGGCTCATTTCCGATCTTGTAACGCTCTCGCGGCTCGACGAGGAAAACCCGTTCCCGGAGCGCACGGAATTTTCGCTCAGCGACGCCGTGTGGGAGACCGCCGAGCCGTTCACCTCCCTCGCGCGCTCGCGCGGCCGGAGCTATACGCAGAATATCGAGGACGGTCTCACCATGACGGGCGACCGTGCGGCGGTGCAGCAGATGGTATCCATTTTGCTGGATAACGCCAACAAGTACACGCCCGAGAGCGGCAGCATCTCCCTTTCGGCGCGGCGCGCCGGGCGGAAGAACGAGATCGCTGTTTCCAACACCTGCGAAGGCGCGGAAAGCATCGACGTAACACGGCTCTTTGACCGGTTTTACCGCGCGGATGAGTCGCACTCGACACGCATCGGCGGCACAGGCATCGGCCTTTCGATCGCACGCGCCACCGCTGAGGCGCACGGCGGCACGATCGAGGCCAGCGTGAGCGGTAACACCATCACGTTCCGGGTGAAGATATAAACAGCATAAGACCCGCCGCACGAGTATCCGTGCGGCGGGTCGTTTTTTGGGGGTAGCTTATTCGAGAGAGAGCGTACAGTCGTGCCCGGTATCGGTGCGGGCGATGAGCGCGGTAAGTTTTTCAAAGAGGGTCTCTCCCTCGCCCCGGCGCGCCTCGGCAAGCAGCGCCTCCATACGCGGGCGGTTATTCGGATGGCAGCGGCGCAGGAGTTTTTCATAGTAGAGCACCGTGGCGCCGTAGCCGAAGTCCTCGCGGCTCTTTTCGGAATTGAGCCAGCGGATGTGCAGCCGCGCGCCCGCCGGGATCCTGCCGACACCGCCGCCGAGCAGATCGTTGAGCGCGTCAAGGCTGCGGACGGTCTCGTCCGGCCCCACGTCAAAGAGGCGGTTAAACTCGCGGAACAGGCCGTCCATCGTGGAGAAGTTCGCCCCGTCGATCACGAGAGTACGGCGGCGTCCGTCGTCCGGCTCGGCCGCGGGGGTCGCCGTGCCGCTCCTGCCGCCGCTCTTTTTTGCTTTGACTTTGCCGATATAGTCCCGGAAGTCGGCAGTATAAAAGCTCTCCGGGATGCGCTTGGAAATGGCGTATCCGGCAAAGCCGCCGATCGAGCCGGTGATCACGCCGCCGAGCACGTCGGTGGCATAATGCACGCTGAGATAAATGCGCGAAACACCCATGGCGAGCGCGAAGAGAAGTGCCGTCCAGCTGACCTTTTTGTTGCCGCGGAGGAACACCGCGAGCGAGGCCGCCGTCGCGGCGGTCATGTGGCCGGAGGGGAAGCTCTTGTCGCTTTCGGTGTGCTTGCCGAGCATTTCCCAGTACTGCTGAAAAATGCTGCCGTCGTGCGTATATGGGCGCGGCCGGGCGACGAGCGGTTTAAAGCATACGTTTGTCACCAAGGCACCGATGGCAAGTGCGAGCAGCATCGTTGTGCCGTAGCGCCGCGTTTTGCGAAACAGCATCAGCACGATCGAGAGCAAAATGAGGAAGATGCCGCCCTTGCCGAGGAGCGAAATGAACGAGAGAAACGGGGTGAAGAACCACCCGGCGGCGACATAGAGCTGATGGATCGCGGTAGCGACCGCTTCGTCAAAGCCCGCGAAGGCCGTATTCAGCCACAGCGCCAAAGCCGTGAGTTGCATAAGCCGGACTCCTTTTTCTTTTAAATAATCTCTTGGGTATTATAACCGAGCCGTGCCGGAATTGCAAGTCAGCCGACGACGCGGCCGAACACGCGCAGCTCGTCCCCCGCCGCCACACGGATGGGGGCGTACCGCGGGTTGAGCGACACGAGCTCCACACGCCCCGGCGCTCGCTCGAGCCGTTTGCAGTACCCCGCGCCGTTATAGAGAAACACGCCGATCTCGCCGGAGCGGAGCGTCTCCTGCCGGTGCACCCAGACGATCTGCCCGTGGACAAAGCGCGGCTCCATGCTGTCCCCGGCGATACGCACACCGAAGTCCGCATTCGGTGACACCTCGTCGCCGACCTCAACCGTATCGTAATCCGTCCCGTCGAGCAGCTCGCCCGTACCGGCGGATACCGCCAGCCGGTAGAGCGGCAGCGTCCGTACGGCGCGCCGCTCCTCCGCAGGCGCGAACGCCGCAACAACGTCCCGGATGTGATAGAGCCGGCAGAGCTCCACGAGCTGGCGGGCGCTCGGCAGCGTGGTACCGCGCTCCCACTTGCTCACCGCCTGTGTCCGCACCGGGAAACCCGCCTCGGTGATGTATTTCGCCACCTCCGTCTGGTTATACCCTGCGGCGCGGCGCGCCGCCGCCAGACGCGCGCCGAAGCTGTTGTCGTCCATGGGCGTTCTCCTTCCTGTGGGTGAAGTTCTTTCTATCTACAATATATAGGGCGCTGCCAAAAAACGCAAGAGTTTTTCTCTTATAAAGCGAAAAAATACCGCTTGATTTCGCTTATTAAGCGAATTATAATGCAATTAATCGCTTGTAAGGAGATTTTCGGTATGGATGCACTGAATACGCCGCTGGAGATGATCGCCGTATGCTCGCCGGACGGGGAGCTCTCCCCGGCACGGTTCCGGCTGGAAACGGAAAACGGTGAGCGCGTCACGGTGCGCATCCGCCAGATCCGCCGCCGGGAGGAGATCCGGCTCATGGGCGTGGAATCGATCCGGTTTGACTGTCTGGCGCTGCTGGGCGGGCGGCTGCGGCGCTTTGAGCTGCGCTACGGCGTGCGGGCGCACCGCTGGACGCTCTGGCGGTTTCTCGACCGGGACGCCGCCGGGCAGCCGGGCGTTAATACACATGTGTGACAAACCTTGAAATCTGTAGCAGTTTTTTAGCGGCTCTCCGGGTTGAAAAACTAAAAAAATGCTCTATAATGTAGTATATTGTCAATTGGTTATGGGGTGGTTCTCATTCGCTGGGGCGTTTTCTTCCTGCTTTGGGCAGGGATGATGGTTTTTCATCTGGTCACATATTTCGGCTCGCAGTATCTCGAGGGCGAGCCGCACACCGTAGGCGGGGCGCTCGATGAGCGTATCCCTTTCCGTCCCGGCTGGATCTATATTTACAGCTCCTGGTTCGTGCTTTTGTTCGGCGTGCCGCTGCTGCTCAATATCGTCGCGCCGGAGCTCTGTCTCAAATACATGCTCGCGCACAGCATTGACCAGCTCTTGAGCAACATCATTTATCTCATCTACCCGACAACGTTCGAGCGCCCCGTGCCGCCGAAGAAGGGGCTGACCGGCTTCGTCATCGGCATCGTATACGGTGCAAACCACCGCTTTCTCAACTGCGCGCCGAGCGTGCACTGCTCGGTATCATTCCTCTTCGCGTTCGCCGCACTCGCAGCGCCGATGCTGCCGCTGTGGCTGCGGCTGGTGATCGTTGTGTGGTCGCTCGCGATCGTCGTATCGACGATGCTCGTCAAGCAGCACATGGTCATCGACGCCGTGACCGCGCTGCCGACCGCCGTGGTCTGCTGGCTGCTCGCAGGACTGGTGAATTTCTCCTCCCTCGCCGCGAAGTTCTCTTAACACAAATAACAAATGTCCGCCGCATTCCGATGGAACACGGCGGACATTTTTTTACTTCAGAGCGCGGCGCAGCGCGTCGGCGACGGTCTGCACAGTCTCGCGCGTGAGATATGGATGCATCGGCAGGCTCAGCACCGTGGCGCAGAGCTCCTCCGTCACCGGGCAGGGGACGTACTGCTTCAGTCCGTCAAACGCCTGCTGGGTGTGCATCGGCTTCGGATAATACACCATGGTGGGGATACCCTGCGCTTTGAGCTCAGTCTGCACACGGTCGCGCTCCTCCCGGCTGCGCAGCCGGAGCGTATACTGCGCCCAGCTTGAATACCAGCCCTCCGGCACGACCGGCAGGATGGCCGGGATACCGGCGAGCGCTTCGTTGTACATCGCCGCCGCAGCGTTCACATCCGCGAGCTCATACTTTTCAAAGGCGTCCATCTTTACGAGCAGGATCGCCGCCTGGATGGTGTCGAGGCGGGAGTTCATGCCGACGCGGACGTTATCGTACTTAAAGGAGCCCTTGCCGTGGACGCAGAGAGAGCGGATCAGCGCCGCCGTCTCGTCGGAATCAGTGAACACCGCGCCGCCGTCGCCGTAGCAGCCGAGGGGCTTTGCGGGGAAGAAGGACGTGCACGCCGCGTCGCCAAAGGCGCCGTTGCGCTTGCCGTGCAGCATGCCGCCGAAGCCCTGCGCCGCGTCCTCCAGGAAAAGCAGGCCGTGCTTTTCACACACGGCGGCGACCGCCTCATGGTCGGCGGGCAGGCCGAAAAGATCCACGTCCACCGCGGCCTTCGGCGTGAGTCTGCCCTCGGCAATGACCGCTTCGACGGCCGCCTCGAGGCTCTTCGCGTCCGCGTTGAACGTATCGGCGCAGACATCGTAGAACACCGGCGTTCCGCCCACGGAGGAGACGACTTCGCCCGAGGCGAAGAACGTGAAGTCCGGTACGAACACGGCGTCGCCCGGGCCGATGCCCCAGGCCATCATGCACAGCTCCAGCGCGTCGGTGCCGTTGCCGCAGGTGATGCAATGCCTGCGCCCGACGTAAGCGGCAAGACGCTCTTCGAGCGTTTTCACCTGTTCGCCGCTGATGAAATGCGCACCGGACGCTACGGCGGTCATGGCCGCGTCCATCTCCGGCTTCAAAACCTCATATTGCTTTTGCAGATCACGAAATTGCATTAGTCCTTTACCTCCGTAAGTCCGTTTTCGCCCTCGCGGTATTTCCGGCCGCATTTGGGGCAGGTGAGTCCATCCTTCAAAAGCTCGCCGCACTCGCACGCCCAGCCGCAGCGCCGCGCCGGGACGCCGAGCATCAGCGCGTGATCCGGCACGTTGTCCGTTACGACTGCGCCCGCGCCGATGAGCGCCCACCGCCCGACGGTGTGGCCGCAGACGATCGTAGCGTTCGCGCCGATGGATGCGCCCTCGCGGATGAGCGTTTTTTTATACCCTGCCGCGCCCTTGGGGTACTTCGCGCGCGGCGTGAGATCGTTCGTAAATACGCAGCTCGGCCCGCAGAATACATAATTTTCGAGCTCCACGCCCTCATAGACCGAAACGTTATTCTGCAGCTTGCAGCCGTCGCCGATGCGGACATTGTTCGATACATTCACATTCTGGCCGAGCGAGCACCGCGCGCCGATGTGAGCGCCCTTCTGGATATGACAGAAGTGCCAGATGCGCGTCCCCTCGCCGATCGTGACGCCCTCGTCCACAACGCTGGACGGATGCACATAATACTCGCTCACCGGTCAAACCTCCCAACATAGTCCATCGTCGAGCCGTGAGAGAGCGGGAAGCGCACCGGCTTGCCGCTCGCAGCGGATTCGTAGATGCCAAGCACAAGCTCGAGCGCCTTTCGTCCCTCCGTGCCGGAGCAGAGCGGTTCGCGCCCGGTCTCTATGGCGTTGAGCATATCGCGGTAGAGCGGCGTGTGGCCCGTTCCCATGTCCGCAACGGCATATTTTTCGATCGAGTCCGGCAGGGAATCCGTACCGTTCAAAAACTGCCAGCGCTCAACCTGATCCAAATACTTGCCGGACACGGAGACTGTGCCGGTCTCACCGAACACGGCGAGCGCATCGCTGAGGTTGTTGGGATATACGTTCACCGTGCCCTCGACGGTCGCATACGCGCCGTTTTTGAACCGTATGAGGGCAAGCCCCATGTCTTCGGCCTCAATGTACGGGTGCGTCAGGCGGTCGGTATAGGCGAACACCTCGTCCACGTCGCCGAAGATCCATTGCAGAAGGTCGGTATAGTGGATGCACTGGTTCATGAGCGTGCCGCCGTCATTCTTCCAGGTGCCGCGCCATTTTCCGGCGTCAAAGTACGCCTTGTTGCGGTTGCGGCGGATCTGCGCCGCGCCGTGCAGGAGCTTCCCGAAGCTGCCGTTTTCCGCCTCCGCGTGCAGCGCGCGCATCGAAGGGCAAAACCGCACCTGATGGTTCACGCAGAGCTTCACGCCGTTTTTCTTTGCAGCTTCGATCATTGCGTCCGCATCCTCGAGCGAGAGGGCGATCGGCTTTTCAACGATCACGTTCGTCCCGGCATTGAGGCAGTCACAGACGATCTGCCGCTTGATGCCGCTGCCGAGAGCGACCGCCGTGAGCTCGGGGTGCTGCTCGGAGAGCATGGCGTGGTAGTCGGCATAGAGCTTTACGCCGGAGCGCTTTTCCTCGGGGATCAGCGCGAGCGCCTTTTCGCGGTTTTCCTCCACGAGATCGCAAAGCGCTGCGATCTCCAATCCGGTTTCCAGCGCGGCGCGGATATGGTTGGCGCAGATCATTCCGCAGCCGATGAGAGCGTATTTCATACGGTGTTTTCCTTCTTTATCAAAAGCACCCGCCGCCCCCGCTCCCCGAAAACAGGGACGGAAGCGGCGGTGTTTTTTATCTCAGAGAATTTCAATATTATCGCGCTCAGCCACGGCCTTCATCGCGTTCTTGGTGTCGAAAACGAATTTGGCGTTTTTCTGCACGAAGGCGTAGTCCACGTTCGTGTGCGCGGTGGTGACCATAACAAGGTCGGCATCACGGAGCGCCTCTTCCGTCAGCGCCGGAAGGCCGGTCATGGTCATGCCCTTCCAGCGGAAGGACGGCACCCACGGGTCATAGTAGACAACGTCCGCGCCGCGCTTCTGGAGCTCCTTGATGACGTTGATCGCCGGGCTCTCGCGGAAGTCGGCAATGTCCTGCTTATAGGCCACGCCCAGCACGAGGATCTTCGCGCCGTTCATGGACTTTTTGAACGTATTGAGGATGCGGGCGGCGCGGTCGACACAATACTCCGGCATACGGTCGTTGATCATCATGGACGATTCGATCATCGAGGTATGGAAGCCGTACTCGCGCGCTTTCCAGCTCAGGTAATAGGGGTCGAGCGGGATGCAGTGGCCGCCGAGACCGGGGCCGGGATAGAACGCCTGGAAGCCGTAGGGCTTGCTCTTGGCCGCATCGATCACTTCCCAGATGTTGATGCCCATACGGTCGCAGAGAATGGCGAGCTCGTTGATGAGGCCGATGTTCACGTTGCGGTAGGTGTTCTCAAGAATTTTTTCCATCTCCGCGATGGCCGGAGAGGAGACCTTATAGACCGGCGCTTCGAGCACAGTCTCATACATGGCCGCGGCGACCTCGGTGCACTCGCTTGTGCAGCCGCCGACGACCTTCGGGGTGTTCTTCGTTTTATAGATCAGGTTGCCTGGATCGACGCGCTCGGGCGAGAAAGCGAGATAGAAGTCCTCGCCGCACTTGAGACCGGACTTTTCCAGAATGGGCTTGCAGAGCTCCTCGGTCGTGCCGGGATACGTTGTGGATTCGAGCACGACGAGCATGTCCTTGTGAAGATACGGCGTGATGCTCTCCGTGGAGGCGCGGACATAGCTGATGTCCGGCTGCTGGTGGGCGTCGAGCGGCGTCGGCACGCAGATGCACACGCAGTCGCACTTCGCCGCGTCGGCAAAGTTGGAGGTGGCAACGAGCTGGCCGGCCCTGACGAGCGCTTCGAGATCCTCGTTCACAACATCGCCGATGTAGTTTTTCCCGGCGTTGACCATGTCCACTTTTTCCTTCTGCACATCGAAGCCGTAGACCTTGAAGCCGGCCTTCGCCTTTTCCACCGCGAGCGGCAGGCCGACATAGCCGAGACCGATAACGCCGAGAGTGGCCTCTCTCGCAAGCAGTTTTTCCTTGAGTCCCATATGTATTTCCTCGATTCCGTTACGAAATTGAAAAGCACAGATGCTGTTAACTTTTAAATGATAGCACAGTTGCCGCTTTATTTCAATAAAAGACTATTTTGACAAACTAACTATTTTCCCGCTTTTTTTCGCAGGCCGCGGAGGAGACCGAGCGCCGTATCGCGAAGATACAGGAAATTATCGTTTTTCCGGAACAGGAGGAACCAGAGTCCGTTCGGCACGACAAGGCACAAAAGCACCCGGACGAGGAAGTTCACCACCGTATAGGCGGAAAACGGCAGCGCGAGCACATACACCAGCGCGCCAGTCGCGGCGGTGAGCACGAGATAGCCGAAGTACGTCCGGTAATACCCCCACGCCTTTTTGTGGAACACCTCGCGGAAAACGAGGATCGGGTCGAAGGAGAGCATGATGACAAGGCTCGCCGTTGTGCCGATGAGCGCGCCGGTCACACCCAGCCCAGCGGGGCCGACCAGAACGATCGAAAAAACGGCGTTGAATACCGACGAAAAAATGTAGCGGTACTTTGTCTGCCAGAACAGGCCGTTCGCGTCGCGGTAGATGATGACCGCCTTGGCCATGCCCTCGATGGCGAGATTGAGCGCATAAAAGAGAACGCAGTCCGCCGGGAGGAGCCAGTCGGTGCTGTGCAGCCACACGCCCGCGATAAAGTGGTCGCTCACGATCCACAGGCCGATGGCGGAAAAGCCGTAGATCCAGAAGCAGGTGAATTGCAGATGGTTGAAAAAGGTCTCCTTCTTCTCCGTGGATTCCACGGCGCAGAGATTGCCGACGCTCGCCGTCAGCGGGTCGAGCACCGTGCGGATGATGTTGACGACATACTGCCGCAGCGCCACATAGTTCGTAAATACGCCGCTGGTCGCAACGCCCACCATGGCGGAGATGACTGTGGTGTCGATGCCGTCGTTGAGCACGCGGCAGACGTTGTTGGTGAACATCCCGGCAACGTTGCGGAAAATGCCGCCGCGCTCCTCGCTTGTCAGCGTGCGGGCGTCCTTCTCCTTCAGCCACGGATAAAGCTTATGGCAGCGGGCGCGGGTCAGGAGATTCTGCACCACCGTAAACGCCACGCCGGTCGCGGTGAACAGATAAAAGCAGAGCGCCGGTGTGCCGCGCAGGGCGAAGAGCACGGCCGCCTTGACGATCGTGGAGGCCGTCTGGGTGAAATATGTGATGCGCGTTATGACATACTTTCGCTGATCCGCCTGCAGCACCGTGCCGAGATAGGAGAAAAACCAGTACGACGCCACCGTATCCGCCAGATACAGGCAGTACACGATGCGGATATCGACAAGCTCCGTAGACCCCTTGAGAAGGTACGGCAGCACGGGGATCAGCGCAAGACCGACAGCCACGATGGCAAAGCCGATGATCCGGTACGCTTTGCGGTAAAACGCCACGAGCGCTTTGGACTGCTCGGTATTTTTCTCCGCCAGCGGCTTGTACATCGCGTAAACGATCGCGCCGTCGATGCCGAGATTGGCAAGATTGAGCACCTGCAGCACGCCGGAGAGCACGCCGTTGATGCCGGCGTATTCCTTGCCGAGCGAATAGAGAAATACCGTGCGCAGCGCAAAGTTGAGCACGATGTTGAGGATCTGCCCAACGGCTCCGGTCAGAATGTTCGTTATGGAATTTTTGATTCGACTGGAAGCCAACGGTTTACTCCTTTTTTCGCTTTGTCACGTCCGTATAGATTTCGGTGAGGCGGCGGCAGACGCTCGGAGCGGAGAAATTCTCCGCGCAGAAGGCGCGGATGATCCCGGCATCGTACCGCTCGCTGTGCTCCGCCATATACAGCATGGCGGCAGTGAGCTGTTCAACGTTTTCCACATCCACGGCAAGGCCGGTCTCCTCCCGGGCAAGGATCGTCCACGCGCCGAGCTTTGTCATGATGACCGGCAGGCCGCACGCCATCGCCTCCACATATACAACGCCGAACGTCTCCGCGCGGCTCGGCAGGACGAACGCCTGATTTTTACGGAGGCAGGCCGCGCATTCCCCGCGCGATACCTGTCCTTTGAAATCCACCGCGCCGCTCACGCCGAGAGCTTCGGCCTGCGCGCGCAGCGCGCTCTCCTCCTCGCCGCCGCCGCAGACCGTAAGGCGGGTGTGCGGAAGCTTTTCATGCACTGCGGCAAAGGCATCCAGCAGAAGGTCGATGCCCTTCTTTTTCGACAGCGCGCCCACGCAGACAAAGCCGAAGGTCTCCTCCGCCGCGCAGTGCACCGCGCCTTCCAGAAACTGTTCATCGACCATGTTCGGCACAACGAGCACGTCCTTATTCGTGCAGTACGGCAGGATATGCTCGCGAAGCCCGGGGCTCACGGCGATGAGTGCGTCTGCGGCGCGATAGTCGCGCGAAATGGCGGCAAGATCCTTTGGGCTGAGCAGCTTCCGCTCGAACCACGTCGCATGCTCCGTGACGACAATGGGGATGCCGTAAAGCGCGCGGATCGCGCGCGCATAGCGGATTGCACGGAAGGAATGCACATGGATAACATCCGGCTTCGCGCCGGAAAGCTCCGTGTGCAGAAGGCGGAGCATCTCCTTCATGATGCGGAAAAACGTCAAATGGAACCGCAGCGGCTTTGCATGGATGCGAAACTCCGTCAGATTCCCGCTGACGGACGTTTCCGTATAGACACCCTTCGGCGCATCGGAGAAATACGCAAACACGCTGACACGGTGGCCGAAATCCGCCAGTGCCTGCGCCTGTTCGCGGAAAAAGCAGCCGCTGATCGGATCCTCCGGTGTCGGATACCACGACGGGATAACCAAAATGTGCACGGTCCGGCTCCTTACTTCTTCGTTTTCTTTTCGGAAAGCTCCCGCACCACCTGCTCAACGCGGTGTAACCAGAGCCCGTCGCGCAGCAGCGCCTCTTCCGCCCTCTCCGCGTACTCGTCCCGGTGCGCGAGGACGTATTTCACCGCCTCGGCGATTGCTTCGGGCGTGCATTCGGCTCTTTTGCCGAATCCGCCCTTCTCGATCAGGCGCTCCATGCTTTTGGAGCCGCATACAACGACCGGCAGACCGAAGCTGATGTACTCATAGAGCTTTACGGAAATGGCGTGATCGTCATACTCCGTCCCCCGGTTGATGGCAAGGGCAACGCCGGCCCGCTCATAATACGGGATCAGCTGCTCAGAGGAGGCGTGATGCACCTCCAGCCACGGCTCCGCCTTGAACGGCGAATCCAGCTTCTCCCATTCGTTCTCGCGGCAGATGAGCAAAAGGGGATAATCACCCTCCTCGTTGAGCCGGTGGAAGGCCTCCAGCATCAGCTCTCCGCCGTAAGAGACGGTAATGCCGCCGACATAAATGGCGGTATTCCCCCCTTGCCCCCTGTATTTCCGGCGATCCTCGCCCGCCGGGGGGAGCGGCCGGACATCCGCATACTCGGAAAAGATCTCCCGGCATTCCCGGCACGGCACATACACAATGTCCACCTGCCGCAGCAGCCGGTCGGTTTTGGCTTGCAGAAGATCCTTGAGCGTATCCTTGCACCAGCCGGCCGGGTCCCTCCGCCTGGGAAAATCCTTCGGGAACTTTTTATAAAAATCGCGGTAAAAATACCCCGTCGGCACGCCCATGCGGTGCAATCTCCGAATGAGCCGGTAATCCTCCGGCAGGATGATCGGATAGACGTGCGATTCGATATAGCAGAGATCGGGCGTGTTCGTATCGAGCCACTCCATGATCTCCCGGATGGCTTTCTTCCGGCGCGGCCACTCGCTCCGGTTCTGGCTGACAGCGAGGAGCTTCACCTCGTGTCCCGCGTCGAGAAACGCCCGGTACATTTTCTGCGGACGTACCGCGGAGCCGGACTGCGTGGCTTTGAAATCGATATAGGCAATATACAAGACTTTCACGGCGTTGTTTCTCCTTTCCGACATCCCGAAAAAAGCACCGTTCTGCATCGGATCGCGGCAGCGGCTCAGCGGTTTTTCAAAACCGCCGTATAGATCCCGGTGAGCTGCGCGGCAACGGTTTCGGGCGCAAATCTGCGGCGGACATCCGCCGAGATCGCCGCGCCGTCGTAGTCTGCACAGCAGCGCATCATGCGTTCCATGGCATCGGCGAGAGCGCACTCGTCGTCCACGGGGATCAAAATGCCGTTTTCGTCCGTGACGAAATCCTCCGGGCCGCCGCAGCGCGTAGCGATCACGGGAAGCCCCGCCGCCATCGCCTCGATATAGGCAACACCGAACGTTTCGCTCCGCGAGGCCAGCACAAAGCAGTCCGCCCCGGCGTACGCCTCGGCAAGCTCGTTTCTCGCACAGTGGCCGCGAAAGGAAACGCGCTCTTCCAGCCGAAGCTCGGCGCACAGCGCGCGCAGCGCGCCGCTCTCTGCCCCGGCGCCGAAAATGATCAGCTCCGGCTCTCCTTTCAGACGGGCAAATGCGCGGAGAAGCCCCGCCATATTTTTCACCGGGAGAAGGTTGCCCGTGGAAACAAACGTAAAATGCTCATGGGGAATACTTTGGGGGGTAAACTGCGCCGTATCCACAATGTTGGGCACGACCGCCGCTTCCACGCCGGTGTTGCCGCGCATATTCTCCGCAAGCGCCCGGCTGACGGCCAGAACGGCGGCGCAGCGTTCGTATTCCCGTTTCAGCCGCTCTGCCTTCTCCGGCGGAAGGGGGCGGTTATGGTGGGAGGAGTGTTCGGTGAAAACGAACGGAATGTCCTCCCGCTCCGCCATGGCGGCAAAATCAAAGCCAAAATGCTGGTGGATGATTTCCGGCTTCCAGCCGTCATTTTCCATGGCGCGGCAGATGCCGGAGACCGCCGCGCGTCCCGCCATCTCCAAAAAGGCGGGCGGCAGCGCGCCGCAGGGGATCGCGCCGTAATATACGGGGATATCCTCCAGCGTGTATGTATCGAACCCCCACGGGCGCACGCGGCGGATCGACCGGGTATCTACCGCGGCGAAGCGGACGTCATGCCCGGCCGCACGCAGCGCCCTGGCCTGGTCGAGGGCGAATATATTCACTTCGTGTTTGTCCCGGCTGTCGTAGCCGGGACCGGCAACGAGGATCTTCATCGCTCAGTCTCCCGCAAGAATGTCCGCGATGCGGCGGCAGGCATGGCCGTCGCCGTAGGGGTTGGCGGTGCGGCTCATTTTTTCATACGCCGCCGCGTTGTCCAAAAGCTCCGTGAAGCTCTCGTAGATCGTTTCCTCCCGCGTGCCGACCAGCCGGAGCGTTCCGGCCTCGACGCCCTCGGGGCGCTCGGTCGTGTCGCGCATGACGAGCACGGGCTTGCCGAGACTCGGCGCTTCCTCCTGAATGCCGCCGCTGTCGGTGAGCACCAGATAGCTTTGCGCGAGAAAATTGTGGAAATCCAGCACATCCAGCGGCTCGATGATGTGGATCCGCTCGTCGTTTCCGAATACCTCCGCCGCCGTTTCCCGTACCAGGGGGTTTCGGTGGATGGGGTAGATCGCCCGGACGTCCTCGTGTTCATCCAGCACGCGGCGGATGGCGCGGAACATGTGGCGCATCGGCTCGCCGAGATTTTCCCGGCGGTGCGCCGTGATGAGGATGAGCCGCTTCCCCGCCGCCCATGCGAGCTCCGGGTGAGTATAGTCGGCGCGGACGGTCGTTTTCAGCGCATCGATGACCGTGTTGCCGGTCACATGGATCGCGGCGGCATCGCGACCCTCGGCGAGAAGGTTTTGTTTCGCCCGCTCCGTGGGTGCAAAATTGTACCGGCTGAGGATGGAGATCGCCTGCCGGTTGAATTCCTCGGGATAGGGGCTGTCGATATTGTACGTGCGAAGCCCAGCCTCCACATGCCCCACCGGGATGCGCAGGTAATACGCCGCGAGCGCCGCAGCAAAGGCGGTTGTCGTGTCGCCCTGCACGAGGACGATGTCCGGCTTCTCCGTTTCCAGCACGCTCTTCATGCCGTCGAGAACGCCGGTCGTGACGTCAAAGAGCGTCTGCGCGTCCTTCATCACGGAGAGATCGTAGTCCGGCACAACGGAAAAGGTCGCGAGGATCTGGTCGAGCATTTCGCGGTGCTGTCCCGTTACGCAAACGACGGTCTGTATCTCTCTCCGGGTGCGCAGCTCGCGCACCAGCGGGCACATTTTGATCGCTTCCGGCCGCGTGCCGAAAGCGAGAAGGATCTTTTTCATGGCGTTCCCTCCTTTCCGGGAAGGCTTTGACGGACGCTCTCAGAGGATCCAGCGATCCGTTTCAAAGACCTCGGCATACTTCCGTCCGATCTGCACGCCGTGGCTCACGGCCAGAGAGCGGATGTAATCTCCGGAGGCGTAAATGCGTCCGCGCTGCGAAATATATCTTTCCACGGCGGCGATCTTTGCATTCACGTGGCGCTCTTCCAGCGTGACATACACCTGATTGTTGAACGTCAGGTTGTTCCACGGCTCCTCATAGCCAAGAATGCTCGTGCGTTTGAACGCGCGGATGGCCTCCTCCGCGATGGTGTGGTGATCCTGATGCACATCGTGCATGGACGGCGCGAACACGAGCTCGGGCGCGATGCGCCGGTTGAGCCGCACGAGCTCCTCCAATATCTCCTGCCGGTGCGCCGGGAAATGCCGGACAGGGAAATCAAAAATGGTGATCTGTTCGGCCGGGATGCCGTAGCTCTCCATGGAGGAGAGAAATTCCGTTTTCAGCTCGTCCGCCGGGAAGCCCGCCGGGACGGACTCCGCGCAGGTGGAGAACACCGCGAAATGCACCTCGCAGCCTTCCTCCAGCAGCCGCGCCACCGTGCCGCCGCAGCCGAGCTCGCCGTCGTCCGTATGCGGCGCGAGAACCAGAACTTTTTTCATAGGTCTATGCTCCTTACCAGTCAAGTCGGTTTCCGGCGGCGTCGAAAAACGCCTCCTGATACCGCCGGGACATCCGTGTGCCGAAATGGGGCGTCAGCTCCGGCAGAGGCTCGCCGAGCAGGCGCTTTATGCCGAGATACGGCAGGTTGATGCCCGCCGCAGCGCACGAAACGACGCCCGCCGTGAGGCGCGGATTGATCTCGATGACGTACGGCTCCCTGTCCCCTTCGTTATAGAGAAGATCGAAGCCGAAGTTGCCGTCCAGTCCGAGCGAGCGCACGACCTGCGTGCAGAGCTCCTGAACGGCGCGGTTGTCGTCTACGATGAGCGACATCATGTTGCTCGTGACGACCGAAAGGCCGCGGCGCGAGACCGTGTAAACCGGCGTGCCGTGATCGGCAAGGAAGTCCACGCTGTATTCCGTGCCGGGAAGATATTCCATAATGAGCATCTCCGGCATGGTCTCCCGCTCGGAGAGCGTGCGGATCAGCTCCTCGTAGCTGATAAACATGGAGTTCGGCTTCTGCTCAAAAAAGAGGTCAAAACGCGAGATGTTCGCATTGAGCATGCGGATGCCGCGGCTGCCGTTGCCGACTGCCGCCTTGACACACAGCGCCCTTTCCGGGTAGCCCATCGCGGAGACGGCGGCCTTCAGTTCCTCTACGGTATGCACGCGCCGGTACTCCGGCGTGCGCAGACCGTGCGCACGCATCGCGTCGAGCAGGTGTGCCTTGTTATTGACGATCTCCAGCTTATCCGGCTCCATCACGGAGACTTTCGCGCCGATAGCTTCATACTCCGATCGCGCGCGGGCGAATTTCATGAGCTCGCGCGTCACGATGGGGACGACGACCTGCACACCCTCACGGCGGCAGATATCCAGCACCGCGGGAATGAAGTCCTCCTTTTCCGCCGAGGGGACGGTGCAAAACGCATCGACAAGATCGCGCGCACCGGCGTTTTCGTTGCGGTCTACGGCCACGATGCGGATGTCCCGCTCGCCGTTTTTGCGCAGGCACCGGATGATCCCCGGTGCGCCCGGTGCGCCGCAGCCGGTCATGAGAACCGTACATTCTTTCATAGCTCTTTCTTACTCCTCGAAAACATACTGCGCGAAGATCTCCTCCGCCGTCTGCGCCCGCTTGATAAGGCGCAGGGAATCGTCGCTTCTGCGGTATTCAACCATCGGCACGTCCGGGTGGATAAACGGCGGCTTGAGAACGTTGGAATAGGAGCCGATATTATCGAAGATCACTCCGCTCCCAACGTCCAGCGGCCCGGTGTAGCCCCGGTACAGGATGTCATATTCCAGGCAGGTGTAGCCGGTGAAGTTCAGATTTTCCCGCGGCGTTTCCGCGTCGAGCACGAGCAGGGGGAGATTTCGCATCTGCGAGATGACGCCGGCGGTGTGGATGCTCGCATCGAGCACCGCGCAGTCGTTCCCCGGCAGGGATTTGATCGCCGTTACGGGCGCGGCGAACTGCATCGTGTCGGCCACGAGCGTGGTGCCGGGCTCCGTGATGAGCACCGGGCGCTCGCTCTCCGGCAGCGCGCCGTACTGCGCCTGAAACAGGGCGCCGACCGCCGCGCCGTACTCGGCAAACGTCGGGATGCTCTGGCCGAATGAGGCGCGCATTTCCTCCGGCAGGCGGCCGAACATGCCGCTGCCGAGATCAATGAATTTCGGCGGCTTGTCCGGGAACAGCTCGCGGGCGAGCGCGAGCATGACTCTTGCGCGGCTCTCCCAACCGGCAATGCTGCGGCTGCCGCTGATGTGGCACTGGATGCCGTCAAAGGCGAGGTTCCCCACCGCGCGCAGCCGCGCGGCGATAGCGCGGAGATACTCCGGTTCGGCGCGCAGCCCAAAGCGCGAGGGCTTGCCGCTGCCGATATCCACGTGCAGCCGCAGCGCCGCATGGCAGAGCTGCTCCGGGTGCGCCACGGCGGCACGAAGCACCGCGGTGAGCTCCTCTTCGTTATCGATGATGACGCATGCGCCCTCGAGCAGGGCGGCGATGCCGTCCGCGCCCTTGCACGGGCCGTTGAAGAGGATGTTCTCCGGCGCGTTGCCGATGCACCGCGCGAGGCCGTACTCCATGCCGGAGACGACCTCCGCCATGCCGCCGAGCGAATGCACGAGCGAAACGATGCGGGGCGTATAGTTGGTTTTATAGGAATATGCCGCGCGGTAGGGCGCATAGACGGCGCTCATGCCCTCCGTCAGCAGACGGTAGTTCTCACAAAAGCGGCCGGAGTCAAAAATATAGGCGGGAAAACCGTACTCCGCGCGGATGCGGCGATAGATGGATCCTTCCAGCATGGGTCATTCTCCTTTTGCGGAAAGCAGTTCTTCATAGAGCGTCAGGAGCTTTTTTGCCTCGGTCTGCCAGTTGAAGCGGCTTTGCAGCGCGCCGTAGCCGCGCTCGCCCATGAGAGCGCGGTGCTCGGGATCGTCCAGCAGCAAGCGGATGGCAGCGGCGATCTCCTCCGGCTTATCCGGATCGACGCAGACGCAGCAGTCAAACTCCTCTGCGAGCTCCCGGGCCGAGAGCGTGTCGGAAACGATGGACGGGAGACCCGCGCCCATATATTCAAAGACCTTGGTGGGGAGATTATCGGTGCAGACATACTGGTGGATGTTCAAAAGCGTCGCCATGCCGACAGCAAAATGACGGCAGTACTCCGGCACGGCATCATACGGGATGGCTCCGGCATAGTCCACGCAGGAAAACTCCGGCATTCTCTTCAGCTCATCGAGATACGACGGCAGAATGGACCCGGCCAGACGCAGCCGCGCCCCGGCCAGCGCGCACGCACGGACGAGATTCGTCACGCCCCGCGCGGCTGTCAGACTGCCGACGTAGCCAACGGCGTTTTCCGCGTCTGCATACGGCTTTTCCGGCGGCGGGAAGCGGTCGATGTCCGGGAGATTATCGAGGATCACGGTGCGCTTCGCGCAGTTTTCAAACGGGTTCTTTCCGTAGGAGGTGCAGGGGATGATGACCGCGTCGAGCTTTTGGAATACGCTCGCCTCGTATGCGCCGTAGAGCGCGGATACGGCTTTTTTGCACGGCTTCGGGATGTACCCCCGGCATTGAAGCTGCATCGCATAAAACTCGTGGCTGTCAAAAACGACCGTTTTCCCGTGCTTTTTCAGCCGCAGCGCAAACGGCAGCAGCTCCGGGTCGTGCAGATGGTAAAGCTCGCAGTCGAGCGCGAGCGCCGTTTCATAGGCGTGCTTCGGAAAGGTGGACAGGATACGCCGGAACGAGCCGGCGGGCTTTTCGCCCACGCCGACAACGTGCACGCCTTCGTCCTCCCGACTCTCGCCGGGGGCGACGAGCGTTACATCATACCCGGCGCGGGCAAGAGAAACGCATTCTTTATGAAATACACGCGTATCGTCGCTGTTGTGTACGCTGGTAAGGTGGCAGACTCTTGTCTTAGCCATAGCTTTCTCCCTGAAGTATAGTTTTCGCGATTTACCGGTGCTCGTGCCACGTCGGGTGCGTCAGCTTGCACCAGAACACGCCCGCCATGGCGAGCGACGAGCGGGCCACGCCCAGCCCTTCGATCTGCCGGTACAGCTTCCACTGGTACGCGATCAGCTTTTTCTTATTCGATGAAACGGAGGATTTTCTCACCCGGTAAACGGCCAGCGGCTCCTGCAGGCCGTACACCTTCGGAACGGTGTGCAGGATCTTCAGCCACAGGGCAAAGTCGTTTCGCTTGCGGATCGGCGGCACACGGAGCTCTTCCAGCCCCTCGCGAAGGAACATCGCCGTGGAGTTCCCCACAGGGTTGCCGGTGTACAGCACCTTTCGGTAATCCGCCTCGGGAAACGGCCAGACGCGCCCGAGAAGCGCGCCCGATTCGTCCACACGGTCGTACGCCGTGCAGGAAAAGCGCGCATTTTTCTCCTCCATGAAGGCGATCTGCCGCTCGAGCTTTTCCGGGAGCCAGAGATCGTCGCTGTCCAGAAACGCCGCGTATTTTCCGCGGGCGTGGGAGAGCGCAATGTTGCGTGCCTCGCCCGGCCCGGCGTTGCCCGGCGTTTGAAACGCGCGGATGCGTGGATCCTGCGAGGCGAGAGAGCGCGCCGTATCATAGGTATCGTCCGGGGAGCAGTCGTCCACGATAAGAAGCTCCCAGTCCGGCATCGTCTGCGCCTGTACCGATGCCGCGCTCTCCCGGAGAAGCACGGAGCATTTATAGGCCGGCATGATCACCGACACGAGCGGCATTTTCTTCGTTTCTTCCATGGCGTTCAGCATCCGGCCTCCCCCGCTTTTGTGATGCTCATACGGTCGTCTTCTCTTTGGTTTCGCGCTTTGCTTTGTCCGGCGCCGGGGCGCTGTTCGCGGGCGAGTCCACGCCCTCGGTGCTCTCCTTGACGAAGATGATCTTCAGCGTATAGAAAATAAGCTGCAGATCCCAGAGGAAGGACGCCTTCTGGATGTAGTACATATCCAGAAGTGCCTTGTCGGCAAAGGTAGTGTTGTATTTGCCGTAAAGCTGGGCGTAGCCAGTAAGGCCGGCCTTCGCCCGCAGGCGGTAGGCAAACTCCGGGTACTCCGCACAGTATTTTTCGTAAAACTCCGGGCGCTCCGGACGCGGGCCGACGAGCGTCATATCGCCGCTGAGAATGTTGAGGAGCTGCGGCAGCTCGTCGATGCGCGCGGCGCGCAGAAACGCGCCCACCTTCGTGATACGGGAATCCTTTTTGCCCGCCAGCACCGCGCCGGTGGTGGATTCCGCGTTCACGACCATGCTGCGGAACTTGGTGAGATAAAACGGCTTTCCGCCCAGCGTGAGCCGCTTCTGCCGGTAAAACACCGGCCCGCCGTCCTGGATCTTGATGGCGATGGCCGCGGCGAGGAAGATCGGGCTGCAGACGATGAGCCCGCACACGGATGCGACAATGTCCAGCACGCGCTTCGCGGTCAGATACCCGCGGTCGTGGTTGCCGGTGTGCACGGCATAGAGCGGCACATCGCTCATGATGACCGTGTCGGCACAATTCACCATGATATCCTGCATATCGGGCTTGAGCAGGATCTCCACACCGTGCCAGAAGCAGTCGTCCATGATGCGGCGGCGGAGCTTCTTTTCCATCGGCAGGAGCACAACGGTGCCATAGGAGCGCATGATTTCGCAAAGCTCATCCCACGGCAGATCCGTGGAAACGACGCGATCGATATAATAGCGCGTGCGGCGGCGGTCAAACTTATTGCGGACGCTCTCTTCGGCGTCTTTTTCCGTCACGATGAGCAGCGCGGGCGTTGTCGGCTCCAGCCGGTCGGCCAGAATGCGGGCGAGAATGAATATCCCCGTTTCGATCAGACACTGCGCGAGCAGCGTGAAGATGACATACTTCGGCGGAAGGAGCGCTTTCGCGATCATGCACATGAGGAAATAGGCGATAGCGTCCGTGAAGAAGCTGGAAAGGCCGAAGGCAAACACGAGCTCTCTCGTGCGGTACTTTCGGACGCTGAAGCTGCCGTAGATCGTCATGAACAGCACAAGGATCGCCGAATAGACAACGAAAAACAGCGCGTTGCCCTTCAGATAGAAGTTGGCACGCGGATAATGGCGGATATAGGTATAATAAAACAGCAGTGCCGGAACAAGCGCCAGCGAAACTTCGAGCAGCGCGCCGAGCGCCGCCTGCCCGGTATGGGAAGATTTTTTCATTCTTTTCTCCCGATCTCAAGGTGATTTCGTAAAAATGCCCTTATCTGAATATTGTATCAGATAAGGGCGTAAAGAGCAAGGTTTTCCGCGGGAAATCCGGCCGAAAAACGTCCGGAACGGTCATCACCGATCTTTGTCGTGCTCGCCCCAATCCATCGTTGCGATGAACTCCGGATCGAGCTCGTACCGGACGCCGTCGATCATCTTATAGGTGATGATGCCGGTGCCGTTCATATAGAACATATGGCCGAGCGCGTCGCGCATGTCGTAGTAATCCTGATCGTACCGCCAGGGATCCTCGTTGGATTGCAGCCAGCCCTCCACGCCGTGGTACACGATGTCCGGGTGCGCCTCCTGAAGCCGCTGCTGCTCCGCCCCGGTGAGCACGCCGTAGCTGAACCACACGCGCTCGAGCTGATCCATTTCCATCAGCGTTGCGAACGTATCCTCCGGCTGGAGGAGCGTCATGCACGTGATGTTCAGATCGCGCAGGCCCTTGCAGTTCTTGAGCGGGGCAATGCTGGTCGTATAGGCGCGGTTGAGCTCCAGCCAGATGAGCTCGTCGCACGAGGCGATCGGCGAGAGATCAAGCGCGTGGCAGTCGAGCAGCACCAGATATTTGAGCTTGGGCATCTCATAGAGGAAGCTCAGATCCTCGATCGGCCGGTGGCCGAGATCGAGCGCGATCATATCCGGGCAGTAGGCGAGGCGCTTGACAGACTCGCTCGTGAAGTATCCGTAATAGCGCGAAGAGGCGCGGAAATACGTCGTATCGGTGCGGATATCGTAGTGCGTGATGTGCAGCGTCCATACGAAGCGCACGTTCTCATATTTTTTGTTCAGCGCGTCCATTTCCTCATCGGAAAAGCCGCAGTCGGACATATCGACCTTTTCGAGATGGTGCATCACGGGGAGAATGCTCTCCACCGCCTCGGCAGAGTCCATTGTGATGCCGGTAAAATCCACGAGCGTATCATCGGAACGGATCGGCACGCCGAACAGTTCAAACGAAAACACGAAATCGACCGCCGGATACTTCTCGCAGATCGGCGTCATCTGTTCCAGGGTAACGCCTGTATCGGTGAGATCGACGCGCGCGAGCTTCGGCAGGGAGACGAGCTTTTCCGAAAGCTCCGAGAGCTCCGTCTCCGAAAGCGCACGGGAGGCAAAGCTCAGCTCCGCGGTGTCGCTCTGGTAGGTCGTGCCGAAGAGCTCCACAGGCCAGATGAACGCGATATCGGGAAACTCCGCGCGAAGCGCGTCCTTTTCCGTCTCGCTCCAGGGACACGCCGGGAACGACACGCTCTCCGCCGCCGGGAGATACCGCAGCGCCGCGGCGAGCGCCTCCGGCGTGATGGTCACATCGTCCACGGCGATCTCGGCAGCGTCTGCGAGATATTCCGTGCCGCCGAGCGGTACCTGCCATTGCAGCTCCAGCGCCGGGTATTTTTCCCGCAGGGCGAGGATAGCGTCGTAGCACGTGCACCCTCTCGCGTCGGCGGCGCGCAGCGCCGTGAAGTAATCAAAAAGCGGCAGCTCGGACACATCGAAATCCGTCAGCGTGATGCTCTCTGCATCGGAGGGATAGCGTCCCTCGCCGATGGGGATGCTCCAGCGCACCGAAAGCGCCGGATACGCCGCGCGGATCGCGTCAAAAAGCGCCGGAGATACGTCCGCCGCCGTCAGATCGAGCGCCGTGAGCGCCGGGAAGTAGGCAAGCCGGGCAATGTCCTCCTCCGAAAACGCCGTGAGCGCGATGGTCTCGCTCTCGCAGCTGAACGTCCCGCCGCCGATGGGCACATCCCAGAATATCTCGCAGTTCGGCAGCTGCTCGCTCAATCGGAGATACTTCTGCTCCGAAATGCTTTTCCCATGCAGATCGATCTGTGCGCTGTCCCGGCGGTGGAAGCCTCCGGCGTAAACATAGACGGAGTTGAGCCACACAAGCGCCGCCGCGAGAAGGATAACGGCGATCGCCGGAATGAGAAGCCACCGCTTTTTTCCTCCGCGGCGTCTTTCGGAGCGTCTGGTATCGGTAGGTACGGACATAGGGGGTTCCTCCCATGCGCATAAATTTCCAGCTATATTTTACCCGGCGGCAGCGGGAATGTCAATGCGCCCGTCCCGCGCCGATCCCGGTACATACATTCCGCGAAAAAAAAGCGGACGCGGGAGGCCGTCCGCGTTGGTTATCCGAAATCTTGCTTGCCGTCTCTGAATTTCATCTGTATCAGGCACCGGCGATCTATGATATCTGCCCTCCGAATTTCCCGCGTGCGTACTTTAGCGTCGATTAACAACCGCGTACATCAAGCAGTTAAAGTCAGGAAGTGAGCTCGTGATCCCTTTCTCCATGAGGGTCAGGCCGTTTCGTGTCAATTCTTCTTCAAAGGTATTCCATGATACCATCCTGCACGATGTTCCCGCAACCATCATTTTACCGGAATCATGGTTTCTCTCCTGCAAGGTAAATGCAGTGGAAATGTCGCTTTGCATTTCAAATTCACCATCACCCATTGTACAGATCAGAGCTATTCCATTTGCGGTCAGGTGGCTGCGGATAAACTGATAAAAGCCATCTCTGTCCGCGTCAAGCACCAGCATATGAACAACGGCTATGGCAAAAATGAAATCAAACGTTTCCTCCGGTGCGTCGGACAAGCAGTCTAAAACGCTGAAATGGTTTTCGTACCGGGGCATCTGCCGCTTGCAATATGCGATCGCTTCTTCGGAAATATCCGTTGCCATTAACGGAAAACCATGTTCCAAAACCGTCCTGGAGTCTCTGCCTTCCCCGCATCCGATCTCAAGGAGTTTATGCTCCCGGCGGATTCTATACCTGTCGATCACATCCATCACAATCGGCGTACTTACCTTGCTTGACCAACTGACACCGTTTGCATGGGCGGTTTTGTAGCGTTCCTCATAGGCGGAATAATACTTCCGATCGTCTTTTTTCATAATACACCTGCTTTTTTAATGCCGGCTGCTCCTATCCCCTTGAGTCTGAAATTGCAGGAAAACATACCGTTCCGATCCTGTCCAACGGATGCCGTAATCCGCAGCATTACGAGCACTCTGCTTTGACGGAGGGATTTTTACTGGATCGTTTCGCTGTGGTTGATCACGCCGGTGCTGTAGAGAAAGAGTACGTCGTCCGCTTCCGATAGATCCACGAACCGCCCGATGAGCGCGGGCGCCATATAGCGGATGTCTACGATCGTCACCTTGGCATACCCCTGCGCGAGCAGCGGCGCGATGCTGCTGCCGAACGAATCGCGGAAGAGCACCAGCTCCCGGTCGGTCTCGGCGGCGGGATTCTCGATCGTGAGCAGCGCCTTTGTCCCGCCGAGGAACATCTCATACCCATCGCGCCCCGCGGCGAGAGCGGGATCGTAGACCGGGATCTCCTTTCCCGTCTCATAGTCGTGCACGCGAAGCGCCGCTATCGTATCGTTCGTGAGATAGCGCAGCGCATCCGGCTCGACCGGAAGCGCGTACTGCCCGGCGTACACGCCGCGAAACGCGGCGGACATATCCACGGTCTCATATTCCGCCGGAAGAGAAGCGTCCATCGCCGCGGCGATTGCCGACGCCGTTTCGCCAAGCTCCTCCTGCCGCCAATGGGCATCGGTGCGGTAGTATTTATCGAGCGAGAGCGTACCGAAACAGTCGATATACTCTGCAAACGGCATCCCCTCGCGCAGCGTATCGGTAAGGAGCGCATAGTCCATGGCGGGATAGCCGTTTTGCGCGGCGAGGAAATGATTTTTGTCCGGCACAACGGTATAGTAAATGTTGGCGTCACCGCCGGTGAAATACGTCTCATACACGGCGGAAAAGCGCTCCGCCGCGCGCCGGACAAGATCGGTGTTCACCGGATAGTCCAGCTTCGCAAGATGATCTTCGGCAGAATATACGCCGTTGTTGTCCCGCTCCCTCAGGATGTTCCCGGCGAAAAACGCCTTGAGCGCACGAAAGTTGTCCCGCAGCGGGAACTGGTCGAGCGTGTATTTCTCGAAGGCGGTCATATACGTTCCGTCCGCCACCGCCGAAGCGCGCAGCGCCGGGCGCTGGGCAAGCGTGCGCCGCTCGGAGAGCGAGTCGGTCTTGTCCGGCGTCAGGATCGCCGCGAGCAGGAAGCCCCCGAGAAAGAGCGCCGAGAGCGTGACCGTCAGGATATTTTGGATCTTTTTCATGCCGCGCCTCCTCAAAACCGGAAATAGAGGAACGGGTTGAACGACCCGTCCACCAGAAACGCCGTGCAGAGCGCGAGCAGCGCCAGCGTGCCGAGCGGCGCGGTCACCGTGAACACGGGCGCGAGCGGCTTTGCCGCCTGCGCTTTCTTCAAGAGACGCGCCGGGAGCGGCGTTGCGCCGAGTGCGGCGAGTGCGAGCACAACACCGTAGCTGCGGAGCATATAAAGAGCTTCCGTGCCGAGCCCCGGCGCCGCGCCCACGCCGAAGAGTGCGCCGAGGCGGTACACCGCGTCGCGCATCGACGATGCGTCAAACAGCACAAAGCCGAGCATCACGGCGAGAAGCGCATAGGCATGAGGAAGTACACTTCCTCTTTTCAGCACCGGCAGAAGGAAAAACTTCTCCGCAATGAGCAGCACCGCATAGAAAAGCCCCCAGAAAATGAAATTCCACGCCGCACCGTGCCAGAAGCCGGTCGCCATCCAGACAACGAGGATGTTGAAAATGTGCCGCGCACGGGAGCAGCGGCTGCCGCCGAGCGGGATATAGAGATAGTCCCGAAACCAGGTGCCGAGCGATATGTGCCAGCGCCGCCAGAACTCCGTGATGCTCTTCGAGATATATGGATAGGCAAAGTTTTCCGGGAAAGTGAAGCCAAAAACACGCCCCAGCCCGATGGCCATGTCGCTGTAGCCGGAGAAATCGAAATAAATCTGGAGCGTGAACGCGGCCGCGTACAGCCAGGCATAGAGCACCGTCTGCTCGGCTGAGGCCTTGTAGGCGGAGACGAGCTGCGCGAGAACGTTTGCAAGGATCACCTTTTTCGCCAGTCCGGCAGCGAAACGGGAAGCGCCCGAGGCTGCTGCCTCGAGCGAGTGTGTCCGCTCTTTGAGCTGGGGAGCAATGTCGCGGTAGCGGACGATCGGCCCCGCGATGAGCTGCGGGAACATGGCGACATACGCCGCAAAGTCGATGAAATTATGCTGCGCCGCCACATCGCCGCGGTATACGTCGATCTCGTAGCTCGCGATCTGGAACGTGTAGAAGCTGATGCCGATCGGCAGAGCGATCTTCAGAAGCGGGAGCGAGAGCCCCGTGACGGCGTTGAAGTTCTCAAGAAAGAAATCCGCATACTTGCAGTAAGCAAGCAGCGCAAAGCTCACGGCAAGCGAAAGGGCGAGGAAGAGCTTTTTGCCTCTCCCCCGCTCGATCAGCCGCGCGAAGACGTAGCCCTGCACAATGGAAAACACCATGAAGAGCAGGAATTTCGGCTCGCCCCAGCCGTAGAAAAAGAGGCTGGCGGCGAGCAGCACGGCGTTTCTCCCCTTTGGCGGCACAAGGAAGTAGACGAGCAGCACGCACGGGAGAAAATAAAAAAGAAATGGAATACTCGAAAAGAGCATGGCGGACGGTTATACCACGATCGGCTCGTCGCTCACGGTCTTGGCGTTCGGGTACGCCGCCGCGAGCTTGGCAGCGAAGGTGTCCACAAGCTCCTCATTACCGTATACGGAGACGATATAATCTCCCACCGTCACGATCACGAGCTTATCGGGAAAGCCGCACATCCAATGGCGGGCGAGGATGTTTTCGCGAAGCGCCCCGCACAGCGCGGAAACGTCGCCGCTACTTTTCACATGGAATGTGCCGCAGGTGAACGTGTTGAGATTCATCATGTGCACGAGAGAGGCCGCGCCATCGATCTTCCCGGCTTCCGCCGCGGGAAAGCCCAGCGAGGAATCGAGGATCTCGGCATCGCTGATGCTGAAATTGCCGGGAGCGCTGTCGCGCATGTTCTCCTCGGAGTAGTCACCGCCGGCGGCGGGGAATTTTTCGTCGTCGGCATAGCTGTTCCAGACATTTTCCAGCAGCTCAAGCGCGCTCGCCGGAGCGTCGGATTCCGTGTCCGCCGGGGCGGACGCACCGCAGGCCGCCAGAGAGAGGAGCAGCACCGCGCAGAGAAGGGTGGATACGATTCTTTTCATGGATGTTTTCTCCTTTTTCATTTCATGGGTGTGATTCTATGACGAAATTAGATTTCCCTTTGTTCCCGAAAAAAACCGGACGGCAAAAGCTCCTTTTGCCGTCCGACGTTTTTGTCAGCCGTTTTCCTTTTCCGGCGGATAGTAGACCTGGATCGCTTCGCCTGTCCAGTAGCTCGTGAGTTCCCCGGCGGTCATATCTTCGCCGTAGATCGTCGCGCGCAGGAAGTTGCGGTTAACCACGAAATCCGCGTTGTAAATGGAAAGGCCGCTCGCATCCAGTCCGCGCCAGAACGATCCCTGCACCGGGCATTGCTGCGCCTGAATGTCATAGGTCAGAAATTCGGGTGCCTGCAGCAGCAGCGAGGCGCACTGCCCCATGGTTAGGTCGGTGTCGATGATGGACATGATCTCCTTGGCAAGCGCGTACTGGTCGGTGAGACTCATTTTCTTCACATTGTCCCACATCTGCATGAGCACATCGCGCTGCTTCTCACTGCGGCCGGTGTCGCCGCCGAAGTGGCGCTCACGGCAGTAGCCGAGGATCTGGAAGCCGTCGGTGATGGTGTAGGTGCCGTCCTGATCGGTCGGGAAATAGCAGCGCGGCACATCGGTACCGTAATAGGCGTCGTTCATCCGGCACGCCTCGCGGATGCGGATGTTGATATCCTCGGCCTCTTCCCTGGTGACGGAGACCGTGATGGGGCCGACCATGGTGGCGATCTTCGCAAAGTCAAGGAAGTCCACCATCGCCCAGTTGTCTATGGAGATGGCAAAGTTCCGGTCGCTTTCGATCGTGTCGATGAGCATATCCACGCCGCCGAAGCCCGTCGCCCAGTTCAGATGGCCGACGCCCCAGTTGGCGATCTCCACCTGCGTATCGCGCATCAGTGAGGTGAGCCACATGGTTTTCGTCGCCTTGTTGATGGAGAGGAGGATCATCGCATCGCTGCGCTCGAGCTCTTCCGTTCGTCCGTCCGAACCGATGAGCAGGACGTTATAAACGTTCTTATCGCTCATGACCTCTTCGGCGGATTCCGCCAGACTGCTGCGAAGCTCCATTTCGGCAAGCTCCGCCTGCTCCTCTTCCGTGAGCGGCCGGGGCGTCGGCTCCGGCGTGGCCGTTGCTTCCGGCGTGGTCCCGGTCATTTCCGAGGCGGCCGCTGTCGGCACCGGCGTGGTGCGCGGCTTGCTGTTGAGCTGGCCGTACATGTCGCGGAAGATGAGAAACACCGCGAGCAGTATGACAAGGATGACCGCCGCAATGACAATGATGACGGTGCGTCCAACGTGTTTTTTCTTCTTTTCCGGGCGCTCGCTCGCCGGGGCTTCCTTCAGATGACGGCCGCCCTTCCCGGAAGAATTCGTATTGTTATTCATAATGGTCCCCCTGTGATGCTTCGGGTCAGAGTTTTTGTTTTTCGGGATTTTCGTATTTTACCATACCCGCACATCGTTTGCAAGCGCAGGAAAAAGCAGACGGGACGCATCCCGTCTGCTTTTTCGGAACGATTCAGTTCTTCTCGACGTCGTACACGGTCTCGGTGCCGTCGGGCTGCACGAGGGTGTACACCGTGAAACCGTCATAGGGCAGCACGCCGTCCTTGCCGCCGGTGACAAGGCAGCTGGAAGCATATTCCGCTTCGCCGGTCGGCATGCCGATGGCGTCATAGAGCTCCTGCACCGGCTGTCCCTTGAGCGCGAGCACCTGCTCGATCAAACCGGCAACTTCGTCCTCCGCGCCGTCGCCTTCCGGCTCGGCAGGAGCTTCCGTTGCGGCAGGCTCTTCCGCCGCCGGAGCTTCGGTCACAACGGGAGCTTCCGTCGCGGGCGCTTCGGTGGGGGCAGGCGTTTCGGCGTTCCCGCCGCAGCCGGCGAGGGCGAGCGTCATCAGCGCGGCGAGCAGCAGAGCAATGATTTTCTTCATAAATGTGTCTCCTTTAAATTTTTGGTTAATCTATGGCATAGACGGCGGAGAGGCGGAAAAAGTTCCCTCCTGCCGATGCATATACAGCGTCAACGGTGCTGCCGTCCGGCAGCGATACGATAAAGCCGTCCGGGCGCGGCACGGCCTCGAAGAGCGCGCCGCCGGAGAGGACATAGACGTTGGCCTCGTCGTCCGGCGTCACGCCGTCCCACGTGCCGGAAAAGACCGTGTACCCTTCCGTACCGGCGCTCTCCGTCAAAACGGCACGCCCCTCTCCCGGCTCGGCGTCAGCAGCGAGCAGAGATTCCCGCTCCGGCGCAGGGGCAAGCGAATCATACTCCACAAGATAGCGGATGTTCCGCTCGACGAGCTCGATCAGGAGCGTTCCGCCCTCCGGGAGCGTCGCGGCGGTGTACTCGTTCCGGCGGGAAAATTCCGCCGAGGCGAAGCTCTGCGCGAGATACGGATAGAGATTTCTCCCGAACGAGTCGCGGTAGCAGAGAAGTGCGCCGGTACCGGCGTCGTTCTCCGTCGTGATCGTCACGCGGTCGGAGTTTTCGGTGTTCGCGGTGAACGAAAAACCGGGAGCATACGTGAAATCTTCTTCCAGACTTTGCCCCGCGGGATAGAGCATTTCGTAAAGGTCGCCGCGGTGGGTGTTCCCGGCGGACACGGTATTCGCAAAATATCCGCCCTCGCAGTCAAGCGAGGCAAGCAGCGCATCGGCGGCGAGAGCCGCGCCCTTCGCGTTCCAATGGCTGTCCGTTTTAAAATAGAGCGGCTCGCCCGAATGCGCAAGCTCATCGCGCAGGAGATCGGACGGCTCGGCCTCCGATGCAAACACATCGCGCAGATCGAGATACGAAACGCCCATCTCGTCGAGCCGCGCATAGAGCGCATCCATGTTGGAAGCGCCGCCGAGGCGCGTCCGCTCCGGCATATACTCTGAATAAAGCGTATTCTTGTTCGGCGCGGCAGTGAAGAGGAAGTCTCCGCCGCGGTTTTCCGCGTACTCCTGCAAAAGATAGAGCGTGCGCGCCGCGCAGTAGAGCTCGCGTGCGGTCATGGGCGCATCGCCGGTATAGTCGTGGATTGTCGGCGCATAGAAGAGCCAGCCGTCACGCCCGAGCAGGACATTCTCCGCCGTGGATGTGTGAAAGAGCACGGCATTGAGCCCGGCCCAGGCGGTGATGCCCTCCAGCCGGAAGGAAAACCGGCCGTTTACGTAGGCAGCCGTTTCCGCGAGAACATCGGGATTAAACTCGCCGTCCGCGGCGATCACCGGCGCGGCGGGCAGTATCTCGTTTGCCGCGGCATCCGCCCCGCCGGTCAGGAGAAGTCCCAGACCGGGGACAAGGCACACGGCGAGGAACAACACCGTAAAGATAAGAGAGAGCGTTTTTTTCATACCGTGCGCCCCTCCTTAAAACTGCTGATAGATGAACGGCGTGAAGCTCCCACCCGAAAGGACGAGGATCGCCGTAAGAAGGCCGAGCAGCGCGAGTATATCCCATGCGATCTCCCAGCCGCGACCAACGCACCGCCGCGTGAGCGCAGGGACAACGGGCGTTGAGAGAATGACGCCGAAGATAAGCGCCGCGATGCGCGCGCCGGTCAGTATTTCTTCCGCGGCAAGCATCCCGGCAACGCCCGCGCCGGCAAAGGAGAGCATCCTGGAAAGAAGCAAAAAGCCCTGCTGCACAGAAGACGCGCGGAACATCGCAAAGCCGAGGATGACCGCGAGCAGCGTATAGACATGCATCGCGATCCGCCCGCCGCGCTTTTGGCGCAGCTTTTCGATCGGCGCTTTCAAAAGCCCCTCGCCGGAGACGAGCACGCCGTGCCAGAGGCCCCAGAGGATGTATGTCCAGCCCGCGCCGTGCCAGAGGCCGGTGCAGAAAAAGACGATGAGCTTATTTCGCACCGTTGTCCACTTTCCGCGGCGGCTGCCGCCGAGCGGAATATAGAGATAGTCCACAAACCAACGGTTGAGCGTCATGTGCCAGCGCCGCCAGAACTCGCTCACGCTGCCGGAGACATACGGATAATTGAAGTTTTCCGGGAATGTGAAGCCGAAGAGCATGCCGATGCCGATGGCCATGTCGCTGTAGCCGGAGAAATCAAAGAAGATCTGGAGACAGTAGCTCACCGCGCCGAGCCACGCAAGCCCCATGCCGAGGGAATCCGGCGCGAGGGCATACACGGCATTCGCGACCGCCGCCGCGCTCTCGGCGAGCAGAAGCTTTTTCAAAAGGCCGCGCACAAACCGGCGAAGCCCCGCCGCCGTCATCTCCGGCGAAATCGGATGATCGTCAAGCTGCGCCGCGGCGTCCTGCCAGCGGACGATCGGCCCTGCGATCAGGCGGGGGAAGAACGCAAGATACAGAAAGAGCGTGTCCGCTCTCCGGCAGACGCGGGAAGGCTCGCGGTACACATCCACAAGATAGGAAATGCCGTGGAACGTGAAAAACGAAATGCCAAGCGGCAGCGCAAACGGCTGCGAGAGCGCCGGAAGCCCCAGCGTTTCGAGCACGAACGCGAGATATTTATAAAACCCGAGCAGCGCAAGATTGCCCGCCGCGGCGACGCCGCACCAGAGCTTCGCTCTCTTTTCGTCTCCGGCAATGAGCCGCCCGAAAAGATAGTCCCAGAGAAACGCCGCGAGCAGCACGGGGAGCGCTGCAAGGCCGCCGAAGCCATAGAACACCGCGCTCGCGAGAGCGAGAAACACGTTCTTTATCCGGCGTCCCGGCATGAGCCGGTAGAGAAGAAATGCCGCAGGGAAAAAGAGAAACAAAAATCCCGCCGTATTGAACGCCACAGCCGCGCCTCCCTTCCTTGGTACATGAACATAGATAGGAGTATTATAGCGTATTTCTCTGTCCAGCGCAAGACGGAGCTTTTCTGCGCGCTGCGGCACCAATTCGACAAATTTACAGTTTCTCCATAGATTTTTTGAGGGACGGTGCTATAATGGATAATGCAAAATACGGAAACAGCCAACCCGTGTCATCATCGGAAAGGAGCACATACAATGAACGAAAACAAAGTGCAGACCATCGTAGAAAAGGTCAAGGAGCTCGTGCAGCGCGGCAACGTCTCCCGCATCGTCGTCCGTAAGGGCGAGCGCATCCTGCTCAACATTCCCGTGAACGTCGGTATCGTCGGCGGCGTCGTGGCGGTTGCCTCCGCCAAGTGGCTGCTGCTTGCGAGCATTCTCGCTACGGTCGGCTTCGGCTGCTGCGTCGAGGTCGTGAAGGAAGACGGCAACGTTGTCAACGTCATGGACGAGGAAGACGCCAAGCGCGTCCGCACCGCCGCGCAGAGCGCGGTCTCTTCCGTGAAGGACGCTGTGCATTTTGAAAAGGTCGTCGACCAGACGACCGAGGCCACCTGGACCATGCCCGAAGAGGATACGTCCGAGACGCCGGAAGTGTACACCGAAGAACACCACGAGGAGTAATTTCCCCCTCAAAAAAGCACTTGCATCAGCAAGCGGGATGTTGCCGATCTGCTGAATGCGGAAGCAAAAACACGGTTTGTCCGTGATTTTCTGCGGCAAAAGCAGAAAGCGCATCAGACACAACTGCGAAGAAAACCCAAACGCCACGAACAGGAACGAGAAATCCATTACGGGGGTGCATTTTGAACAATGCACCCCTGCTTTTTGCTTTATGCAAGAAAAGTGTGGGAAAGTTCATATCTTGGTGTTATTATAATTATAGGGTTTTTATTGCTGAATGGAGCTTTAAGATGGGAAAAGGGCTGCAAGTTTTGTGAGGGGTGCTGATATGAACAATATAGAAAAGCAATATCAAACAGCAAGGAACCTTAATACCCGCATTTCCATCCATGAAAAATACTCTACCAATCACCAGCCGTTTGGTGACTGGATAATGTCGCATTACGAGATCAAGCCTTGCTGTCGAATCCTTGAACTGGGTTGCGGCACCGGAGAGATGTGGAAAGGAAAGCTACCACTTCTTGATGGTGGCTCTCATCTTACACTTACTGACTTTTCAGCAGGAATGCTGGAAGCAGCGAAGCAGAATATTCGCTGCTCTGATTGTGTGGATTTCAAAGTAGCCGATATTCAAAACATCCCCTTTGGCGATGCTGCATTTGATGTAGTAATTGCTAATATGATGCTATATCATGTTCCAGACCTTGATAAAGGAATATCCGAAGTGCGCCGGGTTCTAAAACCGGGCGGTGTCTTTTACTGCGCTACTTATGGGGAGCACGGCATCATGGAGTTTATCAATGACACACTGAGGGAGTACAACATTTGCGGCAGCATTGGCAAAACATTTACTCTCCAAAATGGCGGCAGCACACTTGGCAAGCATTTTGCAGTAGTAGAAAGGCTGACCCGTGAAGATGGCCTTGCCGTAACCCATATTCCGGATTTTGTAGAATATGTACTGTCTATGTCCAATCTTTCTGGTTTGGAAAGTGCCAGTGCGGAGCTGCTTCTGCTGGCATTTGAAAAGAAAAGTATCAATGGAGCACTGTATGTTCCAAAAGAATATGGAATGTTCATTTGCAAATAAAGCGTCGATTAACAAGGGCACGCACGTCGGACAGCCAGTCTTTTGGGCGCTTTTTGCCCTTTTTGTCTCGGCGGGCGGTAGCCCGCCGAGACACAGAAGTACAAAAATCC
>ENA-UOIY01000622-UOIY01000622.1-human-gut-metagenome-genome-assembly--contig:-P114-NODE-622-length-55836-cov-11.272118_pt1 | contig 55836 bp, 73 predicted proteins | sample MGYA00242335_ERZ723882 | MGnify/ENA metagenome assembly ERZ723882
GCCCTTGTCGTCGCGGACGAGGCCGTGGATGAAGACGGTCTTGAACGGCTCCTTCTTCATCTGCTCCATGCCGGAGAAGATCATGCGCGCGACCCAGAAGAAGATGATATCGTAGCCTGTGACCATGACGGACGTGGGATACCAGTAGTTGAGGTCTGCTGCGTCCTTATCGGGCCAGCCCATCGTGGAGAACGGCCAGAGCGCGGAGGAGAACCAGGTGTCGAGCACGTCCTCTTCGCGCGTCAGGTGCTTGCAGCCGCACTTTTCGCACTCGGTGGGGTCTTCGCGCTTGACGTTGATGTGGCCGCACTCGTCGCAGTACCACGCGGGAATCTGGTGACCCCACCACAGCTGGCGGGAAATGCACCAATCATGCACGTTCTCCATCCAGTTGATATAGGTCTTGGTGAAGCGCTCAGGCACGAACTTGATCGTGCCGTCGTTCACGACGCGAATGGCCTCCTTGGCAAGCGGCTCCATCTTGACGAACCACTGCGCGGAGATGAGGGGCTCGACGTCGTTGTGGCAGCGATAGCACGTGCCGACGTTGTGGGAGTAGGGCTCGGTCTTGATGAGGTAGCCCTGCTCTTCTAAGTCCTTGACGATGGCCTTGCGGCACTCATAGCGGTCCATGCCGTTGTACTTGCCGCCGTTTTCGTTGATCGTACCGTCGTCGGCGATGACGCGGATGACCTCGAGGTTGTGGCGAAGGCCGACCTCAAAGTCGTTGGGATCGTGCGCAGGGGTCATCTTAACAGCGCCCGTGCCGAAGCCGATCTCGCAGTATTCGTCGCCCACGATGGGAATTTCGCGGTTCATAATGGGCAGGATGCAGGTCTTGCCGATCAGGTGCTTGAACTTCTCGTCCTCAGGGTTGACCGCAACGCCCGTATCGCCCATCATCGTCTCAGGACGGGTGGTGGCGACGACGATATCGCCGCTGCCGTCGGAGAGCGGGTAGCGGATATACCAGAGGTGGCCCGGCTTGTCGACATACTCGACCTCCGCGTCGGAGAGCGCCGTCAGGCAGTGCGGGCACCAGTTGATGATGCGGCTGCCCTTGTAGATCAGGCCCTTATCGTAGAGCTCGCAGAACGTCTCGCGCACGGCCTTGGAGCAGCCCTCGTCCATCGTGAATCGGGAGCGGGACCAGTCACAGCTCGCGCCCATCTTCTTCTGCTGCTCGACGATGCGGTTGCCGTACTTTTCCTTCCACTGCCACACGCGCTGTAAAAACTTCTCGCGGCCGAGGTCGTAGCGCGTCAGGCCCTCCTTGGTGCGCAGCTCCTCTTCGACCTTGATCTGCGTGGCGATGCCCGCGTGGTCGGTGCCGGGGAGCCACAGGGCGGAGTAGCCCTGCATGCGCTTGAAGCGCGTCAGGATGTCCTGCAGCGTCGAGTCCATTGCATGGCCCATGTGCAGCTGGCCGGTGACGTTCGGCGGCGGCATGACGATGGAAAACGGCTTTTTGTCCGGGTCGGGCTCGGCCTTGAAGCAGTCGTGGTCCATCCACATCTGATAGATGCGGCCCTCGACCTGCTGGGGCTCATAGATCTTGGGTAATTCTTTCATTGGTTTTCTCCTATCTTTTGAACAATATTGCTCTTATTTGATTTTTTCGACGAGCTTTCCCGTCTTTTCGGCAATAAACGCGCGGAAGTCTTCAACGCTCCCGCCGCGGATAGTTCTCTTGTCATACGCCTGCGTATGGTGCGAGGACAGGGCAAAGACAAAGTAGCGCGCCGTCTCGGCGACGGCCACGATCTGGGCATAGGAAAACCGGCTTTCCGTCACACCCGTTGCCGAAACGTAGCCGTCCTCTTCAAACGTGGCAACAGCGTGCTCCGTGCCCGGCAGCAGGCGCTTTCTCGCAAACCAGGCGTTCAGCTTGTCCTCGAAAAGGCTCACCAGAATGACCACCAGCATCGCCAGCAGCGTCACGACGCCGCTCGCGCCGAGCGGCTCGCCACCTGCGGTCGTGGCAAGAATTGTCAAAAGGCCGAGGATCAGCACGACTGCCGCAAAAATGTGCACGCGGCGGCTACGCTTTTTGCGCACGGTTTTGCGCAGGCCCTTAGCCATGGCCGTCAGCGTTTCCATATTGTAGTCGGTCTCAAACTGTATGCCCATATTCGCTTCCTTTCATTAAAAAACGCCCTGAGCAGCTTTGACTGCTCAGGGCGATCAATGACCGTGGTACCACCTGGATTCCCGCATTGTGCGGACACTCATGCCTCTGTAACGGGAGTTCCCGTCCGGCTTACTCTCTTTTCAGCGCGGCAGCTCCAAGGCGACTTCCCCACATCCTGCACAAGGGCTTACACCGACCGCCCTCTCTCTTCGCTTTCAGATGCGGATACTGCTCCTCTTCTTCGCATTTCCACGCTGAATCATACCGTTTTTTGCGCCGCTTGTCAACTCATTTTGAGGATTTCCTTCTTCAGCCGCACGATGATCCGCTTCTCAAGGCGCGAGATATAGCTCTGCGAAATGCCCATCAGGTCGGCGACCTCCTTCTGCGTCTTTTCCTCCCGTCCACCAAGGCCGAAGCGCAGCGTGATGATTGTTCTCTCCCTCGCGGTCAGCTTGTCGACCGCGTCCATTAAAAGCTGGCGGTCGACGTCATCCTCGATGGGCTTTAAGACAAGGTCCTCGTCGGTGCCGAGAATGTCGGAGAGCAGGAGCTCATTTCCGTCCCAGTCGGTGTTGAGCGGCTCGTCAAAGCTGACCTCGGACTTCTGCGGCGCGGTCTTGCGCAGGTGCATGAGTATCTCATTTTCAATGCAGCGCGAGGCGTAGGTCGCAAGCTTGATGTTCTTGTCGCTGCGGTACGTGTTCACTGCCTTGATGAGCCCGATCGTACCGATGGAGATGAGGTCTTCGATGTTGATGCCGGTATTTTCAAACCGGCGCGCGATGTAGGCGACAAGCCGCAGGTTGTGCTCAATGAGCGTGCCGCGCACGCTCTCGTCGCCTTCATCCATGCGCGCGATGAGCTCAGCTTCCTTCTCCCGCTCGAGCGGCGGCGGGAGCGTATCGCTGCCGCCGATGTAGAAGATCCCCCTCCGCGCGATGAGCCCCCAGTCGATGAGATAAAAGCGCAGTCTACGCCACAGCGTTTTGAGCAAGCTCTCCATGCTTCTCCCCCTTTTCGCATCCTTCGCACCACAGTCCCGCATATGCACCGCCGTCGCCGAGCGGATGCTCCGCCAGGGCAACGGCGCGCGGGCCGAGTTTGATTTCGTCAACCGTTATTGCTTCACAGCGCAGCAGCGGCAGCGTTCCATCCGCATTGCCCACGCTGCAATACGCAATATGCGGCAGCGTCGCGGTCTCTTCTTCGCTGATGAGGTCTCCCAGTGCGTGACGGTCGATGACCGGCACGCCGAGGCCCGTCACAGGGTCACAGAGCGTGTTGCCCGTGTCGCGCAGCAGCCGCACACGGGCCGTTTTTCCTCGATAGGCGATGACCACATCCGCCGTCTCGCTCCCTGTCCGCGCCGCGCCGTAGCGGAACACGACGGAAAGCAGCAAATACGACGTCCCCGCCGCGATCAGGAAGACGCCCCACGGCAGGTCTGCTGTCACCACGCCGCGCGCAAGGCGCGCCATCGACCCCAGACTCTGCCCTAAGAGCATCACCACGCCAGCGAGGCCGCACGAGGCAAGGAAAAACAGCAGCGTCAGCTTGACCGCCCGCCCACTGCCGCGATACGCCGCCGCGCCCATCAAAGCGAGCGAGAGCAGCAACAAAACGACGCTTTTCGGCAAAAAGAGCTGCACTGCCGCATAAATACCGCCGACCGCCGCGCCGAGCAAAAGTCTCCTCCGCGCGACCGTCCGCCCTGCGACTCTCGCCGCGCCGAACAACAACAGATAGTCGACGAGAACGTTGAACGCGAAGACGCTTTCTATGTAGATGACCATGGCACACCTCCCCCTGATGGGTTCTCATTATAGCTGTGACCCACCTGAGAAAAGGGCGAAAAAGCGCCGCTATGCTATCTTTTGTCCCAAAGGGCAGAATTGCAGCGCATGGCGCTGCATCGTTTCCCTGCGCCGCGCAGGGGACGCGGTTAAGGGGGATATTCTCTTTCCTCGGAAAGAGAATATCCCCCTTTGACCCCCAAGAGAAAGGGATTAGATTGGCAGTCTCGAGCTCGAACAATCTTTATGCCTCCGGAATGAAAATGCCTGCGCGCGGCAAAGCCGCGTTAGCATTGCGATACGATTTGCCTCTACTCCTATTATCCGCTGCCGCTCTGCCCATCTTGTAGAAGTGCGCAGTAATTCCCGTCTATCGGGCACTCCACAATGCGGCGAGCGCCAGCAATGCCGCATTCGGCAGGCAGTCTGCCGCCGTTCTAACGTCACTCGCGCCTCACGATAGTAAGGCGCGGTTGCAAGCGGTCACGACTTGCAGGGATTCATGGCGAAGCCATGTACACCGCACTTACACTGCGCAGCGCGTGCAGTCATTCAAGATTAAAGCTACCAATGTGCGGGGTTGAGGGGTAAGGCCCCTCGCCTTTCTCTGGGGGATTCAAAGGGGGTATTCTCTTCGGAAAGAGAATACCCCCTCTGGTGCCGCGGCGCGCACGCCGCTCGCCCCCCCGCGCTCGCGCAGGAAGCAATGTGCAGCGCTATCGCGCTGTATTTTATAAATACGGAATAACCATCGATGCAACGAGCGATAAGATCATCACCGCGACCAGCAGGATCGCGACGGCTCTCGTCTTCTTATTCATGGGGTTCCTCCCTTTCTACGATTTTCTTGATGCCCTTTTCCGCCTTGGCACGCGGCAGCATCACCTCGCGGCCGCAGCGCGTGCATTTGAGCTTGATGTCCATGCCCACGCGCGTCACGAGCCAGAGCTTTTCGCCGCAGGGATGCGGCTTCTTCATTTCGACAATATCGTTCAACCTCAAGTCCATGTGCTCACCCCTTGATCGCTTCCCAGTACTGCGCGGCGGCGCGCTCGACCTTGTTGTCGCCGTAGTGGTAGTACTGCACGTTTTTGAGCTCGTCGGGCAGATACTGCTGCTTCACCCAGTGGTTCGGGTAGGCGTGCGGGTACTTGTAGTTCTGCCCCTGCGCGCCGCCGGTCGAATCGGCGTGGACATTCTGGAGGCAGCGCGGGAAATTGCCGCTCTTGCCCGCCTTCACATCCGCCCAAGCAGCGCCGATGCCCTCGATCACGCTGTTGGACTTCGGTGCGGTGGCGAGCAGCACCGCCGCCTGCGCCAGCGGCAGCTGCGCTTCGGGAAGGCCGAGCTGCATCGCGGTGTCGACGCAGGCCTTGACAATGGCGATAGCCTGCGGATAGGCCATGCCGACGTCCTCGCTCGCCGAGCAGAGTAACCTCCTGCATGGCGTGACCAGATCGCCCGCCTCTAAAAATCTTGCGAGGTAGTGGAGCGCCGCGTCGGGGTCGCTGCCGCGCAGCGACTTCATCAGCGCGCTCGCACAGTCGTACATCGCGTCACCGCCCTTGTCGTAGCGCATGGCACTGCGCTGTGCGACCTGTAAGGCGTCTTCACTTTTCAGCAAAAGTTCGCCGTTCGTGACGTCCGCCGCCTCATATAAAAGCTCGCACGCGCTCACGGCCTTGCGCACATCGCCGCCGCACTGCTGCGCGATGACGCGCGGCACGTCGTCCTCCCAGGAAAGCGGCAGCTCGCTGCGCGCTTTCAGGATACCGAGCGCGCGCTCGACCGCGGGGATCGTCTCCTCCGCGCTGACGTTTTTGAACTCAAACACCGTCGAACGGGATAAAAGCGCCCCGTAAACATAGAAATACGGATTCTCCGTCGTCGACGCGATCAGCGTGATAGAGCCGTTTTCCATGAATTCGAGCAAACTCTGCTGCTGCTTTTTGTTGAAATACTGAATTTCGTCGAGGTAGAGCAGAATGCCGCCCGGTGCCATCATCGTGCCGACATCGGAGATGATGCTCTTCACATCCTGCAAGCTCGCCGTTGTCGCGTTCAAGCGATAGAGGGTCTTGTTCGTGCGATTGGCGATGATGTTGGCGATCGTCGTCTTTCCCGTGCCGGAGGGGCCGTAGAAGATCATATTCGCGCTCGAGCCGGACTCGATGAGCCGGCGCAGCAGCGCGCCCTTTCCGAGCAAGTGCTTCTGCCCCACGACCTCGTCGAGCGTCAGCGGGCGGATCTCATCCGCCAAAGGTCTTTTTTCACTCATATCAGTTGTTCCTGCTGCATTTTTCCGCATCGATGGCCAGCACGACCATCAGCGCGCCCAGCGCGTCCTGCGGGTCGGCGACGTCGATGACGTAGGTGTCTGTCCAATGAAAAAGCTCTTTCGTGATCGTCGCGACGCAGCCGCGCGAGGCACTGTCGATCGTGTAGTCCCACTCCATGAAGCTGCCGTTCACTTCCCAGTCGCTGCACTCAAGTGTAAAGCGCGGGGTAAAGAACGTGAATTCCTTGCAGATGCAGCCGTAATACTGCTCGCCGATGTAAAGCTCAAACTTAGGAAGAAAGGTCAGCACCCGCTGCTGCACGGTACCGATGTGCTCGCCCGCGGCATTCAGGATATGCAGGCAATGTCCCCACGCGAGTTTGCCCTCGACCGTAAAGACGGTGTTGCCGTCCTCATCGTAGATATCATAGCTGTCGAACCACGAAAAAAAGCGCTGCTTGAATAGTAGCCGCATCGCACAAGCCTCCTTTTTCACAGATGGAATGATTATAGCACGTTTTTTCTTCACTGCACAGACTTTTTCTGTCGATTTTTCCGTGTCTCTGTGCTATACTGTCGGCAGTATTGATGAAACGCAGGAGGTCTCGCCATGAAATCCAAAGCCGCCGTCCGCCGCATCGTGGAGGAACTGAAGGTCCTCTACCCCAACGCGCGCTGCTCGCTCGAATATAAAAAGGACTACGAGCTTCTGTTCGCCGTGCGCCTTTCCGCCCAGTGCACCGACGCGCGCGTGAACATGGTCACGCCGTCGCTCTATCAGAAGTTCCCGACGCTCGAGGCCTTCGCGAACGCGACGTATGAAGAGGTCGGCGACGCGATCCGCTCCTGCGGATTTTACAACACGAAGTCGAAGGACATCGTCGAGTGCGCGAAGATCCTGCTCGAAAAGTACGGCGGCAAAGTCCCCGGCACGATGGAGGAATTGACGGCGCTGCCCGGCATCGGGCGCAAGACGGCGAACCTCATCCTCGGCGATATTTACGGTCAGCCCGCCTACGTCTGCGACACGCACTGCATCCGCATCACGGGCCGCCTCGGCCTCACCGACGGCAGCAAGGACCCGCTGAGCGTCGAAAAGCAGCTGCGCGCCGTCCTGCCGCCGGAGGAGTCGAACGACTTCTGCCACCGGATGGTGCTCTTCGGACGCGACATCTGCACCGCGCGCAAGGCAAACTGCGATGGCTGCCCGCTCAGGAAGGACTGCGACTACGGAAAGGCGCAGAAATAATATCTTCCAAAAAGCGGCTTTGCCGCTTTTTGGAGAAGGCCGCGCTGCGCTCCGTGCCTCGCCGCCAATATGGCAGCTCGACACACGCTCCGCGAGAGGTGTTTTTCACCACGTACACGCCGCGGCGAAAAACGATCTGATTTTATTTCGTGCCTGCGGGCACGAAACTCTGCGAGGCTTTCCCCAATAGGAGAAAAGTTCCGCACAGCATCGCTGTGCGGAACCTTTCTTGTTTTTCTTTCAGTTGTTGAATTCGCTGGGCAGGATGTACTTTGTTGTGCTCGTTGCGTAGCCGTTGCCGCGCTTGATGGTCATGTAGATCGTCTTTTCGCCGCCCTCAAGCTGCACGTAGCAGACGCCGTCCTCGTCGAACTTGTCCGTGACGTCGAGCTTCTGGTCGAGGTAGTAGACCATGACCGTGCCGTCCTCGCGCTCTTCGACCTCGGGCTCGTTGAGGTGCTCAAAGAGTTCTTCCTCCGTCAGTGCCCGCTCCGTGCCATCCGGCTCGAAGGCGACGCCTCCGCCGCTCCGCTCGCGCTCGTTTCCTTCGCTGTCGGTATAGTTGACGGTATAGTGACCGTTTTTTACCGTCAGCGTTGCGTCCGTCATCTCACCGTTGAGCCAGAGCTGCACCGTGCGCTGAATGCCGCCGAGATCCGAGGCATAGGCAACGCTGCCGAGCGCCAGCACGAGGGCGGCGGCGAGGCCAAGGGTCGCCGCGCGGCGCAGCGCGGGCCGTTTCGTTTTCTGTTCTGTCATCTTCATTACCTCCGTCATCGTGTCCGAGGAGGCGTGCAGCGGCGCGAACGCGTGTTGAAATCTCTCTTTTTCTGTCATTGCTTTACTCCTCCTCCAAAATCGTTCTGAGCTTCGCCCTTGCGCGGTAAAGTCTTGTGCTGACGGTCTTTTCGGGAATGCCGAGCATCGACGCGGCTTCCGCCGTTGTATACCCCTCGTAATAGAAGAGCAGCAGCGGCACACGGTATTTTTTGTCGAGCGCCATCACGGCTTTGAAGAGCTCGCCGTCCCGCGGCTGCTCGAAGGACAATGTCTCGGCGTAGTCGTCGATGTCCTCGTGCCGGCGCCACGGCGAGCGGAAGAGCATCTTGCAGCGATTGACGGTGACGCGGATGAGCCAGTTTTTCAAATGGGCGTCCGACTCGAACGCCTTATCTGTTTTGTACAGCTCTATCAATACGTCCTGTGTCACATCGTTGGCGTCGTCCGGGTTTTTGAGCCAGCCGTAGGCCACGCGAAAGACCGTGTCCATGTACTTTTCTGCATTTTGGGCAAATGCTTCGTTTGAAAACATATATGTTTCTCTCCTCAAAGGCCTTACACCATACATGTGCGCGGGCAGGGCGTTTTCTTTCACGGGTTCGGAAAATTTTTCAAAAAATTTCGCCGCTGCGGCGGCACAACTGCCGCGTCCCTCTCATATACTGCCTTGAAAGACAGGAAACGGAGGCACAGCTATGGATCACAGCACGCAGCAGCTCATCGACAAGTTCAAGCGCAATCCTGCCATAGCGCAGTCGCTCCTGCAATCGGGCGACGGGCAAAGGCTCATGCAGATGCTCACCTCTCAGGATGGCGGCGCGGCGCTCAATCACGCGGCGCAGAATGCCGCGGCGGGCAACACGAAAGAGTTGGCCACAATGCTCTCGAACCTGATGAAAAGTCCCGAGGGCATGGCCATTATGAACCGCATCAACGACAGCGCGAAAAAATAAAAACCGCGGGAGGGCGTCACGATGAGCGAGTGGGAGGAAAAACTGAATACCCTGCTCTCCGATCCGGACGCCATGGCGCAGGTGATGAACATGGCGCAAAATCTGTCGCAGCAGATGGGGCAGTCCGGCGGCAGCGCGCCGCCTCCCCCGCCCGCGGGCGGTGCGGCCGGTCCTGCGCCGCCGGCTCCCCCTCCACCACCGCCGCAGGGCGATCCGATGGGCGATCTTTCGTCGCTGCTCGGCGGCATTGACCCCGGCATGATCGCCAAGCTGCTGCCCGTGCTCTCGCAGCTCAATCGGCCCGAGAGCGGCGAGACCGCCGCGTTTTTGCGTGCGCTGCGCCCATTTTTGAAGCCGGAGCGGCAGGACAAGGTCGAGCGCGCGGCACAGCTCGCGCGCTTCATCCACCTGGGGAAGACGCTGCTCCTCAGCGAAGGGGGGCCGCGCAATGTATAACCGCTATCTGCGCAACGACGACGGCGTTTACACCCGCATGCCGATGCAGGACGCGCCGCGCGGCGAACCGCCGCGTGATAACAGACCGCCTCACCCGCCGCCCTCCGGCGGAAACGCACCGCCGCCAAGGCCGCCGCAGGGGGACGCTCCCCCTCCGCCGCCGATCAGTCAGGAGGCGTCGCAGTTTTTCTCGCGCATCCTCGACAAATTACCGCTCAAGGGCGTGGACACGGCGGACATTTTGCTGCTGCTCATTCTCTTTTTCCTCTTTGAGGAAAAGGCGGACGACGAGCTTTTAGTCGCGCTGGGGCTGCTGCTCATTTTATGACATATTTTGACAAAAAGGCCGTCCGAAGAACGATCTTCGGACGGCCTTTTCAGTTTCTTTTACCGGTTTGCGCCGTCGAGCGCACTTTCGTGGAGCACTGTGCCGTCCGGCAGCGTAAAGGCGTCCTCCGCCACGTTCCCGCTGTCGACGCTCATGCCCGCCATGCGGTAGACGACATCCTCGCCCTGCAATTTTTCCGCCGCGCAGAGAAGGCCGTCGCTCACGCTGACCCAGTAGCGCTCAATGTAGCCGCCGTCATCGGCGGCAGTTTCCACAAAGATGCAGTCCACGGTGTCGAGCAGGCGGTAATCCGCCGCGGCGATGCGCTTTTTGTCAAGGCGCAGAATGTCCTCATACGTCGGGATGCCCTGCTCCTCGTCGGCGGTGAAGGCTGCGGCGCTCTCGTAATAGAGCTCGCTGCCGCCGTACCAGACCCACGTTCTTTCCCCGTTGGAGATCGTGTGGCTCTGCGCGCCGCTCGCCTGCTCGGTGTCGACGCGCATCCACGCTCCGTCGACGCTGACACTGCTGCGGTCGACGCCGCTGCCGCCGGAATAGTAGCGCTCGATCGTGATGGCGCGCGAGTAACGCGCGGGACGTTCAAGCGTCGCGATGGCGGACTGCACCGTGTCGGGCCGCACGGCAATGCGGCCCACGGCGCTGTCGTCGAGCGACGCGTCGCTCACATCGCTACTGCTCGCATCCTGCGGCAGCACGACATGCGCGGGGCGGTGCAGCGCGCCGCGCACCACAAACAGGAGCACCAGCAAAACGAGCGCGACGAAAGCAGCGCCAATGGGCGTCACCCTCCGCTTTCTCATTCCGCTCCACTCCCTTCTTTCATTCCGTCAAAATCAGGCGTTAAAATCCGCGGGGCGCTCGCTCCGGCGGCCAAAGTGCCACAAAATCGCGTCGGCGATGCGTGCGCAGGCGTGGCCGTCACCATAGGGGTTGACGGCGTGCGCCATCGCGTCGTACGCCTCCCTGCTGCGAAGAAGCTCGTTGCCCATGCGCAGCACATCGTCGTACTCGACGCCGCAGAGCTTCACCGTGCCGGCGGCGACCGCCTCGGGGCGCTCGGTCTCTTTGCGCATGACAAGGACGGGCTTGCCGAGCGCGGGGGCCTCCTCCTGGAGTCCGCCGCTGTCGGTCATCACCATGTAGCAGCGCGCCATGAGGTTGTGCATCTCGTCCGCGCTCAGCGGGTCGATCAAATGTACGCGCGGCGTACCGGCGAGGAACTTCTGCGCGTTCTCGCGCACGACAGGACTGAGGTGCACGGGATAGACGAGCTCGCAGTCCTCGTTCTGGAGAGCGATGTCGCGCAGCGCGGTCATGATGTTCTCCATGGGCTGGCCGTAATTCTCGCGGCGGTGGCACGTCACGAGCACGACCTTTCTTGAATAGTCCAGCTCGTTGAGCAGTTCTGTTGTAAAGCGATAATCCTTGCGCACCGTTGTTTTCAGTGCGTCAATGACCGTATTGCCCGTGATGAAAAGGCCCTCGGTCACGCCCTCTTTGAGTAAGTTCTCGCGGTTATTTTTCGTCGGGCAGAAATAGAGGTCGGCGATGGCCGTGACGAGCTTACGGTTCATCTCCTCGGGGAACGGGGAGTATTTGTCGTAGGTGCGAAGGCCCGCCTCCACATGTCCGACGGGCACCTTGTGGTAAAAGGCCGAGAGCGCGCCGGCAAACGTCGTGCTCGTGTCGCCGTGGACTAAGATCATGTCAGGCTTTAATTGCTCAATGGCGTCGTCCATGCCGAGCAGACACTTGCTCGTGATGGTCGAGAGCGTCTGCCGCGGGGTCATAATATCAAGGTCGCAGTCGGCCTTGAGGTCGAAGACCTCCATCACGCTATCGAGCATTTCGCGGTGCTGCGCCGTCACGCAGCAAAGGCTCTCGATCTCGTCGCGCGAGGCAAGCTCCTTGACGAGCGGGGCCATCTTGATGGCCTCCGGCCGCGTGCCGAACACGCTCATAATGCGCAGTTTTTCCATTTATGCTTCCTCTTTTTTCTTTTCGTTGGATTCTTCTTCAGGTTCCGCAGGCACGGTTTCCGCCGGTGTGGCGGTCTCTGTGCTCTTCTCCTCTGCCGCGGCCTTTTCCGCCTGCAATGCCTTGTCGATATCGCGGCGGAAGATGACGCGCGATGCGAGGAACGCCGCCACCGCCAGCGCCATCAGAAAGAGCATCGCCTTGATCGCGCCGCTCGACGTCAGCATCACGGCGGAAAGTCCGAGGATACTGCTGATGACGTACAGCGCCGCGACGGCCTGCTTCTGGTTGAGGCCCATGTCGATGAGGCGGTGGTGGATGTGTCCGCGGTCAGGCGCCATCGGGTTCTGCCCGTGGGCAAGGCGGCGGATGATGGCAAAGAGCGTGTCGAACATTGGAAGACCGAGGATCAAAAACGGCACCGCGAACGACACGATGGCGTAGTACTTGAAAAGGCCCTGGATCGAAATCGTCGCAAGGATGTAGCCGAGGAACGTCGAGCCCGTGTCGCCCATAAACATCTTGGCCGGATTCTTGTTGTACGGCATGAAACCGAGGCACGCACCCACAAGCGCGGCCATCACGAGCGCCACATCGCTTTCAGAGACGAGCAGCGCGATGACGAGCATCGAGATCGCGCTGATGGTCGAAACGCCGCAGGCAAGGCCGTCGAGGCCGTCGATAAGGTTGACGGCGTTCGTGATACCGACGATCCACAAGACTGTGATGGGGATGGACAACCAGCCGAGGTCCCAATACGGGCTTTCAGCAAAGACGTTCGGGTTGGAGAGCGTCTGGATCACGACGCCGTGGAACACGGCGACGAGCGCCGCGAAAATCTGCACGCAGAACTTAAAATACGCGCGCAGCGGGGACATATCGTCCACTACGCCCAAAACAACGATGATGGACGCGCCCAGCAAAATGCCCTGTAACTGATGGTCGACCTTGACGAACAGCAGCATGCTCACGATAAAGCCGAGGAAGATTGCAAGGCCGCCGAGGCGCGGTACGGGCTTTTTGTGCATGCGGCGGTTGTCCTTCGGCACGTCGATCGCGCCGATCTTATAGGCAAACGACTTGACGAGCGGGCACATCAGAAAGCTGACGGCAAACGCGCACAGCAGCGCGCCGCCGACGCTCAGCAATAACTCTTTCGGAATTCCGTTCATGTTCTCCACCCTTTAATCAGCGCGCGACAAAGCCGACCTTCTTGTAGACCTTGCGCAGCGTTTTTTCTGCCACGTAAGACGCCTTCTGTGCGCCCGCGCGATACACGGACTCGAGATACGCCTTGTCGCCCAAAATGCGCGTGGCCTCCTCGCGGATGGGGCGCAGGGTCTCAACGACGGCCTCGCCCACGGCGGGCTTGAACGCGCCGTAGCCCTTACCGGTGAACTCCTGCTCGATCTCGTCAAAGCTCTTGCCCGTCACAGCGGAGTAGATGGTCATCAGGTTCGCAACGCCGGGCTTGTTCGTGGGATCATAGCGCACGCAGTTTTCCGTGTCGCTGTCGGTCACGGCGCGCTTGAACTTGCGCAGGATATCCTCGGGCTTTTCCATCAGGTAAATGGAGCCGTTGGGGTCCTTATCGGACTTCGACATCTTGGCTCCCGGGTCGCTCAGGCTCATCACGCGCGCACCGACCTTGGGAATGTACGGCTCGGGCATCTTGAAGACGTCGCCATAGATGCCGTTGAAGCGCTGGACGATGTTGCGGCAGAGCTCGACATGCTGCTTCTGATCCTCGCCCACAGGGACATAGTCGGGCTGATAGAGCAGGATATCCGCCGCCATCAGCGCAGGATAGGTGAAGAGACCGCCGTTGATGTTCTCGCTGTTCTTGGCGGACTTGTCCTTAAACTGCGTCATGCGCGAGAACTCGCCGAACATCGTATAGCAGTTCAGGACCCAGCCGAGCTCGGCGTGCTGCGGCACGTGGGACTGGATGAACAGCGTGTTCTTCTCGGGGTCCAAGCCGCAGGCGATGTACTGCGCCAGCTGCTCGAGCGTGCGGCGGCGCAGCGCCGCAGGATCCTGACGCACGGTGATCGAGTGCATATCGGCCATGAAGTAGTAGTTGTCAAATTCCTCGTCGCGCTCCGCCCAGTTCTTGATCGCGCCGAGGTAGGACCCGAGGGTCAGATCGCCGCTGGGCTGAATGCCGGACAGCATCACTTTCTTGCGCGCCGCGTTTTCCATGTTTTCCATCGTTTTTTCTCCGATCTTTTTGTTTTTCTCATTTTATCTCGAATTGCGCCGTTTTGGCGCAGCTATCGACCCAATTTGTTATGTTACCATACCCCTCTTCAAAATACAAGCATGTTCCGGTGAAAAAGAGCGTCGTGCGTTCGTTGACTTTTCGGTCAAAATATGGTGTAATAAGCTATCTTTATTTTGATTTCACTTCAGGAGGTCATCTATGTCCATCGACATGAAGTATTTTGAGGAAATGGAAGCGAAGATCCCGCACGGTAAGGTGCGCACGCGCTTCGCTCCCTCCCCCACGGGCTATATGCACGTGGGCAACCTGCGCACCGCGCTCTACACCTATCTGATCGCCCGCCACGCAAACGGCACGTTCATTCTCCGCATCGAGGATACCGACCAGGGGCGTCTCGTCGAGGGCGCAACGGATGTCATCTACCGCACGATGGCGGAATGCGGCCTTTCCCACGACGAAGGCCCCGACGTCGGCGGCCCCGTCGCCCCGTATATCCAGAGCGAGCGCCGCGACACCTACGGCAGGTACGCCGAGCTTTTAGTCGAGCGCGGCCACGCCTACTACTGCTTCTGCGAAAAGGCCGAGAGCGAGGAGGACAGCGGCGAATTTGACCGCGCGGACGATCCCTGCCGCGACCTGCCGCTTGAAGAGGCCAAGGCGCGCGTCGCCGCGGGCGAGCCCTACGTCATTCGCCAGCGTATCCCGAAGGACGGCACCACGACCTTCCACGATGCAAGCTTTGGCGACATCACGGTGGAGAATAAGACGCTCGACGATCAGGTGCTCTTGAAGCGCGACGGTCTGCCGACCTACAACTTTGCCAACGTCATCGACGACCACCTCATGGGAATCACCCATGTCGTGCGCGGCAGCGAATATCTCTCCTCCGCCCCGAAGTACAACCTCCTCTACGAGGGCTTCGGCTGGGAGGTGCCGACCTACGTGCACTGCTCCCCCGTCATGCGCGACGCGCAGCATAAGATGAGTAAACGCAACGGCGACCCGAGCTATGAAGACCTCAAGGCGCAGGGCTACCTGACGCCCGCCATCCTCAACTATGTGGCGCTGCTCGGCTGGTCGCCGCGCGGCGAGCAGAGCGAGCAGGAGTTCTTCACGCTCGACGAGCTGGTGGGGGCGTTCGACATCGGCGGCATCTCCAAGTCCCCTGCCATTTTCGACATCGAAAAGCTGACGTATTTCAACGCGAATTATCTGCGCAATCTCCCGCCCGAGGAATTCTGTAAAGTTGCCGAGCCTTACATCCGTCAGGCCGTCAAGAACGAAGCGTACTCCGTCGGTGAGATCGCAGCACTCTTACAGGCCCGCTGCGAAAAGCTCACCGATATTCCCGAAAAGGTCGACTTCTTCGATGCTCTCCCCGAGTACGGCGTCGAGTTCTACACGAACAAGAAGTCCAAGACCAACAGCGAGGTCTCGCTCGACATGCTCAATAAGGTCCTGCCCAAGCTCGAGAGCCTTCCCGCGTGGACGAATGATGCCATCCATGACATGCTCGTCTCGTTCGCCGAAGAGCTCGGCGTGAAGAACGCGACGCTCATGTGGCCGCTGCGCATCGCCGTTGCGGGCAAGCTCGTCACGCCCGGCGGCGCTGTCGAAATTTGCCATATCCTCGGCCGTGAGGAGACGATCAAGCGCGTCAAGGCCGGTATCGCCAAGCTGGCATGATCTTCGAGCTCTGCCCCACGCTCTCGCGTGACCTGCTCAAGCGCGAATTTGGGAACACCGCCGCCGCGTTCGGCGTGCTGGTGCTTCTTGGCTTCGCCGCCGGAATGATCTTCCCCGACATGGCGCAGCAGACGCTTCAAAACTTCGCCGCGCAGGTCGAACAGCTGGGACTTACCGACGATGTTCCCCAGTCGCAGATGATGGCGACGCTGTTTTTCAACAACATCACGGCGTCCCTCCTCTCGATGCTCTACGGGCTCATTCCGTTTCTGCCGCTCAGCGCGCTCGCGCTCGGCACGAATGCGCTGATGCTCGGCGCGTTCGCCGCCATCTATCAGCAGCAGGGCATCGGCCTCGGCGCATATTTTGTCGGCGTTTTGCCGCACGGTATCTTCGAGCTGTCCGCACTGATCTTATCCTGCGCGCTGGGCCTTCTCATCTGCCGCACGGGGACGGAACGGGTCCTCAAAAAGAGCGATACGCCCTTTTTCCGCCGTGTGCTGGACTGCATCCGCGTCTTTTTGACATTCTCTGTGCCGCTGCTGCTGGTGGCCGCGCTCATCGAGACGTACGTCACACCTGCACTTTTGAACCTTGTGCTGTAAACGGCAAGGTTGACTTTCGTTCCACACAACTATATAATGGACCTGTCAAGATTTTGTAGAATTTTCATCTGCTGTTTCTTCAGGGATTGAGGAAAAGCACCGCTCCTGCGGCGCTTTTCCTTTTTCGTCAAAAAATGAGAGATTCGTCCCGCCGCGGGACAGAGAAAGAGAGGTGCGCATGGCGCAGACAGTTCCGGCAAGGCAGACCGTGCAGAACATGACGGAGGGCAGCCCCGTCTCGCTGATTTTGCGCTTTGCGCTGCCGATCTTCATCAGTCAGGTCTTCCAGCAGCTATACAGCACGGCGGACGCGTTCATTGTGGGCAAATACCTCGGCACGAACGCCTTTGCCGCTGTCAGCTCGTCCGGCACGCTCATCATGCTGCTCACAAGCCTCTTTATCGGCACGGCCATGGGTGCGGGCGTCGCGATCTCAAAGTACTTCGGCGCGGGCGACTATGAAAACGTCTCGCGCGCCATCCACACGAACCTGGCGTTCGGTATCGTGTCGGGCACACTGCTGACGCTCATCGGCGTATTCCTCACGCCGACGTTTTTGGTCTGGATGAACACCGACGCGCAGGTCATGCCGCAGGCGGTCGAATACTTCCGCTACTACTTCCTCGGCGTGCTGGCAACGGTGCTCTACAACATGTGCACGAGCATTTTGAACGCCCTCGGCGACAGCCGGAGGCCTCTGCACTATCTGATCATTTCGTCGCTCGTCAACATCGCGCTCGACCTGCTGTTCATCGGCGCGTTCCGCTGGGGCGTCTGGTCCGCCGCCGTGGCGACCGTCATCTCTCAGGGCACGAGCTGCGTGCTCTGCCTCATCCACCTGCTCAAAAAGGGTGAGGTCTACACCGTCACGCCGCGCAGCATCCGCTTCCATGCCGGTATGCTGGGCGAGATCATCCGCTACGGTCTCCCCTCCGGCATCCAGAACTGCGTCATTGGCCTTGCCAATGTTATCGTCCAGTCGCAGATCAACTCGTTCGGCATGCTCGCGATGGCGGCCTACGGCGCGCACTGCAAGATCGAAGGCTTCGCCTTTCTGCCCATCACGAGCTTCACGATGGCCTGCACCACGTTCGTTGGTCAGAACCTCGGCGCCAAGCAGTATGACCGCGCCAAGCGCGGCGCGCGGTTCTGTATCATCATCGCCGTCGTGATGGCCGAGCTCATCGGCCTGTGCTATTACATCTGGGCAAGTCAGCTCATTTCCCTTTTCGACAGCACCCCCGGCGTTGTCGCCCTCGGCGTGCAACAGGCGCGCACGGTGGCACTGTTCTACTGCCTGCTGGCGTTTTCGCACTCTATCGCGGCGGTCTGCCGCGGCGCGGGCCGCGCGGTCGTGCCGATGATGATCATGCTCTCCGTCTGGTGCGTCATCCGCATCATCTACATCATGCTCGTCGTCCACTTCATCGGCGAGATCGGCTACATCTACTGGGCGTATCCCCTCACCTGGGCGATCAGCTCCACCATCTATCTCATTTATTACCTGCGCTCTGACTGGGTGCACGGATTTGAAAGGTGACTCTATGTCTTCTCCTGCGTTCCGCTTCCGCCTCGCCACGCTTGACGACGCTCCCGCGCTTCTGAGCATCTACGCGCCGTACGTCGAAAAGACGGCCATCTCGTTTGAATACGACGTACCGTCGCTCGACGAATTCCGCCGCCGCATCGCGGATATCTCGCGCAAATACCCTTATCTCGTCGCGGAGGATGAAAATGGCCAGCTCCTCGGCTACGCCTATACGCACACGTTCATCGCGCGTAAGGCCTACGACCACTGTGCGGAGACGACGATCTATCTCGCCCTCGACGCGCGCAAGCACGGTCTCGGCAAGCGCTTCTACCGCACGATTGAGGAGTTGTCGCTCGCTCAGAACATCTACAATCTCTATGCCTGCATCGGCGAGCCGCAGGGCGCGGACGACGAATATTTAACGGACAACAGCATCCGCTTCCATGAGCACATGGGCTTCCGCCGCATCGGCGTGTTCACGCGCAGCGGCTACAAGTTCGGCCGCTGGTACAACATGTCGTGGGCGGAAAAGCTGCTGTGCGATGCTCCCACGCATCCCGATCCGGTCATCCCCTTCCCGCAGCTCGACAAGGCGCTCGTCGCCGACATCCTTCGCCGCGACGCGGAATAAAGACCCGAAATTTTACAAAAAATCATGCACACCCTATTGACATTGCCGATGGGGTGTGCTATATTTTCGCTCAAGTTAATACCGCAAACCGTTGAAGCGGAGATAACGGCAGTGATGCCTTCACAGAGAGCCTGCGATGCTGAAAATCAGGCAAGATACACATTGTCAAATGGACCGCTGAGGGTGCAGCGAAATGCGTTTTATGCGCAGAGTATCCTGCAACGTGTTGGCATACGTCAGTTGCCGGGAGATATGATGGTATCTCCGCCAAGCGCACGGGTAACCGTGAATTCAAGGTGGCACCGCGGATCGTTCGTTTCTCTCGTATCGCATTCGTCCTTGACAGACTGTACCGTTCTGTCGGGGGCGCTTTTGTTTGCAAAAATGCTCCTTTGGCAGAACGCCAAAGGAGCTTTTCTTTTTCAGGAGGTCACTCATACATATCCTACCACCGCTCGAAACCGTCAAAGACATCGCCGCGACGCAGCAGTACGACGTGCTCCCGCTGAGCTGCGAAATTCTCTCCGACTTCATCACCCCCATCGAAGCGATGCGCATCCTCAAGAACGTGTCCACCCACTGTTACATGCTCGAATCCGCGCAGGCGGACGACCGCTGGGGCCGCTACACGTTTTTGGGCTTCGACCCAAAGCTCGAGATCACCTGCATTGACGGCAAAATGAAGGCTGGCGGCCTCACCGTCCGCACGGACGATCCGTCCCAATACCTGCGTGAGCTGCTATCAAGCTACAGAAGCCCCCGCTTCGACTACCTCCCCTCCTTTGCCGGCGGGCTCGTGGGGTATTTTTCTTACGATTATCTCAAATACAGCGAGCCGAGCGTCCGCTGCGGCGAGCAGGACGAGGACAGCTTCAAGGATGTCGATCTGATGCTCTTTGACAAGGTCATCGCCTTCGATCATGTGCGGCAGAAGATCGTGCTCATCGTCAACATGGCACTCAGCGATGTCGAGGTCGGCTACAACAAGGCAAAGCTTGAGCTTGAGCAGCTCGTCTCGCTCCTCAAAACCGGCGAAAAGAAGCAGGAAGCGCCGGGGCGGCTCCTCGGCGAAGTCACACCGCTTTTCTCCAAGTAGCAGTTCTGCGCGATGGTCGAAACCGCCAAGCACCACATCCGCGAGGGCGATATTTTTCAGATCGTACTCTCGAACCGCCTGAGCGCACCGTTCGAGGGGAGCCTGCTCGATACCTACCGCGTGCTGCGCACCATCAATCCCTCGCCGTACATGTTCTACTTTTCCGGCACCGACGTTGAGGTCGCGGGCGCGTCGCCCGAAACGCTCGTCAAGCTCAAAGACGGCGTGCTGCACACCTTTCCCCTCGCTGGGACCCGTCCGCGCGGCAAAACGGACGAGGAGGACAAGGCGCTTGAAGAAAGCCTCCTGCACGACGAAAAGGAGCTTGCCGAGCACAACATGCTCGTCGACCTCGGGCGCAACGACCTCGGCAAGGTCAGCAAATTCGGCACGGTGCAGGTCGAAAAGCTGCACTCCATCGAGCGCTACTCCCACGTGATGCACATCGGCTCCACCGTGCGCGGCGAGATTCGCGATGACCGCGACGCGCTTGACGCCATTGAGGCCGTGCTCCCCGCCGGAACGCTCTCCGGCGCGCCGAAGATCCGCGCCTGCCAGCTCATCGGTGAGCTTGAGAACAACAAGCGCGGCATTTACGGCGGGGCCATCGGCTACATCGACTTCACCGGCAACATGGACACCTGCATCGCCATCCGCATCGCCTACAAGAAAAACGGGCGCGTGTTCGTCCGCAGCGGCGCGGGCATCGTGGCAGATTCCGTCCCCGAAACAGAGTATCAGGAATGCATCAACAAGGCGAAGGCCGTGGTCAGCGCCTTGACGCTTGCGCAGGAGGAAGACCTATGATCCTTTTGATCGACAATTACGATAGCTTTTCCTATAACCTCTACCAGCTCGTCGGCGCGATCGATCCAGACATCCGCGTCATCCGCAACGATGAGTTGCGCATTGAAGATATCGACGCGCTGCACCCCGCGCGCATTATCCTCTCCCCCGGCCCCGGGCGGCCCGAAGACGCAGGCGTTCTCATCGACGTTGTGAAGACGCTCTCGCCCCGCATCCCGACGCTCGGCGTATGCCTCGGGCATCAGGCCATCTGTGCCGCCTTCGGTGCGACCGTGACCTATGCTAAAGAGCTAATGCACGGTAAGCAGTCGCTCGTCCACTTCGACACGAGCTCGCGGCTCTTCCAAAACTGCCCCAAGACCGCGCCCGTCGCGCGCTACCATTCCCTCGCGGCCGACGCCGCCACCATGCCGGACTGCCTGAAAGTCACCGCCGTCACAGACGACGGCGAGATCATGGCCGTGCAGCACAAGGACTATCCCATCTACGGGGTGCAGTTTCATCCCGAATCCATTATGACGCCGAACGGCAAAACCATGCTGGAAAACTTTTTGAAGGAGAATTGAAACCATGATCAAAGAAGCCATCGTGAAGATCGTCAACAAGGGCGATCTCAGTTATGACGAAGCCTACGCCGTGATGAACGAGATCATGAGCGGCGAGACCACCCCCACCCAGAATGCAGCGTTCCTCGCGGCCCTCTCGACCAAGAGCGCCCGCGCCGAGACGACCGATGAGATCGCAGGCTGCGCCGCCGCCATGCGTGACCACGCCACAAAGGTCGACACCGGCATGGACATCTTCGAGATCGTCGGCACCGGCGGCGACAACGCCCACAGCTTCAATATTTCCACCACCTCCGCCCTCGTTGCGGCGGCGGGCGGCATGAAGGTCGCCAAGCACGGCAACCGCGCCGCCTCGTCCCAGTGCGGCACGGCAGACTGCCTCGAAGCGCTCGGCGTCAACATGGAGTATTACACCGTGCTCTGGAACAAGCTCAGAAAATGGGTTACATCCGCAATAATCCCCTCACAGCTGTCACGCTACCGCGCATTGAGAAAAAACAGATAAAGCCTCTGGAAGATAATGAATTATGCGCGTTTCTTAAGGAGATTCGCGGAGATACCTACGAGCTGGTGTACTTCGTCACCGTTTTCACGGGGCTGCGGCAAGGAGAAGTGCTTGGTTTGACTTGGGACTGTGTGAATTTTGAAAAACACACACTGCTGATAAACAAACAGCACGGCAAGAAAAAAGGCACTTGCGAGTATTGCTTCAGCAGTCTAAAAAACGACCGTCCCCGCCTCATCGAAGCGGCAGACGGTGTGATGGATGCACTTAAAAAACAGCAGATTCGGCAGCAGCGATGGGCAGCACGGTTGAAAGATGGCTGGGAGAACTCAGACAATCTTGTATTCACCACAGAAACAGGCCGTTACCTCTGCAATCAAACGGTCTATCTTGCATTCAAAAAAGTTATGCGCCGCCTTCACCTTGATGCGACAAGGTTCCATGATCTTCGCCACACCTACGCCGTTAACAGTCTAAAGTCCGGCGACGACATCAAAACTGTACAGGAAAACCTTGGACACCAAACGGCGGCATTCACACTCGATGTATATGCCCATGCCACAAGCAGCATGAAGCATGAAAGCGCAAACAGAATGGACCAATACATCCACAATGTTACCAAGCCGTAAAGGGTATAAATAAGGGTCAAAGAATCGCAGAAACGAAAAAATCCTTGAAAGCACAATGCTTTCAAGGATCAATCATGGTGCGCGAGGCGGGACTTGAATTCTCAGAGGCGTGTAAAATGCTGTAAAGCCGTGTCAAAAAAGTCTTGTATTTTTAAGGCTTTTCCGTTTTCGGTGTAAAATGCTGTAAAACATTGTAAAAGCTGTAAGGGGAAAACTTAGGGGAAAAAAGCGCCCCTCTATTGCCCACAATAAATCCCTTTGTAGCAAGTCGTTTTTATGCTAATTTGTCAAATTGCCAAAATTCCATATAGTTGTATCGTATTATACACCGTTGCTGCCAAATGTAGCCAAATACGCCCCTTTATTGTCCGTTAATAAAAGTTTTTGCTGGATGCTTGACAATATGTCGAAATGGTAATACTATTTAAGCAAGATATTACTGTTATATAATATCCGTGTTGATTGGAGAGAGAAATGAATAAAGACGATGTCTTGCGCTTTCTAATGTCTGCCCTTTCATCAATTCAAGTTGCCGATGAACTGATTCCCGAGCTCATCGCACTCCTTGCCGGAACTGGTAGTGAAAACTCGATTTTCAATTTACTCCTTATGCGTCTTAGCTTTTTGCAAAATCTCGGTGCAAAAGCTGTCCAACATAAGGAATTTGAAGCAATCGGCAATGGCCTGTATAGCATGCACCTCACTGGAAAAGGATTTAATATCAGAATTCTATATTCTTTTCTGCCAGATCGTAGTCCTATCTTACTCTGTGCGTTCTACGAGCGAGGCGGCAAACGTAAGACAGATTATACACCTTATAAAGGGTCCGCACTCTCCCGGCTGGAGAGATTTAAGGAGGAATTTTAAATGTCTCAAGGTATGAATGATTTACTTGTTGGCCTCTCTGACTCGTTCTGCGCAGAGGACATGATGCTTGCCGGTCTGGAGGCCTCTATCTGCTCTGAAATTATATCCCAGCGCATCAAACGTAATATGACTCAGAAAGAGTTCGCCGAATTCATGGGCGTTTCTCAAGGACTGGTTTCTAAATGGGAGAAAGGTGAATGCAATTTCACTCTATCTTCCCTCGTCCGCATTGCCTCCAAACTTGGGCTGCGTATGCAATCTCCACTCACCCCTTCCGAACCGCACTATACTGATTCCCCGCGCATTACATTACTCCCTATCAAGTGGAACACAATCAGCACAGGCTCTTCCAAATATCGTTCGTCTGAACTGAAAGAAATGTAAAGGAGTTTTATTATGTTTATCTATGCGAATGGATTTCATGTTTCTGTAAAGGATGACCAAAGTGAGGTTCTGATTCGTTTCGTACAGAATTCTCCTGCGTACGGGGATGCCTCTGGTTCAGGTACGTCAACTGGCGTGGAACAAGAAATTGTATCTTCCATCGTAGTAAGTGGAGACTTAGCCAAAGGCCTTGTTTCAACAATTCAGGAACTTTTTGAGAAACACAACGGAGAAAATTAACTTTTGCGCCAAAAAGGAGAGCGAAGCCTCGAGGTTCCGCTCTCCTTGTCTTGTTTCTCCAATTATCCATTAGTGACAGAACCGGCACACTTGGTCTCTGCACTTCACTGCTCGGATTTCAAATCGGCGCAGTGGCCCGCCTGATCTGGACAGTCGCAAGGGTCTCATTTCAGATGAGGCCCTCAATGCACCGAAAGGCTCGGATTTCAAATCCGCCCTTTACGACATTTCGCAATATATGCAGCAAGAGCGGAGGAATCGCCCTCCGCTCTTCTATTATCCCTCTATTCGCCCATCAGAGGCCGCAGGAGCGCTTTCGTCGCGCTCTATGGCTTCGTTCTATGGCTCGGTTGATAAAGCCGTTCACGCTCTCTCTATGGGCTTCTGCGTGGGCTCAACAATCAAAGCATTCCGGCCTGATTTCTCCCCGCGCGTTATCGTGTAAAGTAATTCCGAAAATCACTCTGCATTCTGCTTTTCTCCAATGCAGTCGAGAACATAATCTCGCAAAACTGCGTTCGATGTCTTCCCGATCTCTGCGCAATACGCCTTAAATCTTTCCGCCTGGTCTTTCTTTACGCGGCAAGCAAGACTTGCTATGTTTTCGCGTTGGTATTTCGCTGATGCTCTCTTCTGTGCGTCACTTGGTGCCAATGGGCCACCTCCTTTCTTTTCAGTATTTTATCACGCAAAAATATGGTTAACCATATACAGAATTAACAATAATCTATGGTTAATCTTGTGAATCATTACATCTTGATATAGGGTTAATCATATATTATACTAAGACCATAGCAAAGAACAAGAGATCGAGCGAAGGTCGATAGCCGACGCGACACCGTAAGAGCTAGAACGGAGAAGATTGATAGAAACTCCCAAAGGGATAGATACTCAGAGTCACCAGCCGCCGATCTCACCCACAACTTAAGGAGGATAAAACAATGAGCATCAATGAAGTGGACAGCAAGATCAAGGAGCTGCGCGAGCTTCGCCGCATGGCCGACGAGCTGGCCGCGGAAATGGAGGCCATTCAGGACAGCATCAAAGCCCACATGGACACCGAGGGCGTGGACACCATCAATGGCACAGATTGGAAGGTGACCTATAAGGCCGTGACTTCTTCTCGCTTGGACACCAACGCATTGAAAAAGGCTCTTCCCGATCTGGCACAGCAGTTCACCAAAACCACCGCCGCGCGCCGCTTCTGCATCGCATGATGGAGTCCATCGTAGCTATCGCCGGAGCAATTCAACTCGCAAACTGGCTTATGTTCCTGATTGAAGCAATAGAAAAGCCCCCTGCGCCCAAGCCGTCCAAAGCAAAGCGCAGGGAGCCCTAACCACCAACCACCATAGCGGCGGTCGGTAGATTCATTATACTGGCCGCCCATCAAGAAAACAAGGAGAAATTATGAATACAAAAGATGAGATCATTTCCATAATTCACCGATCCAGCGGCTACAAACGTCTTTATATGGAGGCTGTCATCTGTACGATGGTCGGAGCCGTTATGCCTTGTACCGCCAGCCGCGGCGATATGAAGCGAGCAATTCGTTTAGGTCGCATCTTACAGCACAACGCTGAAATTCAGGCCGACCGGGACAACTATCAAATCGTTGAAAATACGATCACCTTCATTCGCCGTGAATGGCTGCACAAAGGTGACTGCTCGATCAAATTTTCCTATCCAAAGGAGGAGGCTTAATGATACATATGGAAAAATTTGATATTAGTGCCAACGAAAAAAGGCTGCTGCACATGATTAAAGGCTCAAAGGACCCGAAAACCGCCGCGGATGTAGCTATTGACGTAATTCGTACCTTCTTAGCCCCTACCATGACGGAAGATCTTGCATTTCTCGAAGCCATTCAGAATGAAGAAAAACGGAGAGCGGTCATCGAACTGCTGAAAGGTGCAAAAAAATGAAGATTTTATTTTGCATTTGCACGGCATTATCCATGTTCTTTAGCGTGTGGGCCGTTATCGGGCAAATCAAACTGCACAAAATGAGAGACAGATTAAATGAGCTTGAACGCGGCCAATATCCTCAGCAGAAGAGTCTCGCCAGCGAAGAGCATCGATGCAAAGGATATTCATTTGTTGACAATAGCATGGTGTTCCATTTTTGCATTTTCTTCACGGATATACTTTTGTTCGCGGCGCTTCTCATCATGCTCTGCATTTAGCTTCGCGTAATAACCCCCCTATGAACAATAATAAGTGAAATAACTTGAACGGAGGATAAAAAGATGAATGACAAACAGCGCGAAGAATATTTGAACATGACCGATGCGCAGAAAGAAGAGTTTTTAAGAAAAGAGGTAGAGTGGATTTCGACGCTGCCGGAAAGCGAGCACGACGCGGCCTTTGACGCGCTGCGTGAAGCCGTTATGCCGAAAATCACCGATCTTCCTGTGAAGGGGAGCGATCTGACCTACGGGGAATATTGTCAAAAGAAAGGTCTCGATTGGCGGACAGGGGAACCCATCCACGAATAGCTCTCTTCGATAATATGCAAAGGCGCCTGCTTCTTTTAATCGGAAGCAGGCACCTTTTGGGTTATGACGGCCAAGCAGCGCTGCTCTTTGTTACCCTACTGTCTCCCCTACCCCCGGTGGAGGCGGCGTCGGCAGCACTGCGGGCAACTCTGCCACGCCGTGTCCCTCATCCTCGTTATCTTTCTTCTCGTCGCTCCATCGGAAATTGTATTTCAGGCTGAATTCCGCGCCCCGCTGACCGTCTCGATCGAAGAGCCGTTCTTCTGCGTAAGCCTCAATATGAGACTTCGCGCGCGTCACCGTGTCAACGAATCCTTTCTTCGCCTGATAGTCCAGCAACGCTTGACGGCTCGTAAACCCCAGCGCCAGCGCCATCCCCGTCACCGTCGGCGGTCGCTGATGGATGATAAACGGCTTGCCCCACTTGTCGCAGATTGGGAACCCATCGTCGCCGATAATAGGCTCGCCCTTGCAGTCTTCAAAATACCGGTCAATAGCGGCCTGCATCTGTTCCGCCGTCGCATATTTGGGCGGTCGTCCCAATTTTGCCATGCCGTCACCACTTCGCTTTCTTTGAAGTTTTCCCACTACCTTTTTTCCCACTACCTTTATGCTGAACTGACCTTCGACTTGACATTTTGCGTGTCGCGAGATAGACTATCCTCAAGAGCATCCCCTCGCAGAGCGCCGCTGTCCGCAGCGGAAGAGCCGTTAATTTGGGGGATGCTTCTTTCTTGCATCTGCCCAATATTGACATCCCCGCCGTTTTGGGGTACACTACGTTCAGAAAGTCTATCACCATTTAGAGCGCCACTCTCCCGAGTGGAAGAGCCATTACTGGTGGTAGGCTTTTTGCGCTTCTGAACGTTACCGATACTGTATGCCGTTTCTTCGTTTCCGTTCAGGGAATAGTCGCCATTGACATTCTCGCCGTTTTGGGATACACTATTTGTCGGTAGGGATGTGTCCGACTTGACGGACTGCCCTACTTTTTTGTTGTAGTGGCATCTCCCACAATGTCAGAAAATGGAACGCCGTCCAGCTTGACAGTTCTGTTCTTGTAGAATATACTACCGATAGAACCATTTCGCAGAAGCTCTCGGGACGTTATTGTAAGCCCGAATTGGCGAAGAAGCGGGACGGTTCTTTTTTGCTCCCTCACACTTACAGATGGTATTCATTCCGTCCTTTCGTAGTGCAGCGTCAGCGCCCGAGCAATGGGGCAGCGCCGCCATTCTTCGTTGGCGCAGTAGCGCTGCGTGTATTCGTCAAGTTCTTCCTTCGGCAGCGTGAGCTTCGCGCCCTCGCAGTTGAGATAGTCGCGATAATCCCGCGAGTAAAACGGGCACTTGAAAATGCCCCCGCGATACCCGCTCATGTTGCACCTCGCGTTCGCGCCATTCTGCCTCTGTTCCTTTTTTGTGTGACAAGCGTTCTTCCTTGCATACCATTATCTCCTGTGGTAAAATCAGAATTGACAACTTAGATTCAGCACAAGAGTGGCCCTCCCCGATTTGGGGAGGGCTTTTTCATTCGTGCACGAGAACCGTGCCGCTGTCGCTCACGTCCTCGATGGGGCCGCCGTTGATCGTGGCCATCGCATGGACTTCACGGTCGCCGTTACTTAGCTCGACGAGCGCAAGGCAGGCAACAGGGTACGTCTTGCCATCCTCAAATGCGTAACACATATTCGCAGGGGCAGGGATAATCTGAATGATTTTGTCGTTCATGGTTCTTGTCCTTTCCGTTCATAGGCTTAAAGCCTGAAATGTTTATTCATTGCCCGCTCGAACCTGTCTCGGTCATCAGCAGGCAAAAGCGGAATTACACGGTGTTGCATCTCGTCACGCTGGCGGTAGCGTTCACCCTTTCGGCGTGCCGGTTTGATTTCCACCAAAATATTGGTCGCAGTCTCAAAATTCATGCTGTAACCCTCCCTGTGACCTTGTAGAAGGTCGCGTCAACATGTCCAGTCGCGCCGCGCCGGTTCTTATCGAGCCACAACTCCAACAAGGACGGCGATTCCATGCGCTCATCTGTCTCACACGGCGGATTGTGCAGCAGTGTCACTGTGTCTGCGTCCTGCTCGATGGCACCAGATTCACGGAGGTTTGCCATTGTGGCCCGAAAACTGCCGGAGCGGTCAGAGGCCGCTGCACGGTTGAGCTGACACAAGCATAAAACAGGGATATTCAGCCTCATTGCAAGCAGCTTCAATGCCCTGCTGTTCCTTGTGGTCGCCTCGTAGAGTGAAAGTCGAGTATCCGGCGGTTCAAGCAGCCCGAGGTGATCGAGGATCAGCAGCCCCGGCTTCTCGCGGTAAGCCAATGCCTCCACCTGCCTGACGTTCATGCCAGAACGTTGATTGAATACAAACGGCAACGCGGAGAGCGCTGTCGTCCCCTTAGCAAAGCGCGTGTACTCGTTGTCCGTAAGCCTGCCGCCGAACATGAGCCGCGCCGATGACAGACCGCCGATGTTGCCGACAAGGCGAGCGGAACAGTCCTCTGCGCTCATTTCAAGTGACAGGTATAATACCTTGACGCCGTTTCTTGCTGCATTGAGCGCGATCTGCAAGGCGAGCGCTGATTTTCCGACCGCCGGTCTTGCACCGATGATGTGCAAGCCGCCGTTGATGAAGCCGCCGCCGAGCAGTTTATCGAATCTCAGAAGGCCCGAGGCCACACAAGGCACTCTGCCGCCGACCTGCTCAGAAATGCGGTATCCGAGCTGCGTAAGCGCCGTCGTAAGCGTTTGCGAATCGCCGCGTGTGTTTTCCTCGGCAAGCCGCTGCAAAGCCTCCTGTGCGCGCCCAAGCGCGTCTGTAGGGTCATGCTCGGCGGTCATCAGTTCCTCACCGATCTTCCGCAAGGAACGTGCGAGCGCTGCCTCTTTGACCGCCGATATGTACGCGTCGAGATTTGCGGTAGTCGGCGTCGTGTCCATCAGCCCGGTCAACAGTTTGTCCGTCACGTCGGTGCAATTGCGTCCCGCTTCCGCTCGGATGGTCAACGCATCGAAGCCACCGCTTTCCTCATACTGCCGACGCATCGCCCGGAAGACTGCTTGCAGCGGCACGGAGGAAAACACATCATCGGGAAGCTCTGCCGCCTCCGGAAACAACGACGGGTCAATCAGCAGCGAACCGAGTACGCCGTACTCATTGAGAATTGAATCCATGCTCATTCACCTCCATGTGTCCGTCGCTGCGTCGTACTGCCGGGGAGAAGATTTATCTTGTCCCGCATTACTTTGACGCTCCCATGTTCTAACCGCCGCTTTCCAATCGACGATCGGTTTTCCCTTCCCTTGCTTCCAGCCGTTAGCCGAATAGAAGTCAAAGAAGCGTTCAGCGTCCACAGCGTTCTTCCGTTCGGTGCAGTATGCCTTAATCTCATCGACCGTTGGAGGAATAAAACGAGGTCGTGGCGGCGTAGCCGCCTTATTCTCCTCACCTGTACTAACCTTACCTAAACTATCCTTACCTAACCTATACTGGGTTGACCGTTGGTTGCCATCTGGTAAACCGTCGGTTAACCGTTGGTTGCCATCGCCCAATTTCACCAGCAAATTCCTGTAAATGCTCGGCTGGTATCGATCCTTGCGGATCTGATTATTCGTGCTCCAATCCGTGATATAAGCGACCAGCTCGTCGTTCAGCAGTGACACGAAACCTTTGGAGACGAGCACCCGCAAATCATCATCTGCCGCGCCTGTCGTCCGCATCACGGTAAAGGCTTCTACGACTCCGTCATCATCCGCAGCCATACCGAGATCATAGTAAAGCAAGCGCGACGACGGCGGCATCGTTAGAAAACGCGCCGAGTTGATAACTGACTTTGCGAACATCCTTCGTTCAGCCATTTTGCCACCCCCGCAAGGTCTCCTGACCGGTCATTTTCAAGAGCGCGTCCTCCGCTGCGTGTGAGATTACTGCAATCTCCCTTGATCTTCTCGACATCGAGCTGATGAAGCGCTGAATGTCAAGCGTGCTCGTCGGCAGAAAGTACCCACTTTTACAGTCGGACAGAATCAGCTTTCCGGCTTTACGCTCCGCCTGGATACGACGTCGGATCGACCGCTCGTCCTCGCCGGTAAGCTGGATCAATTCAGCAAGCGTCGTGCCGTTCTCCGCCCCCTCGTGAAGCAAGTCGGAAATAAGAAACTTTTTTTGCGTCAATGACCTACTGCTGACAGGGGCACGTTCTTTTTCAGTGCTCATTGTCACCCGTCACCCCCGCTTTCCACCTCGCCCATTCCCGCAGTCCGTCGACGAGAACTCGAGAGCAGCCGTTGATCTTGATAATCGGAAAGCCTTCCGTCTTCGACCATGCGTAAATGGTCGGACGACTGACCGACATAAGGCGCGCCGCCTCCGTCATTGAAACGGCGATAGGGTCAATTCTTTCCACTAACTTCGCCCCCTTCTAATGAGGAAACAGAACTCGCACTCTCTGCGTTTAAGAGGTCACAGAGTAATGGGATATTCACGTACACTCGATTCCCGATCTTAATGTGAGGTAATGCACCTCGCGCAAGGCGTGATCTAAGCTCTTTTTCTGGCAGAATGCCCGAAGTTGCCGTTTGTCGAATAGTCTTAAATTCATTCATCATATTCTCACCACCTCCGCCAAAATTGTAAAACATCGTTTGACTTTTTTGTCATAACGTAATATAATCGTAGCATATCAAAAGTAATTTGTCAGCTTACATTTAATGTAGTTTTGATATTACATCGGAGGTAATATATGGGGCGAAAACCTGTTACTGTAAACAAAAAAAGCGCTGAACGTATTACTATTCTACTAAAGTTCTTAGGGCTATCACAGGAACAATTCGCCGATAAGATCGGGTATAGTAGACAGTCAATAAATGCATTCGCACGTGGAAAACGTCGTTTAACCAACGAAGCCGCAGAAAGAATAAGCCAGTGTTATCCGTATATTCGAACAGAATGGCTTCTGGGATACGATGACTATATGACCGTTGACGATAAAAAACTTGCAGATGATAAATTCTTCGCAGGGCACTCCCTATTATCACAATCCTTTCTTGGATTCGCCAGATTTAATGGTTTTGAATTCAATTCTAAAGAAATAAACGCTAAAGATCAGTCTGTTGAGATTCCAGATAACATACGCAATGTGCCCTTAATCTCCATTTTTTTCGAAGGCAAAAAAATTGGTAATTGCAGTCCTGCAGAGTACGGTCAAACAATCATCGAAATCAGCGACTTCGTTGAGTTCAAAATAAAGAAACTATGCGAACAGAGCCGCAACTAAGCTGAAAAGCAAAAAACCGCCCCCGGTGTTGCAGCACCGAGGACGGTTATAAGGGGCAGCAAACTGACAAAGCCTACTGCCCCTATATCTTAGCATGATATAGGAGGAAAATGCAATGACGAGAAAGAAAAACAGCCGCGCCGCTCAGGGTGCAGGCAACATCCGCAAGAAGACCGTTGTCAAGAACGGTCTCCCCTATACATATTGGGAGGCTCGCGTTACCATCGGGCGCGATCCCGGCACAGGCAAGCAGCTCCGGCGTAGCTTCTCTGGCAAGACGCAAAAGGAAGTGCGCGAAAAAATGCAGGCCGCCGCAGTCGCTATCAATGACGGAGACTATTTTGAACCGTCGAAGCTGACTGTCGGCCAATGGCTCGACACATGGGCGGCGGAATACCTGAACAGCGTCAAGCCGCGCACGGTCGAGAGCTACAAAGCGAATATCAAGCAGCACATCAAGCCCGCCATCGGCGCCCTTCGCCTCTCCGAGCTGACCGCCGTTGACGTGCAGCGGCTGTACAATGGCCTGACGAACAAGCGCAGCGGTGAGCCGTTATCTGCAAAATCAAAGAAGAATGTTCACGGGACGCTGCATAAGGCGCTTGAAAAAGCCGTTGCGTTCGGCTATATCCGGCACAACCCGGCAGACAAGCCCGACCTGCCCAAGATTCAAAAAGCCGAGATAAAGCCCCTCGCTGACGAGGAAATGGCCGACTTCCTTAACGCGATCAATGGAACCGAATACGAATCCGTTTATCTCGTAACTCTTTTTACAGGGATGCGTGAGGGAGAGGTGTTGGGGCTTACATGGGACTGCATTGACTTTGAAAGCGGCACGATCACGATCAAACAGCAGTTGCAGAAAGTGCGCGGCTCCGGCGGTGATTATGTTCTGGTAAGCACGAAAAACGGAAAGACGCGCATCATCTCCCCCGCCAGCTACGTTATGCAGGTGTTGACCGGGCAGAGAAAAGCGCAGAATATGCAGAGGCTGAGAGCCGGTTCTCTGTGGAGCAATCCTCAAAATTTGGTTTTCACAAATTCACTCGGAAAGAATCTCTGCGCGCAGACGGTCTATCTGCGTTTCAAAAAGCTTGCCGCCGACGCTGGGGTTCCTTCCGCCCGTTTTCACGATCTCCGACACAGCTACGCAGTCGCCGCGCTCCGATCCGGCGACGATATTAAAACAGTACAGGAGAATTTGGGCCACCACACTGCGGCATTCACGCTGGATACTTACGCCCATGTCACGGAACAAATGCGGCGTGAGAGCGCCCGCCGAATGGACAACTTCATTGAGGGCATTCAGGCAGCAAAAAACGCAAAATAAATCTGTAAGGGGAAAAAATAGGGGAAACCCACCCCTATAGACGCAATGAAACCCCTGAAAACGTCCTGTTTTCAAGGGTTTTTCAATGGTGCGCGAGGCGGGACTTGAACCCGCACGTCCGTAATGAACACTAGAACCTGAATCTAGCGAGTCTGCCAATTCCACCACTCGCGCATATTTAATTTTTAAAAAGATGGTGCGGATGGCGGGACTTGAACCCGCACGTCCATACGAACACTAGCACCTCAAGCTAGCCTGTCTGCCAATTCCAGCACACCCGCATGTTCATCTTTCAAACGGCTGTCTCTCAACGACCGCTTGGCTATTATAAGCCCAAAATAGGCCAAATGTCAACCTTTTTTTGAGAGAAAAAATAAAAAATTTTGCTGTAAGAGAAATGTCGGAAAAGCTCAGATTTTCCAAACTTTTCCGGCATCTTTTTTGCGTTAAAGCTGCGCGAGCGTCTCCCCCACCGCGCCCGTGATGACAAGGTCTGCACCAAGTCCGCGGTCGAGCGGCGTCTTGTTGATGACAACGAGCTTGTGTCCGCGATAGTAGCGCACGAGGCCCGCCGCCGGATAGACCGCGAGCGATGTGCCCGCGATGATGAGCACGTCGGCCTCCTGAATGTACTCCACCGCGCGATAGAGTGTCTTTTCGTCCAGGCCCTCTTCGTAGAGCACCACGTCGGGCTTGATGCGCCCGCCGCAGGTGCAGCGCGGCACGCCCTGCGAATGCTTGATGTAGGACACGTCGTAGAACTTGCCGCACTTCTCGCAGTAGTTGCGCAAGGTGCTTCCGTGCAGCTCGAGGACATTCTTGCTGCTCGCCGCCTGATGCAGCCCGTCGATATTCTGCGTGATGACGGCCTTGAGCTTTCCTTCCTTTTCCCACTCGGCGAGCTTTAAGTGCGCGGCGTTGGGCTTTGCGCCTTCGCAGAGGAGCTTCGCGCGGTAAAAGGCGAAAAACTTCTCGGGATAGCGCTCATAATACGTGTGACTCAGGATCGTCTCCGGCGGGTCGTCCCACTGCTGATGATACAGGCCATCCACGCTGCGAAAATCCGGGATACCGCTCTCGGTCGAAACACCTGCCCCGCCAAAAAACACGATGTTGTCCGTTCCGTCGATGAGTTCTTTTAATTTCTTGACTTCGTCCGTCATAGCTTCTCCTTTGCGCGCGTGCGCTTATCTCACATAGCTCTTGTCGATCTGCACGATGGCAAAATAGCGCGGATCAAGCTCGTGTACCGCCCGCTTGATCTTCTCCTCCGCTTCCCTGTCGCTCAGCGCGCAGCCATACGGCACCACGGCATCGAAGATGACGTTCGTGTGCGTCGGCCCCGTGACCATGCGGAAATCGTGGATGGAGATGTTCTCGTCGATGCCGCGCACCAGTGCTGCGATCCTCTGGTGCGTGACATTCACCGCTTCATCGTTCGTCACGATGGGGTCCATGTGGATGACCGCCTCACAGCCAAGCTTGTCGTGCAGCTGCTTTTCCACGTTGTCGATCTCGTCGTGCAGGGTGAGAATATCGCCGTGCGCGGGGACCTCAGCATGCAGCGAGATCATCACGCGGCCGGGGCCGTAATCGTGCACCACAAGGTCGTGGATGCCACACACGGCCTTATTCGCCATCACAATATCGCGGATCTCCTGCACGAATTTCTCTGTCGGCGGCTGGCCGAGCAGCGGCGAGAGCGTGTCCCTTGCCGCCTGCACGCCCGCCCACAAAATGAGCAGCGACACGACCAAGCCGCACCAGCCGTCGATCTGCCAGTGCAGGAAATAGCCCGCAAGCGTTGAGAGCAGCACCGCCGCAGTGGCCGCGCAGTCGGACAGGCTGTCCGTCGCGGTGGCCTGCATGGCGGCGGCGTTGAGCTTCTTCCCCACGCCGCGGTTGTAGCAGTACATATAAAACTTGGCGCAGATGGAAATCAGCAAAATCGCCACTGTCAGCACGCTGCACTCGACCGCCTCGGGGTGCAGGATCGCGCCCACGGCGTCGCGCAGCAGCTCAAAGCCCATCAGCAAGATGACGATCGAGACGATGAGACCCGAGATGTACTCGAGCCGCCCGTGGCCAAACGGATGCTCGGGGTCGGGCTTCTGCCCGGCCAAACGAAAGCCCAGCAGCGTCACGATGGACGCGCCCGCGTCGGACAGGTTGTTAAAGGCGTCCGCCGTGACGGCGACAGAGCCCGCAAGCGTCCCCGCAAACAGCTTGAGCGCGAAGAGCAAGAGGTTGATGACAATGCCCACCGCGCCGCAAAGCACACCGTAAGCGCGCCGCACTGCGGCGTCGGACGTGTTCTGATAGTCTTTGATGAACCGACTCGCAAGAAAACCGATCATAGTCTTCCCTCACTCGCTTTTGATCTGTAATTTCATGCGGCAGCAGAGGCGGTCAAGGTCCTCATCCGTTGCCGCAGGGATGCGCAGCTTCGCGCCGCAGCTTTTGCACACAAGGTCGACGTAAGTGCTGTGGATCTCCATGCCGTAGCTTTTGCTGCCGCAGGAGCAGGTGATGCCATCCTTGCGCGCGGCGATCTCCTTGAGCTCGGAGAGGATCTCGTACATGATGACGCTGTCGGCAAAGGCGGCGGGGTCGTCGCCCTGCTCGCGCTCCTTGGCCGCCGCGAGCGAAAGCTGCTCCATCTCGTGCTCGACGGCGTAGTCCTCGCCGATGAAGCAGCAGAGTATCTTCGTATCGGGGCAGGCAAGGCCGATGCCGCGCCCGTGCAGAAGCTTGTCGGCGCTGCACTCCGCCAAATGCTCCTCGCCGCACACGCCGCACGGCACGTTCAGGCGAAATTTATTTTCCTCCGCCTCGATGCTCAGGCTGGATTCGCCGCACTCGCAGCTCACGACCGCACCCGAGGCGCTCAGGGCAAACACGCTTCTCTGCTGGATGACGCGCTTGTGGCACGCGGGGCAGAGATAGCCGATGGTACGCATTTCTTCTTTCATTCCATTTCCTCCCGGAAAGTAAAATATCATATGCTAATTTGAGTATTATACCGCGTCCGTGCGCAAAAAGGAAGGGAGAAACACGCTGTTTCTCCCTTTTCTTTTTGGTTTTCGCGCTTTACGGCTTGACCGCGATGGCCTCGATCTCGACCAGCGCGCCCTTGGGCAGGGCGGCCGCCTGCATCGCACAGCGTGCGGGGCACTCGCCGGTAAAATACTTGCCGTACACCTCGTTGACAACGCCGAAATCGCCGATATCGATCATAAACACGGTCGTCTTGACAACGTCCTCAGCCTTGCAGCCAGCCGCCTCGAGCACCGCGAGCAGATTCTTGATGCTCTGCTCCGCCTGCTCGGACGTGCCGCCGGGAACAAATGCGCCGGTCGCCGGGTCCAGCGGAAGCTGGCCGGAGACAAATACAAAACCGTTTGCTTCGATCGCCTGGGAGTAGGGGCCGACGGCGCCGGGGGCAGTGGTCGTAGAAATCACATGCTTCACGGAAAAATCCTCCTATATCAATGTATTTTTATCATAACATCTTGCGCAATATGCGTCAAGTACTCATATTCTTGGAAAAACGGCAGAAACTAATGCCACTTTTGAACGATTCCCCTAAATCCATCGGAAAGGAAGAGCGTGATGGAGCAAAAAACCGTCGGCGCGCAGACGCGCCGCCTGCGCACATGTCCCTCCGTCCTCTCGTTCGCCGCCGTCGGCGGGCGGTTCGAGGGCGAAGGCCCACTGCGCGAATACTTTGACGAATTGAGCGAGGATCACTTCTTCGGCGAGAAGACCTGGGAAAAGGGTGAGAGTACCATGCAGCGCCACGCGCTCTCCCGCGCGCTGGAAAAGGTTGGGCTCAAGGTGAGTGACCTTGACCTCATCTTTGCGGGTGATCTTTTGAACCAGTGCGTCGGCTCGTCGTTCGCTCTGCGAGAGAGCCGCATCCCATTCTATGGACTCTACGGTGCGTGCTCCACGATGGGCGAGAGCCTGTCGCTCGCCGCATTGATGCTCGACGGCGGGTATGCCTCTTGCGCCGCGGCGCTGACCTCCTCGCACTTCTGCACCGCCGAGCGGCAGTACCGCATGCCGGTGCCCTACGGCTCGCAGCGCACGCCGACCGCGCAGTGGACGGTCACAGGCAGCGGTTGCTGCCTCCTCGCGTGCGAGGGCGAGGGGCCCTATATCACACACGTGACAACCGGGAAAATCGTCGACAAGGGCGTCACCGACGCAAACAACATGGGCGCGGCGATGGCCCCCGCCGCCTATGACACGCTGTGCGCGCTCTTTCGCGACACAAGAACAAAACCCGAAGACTATGACCTCATCGTGACGGGCGATCTCGGCAGGCTCGGGCATCAGATCGTCTCGGACTTTTTCGCGCGCGATGGGCTCCCTCTCGGTGAGCGCTACACCGACTGCGGGCTTCTGCTCTACGACATCGAATCGCAGGACATGCACTGCGGCGGCAGCGGTTGCGGCTGCTCGGCAAGCGTTTTGTGCGGGTATCTGCTGCGCGGGATGCGCGAGGGCAAATGGAACCGCATCATCTTCGCGCCGACGGGCGCGCTGCTCTCCCCCACGACGACATTTCAGGGTGAGAGCATCCCCGGCATCTGCCACGCGGTCGTATTCTCGAATCACAAGGAGGGATAAGCGGTGGATTATCTGAACGCCTTTCTCTGCGGCGGCATCCTCTGCGCCATCGGACAGATCCTCATCGACAAAACGCCCCTCACGCCCGCGCGTATCCTGACGGGCTATGTCGTCTGCGGCGTTTTACTGACGGCCATCGGCGTCTACGAGCCCATCGTCAAATGGGGCGGCACGGGCGCGACCGTGCCGCTGCTCGGCTTTGGCTACTCGCTCGCCAAGGGCGTGGAAAAAGCCGTTCAAGAGCAGGGGTGGCTCGGCGTGATGACCGGCGGCCTCAGCGCCACGGCGGGCGGCATCGCCGCAGCGGTCGTCTTTGCTGTGCTGATGGCGCTCATTTTTAAGCCCGGCGACAAGCGGTAATAATGAAAAACGAGGAGAGGGTTTTCACCCTCTCCCCTTTTATGGGAAATCGCTTTTTACGATGCGCGCAGGCCGGACTCTTCGATCTGCTCAAGCGTCATCACTCTGGTGTGGCAGATCGGCTTCCACTCGACTTTCGTAAAGAGCGACGCAATGCAGATCGGCACGTAGGTGAGCATGAAGAGCGGGAACGTGAAGGCGTAGAGCACCTTTTTCCACGCCGCGCAGCGGATATTCTTCCACTCCGTCACGGTCGTGATCGCGCCGAGCACAAAGAGCGTTAAGTACAGGCTCATCAGCGTTTGCAGCACGGAGACCGCCAGCACCGCCATCGAACCGCCTGACGTCGCATTCGCGATCGCCGCGCCGATGTTCACGACCACGCTCACACCCGTGAGCACCGCCGCGGGCATGATGTTCATGGTCATGTCATAGCAGGAAAAGCTGCCGCGCGCAATGCCGGAGAAGAGCTCGGAGGCGTACTTTCGGAACACCTGCAGGTAGCCCTTCGACCAGCGCATGCGCTGGCGCCAGGACTGGGCAAAGCTCGTGGGCTGCTCGTCATAGAGCACCGCGCCCGCCGCGTAGCCGACCTTTTCCCCGCGGACGACGTTGTCAATGGTAAACTCGATGTCCTCGGTCAGCAGGAAGAAGTTCCAGCCGCCGCACGCTTCCAGCACACCGTCGGAAAACAGAAAGCCTGTGCCGGACACGGCGCAGCTGCTTCCAAGGCGCATGCGCGCGTTATTGAGATACTGCGCCTCGCGCAGGAACCACAGCGCATAGCCCGCGGAGATCCAGTTGTCGCCGTAGTTTTTGGAGTTGCGGTAGCACGTCACGATCTCATAGCCGCTGGAGTAGACCTTCTCGATCTCGGAGATAAAGTTCGGGTCGAGGATATTGTCGGCGTCCAGCACGAGATAGGCATCGTAGTGCTTGCGGCCCGGGCGCTTGATGCGCTTGAGCATTTCATTGAGCACATAGCCCTTGCCGACATGCACCGTATCGTGGCGCTCAAAGACGATCGCGCCGCGCTCGCGCGCCACGCGGGCCGTGTCATCCGTGCAGTTGTCCGCGCCGACGTAGATGTCCACGTGGTCCATCGGATAGTTCTTCTGCGCGTGGATGCTGTCGAGCAGCTGGCCGATGACGTTTTCCTCGTTGCGCGCGGCGATGAGGACGGCAATGCGGTGGTTTTCATTGCGGCAGGTGAATTTTTTCCGCTTCAGCAGCGCCACCGCCACATAGAAGAATTGATAGGAATAGCATACGAAAAATAGCGCCATGATGACAGCGTTGATCGTGATGACAGTCTGCATAATATGTTCCTCCATTGCCGGAAACTCCGGCCCATTTTGGTTTCTTTCCCGCCTGTGGGAAAAGTTATATCATGCAAACCTTGTGATTCCACTGTGAAAATTCTTAACAAATTCCGAACATCCACGGTAGAAATTATTAAGCACACCAAATAGATGCAAAAAAGCAGACCAAAGGCCTGCTTTTCTCACTTTATACGTTTTTATTTTGAATTGACGCCAAAAGGCCCTGACAGCCCGTCGAGACATCCCGCCACGTCGCTTCAAAATCGCCTGTATACCACGGGTCGGCGACGTCGCCCGGGCGGTCGGTGTAGTCGAGCAGCCGGTGCATCTTCCCCGCCGGATCACCGCCGCAAATGCGCTGCATGTTTTTGAGGTTCGCACCCTCCATGCCGATGAGCAGATCGTACTCCTCGTAGTCCTGCGCCGTAAGCTGGCACGCAGCGTGTCCCTCGCAGGAAATGCCGTGCTCGGCGAGCTTGCGCCGCGCGGGCGGATAGACGGGATTGCCGATCTCATCGCGGCACGTCGCCGCGGAGTCGATCTGAAATTCGTCGGCAAGTCCTGCCTTTTCGACCAGATCCTTCATCACAAATTTCGCCATCGGGCTGCGGCAGATATTGCCCAAGCAGATAAATAAGATTTTCGTCATAGTCTTTCTCCGTAAGTTTTGATAACCGTAGTGTAACAGAAAATGGAAAATCGTCGAGAAGAAATGCTGTCTTTTCGTTCAGAACTTGTTTGTAAATTCGATACCGCCTTTCCAGTCCATAGAAGGCGTGCTATGATTTTATGGGAGCGCGGAACACACTAAAGAAGTACGGAGGTGTCACATGACTGCAGATCAAGGACAATATGAGAAATTTATGGCAAAACTTTCTAAATCAGGATTGGAACTCCAAAAGGACTTTAGCCGCCTCTCGCCGGAAAATCAAAAGCGTTTTATGCAAGAGGCCAACCAAAGGCTAAAGTGTTTTGGACATGCAGTAACCATTGCCGATATTCTACAGAGTCTATTTCGTGGGACGAGCTGCTATCTTCTGCCCAGGATAAAATTATAAACAATAGTGTCAACTGTAGAACAAAATCGGTGAAGTAAACTACTATGTCGCCCACAATATAGCCCACGGAAGGAACTATTCCAAACCGAAGCAAAAACGTTTTTACCAAGAACAAGAAAAACCTTGAAACCGTTATGGCTTCAAGGTTTTTACTTGGCGCGGAAGAGAGGATTTGAATTCGATAGTAGGTGTAAAATGCTGTAAATGCGCGTAAAGAAATCCCTGTGTTTTCAAGGCTTTCTGGATTTTGGCGTAAAATGCTGTAAAGCCTTGTAAAAGCTGTTTGGGGTAAACTTAGGGGTCAAAATCAGGCTTAATTCTTCCCTTATTTGGCTCTCAAAATTTCTTCCCAATTATCAGGGAATCCGATATGAGACAGCTCAATATCTCCAGCGTACTCTTCTAAAAGCGCTATTATGGCGCTCAGAACTTCACTGTTCCATCTGTCTCTGTCCGGGTACAAAAATTTCAGCATCACGATGTTATCAAAAAGGCTGCGTTGTAGCACGACAGGAAATCCCTTTGGCGTGGCCGGTACCGCAGAAAAGACACGATAGTACAAACGCCCGTAATGCGCGCAGATATTGCGCAGATCTGTACAGCAGCGCAGCCAGCTATCGAGATTGCCATAAGTGGTTTTATACAGGTCCCTTGCGATCTCCTTTTTATCTGCCGTCTTTAAATCGCGGTAAAAGAAAGACAGCATCCCAAACGAAAAAAGTTCCGTAGCGACCCATATAGGGAAATTGCCCTCATATTTTTCACAGTGGTGCTTCACAAATGGAACTGTTTTGTTGTGTTGTACTTCTGATTCAAACAGCTTCCGAAAGCGTGCATGATCGTGGTTGGACCCGTAATTTGACGCATCCATATAGCCGAGAGGGCCGTACTTGTGTGCGTAAAAATAAGCAAACTGTGTCCGCAGATATAACTCTACCTGCTCGACCGCTGAGAACATGACCCGCCGCATTTTCCGGTCGAACTCGTATATTCTAAATACTCTGTGAAAGCTTGTCCCATCTCGATACATTCCATCAGCAGTTCTAAACGGCAGGAAGTACGCTGTAAAACGATAGTAGTTTATATGCTGTAGAACTGTTTTACAAAACGCTGGATCTACGATCTCGCAATGCCGCTCTTGAAGCAATTTCAACTGTTCGTCGTATGTCGTCGCAGGCTTCAGCTCCACAGCAGATTCCTCCCAGATATAAAATGTCCCCCCTGGGACACATCACACGTTGCCGTGGAGAGGTGCGGGGGGTCCTGTTAATATTATTATAGCCTAAATATTGCGGTTTGCAATTCGCGGGCTGCACAGAATTTGAAAAAGCGTACAAGCATTTTAGCCAAAGTGCTACAGAACAGCGTTTTCTTTCGGGTTTAACCCTACATCAGCCTGTGGAAACCGCTTAACCCTAATACAAGACTCCACAAGTGTACGGATGCTGACCCCATCACTTGCTTCAACGTCACGGCAGACAATCACGTTGCTGCCTACTTGAAGTATATGCATTCTCGCCCTTCTTTGTCAATGAAAACTCACAATTTTTTACCGCAGACATGCTTAAACGTGCTCAGGCTGTTTCTGAACGGTTCCGTCTACGCTTAGCATCGCTCGCCTCGATTTCAAATCGAAGCGAGCTTCACTGCCCGGATTCCAAATCGGCGCAGTGAGCGCCTGATCTGGACGGTTGCAAGGGTCTCATTTCAAATGAAGCCCTCAATGCACCGAAAGGCTCGGATTTCAAATCCGACCTTTAAGACATCCCCACAATATATGCAGCAAGAGCGGAGGAATCACCCTCCGCTCTTCTTTTATCCCTCTCCTTGCCCATCAGAGGCTGCAGGAGCGCTTTCGTCGCGCTCTATGGCTTCGTCTATGGCTCGGTTGATAAAACCGTTTACGCTCTCGCTGTGGGCTTCTGCGTGGGCTTTGATGATATCTTTCTTGCCTTTCGGCATAGCAACGGAAACGCGATCAAGATTCGCAGTATCCCATTTTCTATTGCCCTCTTTACGGGCCTCCGTGTATTTCTGCGGCGATATATGCATCACTCCCTTCTAAGCAGTTTTATTATACTCTCTCTGCAAGCACTTAACAAGTGAACATTGTAAACATATTAACAAGTGAATTTTTGTTGAAAATGCTCCCTTGCGTTCACTTAATAAGTGAACTATAATAACACACGTAAGGAGGAAAAGAAAAAGCCCTCTGCATCACCGCCGACCAAAGCCAGATGCAGAGAGCCACCAACCACCACAGGGAGGCCGGTATCGGTATTATACCGACCTCCCGCAGAGAAAACAAGGAGGAAAATATGAAAATTGAATTTGATGGTGCTGTTTCTATCGAAGTACCGACCGATGATGAACTTTCCGAGATTTATGACACGGTGAAAGGAACAATGCAGCAAGAAGAAGCGCTTGATCTGATGAGAGAGATTAAAGAGCGCACCGACCGCATGGCGGCAGCAGAGGGAACTCCAAATGCTCTTGACGAATGGAACATAGTTGATAAGATCACATGGTTTATCAGCGAAGCGTATTGCATCGGTTTTATCAGAGGAATGACAACCGCCTTTGATGCAATCGCCGAACAGGTAAAGGAGGGCAGCAAAAATGAGTGACTATCTTGACACCACCAGAGCTGAACGCCTGACGATTGCAAAGATCGTTGATCCAAGCATGCTCGACATTGATACCGCAAGCAAGATGCTTTATCGCTTGTGGGATGATAATTTTGGCATGAGTAAGCAAACGGTTATTAGCGCAGAAGAAGCCGAGGATATAGGAAATGATATCCGTGCAATTCATAATTTGCTTTATGGTGCAATCAGCGAATATAACTTTGCGATGGGACGCTATGAGGAATTATGTTTGCAGAACTTTACTGAACGCGCAACTCGTATTCTGAAAACCGCAGAAGCGGAACGGGCATTTGACGCCGCCATAGAAGCAGGATGCCATGAGGCAGTAAAGAAAGCCCGCGATCTTGATAACGATGCAGCTATTGCCATTCTGAACGCCGCAATCGCGAACAAGGAGGTGTCCGCATGAAGCTCCTATACTGCGCCCGCTGCACGACGCCGCTGATGAGTGCGGCCACGGTGTTTATTTGCCCGTGCTGCGGGGCTGCGTACCGTCAGCGCGGCACGCGCTTTTCCTTTGTCGCCGATCTATCCGGCGTATCCGTCAAAGAGATGATGCAAAGCATGGAGGTCACGCTATGAGCGATAACGATAGATTCTACCCGGTCGTGCAAACGCCGGTCGGAAAGGTGCTGCTCATAGGCGCTACCATGACCGTCGAGCGCGAACGTGAGCTTTTCGGAAAGAAGGTGAAAACAGATGAGCGAGCAGGTACACACAACTGAGCAATTAGATTTGCAGGAGTTGAAAGAAGAGATTATCCGAAAAGTTATGATGCTTCCCGACAAAGATGTAACCGAGATGCTTGAATTTGTTAAGGCACTAACATAATTAAAGAGGACTGCACAAAACGGTGCAGTCCTCTTCTTTACTCTGAGCAAACCGTTCCTCGCTTTGCATGGTTCTTGAGTCCAAGTTCTTCTACTGTCAATGTGCAAGTTGTGATTACGCACGGTTCTCCCTCGTTTGTGAGCGGCCCATCCGGAAGTTCAATAGGCTCGAGGTTCGCAAAAAGTTCCGCAATCTCTTCTTTACTACGCTCGCGAAGCGGGTGTTCAGAATTGCTTTTGGTTCTCATCTACTGCCTCAACTTCCTATCATTCCGCCGTCTGTAGCTCTACAAGCTGATGGATCACTCGTTCCAGTCGGTCAAGCACTTTATCATAACCGAAGATAAACATTTCTGATCTCCTTTCTTGTTAGTACAGCAGCACGGGCTTACCGGCTGCGCGCGTCATGTTGTTGATGTTGGGGACGACCACGCGGGCAAGCGTCTTACCATCCACAACGAGGTTCACATTGATGGGCTCGCGGCTGCCCTGTGCCATCGCCTCCATAACGGCCTGCTTGATGGTCGAAAGCGGCGCTTCGACGTTCGTTCCGCTCTTCTGGTCGCCCAGCACGGCAAGAAACTTTCGGTTCGGCGGGATGACCGCACCGCTCGCAAGCGCTGGGATATCGTTGTACACAGGCGCATTGCCGTCTAAGCTCTGCGCCGCCACGCGACGGCTGCGCGCCGGTGCCTTTGTTGATACGCGCGTACCGGTAAAACCGGACGTTGCTTTTCTGACTTTGGAATCGTCCACACTATCAACGAAGAATTTGAGCGCAAGGCCAATCGCCGCCGAGATGATGAACGCCATACCGGCGCTGACGATGCCCAGCGCCGCAAGGCCAACGCCGAGAACACCGGCCAGCAGTCCAAGAAGTACGCTGCGCCCGATGCTGACAAGCCGCTGCGTGCCCTTCTTCGGGTCTTTGCGGACGCTGTAAATGCTCAGTCCGAGAATCAGGCCTAATCCCATGCCGACGACTGTACCGACGCCCGGCGTCACGATAGAACCGATGACTGCACCAAGCAGCGCGCACAGCACGACGATCAACTCGGAAAGAAGCTGCGATTTGCCGCCGTGTTCCTCGTCCCCCTCTGCAAAGCCGGTGAGATAGAGGCCGAGGATCGCGCCCAGGCTGAAACCGGCCACGCCGCCGGTGATGCCAAGAAACACGCTGCCAAGCAGCGCACCGAGCAAAGCCGTGATGACCACAATCCACGCATCCTCTGCGTCCATCTCGGTTTTCCATGTTTCGGGGTCAAGGCCCACAAGGTACAGCCCCAGCAGCACACCGAGGGATAAACCGATGACGCCGCCCGTGATGCCGCCGAACGCCGCGCCGAGTGTTGCACCGAGCAGCGCCGTTAAAACGGTCAGCCATGTTGCCTTGCTCTTGGGGATAACTTTCTTGTCAAAGCTCCATTTGAGGTCATCCACGACGATCTCAAGCCCCGCGCGGATGGTCTTAAAGATATCGTTGATCTTCTGGAACACCTTGTCGAGCTTTTCCATCATGGGCCCTTCGTCAAAATCAAAGTCCGGCGCAATGGCGGATGCTCCGCCGCCACCGCCGCCAACGGGCGTTGTCGTGCTGAGTTTGTTGATCTCATCGAACGCCGCGAGCGCGTCTGTCGCTTCCTTTGCCGCCTTGCCGGTCGCGTCAATGGCGGCGGCCTCTTTGTAGAGGTTTTTGCCCGATGCCTCCATGCTCTTCTTTGACTTACCGCTCAGAATCGAAATGATCGTCACGATCTCCGACACAATGGCCGCAAGCAGATTCATTAGCCACGTCAGCGCCGGAATGAGTACGTCCATCAAAGGCGCGGCCAGCGTCAGCAGCGCACCTTTGAGGCGGGCAAAAGCGTCGGATGCCTCTGCGCTGGTCGCAATAGCCGCCTTGATCTGCTTGCGCAGCGCCATGAGCGCCGCCGTGATGACTGAGAATACAAGCATAGAGCGCGCTAAACTCTTGACCTGATCTCTGAAACGCGCGGCATACTGGCCCGCTTTGGCAAGCGCGGAATTCTCCGCCTCGCGCTCCCTGCGTTCCTGCTCCGTATTAGCGATCAACTCACCGGCAGCGACCTTTGCTTTGTCGAGCTTTACCGTCATGCTGTCGATATTGGCGGTCGTCTCTTCGTAAGCAGCCGAAAGCGTTTTGACCTCCTTCGTCTGCGTGTGCAAAAGCGCTTCCTGCTGTTTGAGCTCCGCCTCCGCAGCGGCGCGGCGGTCGAGCACTTGCGTCTGATACTCGTTCTGTGTAAAGCCCTGCTTTTGGATCCACTCGCGATCATTCAGCCGTTCGACTTCCTTTCGCAGCATCTTCACGCGTTCCTCAGTAGCTTTCGCTGCCTGAGATGCGGCGTCAAGCTGCTTTTCAAGGTTCATCTTATTGCCCGTTTCCTTTTCAAGCTTGCTGTTCAGTTCGGATATCTCGTCACGCAGCTTGCTCAGTTTCTTTTGTGCTTTGGTCGAATCCAAATCACAGGAGAAGATCACGCTGCCGTCAGCATTTGCCATTCACAGGCTCCTTTCCCGCTCCCAGCCACTTAGAAATAGTCGTCTCTTCTTCCTGACTGAGTTTGCGCTTCATATTCACGATATTGCTGTTCCTGCAGTACCACTCGCGTTCATCCCTTTCAAGCGTCTTGCCGCGCGCCTTTTTATCGCGGATGCGCACGACCTGCGCAAAGGTGCAGTCCCCGAGATCGTTATACGCACCGAGGAACGTCCACCAATGGACGCCCCCGGTGTTGCTCTCCGCATCATAAGGGATCTCGCGGATATCCCGTCCGAATATCCGGTTGATGGGCGGGAGGATCAACGGATAGTCCTGCTCCCAGTCAACCAGCTTCGGCGATTTCTTCTTGTCCGTCTCCTGTCCGCCGTTCTGGAACCATGTAAAACGGTCTACAGCTTCCTGCAAGTGCTGCGGCGGGATATCCTCAGGCGAAACATAGAACATCTGCAAGATACCTTCCGCACGGTCTGCGCCGTCTAAGTCCGGATCGCTCAGCATGACAAAAATGTCAAGAATCACGCGAAAATCTGTGCGTATCTCATAACTCACTCCGCCAATCTCAACGGAGGATGGCAGTCCCCAATTCATCGGCGATACTTTGCCGTGTACTTCTGAATGCGCGGATTCGTGGCTTTCTGCTCACGAGCAAAGGCGCTGTCCGTCTCATCCATCAGCGCAAGCAAGAAATTTACCCATATATACAAGCCGTCCGACAGCGCATAAAGGTTCATGCTGCCAAAGATGCTGCCACATACCGGCTCTTCAAAAAGGCCGTCGATGATCTCGCGCATCTCCTTGTCGCGGCGGTCGGCAATGTTGAAAATCTCAACGCGGTCGCCGCACTTCTGCACCTCATCTGCGTATTTATCCTGCTTCTTGTCCAGTGTGTCAAACGCGTTGTAAAGACGCTGGATAAATGCGCCGTCAGTCGGGTTGAAGCGGATGACGACATCGCCCTTGACGCCGTGGACGGTGTACTCCTGCACACCGTTCGCAAAACTAAGTTCCATATTTATCTCTCCTTAAATTTGTTTTCAGGAAGCTTTGTATCAGAATGTTGATCTCTGCCGCTTATCGAAAATCAGAAGTTCTCCACGGCCTCGCCCGCGAGATCGTCCCATTTTTCGCTCATGCTGACAATTACACCGGGCGATTTGCGCCGGTAGCCGTCCCCGTCGCCGCAACTGTCAGAAATTGCCGAAATGCTGTCCCATGCCCGCATGACTGCACCCTCCCCGCTCTGGCAGTCAAGAGCGATAGCGTTAAGGGCTGCGGCCTCTCGGCGGCTGTCCGTAGTCTTTGCGGCTTCGGCTGCGTAGTGACCCACTAACTTTAGCATTGTGGGGTTGCTGTCGAATCGCTCCATGAACGCGGAGTAATCAGCCGGGGAAAGAACGCCGGTTTTCATCAGCTCAAGGGCGTTATTGTCGATTGCGTCGGGGTTTGCAATATTGGCGGCGCGCACTGCCTGTTCCAGCTCGGCGCGGATCGTGCGGCGCGTGGCCTTGAAGTTGTCCCAAACGCGGGCGCTCACCTCGTTAAAGGTGGCTTCTGCGTCATGCAGCTTTAGCGCTGCGCGGGTTGTTCTAACCTGCTTTTCCTCGGCGCTGTCTCCGGGCTTCCATGCGTTAGCGTCACGGCTGGCCTGCTGCGCCTCTTGGAGTGCGCGGAAAGCGGTGTTGTATTCGCTGCGGGCTTCTTTGAAAGCTGTATCGAGCTTTCGGGCGTAAATGTTAAACTGGCTCATGGTGTGTTCTCCTTTCCTTACAGTTGACCGCGCAGCATAGCATTGAAAAGAGCGCTGCTGGCCTTACTGTCCTTTGCTTTTTCCGTCAGCTCTGCCGCGTACTTCTCAATGGTCGCGCCCAGATCGGACGCGGCAATACGATTTGCGGAAAGATCGCGGCGGGCAAGTGCGGCGGCTTCTTCATCGATATTGTGCTTGTCTACGCTGTCAAGGCTCACGCTGCTGCGGATTGCTTTATAGTTTTCGCTCTGTGCCTTGCGCTCCTGTTCCTCTCGCCGTGCCTGGTATTCGACTTTTAGGCGGCTTCTGGCGGCTCTGTATTCAGGGCTGCTACGCTCCAACTCGGCGCGGGTGCAAGCGTCCAAATACGCCTCGTCGCTGTCATAGTCGCCGCGCTTTACAAGGTCAAGGGCGCTACTCAAATCAAAGCCGAAAGCGGCCTTTGCCTTTGCTTCTACGCTCTCGCGGGTTTCAATGTTGGCCTTAAAGTCCATAATAAATTTCCTTTCTTTTTTATGTGCTATTGCGCTGTTTTTCTTAAAGGTCGATAATGATAACACATTCGCAGTCTGATAAATAATCTCGTGCTGCCTGTTCCGTTTGGAACACCTTTGCAGGGCTTTGCGGCGCTCTGCAAGCCTCCCACGCGCCATTTTCAAGCAGGGTCATAATAGCTGCGCCCTCTTGCCTCTGCGCTGCAATCGCCTGTAAAGCGGCAATGCGGGCTTTAATTCCGTTATTCAAGGGCTTTACCTCCGATCTCGTCACTCTCCAGCGCTGGCAGGGTCAACCGCCCTTCCTCTACCGCTTCGTCAATAAGCTGATAAAGGCTCAAACTCAACGGGTCTACGCCCTCGATTGGGTGCGGAAATAAGACAATGCGCCGCCCGTCATGGGTATATGCGCCGTGTTCCAGCAAGTAGGAAAATGGATCTTCTTTTGTGTGATATTCGCCGCCGCCCTCGACGATAAAAGTAGTTTCATCGGCTGACAGCGACCTGAGGTATTCCCGCAACGCCGCAAGGCGGATATCAAAATTTTTCTTCATCGCTGTTCCTGCTCCCTTCGCCATGCTTCAAGCTCGTCAAGCTGCTGCATGATGTCTGTGATCTCCGTGTACTTCACCGTCTGCCGTAAAATCTCTGCCGCGGCACTCACGCGGGTCTGTGCGGGCGCGTCTGCATCCTGCATGATCGTTGCCAGCGTATCCGCAGCGGCGTGCGCCCGCTCCTGCAGCATGTTACGCGCCGCTTCGGTTCGCTCGCGCCGTGCCTCGTTATACTTCTGCATAAACTCAGGGTCGCGTTTTCGGCGATAGATCGTCTGCTCGTTGATCTCGAGCTTTGCCGCCGCGCTCCGCACTGTCGCGGAGATCAGCAGCGCTTCAATAATGGTCTCATCTCTGATTTTCTTTGACAAAGTTTGAAAAGCCCCCTTTCCGGCTTTGTTTTTTCTGACGTTGCATCGTCCTTTCAACGGTAAAATTCCACTAACGGCTTTCGAATACGCGGGTGCCGCAGGGCTCGTATTGCTTCCCGCCGCGCCCTTGCATCAGGCTTTTGACCAAGCCAAAACTCGCTGATGATCGCATCGCGCTCGGCATTTGTCAGTTGTGCAAGTGCCGCTTGCACAGCCTGTTGAAAATCCCGTTGTTCGACGTCCTCAAATGCCTCTTCTGCTGCTTCATCTGAGATTGTGTCACCAAGCGTCAGGTCGCTGTCCTCGTCGCCTATCGGCTCGTCCATCGACCGGCAAACAGTGTTGATGGGGTCACATCGCGTCCGCTGTGTTTGCTGCCCGCAGGCTTCTGTGAACTCCGCCTTGAGCTTAATGCCGTACAGCGTGAGAAATTCGCCCTTGTTCACATCCCATGTCGGCAGTGTATCCATGAGAGCGATAAACGCCACTTGCAGAAGGTCGCTTTCCTCGACACCTGCGCGACCTTCCATTGCCCGCGCCCACCTCAAGGCCTGCTGCCATGCAAAGCGTTCAACCGCCGCCCAAAGGCTTAGAATGTCCGCCTTGCCAGCCTGTACCGCTGCTGCAATTTCGCTTGTTCGCTTATCCTGTGCGTCAAGTGGTTTTGCTTGCATATCCGCTCCTCCTGTGGTAAAATCAGAATCGACAATTCGAATTCACCACAAGAGCGGTCCTCCCCGATTTGGGGAGGGCTTTTTTATAAACGGAAATGTCTGTTCATTGCCCGTTCGAATTTATCACGGTCATCGACGGGCAGGTGCGGGATAAGCAGGCGTTGCAGTTCATCACGCTGACGGTAGCGGTCACGCTCACAGCGCGCGGGCTTGGTTGATTTTAGAATGCTGTACGCTTCCAAGATAGTCATAAATCCTCCGCCATAAAATTTGAATTTTGACCATCTTTTCTTTCTTCTCTCCTCCGATATTCATGTGCCACCCTCCAAAAATCCGCCCCGGCGTTTTTTCTCTGGCTCACGATACGGCTCTGAAAGTTCGGTAAACTTTTGATGCGCACCGTCAAAGCTCATCTGCACAACACCCTGCCGCCCGCGGCGGTTTTTCGCAACAGAAACCCCAACCGTGCCGAATTCATCGACGCGCCAGAGAAACAGCACCTTCGAGCCGTTCTGCTCCAACTCTCCGCTATCGCGCAAAGAAAGCAGGGTCGGGCGCTCGGTATCGTTGACACCACGGTTAAGTTGTGCCGCCGCAACGATGGGGATTTGCAGCTCGGAAGCAAGGTTTTTTAAGTCGCGGCTGATCTGTCCGAGCTCAAGATTTCGACTGTCTGCACGGCGGTCGGCCTGCATCAGGCCGAGATAGTCGATGACGATCAAGTGCAGATTTTGAATGGTCGCCGCCGCACCTCTAATTTTGCTCACTGTCACGGCTGGCTTGTCCCAAAAATGAAGCGGCAAACGTTCCAGCCGATTCGACACGGCTGCAATACCCGTCCACGTCTCATCGTTCAGGTCGCGGTCGATCAGGTTATCCATTGTCGCCATACTGCGGCGCGCAAGTAAGCGCTCGGTCAGTTCAGACGCGCTCATTTCCAGCGAAACGAAAAGCGTTTCGTTCCCGGCTCTGGCTGCGCTTTCTGCGATATCAAGCAAGAACGCAGATTTGCCGACACCCGGACGAGCACCGACGATGATGAGTTGTCCGCCCTCGAAACCCTTCAAGACGCTATCCAGTTTTGGGAACCCCGTATCGATACGGGACTGCTCCGGTGCTGAAAGGCTCCGCAAGGTCTCTGTAAGAGCCTGCGAGACACTTTTCAGCCGTCCGCCCGCATTATCAAGGAGATGTGCCTTACAGAGTTCGGCAATCGCTGTCGCCGGATTCTCTTCATCGAGCGCCGCAAGCACCCCATCGCGTAACCGCTTTTCCGCGGCTCTGGTATGTAACAGGCGGGCATATTCCTCCGCGTGTGCCACGGTAGGCGTCACGTCGATGCACTCGGCGAGGAACTTACGAGGGTCATCCACAAGCCCACGGAGACCATCGGCGGCAATGTTTGCATCAAATGCCTTTCCGCGTGCTACTGCGCTATCCGCAGCGTCAAAGACCGTAGCGCAGGCGGAAATGGAGAAATCCTCAACACTCACGATCTGCCGAAGTTGTAAGATCCGTTTGGGTTCAAGACAGACCGTTGCGGCCAGCGAGTATTCAAGAGCCGAGGTATCCTGCATCACGTTTCGCCTCCCATCTTCGCCAAGAGTTGAGTAAACTGCTTTCTAAATTTGCCTCCCGACAAGATGTTGCTCTGCCAGAATGAATCGGACTGCGAAAACTGCAAGACTTCGTTGATGCTTTCCCAGTTGTGCTTGTCCAGCCGGTTACATTTGTCGAAGTCTGCCGCCCAGCTTTGCAAGGTCGCTTCTGAATGCGCCGTGCAGTTTGGTAAGCGACCTTCAATCTGATCCGCGAGCCAGCGCGCAGCGCGATATGGAAGCGAATCATGCGCAAAGACTTGTTTCAGTTTCTTCGTTCCGGCGGAAGGCGGAACAAAAGAAGGATCTTTTTCTTTCTCTTCTATATGACTGACTGTTTTCGATACTGATACACTGCTCGATATGCTGTCACTTTCACTGTCAAAACCACTGCCCGTTTCACTGCCATTTTCACTGACTTTTTGAGGGGTATATTTCAGCCGGTAAGTGTTGGGAGAACGCTTTTTACCCTTGCTATACTCAATCAAACCAGCAGCAACAAGGCTATCCCTCGCTGCGATTGCCACCCTCTCCGTCCGTGTGTCGAGCATAGACATGAGCCGGAAATTGTCGATCTGCACCTGCTCCGGCCATCGTGCTTCATTGAAGATGGCAAGTAACCCGTAATAGAGCAACCTTGCATTTCCCGGGAGATAATTGCTCTTCTGCCATTGATGAAACGAGTTCAAAAGGTCGAGATATGTCACCTGCTCACTGCTCCTGTTCTCTCACCCACGCTTTGAGATCATCGACGAGGACACGAGTGCAACCGCCGAGCTTGACAACGGGAAAGCCTTCTGTTTTTGCCAGAGCATAAACCGTTGGACGACTGACACCCAGCAAGCGCGCCGCTTCGGCCATTGTGACCGCGATAGGTTCGAGTGTCGCCATCAGCTCACCTCCCTTTCCAGTCTAGAAATCGCCTCGATAACGCGATTCTCTTTTTCAGCAGGAAGCGGAAATCGAAGCCAACGTGTAAGTGTCGGTTCACTGATGCCGATTGCCGCAGCTACACGCCACAGAGGAATTCCTGCCACTCTTGCCATTCGGCGAATCTCCGTGTTTTCCATGTTCCCAAAAGCTCCTTTCATTATAGATCTTGTTGACATGGGAATCTTTTTGATGTATGATTCTTTTGTCATCATCAGTATATCGCAAGAACAATTTGCTAGCAAGGGAAATTTGCGCATATGTCAAAAGTGCAAAAATTTATAACTTGGCGGTGTGAAATGGAAAAGAAACGCAATCATTTAGACGGCTATGGATATAATTCTGATTTTCCTCAAAGGCTTCGTGCTTTAATGGAGAATAAAAACAATATAAGCCCATTAAAACGGGAAGTATCCCAGACGGAACTTGCAAAAGCAATATCTGTTACAAGGCAGGCCGTTAGCACATATTCGCTCGGCACTTCTGTTCCTGATGCAATACGGCTACAGGCTATTGCCAATTTTTTTTATGTTAGTTCGGACTATCTTTTAGGGCTATCTTCAACATGCACTCCCGATACTGATATTCAAGGCGTCTGTAAGGTAACATCTTTAGATGAAAAAACCATAAACGCAATTTTATCATTAACTAAAAAGCAAAAAGACAGGTTTACTTTCTCACAATTAGTTCAAACAAAAGAATTTTCAGACATAATTACAGCGATATCCGCTTTTCTGTCTATACGATGGAAGAATAAAGTTGACGAAGAGCGTGTTTTAGCAATGGATGCAATTATTCAAAAAGAATCTGGCGGAAGTATGCGAGTAGTTCACGCATCCACAGAAAAATATCTTTTGCTGGTAAACGCGCAAAATTATCTCGCCGATGCGATAAAGTTAATCGATAAGAAAACTGCACCGCCAAAAGAGGTCAGCAATGGAACGTTCTGGAGGATTGAAGACGAAACGTGATATCTTTCAGCTTGGTCGTAGGAACTTAACCGACGCACAGAAGACATACTTGATCGGTCGGCAGTATGAGGCGCAGAAAATGACAACCAAAAATGCTGGAGGTCACAATCAGTATACGCGCCGAGAGGTTATAGCCCAAAATGGGCCAAAACTAAAAGATACGGCTGAAACCATTGCGCGAGAGCATAACATTGGGCGCAACACCGTCAAACGCGCCGAAAAATTTGTCAAAGGCGTCAATGCCGCTGAGAAGATCAAGCGAGGCACACAAAAGTAAAAAACCGCCCCCGGTGTTGCAGCACCGAGGACGGTTATAGGGGGCAGCAAACTGATAGCCTACTGCCCTCCAATCATAACAAATGCAGGAGGAAAAAGCAATGCCAAGAAAAGCAAATACGCGCGCCGCGTCGGGTGCTGGCAGCATCCGGCAGCGGCCTGACGGTCGATGGGAAGCGCGCGTGACCGTCGGCAATGACCCGGGCACAGGAAAACCGATCCGCCGCAGTATCTACGGAGACACGCAAGCCGCCGTGCGCAAGCAGATGACAGCCATTCTCCGTGAAATTGACCGCGGTACATATCTGACATCACAAAAGACGACAGTCGCACAGTGGCTTGATGAATGGCTCGACACCTTTGCCGCCAATAAGATCAAGCCGACGACATACCTTCACTATCAGGCCTGTATCAAGAATTACATCAAGCCGCAGATCGGCGCTATCGAGCTGCAAGCTCTGCGCGGTGCGCACGTCCAGAAGGTTTATAACGCCATGACCAAGAAGGGGCTGAGCGGAAAGACCGTCAAGAACTGCGCTGCCGTACTGCATAAGGCGCTCTCAGTTGCATTGAAACAGGGAATCATTGTAAGTAACCCCTGTGACGCCGCAGAGCAACCGAAGGTGGTACAGCGCGAAATAGCGCCGCTGCGTGATGAGGACATTCCGAAGTTCCTTGAAGCGATCGAGGACAGTCCTTATCGAAACGCGCTTGCCGTCTGCCTGCTTGCCGGTCTGCGTGAGGGGGAATTGCTCGGTCTCCCGTGGTCACAGGTCGACTTTGAAAAAGGGCGTATCACCGTCAGTCAGCAGCTACAGCGTGAGAAGAAAAAGAACGGCGCTTACTACATTGCCGACACCACCAAGAGCGGCAAGCCGCGCACGATCGAGCCGCCCCCGCTCTGCTTTGAATATCTCCGCGATGAAAAGCGGCGACAGGCGCAAAACAAGCTCAAAGCCGGTAAGCTCTGGAACAACAGCGACAACCTTGTCTTTACCGATGAAATGGGTGCGCATCTTGCCATTCATACCTTCTACAAATATTTTAAGAAAATTGCCGCCAGCATCGGACGCCCGGACGCGCGTGTGCATGATCTGCGCCATACCGCAGCCACGGTGATGATTGCCAGCGGCGCGGACATTAAAAGCGTGCAGGACTTCATGGGCCACGCTACCGCAAGTTTCACATTGAACGTCTACGCCCACACATCAGAACAGATGATGAAGGACACCGCAGCAAGAACGCAGTCATATTATGAAAAGCTGAAAAAGGCATAAAAGGAAGCTCCACTGGTCAGTCGGCCGGTGGAGCTTCTTTCCGCAGTTTTTAGGGGTAAAAAATCCAATTGGGGTAAACTTAGGGGTAAAGGCATTTTCTGAAATACAAGAATTGAACTATTCTTAGCAAAACAAGACGATATAAAAGAAAAAGCAAGGGAAAACACAATGTTTTCTCTTGCTTTTCTTGGCGCGGAAGAGAGGATTTGAACCTCCGCGACGCTTTTTACACGTCCTACTCCCTTAGCAGGGGAGCCCCTTCGGCCTCTTGGGTACTTCCGCAGGTCGATGGAAAAATTCAGTTGGCGGAGAGAGTGGGATTCGAACCCACGGATGCTTTCACATCGCCGGTTTTCAAGACCGGTGCCTTCAACCGCTCGGCCATCTCTCCGGATAATGAGTTCACGTCTAACTCTCAAACGCAAGAATAATATTACCATATTGAAGTACTGTTTGTCAACATAAAATACGAGAATTTTCATAGAATATCCTGTTGAATAAACTCAGAAATTCTTGATTTGGATATCCGATCTGTTTGTGACGTACTTCCAACTGCCCCACTGAATTCAATTCACCGGATCGTAACGAAATATGAACCAATATATCTTATCCAACCAAAAAGGATAGCCTGCACTATATCCCTTCCTCCAAAACAATAAAAAGAGAAGCCACTCTCTTGAGTGGCTTCTCTCCGTGTTGGCGCTACCTATCTTTCCGG